>RCMY010000008.1_pt1 | contig 178760 bp, 170 predicted proteins | sample 2041341 | NCBI WGS metagenome assembly RCMY01 (sample SAMN09708234, study PRJNA481090) | Marine sediment metagenome, whole genome shotgun sequencing project. | reverse complement strand
CGACCACCCCGGGACCCGGATCGCGGTCGACGAGTTCTCGGCAGCCTGGCGCGAGGCCTACGGCAGGGACACCTTCGCCGCGGAGTAGGGGTAGCCTCGCGACCAGTGCAAATGCGACGAGAGTCTAGCCCTGGAGCTCGTCATAGCCGTAGCCGTCTGCCTGGCTGTCGCCTTGGCAGACGCCCTGCTGGGTGCACGTTTCCAGGGCATGCCCCCTGGTTGCGGAAGTCCGCCGCCAGCGTCAGGGCTGCCGTTGCTCCTGCAAGTGCGATGGCCAGAGCGCGCCCACGATGAAGGCCTTCTTCATGTCGATCCCTTCGTCTGGTGGGGGTCGATTCCCCTCTGCAACCACTGCGATTGAGGGATGCGAATCCGTGCAGTCGTGAGGAAGAGAGGTTGCACTTTCGGTACGGTTCTGTCGAGAAGAGCGTGCCGCCTTATGTTGTCGGCGGGAGCCTTCTGCGCGAAAGCGCTGATGAGGGAGGAGTCGGGTAAGCGTGCGCGCGGCACAGGGTGCCGCGCGCACGCCCTTCTCGACAGGGAGAGCCGTACCGTTACTGCAACTTCTCTTCCTGGAGACGTCAACTCCTACGTGCCACGCCCTTTGTGATGGTCCACCGATTCGTTTGCCCTCTTGCGCCCAAGCGCCGAGAAGTGCGCGGATACTTGTTGCCAGGCGAAGGCGCGTGGTCCGCCTGCGCTTCTCGTCCAGGGCAACCCGAGGTAGGGGAGGCAACCACATGGTTCGCATCGTGAGCGACTCGTCGACCCAATACACCATCGCGGAGGGGCGCGCGCTTGGCATCGCCATTACGCCGCTGCTGGTGACCATTGCCGACAAGAGCTACCGGGAGTACGAGGAGATAAGCAGCAGGGAATTCCTCGACATCATCGCCCAGGGCAACGTCCCGACGTCCTCGCAGCCTTCGGTCGGAGAGGTGATTGCCAACTACGAGGCCCTGACAGGAAACGAGATCATCAACATCTCCATGGCGGACGGCCTTTCCGGGACGTACGAGTCTGCGGTCCTGGCGGCCGGCCAGGCAAAGAACGCCGTCGACATCACCGTCGTGAACTCCCGGACGCTCTGCGGGCCCCACCGCTACATCGTGACCCGCGCGGCCTCGATGGCTGGAAACGGGGCCACTTCCACCGAGATCCTCGACATGCTCGAGAAGGCTTCGGCCTCCACGAAGTCCTTCCTCATCCCGTCCGACTTCGATTACCTGCGGAGGGGCGGGCGAATAAACGAACGCGCCGGCAAGGTGATGGGAGCCCTGAAGATCATTCCCGTGCTCGTCGAGACCGAGGACGGCAAGAAGCTTGATCTGGCGGGGATTCACCGCAGCAAGAAGCTCCTGCTCAAGAGCCTGTCATCGGCGTTTTCGAGCCACGGTCTCGGGGATGGCGACGGATGGCTCATCACGGTGAGCCACGCCGATTACCTGGAGCGTGCCCAGATGATTCGCGACCATCTGGGCGCTGCGTTTCCCCGAGTCGAACTTGAGGTTCGCGAGCTTGGCCCCGTTTTTATCACGCAGGGCGGGCCCAGATGCGTCTCGGTGCAGGCAGTATGCAAGGTCTAGCGCTTTGAAGACAGTATGTTCGCGAGTCCACTTTTGATAACGTACGCTTTGCCCAGGTGAAAGCGCGCCAACTGCCAGTAGGCACCTTTTCGTGAGCCACGGACCTGTAGGTATGAAGCCAGCGTGCGAGGTCGTGGCCTTCTCGCACCTCACAGACCCTTCACGCGCGGCGAGAAACTCTCGCGTGGCTGTAGCAACGGAGGGCCGCCCTCGTAGCTGAAAAACGCTACACGAGCGGCCCTCAACGTGCACATGTCGACGGTATCAAGCCCTTCGAGTAGCTTTTTTCAGCTACGCGGGCTCGGATGACCTCTTCCTAGAGGCTCTGGTCGAGGATCCAGGAGCGAATCGAGGGGATGTTGTACGCGTACTGCCAGGTGAAGTTGTGGGTGTTGCCTCCCTGGATGCTGCTGTCGGTGCCGTCGAGCGTGCCCTCCTTGATGTGGGCAAAGATGACGTGCGCGTCCTTGGACGCGGCGTCGGCTATGGCGTCGGCTGCGCTGGAGTCGAGCTCCTGCATGAGCGAGTCGAGGGTCTTGTCCGACGTCGCCGCCTTGGCACCGCTCTGGTTGCCAGAGGGGTTCTGCTGGCCGGTCGCGGCGTAGTCGACCCAGAGTCCGCTGGTGTTGCCCTTGCCGTCGAAGTCGTAGGTGCAGTCCCACTGGACGTCGATGAAGGGGATGCCCGAGGTCGCGAGTCCCGTGTCGGCGCTGGTCATGCCGCCGTACGAGGAGGAATCGTCCTCGGCGACGACGATGAACAGGGGCGTCTCGGTGATGGGGGTCATGTTGCCCTGGCCGGCAACGAGCATGAGCGCCGCGAAGCGCGAGTCGGTCGGGTGCCCGGCTGCGTAGGCGATGAGAGCCATGCATCCCGCGGACTCTCCGGTTCCGTAGATCCTGTCCTTGTCGATTGCGTAGCCCTGGTCTGCGAGCGAGTCGATGAGGTCGAGGCAGGTGTCGATGTCCGCGCAGGTGCCGGCCACGGTGAGCACGAAGCTCTTCCCGTCGTTCGCCCACGACACGGCACCGAGACCCTGGCGCAAGTTCACGGAGGAGTCGTTCGTGGTGACGCCGGCGTCGGGGAGGAAGAGCACGAGCGGGTAGCTGCTCGACGAGTCGTAGTCCTCCGGCTCCTTGAGCTCGAAGTTCGCATAGTAGCCGGTCGCGTCATCGGAGAAGGTCCCCATGACGAAGGAGTCGATGTCGGCGTTCTTGACCCCCGACGTGGAGATGAAGCGAGACTTCGTCGCATCGCCGGCGATTACGTTGCCCGACGTGTCCTTCACGTCGCCGAGCTGACAGACGCGGATGACGTTCGTGTCGAGGCTCACGGGACCGTCGCAGCCCACGCTCCCGCGGGTGAACTGGAACATCATCGACCTCGCGTTCGCGTCCGTCTCGCCCAGCTCGATGATGACGTAGGTGCCCGACGAGGATCCTCCCGTGGAGCTGAGGGCGGGCTCGCTGTTGGCGTAGACCGTGGTTATGGAACGGGCCAGCGCGAAGTAGCTGCCGAGACCCAACTTGGCCGCCTGCTGCCCGACGCCGCCACCGCCCGCGACGAGGCTGCCCGCGTCTATCTCGACGTCGTACTCGAGGGCGACGCCGACGGTCTTCTCGCCAGCGGGGTTGATTGTGGCGAGCGTGGTCGCGCTCTTGATGTGGGAGTAGAAGGAGGCGACTGCGGCGTCGGTCGCGGTCATCGCCTCCGTGGCGCCTACCGTGAGGCCTGAGGTCTGGGTGCTCTCGGTCTTGGTCGACGCTGTCGACGTGGCCGTGGTCGCGGAGGAGCAACCGCCTATGAGAGCCGCGGCGGCAGCTCCCAAGGCCGTCGTCCCCGAGAACCTGAGGAAACTCCTGCGTGAGACTTCTTTCATGAAAGGCTCCTGTTCCATGTCTTCGGGCCTCGGCCCGACCGTGATGAGAGCCGTCTCGCGTGTCTCCTTTCCGCACCATGCCGCGGCTGGTGCGGGGGCTCAGATCAGCTGGACGCCTGTCCCCGCCCTTGTGGTCGGGGACGTGTCCGACCTTAGGATTTCGTCGTCTTCGGAGTCAATTCGAATGAGGTCCCGACTTATTCCAAGGGGGAAACGCCCTCGACGACCGCCGCCGTCTGCCCTGCTCCCCTGAGCATGATTAGTCCATAATGGAATAAAAGTAAGAGTTATTAGAATTGATATGGAATATATCAGAGCCATATGATGATTATCAGTACAACGAATAACGACAAGAAGGGCATGAATCATGGTCATCGATGCGAACATGTATTGGTTTCCCGAGGAGCTGTTCACGGACGAGGAGGCCCTCTCGAGGTTCGTCGCGGAGGCGCCGCGCGCCTTTGACACCAACGTCTATCTCACCGAGAAGGACGGCCTGCGTCAGGTGATCGTCGAGAAGCCCGCGGGCTTCCCGTCCCTCAACTACGCGCAGGGCGACTACGTCCTCGAGACGATGCTCGCCGACATGGACGAGGCGGGGGTCGACAAGGCGGTGCTCAAGGTCCCCGGCTGCAACGAGTGGATGTCGCTCGAGACGTGCAGGATCTTCAACGACGGCATGGCCGACTATGCGAGCCGCTCCGGCGGCCGTCTTATCCCCCTTGCCGTGGTTCCTCCCTTCGGTGGCCCCGAGGTCGATGCCGAGCTTGACCGCTGTCTGGGCGAGAAGGGCTTCGCCGGCGTCCAGCTCTGCGCGCACTATGGGAACCACTACCTCGACGACATGATGTTCGCCCCGCTCTTCGAGAAGCTCGACACGATGGACGCCACGGTCTACGTGCATCACGTGCCCATCCCCGTCGACGCCTCGTCGCTGCTCGACTACAACAACCTCCGCCGCTCCTACGGGCGATGCGTTGACCAGACGACCGCCGTCGGACGCGAGCTCTTCAGCGACTTCTTCGAGCGCTACCCGCACATCCGCATGGTCCACTCGATGCTTGGCGGCGGCTTCTTCGCGGTGCGCGACATGCTGCTGCCTCAGGCGAGCAGGCGCGTCGACAAGGTCCAGCGCTTCCAGAGCGACAACGGCGACCTGGCCAAGCGCCTCTCCGACCACGTCTACTTCGAGATGTCCCACGCGCAGCCGTGGGGCAGGGCCGCGCTCGAATGCGCCGTCCGGGTTCTTGGCGCCGATCACATCATCTGGGGCACCTCATACCCCGTACGCAGGGAGTGGCTGCTCGACGGACCGGCGTTCGTCCGCGAGCTCGACGTCTCCGACGAGGAGAAGGATATGATGCTCGCAGGCAACGCCAAGCTCCTCTACCACATCGATTAGGCAGGAACTCTCGGAAGGAGAAAGGGATGCCCAACGTCGGTGCGGGCAAGGCCGAGATCGACCTCGAGGGCGTGCTGCCCTTCGACGGCTTTGACGAGCAGCTCGATGCCATCTGGGCTCGCGCGCTCGTGGTAGAGGCGGGAACGCGCTGCTGCGTCGTGAGCGTGGAGGCCACCTCGCTCAGGGGCGACCTCGTCGACCTGCTGCGAGATGCGGCGGCAACGGCGTCATCCTGCCCTCGCGAGGCCACCTGGGTCTGTGCGACCCACACCTTCTCGGTGCCTCACGTACGCACGCCGGAACACCTGGCGGATGACGAGGAGCGGGTGCGCAACGGGCGTCTCCGCGAGGCGCTCGTGGGCGCGGTCGAGAAGGCCGCTCGTGATGCCGCGGAATCGCTTCGCGACGCGACGCTCTCGGTCGCGTGCGGGGTCACGGGGGTCAACGTCAATCGCGACGTCGACACCCCGGCAGGCTGGTGGGTCGGAACCAACCCCGAGGGCTACTCCGACCATGGCGTCAGGGCGCTCGTCGCGCGCGGGACGACCGACGGGGCCACGATCGCCGTGGTCTTCTCGGCAGACGTCCAGTCCTCGGTCCTTCAGGGCTCGCGTGACGGAGAAGGACGGTGCCTCGTGACCGGCGACCTGGCCGGACGTGCGACAGCGCATGTCGAGTCGTCATCGCCCGGGTGCGTCGCGCTCTTCCTCGAGGGTGCCGCGGCAGATCAGGTACCCGCGGAGCAGGCCGTCGTGACGACGGTCGCCCATGACGGAAGCATCTCGCGGACGGATGGGGGAGACGCGGGGTTCGCCCTGCTCGACCGTCTCGGCGCCAGGCTGGGGGAGGACGTCTCGTCCGCGCTTGCGCAGGCGACTCCGCTCGCCTGTGACGTGGTCGAGGCGACGGAGGCCATCGTCACCTGTCCTGGCCAGAGGCGCGCCGACTTCGCGAGCCTTCGACCGGACCGCGACTACTCCTTCCAGGCGGCCCCGGACGTCAGCACCACGATGTGCGTGCTGCGTCTCGGTGACCTGGTCCTTCTCGGCATCGCCCCTGAGATTCCGAGCGGTCTCGGCACGCTCGTGCGCACCGGGCGCACGGCGGCGCTCGTGGGCATCCTCACGCTGGTCAACGGTGCCGAGAAGTACCTGCCCGCGCTGGACGCCTACGAGAGGCGCACCTACGAGGCCATGAACTCGGGCTTTGGGGAGGGATCGGCGGAGACCCTCCTCCGAGCCGCGACGGTGACGGTCAACAACGCCCTCGGTTCACGAGGGAACGACGAGTTGGGAGACAGGCTATGAGAATCGGACATGCACGGCGGAAGCTCACCCCGCAGGGGGACGTCTACCTGATCGGCTACCGCGACCTCGAGAATCGCCTCGAGCCCGCGACGGGGATTCACGATGACGTGTACGGCAACGCCCTGCTCTTCCAGGCGGGCGACCGGGAGGTCTTCGTCTTCTCCGCCGACTTCATGGAGGTCGAGGACCAGATGGCAGAGGAGGTCAAGACGCTCCTCCACGGCCGCTACGGCATCGATCGCGACTGCGTGCTCCTCTCGGCGACGCACGACCACACCTCGATCGTCGCCTACCACCGCAGCTGGTGGACGCACAAGTTCGACCAGGGCTACTATGACTGGCTGCTCGGGACCATCTGCGACTGCTTCGAGGAGTGTCGCGCGAACGCCGTCGAGGCGACGGCGCGCATGGGCAAGAAGGTCATCGTGGGCTACTACGGGAACCGCATCGTCCCCGGCAGGCTGGCCGACAACGAGGTCATCGTCGTGTCGTTCATCGACGAGAAGGGCGTCCCCTTTGCGGGCATCGTCAACTGGGCGGTGCACTCCGCCGTCTGCGGTCCCGACTGCACCGAGCTCACGAGCGAGCTCGCCGGGCTCACGGGCAAGAAGCTCGCGGAGACGCTCGGTTACTTCCCCGCGATGATCGTCGGCGCGGCGGGGGACTGCAGCGACAGGGAGTTTCGCCACGGCCGCGGCATCCCCGAGGTCGAGCGAGTCTCGACGGCGCTCGCTGCCGAGATCGCTCGTATCGACGTTGACACGCCCGTCGAGCTCGGGGGAATCGAGATCCAGACGCTCTACCACACGGTCGCGCACGATGACTTCCACCTCGACCTGCGTTGTGCCGTCATCAGCCTGGGCGGACTGCACCTCTTCGTGTTCCCGAGCGAGCTGGGAAGCGACTTCGGCATCCGCATGAAGCGCGAGTGCCCGGTGCAGGGGCTCGTCTTCGGCTACACCAACGGCTACTTCGAGTACTTCCTGCCCGCGTGGGAGTACGGCCTGTCGTTCGAGACCGAGCACACGCAGGTTCCCAAAGGCGAGCCCGAGCGCATCTGCGACAAGTTCTGCCAAGCGAGCCGCCTTCTCGGGAGCAATTCCTAAACGGAATTAAAGGTGCTCAAAGAGGAATTGCTTCGGAATATATCGAGCACGTATAGTTATCTCAGCACAAGGGAGCGGAAGCTCCAGTCCAAGGCAGCCGTGGTCCTCGCTCTGACGTCAGCAGGAGTCCACGCGGTCACGAGACAGAACGCAGAAACTCACGACCAACAGGAGGACATGATGCAGTACCAGGATCTCTGCAACAAGATTATCGAAGGAGTTGGGGGCAAGGACAACGTCGTCGACGTGAGCCATTGCATCACCCGGCTGCGCTTCCGTCTCAAGGACGAGTCCAAGGCCGACACCGCCGCGCTCAAGGCCACGAAGGGCGTCCTCGACGTCATCCAGGCCGCCGGTCAGTACCAGGTCGTCATCGGTGCCACCGTCGAGGCGGTCTACGCCGACCTCGTCCAGGTGGGTGGCTTCGCGACCCAGGCAGCACTTGACGTGAACGAGGATCCTGAGCTCGGCGCCGACGGCAAGAAGACCGACCCGTTCTCCAGGCTCCTCGGCCTGATCTCCGAGATCTTCCAGCCGGTGCTCGGAATGCTGATGGCAGGCGGCTTCATCCAGTCCCTTCTCGCCATCGCCACCGTCGCAGGCTGGCTCGACAAGGGCTCGTCGACCTACACCGTCCTCTACGCCATCGGCAACGCGGTCTTCTACTACTTCCCGATCATCATCGGCTGGTCCGCAGGCAAGCGCTTCGGTCTCAAGCCCGCCCTCAGCATGGCCATTGGCGCCGTGCTCGTCTATCCCACGATCGTCACCCTCGCGGGAACCGATCCCCTTTACACCATCGCGTCCGGCACCGTCTTCGCGTCCAACGTGTACGGGGACGTCTTCGGCATCCCCCTGGTGCTCCAGAGCTACGCCTCGACCGTCATCCCCGTCATCGTGATGGAGTGGTTCGCCTCCAAGGTCTACAAGGGCTTCTCGTCGGTCATTCCCGCGCTCGTCAGGTCCTTCTTCTCCAACTTCCTCACGCTCGCCGTCACGGGTATCGTCGGACTGCTCGTCATCGGCCCCATCACCACGATCCTCGGCAACCTCGTCGCCTATGCCATCCTCGCCATCGTCAGCTTCTCTCCTGCCATCGCCGGTCTCGTCGTCGGCACCCTCTGGAGCCTCCTCGTCATGTTCGGTCTGCACTGGGCCGTCATTCCTCTGTGGTTCGTCGACGTTGCGACCTACGGCTATGACGTCATCAACCCTCTCGTCTTCGCTGGTGCTCCCGCCATTCTCGGTGCCTGCCTCGGCATGATCGTTCGCTCCAAGAACGCCGAGGAGAACTCCTCCATCAATGTTCCCTCTGCCATCTCCGCCTTCTTCGGTGTGTGCGAGCCCGCCCTCTACGGCATCCTGATTCCCCGCAAGAAGCTCATGTGGGCTACGTTCCTCTCCGCAGGCGTCGGTGGCGCGATCGCCGGCATCGCAGGTGCCAAGCTCTACAGCTTCGGTGCCAACGGATTCCTCGGTGCGCCTAACTTCATCGACCCCTCCTCAGGCATCAACGGCTCCTTCATCGGCCTCATCATCGGCGGCGTCATCGCCCTGGTGGCAGCCTTCGTCGCAGCCCTCATCCTCGGCGGCAAGAAGGACGAGAGCAAGGTCATGAACATCGAGATCTCCTAGTCTCGCAGCGCGCTTCTCGTCAGAGTCATCGCAGGTTCAGGGGACGGCCGGTTGGAATGCGGCCGTCCCCCTTCGCAGCTCGGGCTATGCTACCCTCGTATCCAAGAAAGGGGCTGAAGATGGATACCACCAAGTGCAACGAGTTCGTCGTCCTTTCCAAGACCCGCAACTTTCTCGAGGCGAGCGAGCAGCTCAACATCTCGCAGTCGTCGCTCTCAAAGCACATGCAGTCCCTGGAGAAGGAGCTCGGCGTCACGCTGCTCGACCGCTCCACGCGCAAGGTCTCGCTCAGCAAGAGCGGACTCGCCTTCCTGCCCTACGCCGAGAAGATCGCGCGTCTCGACTACGAGGTCCGTGGCGCGCTCTCCGAGGACACCCACCACGAGCGCAAGGTACTCGGCATTGGCTCGATTCCCGTCATGACGCCCTACGGCATCACGAAGATCCTCTCCGACTACGAGAGGAGCAACCCCGGTGTTCGTCTCAGGATCTACGAGAACGACGCCCAGCAGCTCAAGTCCATGATGCGCAAGGGTGACCTCGAGCTGGCCTTCATCCGCGAGTGGGACCAGAGCGTCGAGAGCGACGACGGGGACGAAGAGTTCGACGCGTTCACCTACACCGAGGACAAGCTCGTTGCCGTCCTGCCCCTCACGCATCCCCTTGCGAGTCTTGACGAGATTGACCTGAGAATGCTCGCCGACGAGGACTTCCTCCTGCTGCCCAGCGGGTCGGTCATGTATTCGCTGATTCTCGACGTGTGCTCGACGGCGGGGTTCACGCCGAAGGTACGCTATAGCGGCAGTCGCGCTGACAACATCATCGACCTCGTCTCGCGGGGGATGGGCGTGTCGCTGCTCATGAAGAAGCCGGCGTCCTACCTCGACAACCAGCGCGTCGTTCTCGTGGACGTCGACCCGTCGTTCCTCACGTACATCAAGCTCTACCGGCTGCGCGGTCGGAGGCTCACGGCTGAGGCGCAGGCATTCTTCGATTACGTTCGCCGCATCTCGGCGAAGAAATAGCTGCTCGTCGTAGGGTGGCCCTTTGGCTGCCAAAGGGCGTTGGCACCTTTGGCAGGCAGGCACCTTTGGCAGGCAGGCACCTTTGGCAGGCACCTTTGGCAGGCTAGTGGGCGTTGGGGTTGACCACGTCGATTGCCTTCACGCCGGCTTCCCTGAGGCGCGTCAGCTCGTCGCCGGGTGCCATCGTGTCCGTGACGAGATGGTCGATGCCCGAGGCGGGGGAGTACTTGAAGCTCGAGGTGAGGCCGATCTTCGAGGCGTCGGCGAGTGCGAAGTGCTGCTCCGACCGCTCGATCATGAGGGCGTTGACGGGCCCCTCCTGGAACGATCCCGTCGTGAGCCCGCCGGCTGCGGACAGGGCGGTGCACCCCATGAAGCACTTCGACGCCTTGACCTGGTTGATGTTGCCGAGCGCGAAGTCTCCGGTCATGGACCACTTGGGAACGCGAATTTCGCCACCGGTCAGAAGGATCGTCATGGTCGGCCTCAGGGGCATCTGGAGCGCCTTGCCGTTGTTCGTGATAATCGTCACGTTCTCTGCGGTGATGAAGGGCACGATGGCAAGTGCCGTCGTGCTGGTGTTGATGAAGATGGTCTCGTCATCCTCGACATACTTCGCTGCAGCTTTCGCGATCGCCGACTTCGCCCTCTCCTGAGCCTGGGTCGTATTGCCCTCGCCAGTCGCGAGCTTGGCCGTGCCATACTGCCTGGTGATGGTACCCTGCTCTTGGAGATAGTCGAGGTCCCTGCGCATCGTGAGGGCAGAGACATCCATCTTCTCCGCGAGCGAGGTAACGCTCATTTGGCCGTTCTCCTCGAGAAGGGAGACTATCAGTTGACGTCTGTCCTCGACGAACGCCCTGCTTCTCTTCATGCTGGCTCCTTTCTTACCGTACGTCATTGTAGACGATACGTTCGTTATGATTGGTTTGATTCACAAGAAGAATTTAACGAACGTTATGAACTAGATTAATGAATCGTAAACGGTATAATTCTGAAGTTGAACGGTAATAGTTCATTTAGTGCGCTCTGAACGACAAAAAAGCTGCTATAACTTAAGTCGCGCAGAGAGATCTCTCGAGTATATGAACGTATTGATTCAACAAACAGGCAAAAGAGTCAGGAGAGAAGGAGCCCGATGCTGCTGAAAGAGATTTACGAGAAGAAGCGCTACATCCTCGTTGACGGCCCACTCGAGTGGAGGGACGCCCTTCGCGAGGGCATCAAGCCGCTCATCGCCGACGGGAGTGTCGAGCCGGAGTACGGAGAGTGCCTCATCAAGAACATTGAGCAGCATGGCCCCTACATCGTGTTGCTCCCGGGTCTCGCCATGCCTCATGCCATGGAGGGTGCTGTCGGAACCAACCGCTCCGCAATCGGCTTCATGAGGGTCAAGGTCCCCGTTCACTTTGGTGACCCGAACGATCCCGAGACCGACGCCCAGGTCTTCTTCACGCTGAGCGACGTCGACCCGGAGTCGCACCTGCAGAACATGCAGCGACTCGTCCAGGTGATGTCGAACGAGGACGTCGTCGAACGCCTCAAGAAGATCGAGGCACCCGAGGAGCTCCTTGACATCGACAAGCTCGTGGGTGACGAGTAACAACCGCCAAGGCCTCTTGGCAACTTCCAGACGAAGGTCTCTCAAGAGGCATTCGTAACAGACAGAAGGGAATGGTTAATGGACTTCGTCAACTGGTTCTCCAAGACTATCTTGTCGAACCCTGCATGGATTATCGGCTTCATCGTCGTCATCGGCTACGCGCTCCTCGGCAAGAAGTGGTATGAGGTGCTCGCCGGCTTCATCAAGGCATCCGTCGGCTACATGATCCTCCAGGTCGGCTCCTCAGGCCTCGTCAGCTCCTTCCGACCGATCATCGTCGGTCTCAAGGGCCGCTTCAACCTCTCCGCCATGGTCATCGACCCCTACTTCGGCAACAACGCGGTCGATGCCGGCATCAAGGCAGCGCAGAGCGGTGCCGAGGGTGCGCTGAGCTTCCTCGCCAACGCCAACATCTCCCAGTACATGCTTCTGCTCCTGTTCGCGTACATCTTCAACATCGCCCTCGTCGCCTTCAAGAAGCAGACGAAGCTCCGTGCCATCTTCACCACGGGCAACGTCCAGGTGCAGCAGGCCGCCACGGCGCTCTGGCTCATCATGTTCTGCTTCCCCAACCTCATGAGCACCCCCGCCCTCATCGTCATGACCCTGCTCCTCGGCCTCTACTGGGCAGTCGGCTCCAACCTCACGCTCGGCCCGACCCAGGAGCTCACCGACGGTGCCGGGTTCTCCATCGGCCACCAGCAGATGTTCGGCATCTTCCTCTCCTCCAAGCTTGCCGGCGCCATCGCCAAGAAGGATGCCAAGAAGACCGCCGCAGGCAAGGGCAAGGACTCGGTCTTCAACAAGAAGCTCGAGGACATCGAGCTCCCGGGCTGGCTCTCGATGTTCAACGAGAACATGGTCTCCACCGCACTCCTCATGACCTTCTTCTTCGGTATCATCCTCGTCGTCATCGGGCCGGCCTACCTCATTGACCAGACGACCGCCGGAACGCTCACCGGCACCGCCGCGCTCGCTCAGGGCCAGGACTTCGTCTTCTACATCTTGAACAACTGCTTCCAGTTCGCCGTCTACCTCACGATCCTCCAGCTCGGCGTCCGCACCTTCGTCGCTGAGCTCACGGTCTCCTTCCAGGGCATCTCCAACAAGCTCCTCAAGGGTTCCGTCCCCGGCGTCGATTGCGCCGTCACCTTTGGCTTCGGCTCTACCAACGCCGTGACCCTCGGCTTCCTCGCTGGCGCCGTGGGACAGTTCCTCGCCATCGGCATGCTGCTCGTCTTCCACAGCCCCGTGCTCGTGGTCGCCGGCTTCGTCCCCCTGTTCTTCGACAACGCCACGCTCGGCGTGTACGCCAACAACAAGGGTGGTCTCAAGGCCTGCCTGATCTGCCCGTTCATCTGCGGTCTGCTCCAGGTCTTCGGCTCCGCGCTCATCGCCTCCTGGGTCGGAATGGCCGCCTACGGCGGATACCTCGGAATGTTCGACTGGGCAACCGTCTGGCCGCTCTTCACGGTCATCATGAAGTACCTCGGCTACGCCGGCATCGCCGTGGTCGCCATCTTCCTGATCGTGATCCCGCAGCTCCAGTACAAGGCCGCCCCCAAGGACGAGAACGGCGAGAGCGCCTACTTCCTCGAGGTCGAGGACTGGGACAAGTACAAGGAGCTCCGCGACGAGAGGGACGCGAAGACGGATTCCGCCGCATAGCGACTGCTTCTCCGCTCGTTTGACAGGGTTCGGACCTGTCAGCCATGCACGACCCGCTGACAGGTCCACCCTTGCACCACAGGCAGTTCGGAACGCACGTCAACTCGAAGGTCTCAACGAAAGGTGAAAAACATGTCTGCAAAGATTCTCTGCGCTTGCGCCAACGGCTCCGGCACCTCCCTCATGATGCAGCTCACGGTGGAGCGCGTCGCCAAGGAGCTCGGCATGGACGTCTCGACTGTTCACCACTGCGCTCTCGCCGAGGGCACGTCGACCGCCAAGAACTACGACATCGTCATGTTCCCCCGCAACTTCGAGAACATGTTCAAGAGCGTCGAGGACTCCGGCAAGGTCATCTGCATTCCCCTCAGGAACGTCATGTCCGACAAGGAGATTCGCGAGAAGCTCGTCGAGACCGGCGCCGACAAGAAGTTCGCCAAGTAACTCGACCACGAATCGCTCTTCGAAGCCCTAAGGAGGGTTTGGGATGCAGTACCAGAAGCATGTGATCGCCACGGACATGCCCCTCTGCTATGCCGTCGGCATGTTCGAGGGCGCAGATGCGAGGAGCTTCGTCATTGGCGTCGAGAAGGAGGGTCCCATCCGTCGGTTCGCACTGGACGGGACGCTGATGGAGACGGTCTCGGAGGGTCCTGGCGGTGTCATGACCGTCACGCAGATGCCCGGCCGAGACGACCAGCTCCTCGCCACCTACAAGTTCTTCTCGCCGAACTTTGGTGGGGACGACGCGAAGATCGTGAGCTACACCCGCTCTGAGGACGGCAGCTGGCACGAGTCGACCCTGTGCGACCTCCCGTACGTTCACCGCTTTGGTGTGCTCAGGGGTGCCGACGGCCGTCTCTGGCTGATCGCCTGCACCATCAAGGGCGCCTGCCGCAAGGTCAAGAACGACTGGCAGACCCCCGGCGCGGTCTATGTGGCCCCGCTGACCGGAAGGCCCGAGGACTACGACGACGACCACCAGCTCGAGCTCACCTGCCTCTCGTCCTGCCAGCTCCAGAACCACGGCTACTTCGCGTCCGAGGACAAGTCGTACGCCCTCATCTCCACGGCCGCAGGCGTCTTCCGCTATGTCCCCCCCGCGGACGAGAACGGCGAGTGGGCGGTCTCCTGCCTCATCGTCCAGCCGACGAGCGACATGACGCCCATCGACCTCGACGGTGACGGCTGCGAGGAGATCGTGACCATCTCCACGTTCCACGGAGACACGCTCTCGGTCTGGCACGCGACTGACACGCCCGACACCTACAAGCTCGTATGGACCGATCCCGAGAAGCGCGACTTCCTCCACGCAATCTGGAGCGGCACCATCGCGGGAGAGCGGTGCGCCCTGGTGGGCAACCGCAAGGAGGGACGCGACCTGCTCCGGCTCACTTTCGTCGGTGGCGCCTACCAGCTCGAGACCATCGACCACGATCGCGGTCCCGCAAACTGCTGGGCCTTCTCGGACGGCGGCCATGACCACATCATCGCGGCCAACCGCGAGACCAACGAGGTAGCGCTTTACGACTGCTCGAAGTAACCCGTAGCGCGGCCTTTCCCAAGCACACAACAACCAGCGGCAAAGACGTGTCTTCGACACGCCCCTGGGCCGCGCCATCGAAAAAAGGAGCACACATGTCAGCAATTGACGAGGTCTCTCGCGAGAAGTGGATCATGGACACGTTCCCTGAGTGGGGCACGTGGCTGAACGAGGACATGGAGAACGACGTTGTCGAGCCTGGCACCGTCAAGATGTGGTGGCTCGGCTGCACCGGCATGTTCGTGAAGACCCCCGGCGGCGCCGAGATCACCATCGACCTCTGGACCGGCAACGGCAAGCGCAGCCACGGCAATGGACTCATGAAGCCCGGTCACCAGATGGCCAACATGGCCGGCGTCCGCGCCATGCAGCCCAACCTCCGCAACATCCCCTACGTCTTCGATCCGTTCGCGATCAAGCATGTCGACGCCGTCCTGGCCACGCATTACCACCAGGATCACATGAGCAAGGAGTTCGCCGCCCATGTCGTCAAGTCCGGCATGACCACGACCGACGAGAACGGCCACGAGATTCCCGTGCCGTTCATCGGGCCCCAGAAGGCAGCTGACTTCTGGATGAAGTGGGGCGTGCCCGCCGACCGCATCACCGTGGTCAAGCCTGGCGACAAGATCAAGATCAAGGACCTGGAGATCGTCGCCATGGACTCCTTCGACCGCACCTGCATCGTCACGACGGACGACACGAGCGCGAACCGCCCTGACCTCTACGGCGTCTGCCCGACCGACATGGACGAGAAGGCCGTCAACTACCTGCTCGTCACGCCCGGCGGCAACATCTACCACAGCGGCGACTCGCACTACTCGATCTACTTCGCCAAGCACGGCAAGGACATCATGAAGGAGTACGGCGGCGTCGACGTCTGCTTCGGCTCGTTCGGAACCAACCCGGTGGGCATCCAGGACAAGATGGAGGCCACCGACATCCTTCGCATGGCCGAGGCTCTGCAGGCCAAGGTCGTCATCCCCATCCACTGGGACGTCTGGACCAACTTCCAGTCGAACCTCGACGAGGTCAAGGTGCTCTGGGAGATGCGCAAGGACCGTCTCGACTACAAGTTCCATCCCTACTTCTGGCAGGTCGGCGGCTCTTACACCTACCCCACCGAGAAGGACAAGATGTACTACAACTACGACCGCGGATTCCACGACTGCTTCGACCACGAGGCCAACTCGCCCTTCCGCTCGGTCCTCTAGGAGACTGTCATGCTTGAAGAGCTTAAGCAGCAGGTCTACGAGGCCAACATGGATCTTCCCCGCTATGGTCTCATAACGTTCACCTGGGGAAACGTCTCCGGCATCGATCGCGAGAAGGGGCTCTTCGTCATCAAGCCCTCTGGCGTCGACTATGACAAGCTCACCGCTGACGACATGGTCGTCTGCGACCTCGACGGCAACAGGGTCGAGGGCAGGCTCAACCCGAGCTCCGACACGGCGACGCACGCGGTGCTCTACCGGGCATTCCCCAAGGTGGGCGGCATCGTTCACACGCACTCGCCCTGGGCAACCTCCTGGGCGCAGGCCGGCCGCGCGATTCCGTGCTACGGTACCACGCATGCCGACTACTACTACGGTGAGATCCCCTGCGTGCGCAACCTCACGGCGGCGGAGATCGACGAGGGCTACGAGCACAACACCGGCGTCCTCATCGCCGACTGGTTCGCGGACAAGGACTACGAGGCGGTTCCCGCGGTCCTGTGCAAGAACCACGGTCCCTTCGCCTGGGGCAAGGATCCCGCCGAGGCCGTCTACCACGCCGTCGTGCTCGAGCGCGTCGCTGAGATGGCGACCAAGACCGAGACGATCAACCATGACGTGGAGCCCGCCCCGCAGGAGCTGCAGGACAAGCACTACGAGCGCAAGCATGGTCCCAACGCCTACTACGGGCAGTCGAGTGCCGGGACGGCGAAGTAGCCATGGCAGACGACTATAAGCTCGGCATCTACGAGAAGGCGCTTCCCGCCGACCTCTCCTGGGAGGAGCGGCTCGACGTGGCACGCCAGGGCGGCTTCGACTACCTCGAGATGAGCGTCGACGAGACCGATGCCCGGCTCGCCCGTCTGGAGTGGACCCCGTTCCGTCGCAAGGCCCTCGTCCGCACCATGGACGAGACCGGCGTGCCCATCCGCTCGATCTGCCTCTCGGCTCACCGCACGTACTCGTTCGGCTCGATGGACGACGCCAAGCGCCAGAGGGGTCTCGAGATCATGAGCAAGGCCATCGACCTCGCGGGCGACCTCGGCGTCCGCATCATCCAGCTTGCCGGCTACGACGTGTACTACGAGGAGGGGACTGACGAGACCCGCGCGCGCTTTGCGGACGGTCTCGACCAGGCCGTCGCCATGGCCGCGACCGCAGGCGTCTGCCTCGGCTTCGAGACCATGGAGACCCCCTTCATGGACACCGTCGAGAAGTCCATGGCGTATGTCTCTCAGGAGGCCAACCCCTATCTCGGCGTCTATCCCGACGTGGGCAACCTCACCAACGCGTCCTTCCTCTACGGTACCAGCGTGGCGGATGACATCGCGACGGGGGCCGGCCACATCTTCGCGGCCCACCTCAAGGAGACCAAGGCCGGCACGTACCGTGACATGTCCTACTCGACCGGGACCACCGACTACGAAGGTGCCCTCGGCCAGCTGGTGAAGCAGGGCGTGAGGCGCTACGTCGGCGAGTTCTGGTACCTGGGCTCCGAGAGCTGGCGCGATGACGTGAGCTATGCCTCCACGTTCCTGCGCAGCAAGATTGACGCCGCCTTCGAAGCCGCTCGGAGCTGACGCGGCGAACGGCGGTGGCGAGAAGGACCGTGAGAGCTGCACTCCTACCTCGCGGTGCGTGACGTACGGAAAGGCGCGTACGTGAGGGCCATATGGCCTGGTAAGACGATACTGATGTCCGTTCAGCTGTTTCCGAAAGGGGAGTCATCATGAAGTTCTTCATCGATACCGCAGACATAGAGGAAATCAAGGAAGCCATGAGCTGGGGTGCGCTCGCGGGTGTCACCACGAACCCGTCGCTCTACGCCAAGACCGGCGGCAAGCTCGCCGACTTCGAGGACCACATGGTCAAGATCGCCGAGATCTGCGAAGGCCTGCCGGTCTCCGCCGAGTCCACGGCCACAACCACCGATGCCATGGTCGCCGAGGGTGAGCATCTCGCCTCCCTCGCGCCGAACATCGTCGTCAAACTGCCCGTCTGCGCCGAGAGCCTCGCCGCGACGCATGACCTGGCAGAAGAGGGCATCAAGGTCAACATGACGCTCGTCTTCTCCGCGCCGCAAGCCCTTCTCGCCGCTCGCGCCGGTGCTCGCTACGTGAGCCCGTTCGTCGGCCGCTTCGATGACATCGGAGACGAGGGTCTCGACCATCTCGAGGAGATCGTCACCTGCATCCACAACTACGACTTCGGCCATGAGGTCGAGATCATCACCGCCTCCGTCCGCACGCCCCATCACGTGACCCAGGCTGCCCTCATGGGCGCCGACATCGCCACCGTGCCCTTCGGCGCGCTCAAGAAGTGCCTCAAGCACCCTCTGACCGACCAGGGCCTGGCTTCGTTCGAGGCTGACTGGAAGAAGGTCACGGGCGAGAAGTAGGGCCCGGTCCTCTGGTTCTCGACTTCCCGGGTGGCGCGGTCTCGTCGCTTCGCGCCGGCCCGCCGCCCGGGTCTTTTTGATTGGAGCATCATGCCAGATACGAAGCTGGCGCCAGCCGCTTCCGACAATGAGGTGCGCCTCATTGCGAACGACCTGCGTCATGACATCATCCGGATGCTCGAGGCATCCAAGTCCGGACATCCGGGAGGATCCCTCTCGTCGTCCGACATCATGGCCGAGCTCTGGTTCGGCGGCGAGATGAGCTATGACCCGTCCGATCCTACGAGCGAGGGGCGCGATCGGTTCGTCCTCTCCAAGGGTCACGTCGTCCCCGTCCTCTACGCGGTCTTCAAGAAGCTCGGCTGGCTCGAGGACGAGGACATCATGAGCCTTCGTCAGCTGGGCAGCCGTTGCCAGGGCCATCCCGACAACAAGGTGTGCCCGGGCGTGGAGGTCTGCGCCGGCAGCCTCGGCCAGGGACTCTCCGTGGCTGCGGGCCTTGCCCTCGGCCTGAAGCTCGACGCCGCGTCATCCCGCGTCTACGTGCTCTGTGGCGACGGCGAGATGCAGGAGGGCTCCAACTGGGAGGCCCTCATGTTCGCCGCGCATCGGAAGCTCGACAACCTCACGATGATCCTCGACCTCAACAACCTGCAGATCGACGGCCATGTGACCGACGTCTGCTCGCTCGGGGACATCGAGGCGAAGCTTGCCGCCTTCGGCTGGAACGTCCAGGTCATCGACGGTCACGACGTTCGCGCGGTCCGTCTCGCCCTCGGCAAGGCCAAGGGAGTGCACGGCCAGCCGCAGGCGATCGTGTGCACCACGGTCAAGGGCAAGGGTGTCTCGTTCATGGAGGACAAGGCAAGCTGGCACGGGACCGCACCCAGCCATGACCAGGCAGTGGAGGCGCTCGCCGAGCTCGACGCCGAGCGAGCCCGCCTCGAGAAGGAGGCCGACAATGGCTAAGAGGGCAACGCGCGAGGCATATGGCGAGACGCTCGTCGAGCTCGTGAACGAGGGCATGAACATCGTCGCCGTCGATGCCGACCTCGCAGGTTCCACTAAGACCGGCGTGCTCGGGAAGGCCTATCCGGACCGTCTCGTCGACGTCGGCATCGCCGAGCAGGACATGATGGACGTCGCCGCCGGCCTCTCGCTCACCGGACGCATCGCCTTCACGGGCTCCTTCGCCGTCTTCGGGACCGGCCGGTGCTACGACCAGATCAGGAACACCGTCTGCGACTCGAACCTCAACGTCAAGGTGTGCCCCACGCACGCCGGCATCACGGTGGGCGAGGACGGTGCCACGCACCAGTCGCTCGAGGACGTCGGCATGATGCGCATGCTACCCAACATGCGCGTGCTCGTTCCGGCGGACTATCGCGCCGCCAAGGCTGCCATCCGCATCGCCGCCGAGACGCCGGGACCGTTCTACGTTCGCATGGGCAGGCATCCCGTCCCGGAGGTCTATAACACCGATTCCGACTTCGCGCTCGGCAAGGCCAAGGTCCTGAGGGAGGGCACCGACGTCAGCCTCCTCGCCTGTGGCGTCGAGGTCGCCCAGGCGCTCGCCGCCGCCGACCAGCTCGCCGAGAAGGGCATCTCCGCCGAGGTGGTCGACGTGTTCAGCGTCAAGCCGCTCGACGAGGACGCGATTCTCGCGACCGCGACCAAGACGGGCCGCGTCGTGACCTGCGAGGAGCACATGGTCTGGGGCGGCATGGGTTCCGCCGTGGCCGAGCTCCTCGCGTCCAAGCTCCCCACGCCCATGCGCTTCGTGGGCATGCGGTCCTTCGGTACGTCCGCTCCCGGTGACGTGCTCCTGCACCACTTCGGCCTCGACGCCGAGGGCATCGCCGCGCAGGTGGAGGACTTCCTCGCGTAGGTGATTATGGTTCCGATCTCCCCTGCACGGGCGGTTGCGTCCCGTGCAGGGGAGGGTCTTCTCGCCGTGGCCCGAGGACGTGGTCACGGCGCGGATGGTCAGATGGAATACAGAGACAGTGGCTTCTGACATGAGAGGGGTAGGCCTCATGAGGATCGGCATCGGAAACGACCATGCGGGGCTCGACTACAAGATAGAGATCTCTCGTCACCTGAAGGAGCTGGGATACGACGTCGTCGACTACGGCACCGACTCCCCCGAATCCACCGACTACGCCATCTGGGGCGAGAAGGTCGCCAACGCCGTGGCGTCAGGCGAGGTCGAGCGGGGCATCGTGATCTGCGGGACCGGCGAGGGGATCGGCATCTCGGCCAACAAGGTGAGGGGCATCCGCTGCTGCATCTGCTCCGAGCCCTTCTCGGCGAAGCTCTCCCGCCAGCACAACGACGCGAACATGCTCGCCATCGGCGCGCGCGTGGTGGGAATCGAGCTCGCGAACATGATCGTCGACGAGTGGCTCTCCGCGCAGTTCGAAGGCGGCCGCCACCAGCGGCGCATCGACCTCATCGCCGACATCGAGCGGAGACAGGCGTAGCGTCCCGCCAGTTCAGGGTATTCTACAGTCATCGCGGTTCTCCGTCGGGGAAGGGTGATGACATGGGCTCGCTCGCATTCGATCCAGGATTTGACATCCGCAGCACGGGAAGTCCGCTCGGATTCTGCTATGGCCCCGGCGTGTTCGGACCGGAGGTGGAGCTTCGCCGGCTCGACGACATCCGCGCCTCGCTCCGCGACCCTGGCTGCCAGGGACCCGACGTGGTCTATGCGATCTCGATGGACACGGGTCGCGACGAGGATCGCTCGGAGCTCCTCCGGCACAACCTGCTGTTCGGTGCGGTGACGTATGCCAAGGGCTCGATGGGCGAGGAGCCCGTCCACTCCCAGGGACACGTCCATGCGGTCTCTCCCTCCTGCGGGGAGCGCACCTGCGAGGTGTACGAGATCTGGGGTGGCGAGGCCTTCGTCTACCTGCAGGAGCGGGTCGAGAAGGACCCCGGCGCCTGTGTCGCCGTGCACGCGACGCCCGGGGACGTCGTCATCGTGCCTCCTGGCTGGGCGCATTCGACCGTCGTCGCGGACGTCGGCCAGAATCTCACCTTCGGAGCCTGGTGCGTCCGGGACTATGGCTTCGACTACGAAGGGGTGCGTGCGCACCATGGCATGGCCTGGACGCCCGTCGTCGACCACGAGGGCGGGGTGCGCTTCGAGGCCAATCCGGCCTACGAGGCTGATGGCATCGCGGTCGTCGAGGCGCGGGCGTATCCCGAGTTCGGCATCGACGCCGAGGTCCCCGTCTACCGACAGTTCGAGGAGGACCCGGGCAGGTTCGACTTCGTGGCCGACCCACGGGTCGCGGCAGAGCTGTGGCATGGCCTTGAGCAGCAGCTGACTGGTCTTCGGTAGCCATGGGCACCTACCTCGACTTCGAGAGCGAATACGACCGTTTTCCCGAGACCCGTGTCGAAGGCTTTGACGACGAGGCCTTCTCGGGATGGCCGGACGTCTGCGCCGCGCTGGTCGACGCGATGGGCAGCGGTCGCATCATGGTCGTGGATTGCTATCCGGGAACCAATGACGACGAGGTGCTCGGAGCGCTTCGACGCGCCTGGAAGCCCGAGCTGGTGGTGGACATGCGCGAGGTCCTTCTCGCCCGCGTCGACCTCGCCCGTCTCCTTGCGCCCTTCCTCACGGACGATCGCGTGCGGGGCGTCATGTACCCCGGCGTCGTGGAGAACTTCATCGATGGCGAGAAGCTCGCCGCAGCCCGAAATCAGGTGGCCGTCAGCACGGGGAGGGTCCTCGTCTACGGCTTCGCCGCCTCCCTCGTGACGAGGGGCGACCTCCTGGTCTACGCCGACCTGGCGCGGTGGGAGATACAGCTGCGCTATCGTGCCGGCATGCCCAACTACCTGCTGGACAATGCCGACGAGGACATCCTGCGCAAGTTCAAGTGCGGCTACTTCGTGGAATGGCGAATCGCCGACCGTCACAAGGCGAGGACACTGGCCGAGGCTGACTGGTACCTCGACACCAACACCGCTGGAGAGCCCCACCTCGTGAGCGTCGCCGGCCTGCGTGCCGGGCTCGGCACCCTCGTCAGCAGGCCGTTTCGTCTCGTGCCGTACTTCGACCCCGGCGTCTGGGGCGGCCACTGGATGCAGGAGGTCTGCGGTCTTCCCGACGACCAGCCCAACTACGCCTGGAGCTTCGACGGCGTGCCCGAGGAGAACAGCGTCCTTCTCCGCTTTGGCTCGGTGCGGGTGGAGTCGCCCGCCATGAACCTCACCAAGCTCCTGCCCCGTGACTACCTGGGGGAGAGGACCTTCTCGCGCTTCGGCGCGGAGGTTCCGATTCGCTTCGACTTTCTGGACACGATGGGTGGCCAGAACCTCTCGCTCCAGGTCCACCCCGACACCGGCTACATCCACGAGCGGTTCGGGATGAGCTACACGCAGGACGAGAGCTACTACATCCTTGACGCCGAGCCTGGCGCGGGCGTCTTCCTCGGTCTCAGGGAGGGCATCGACCCCGTCGAGATGGTCAGCGCGCTCGAGGACGCCCAGCACGGCGGGAGGCCCTTCGATGCCGACCGGTTCGTGAACCGATGGACCGCTGCTCCCCACGACCACTTCCTCATCCCCGCGGGGACCGTCCACTGCTCGAGCGCGGGCTGCATGGTGCTCGAGGTGAGCGCCACGCCCTACATCTTCACGTTCAAGCTCTGGGACTGGGGGCGTCTCGGCATGGACGGGGTCCCGCGGCCGATTCACATCGAGGACGGGAAGCGCACCATCCGTTGGGACCGGACGACGACATGGGTGAGGGACAACCTCGTCGACAGGTTCGAGGTCCTGAGCGACGAGCCTGGTCTCAGGGTCACGCGCACCGGTCTGCACGAGCTCGAGTTCATCGAGACGAGGACCTATGACATCGCGGCCGGTCGTTCGGCAACGGTGAGGACCGGCGGGGAGTATGCGGTCCTCAACCTGGTGGCGGGAAGGGGAGCGACCATCGCGAGTCCGATGGGTGCGTTCGAACCCCTTGGGATTCACTACGTCGAGACGGTGCAGGTCCCCGCGGCGGCGGGAGACATCGAGCTCATCGCCGACCGAGGGGAGCCCATCAAGGTGCTCGTCGCCCAGGTTCGTTTCTAGCGAGAAGGGCTGCTGCTAGATCCTCCGGTAGCGAATCACGAGACTCCCGCCCTCGGCGGGGTAGCATCCGCGTCCTCGACCGAGCTCGTGGCGCTTGCACTTCTCGATGACCTCGCTGACGAGCCGTCGCGTCTCCCTCGCCTGGTCGAGCGATTGACGCCCGTCGCCATGGCCGTACCATCCCGCATAGCCGCGCTCGAGGTAGCCGAGGATGAGGTCCGCCCCGCTCTGCCAGACCGTGAGCGACGTGCAGCCCGGAAGGTGCATCCAGAGGTCGGGGTTCATCTCGTCGCCGGTGACGATCAGACGCTCCTTCTCGTCGACGAAGGACATCGAGCCTGCCGTGTGCCCGGGGGTCGAGCGTGCGAGCACCGTGCGGTCGCCGAGCGAGAACGACTGGCCGTCGCGCAGGGGGAGGGCGGAGACGCGTCCCTGCTTTGCGATAGCGCTCGCATCGCCGCCGGACTTCTTCACGAGCAGGCGCGTGAACGCGGGAAGGCACAGGAACGAGTAGACGAGGGCGTTGTCGGCCGGGTTCACGGCGTAGCTCCCAAAGCGCCACATGGCACCGACGTGGTCGGGATGGCGATGCGTCGCCACCGCGATGACGGGCTTGTCGGTGAGCTCCTCCACGCATGCGCGAAGGTCGCCGACCCCGCAGGCGGCGTCGATCAGGAGGGCCCGCTCGCTTCCCTCGAGAAGGTAGCAGTTGGAGAAGTGGTTCTCGTCGATGCGCCAGGTATTTGGTGCGATATCCTCCGCCGTGTGATAGTCGTCCAGCGTGCGCAGCATTTCTCATGCTTCCGTCGACTGACCGTGAGAAGTCTCCGCGTGTTCGAGGTAGTGTCTCCGCAGGCAGTCAAAGGTCTCGTCGCTGATGTAGTGCTCGACACGGCAGGCATCTGCAACGGCGGTCGCGGGGGTCACGCCGACGCTCTCGAAGAGCTTCGAGAGCAGGACGTGGCGCTCGTAGGTGTGCTCGGCCGTCCGCCTGCCCTTCTCCGTGAACCTGATCTCATGATCGCCTCCGACGACGAGATAGCCGCCGGAGGCGAGCTTTTTGAGCTGCTCGCTCACGGTCGGGCGGGTGAAACCCATCCTTGTGGCGATGTCGACCGCCCGGACCCTCCTGCCCTCGTTCTCGAGGACGAGCATCGTCTCGAGGTACATCTCCGCAGATTCCGGCATCGCTGAGCGACGGTCGATCTCGCGAGAGTCCGGAGAACCGGCCCCGTCCATTTTTGTTTCAGACATCGTGTGGCCTCCTCGGGGTCTCGCGCGTCTCGGTTCGCATTCTGCCCATTGTAAGCGTCAACGGGATAGCGAGGCTCCGAGCTCACGGGTGGAGACTCAAGGGACAGGCCACTCGCCCTACGAGCAGGAAAAGTGACTTCCTTTCAATCTCCGGTTGCATTATCCATAAGTTAGGCATACCATACAAAAGTAGTTAGGAAACCCTAACAAACGAAGAGAGCGCGTGTAGCGGGTCGACTTGCGGGGGGAGGGAAATGAACGAGTGCGAAATGGTACACGAGAGCGGCATCCTCATCGGTGACACCAAGACGCCTGAGGCCTTCGGTTCTCCCGGCTGTCTCAGGATGCCGCTCTCCATGGTTCATGCGGGGGAGACCGTGCGAGTCTGTTGCGTCAAGGGCGATGACGAGTTTGCGCGTCATCTCGCGACGCTCGGCTTTGTTTCAGGTGCCGGAGTGACCGTGGTGTCGCGGGCCGCGGGTGACGTTATCGTCGAGGTGAAGGGCGCTCGTCTCGGCATCAACCGCCAGACGGCGGCGAAGGTCATCACCTGCTGAGAACCATCACGAGACTCGGGATGCGTTTCATCAGTCGACAGGCGCCGACGGTACGTCGGCATAAAGGAAGGAGAGGCATGACCACGCTTCGAGAGGTACGGGTCGGGAACAGCTGCACGGTTGCCGCCGTCAATGGCGGGGGCGCGGTGAGACGCCGCATCATGGACATGGGACTCACGAAGGGGACGCGCGTCCGCGTGCGTAAGGTGGCTCCTCTCGGCGATCCCATCGAACTCACGGTTCGTGGGTACGAGCTCTCCATAAGGAAGGATGAGGCGGCGGGTGTCGAGGTCACGGACGTGACTTCCGCTTAGCTTGTCGAGTGGCCCGAAGAGGGCCTTTTTCATGACTACAAAGTTAGGTAAAACTAACAAATGCAACCGAGAAGGGGATACATCCCCGAGAAGGAAGCAGGGGTGCGCACCGGCACCCCGGAATTGAGAGGATTCATGGCACAAGGCATGCACGTCGCCCTCGCAGGAAACCCGAACTGCGGAAAGACAACGCTGTTCAACGAGCTCACGGGTTCGAACGGTTACGTCGGCAACTGGCCGGGAGTCACGGTCGAGAAGAAGGAGGCAGCCTGGCTCAAGGATGGCTCGGTCACCTTCACCGATCTCCCTGGCATCTATTCGCTCTCGCCCTACTCGCCCGAGGAGGTCGTCTCGCGAGACTACCTCGTTCACGACCGGCCCGAGGCGGTCATCGACCTCGTCGACGTCACCAACCTCGAGCGTAACCTCTACCTTACGACGCAGGTGCTCGAGTGCGGGCTGCCTGTGGTCATCGGTCTCAACATGTGCGACCTTCTCGCCAAGAGCGGCGATGCGATCGATGCCGCCAAGTTGTCCGAGGAGCTCGGGGTCCCCTGCGTCGAGGTCTCGGCACTCAAGGCGAGAAACCTTGACGCGCTCGTCTCCCGTGCGGTCAAAGCCGGTAGGGCGGGCGTTCCCGCCTCGCCGCGCCATGCCTTCGCCGATGACGTCGAGCATGCGCTCGATCACATCGCGACCGCCATCAAGGGTCAGTGTCTCCCAGAGCTCACCCGCTGGTACTCGATCAAGGTCTTCGAGCGAGACGCAGAGGCCATCAAGCCGCTCGGTCTCACGGGGGGAGAGATTGCCGCGCTCGAGCCTGTCATCAAAAGGGTCGAGAAGAGCCGCTCCGATGACTCCGAGTCCATCATCACCTCTGAACGCTACGACTGGATTGCGCGAGTCATCGAGGAGTGCGTGGTCAAGGCGCCTACCAAGCTCACGACGACCGAGAGGATCGACCGCGTCGTCACGAGTCGTGCGCTGGGACTACCGATCTTCGTCGCAGTGATGGTCCTCGTCTACTTCCTGGCCGTCTCGACCGTGGGCACGGCGGCGACCGACTGGGCGAACGACGGTCTCTTCGGTGACGGCTGGCACCTCTTTGGGAACGGTGACGCCGAGTTCGGTCAGGCAGACGATGACTGGCAGGCAAATGACTACCCCGACCAGATCAGCGCCTACATCGCCGCAGCCGCCGACGCTGGCGTCGACACGACGGGCGTCCAAGAGGCCATTGACGCCGAAGATCCAACGGATGAGGACGCTGCCACCATCGCCACGTTCGAGAAGGCTGCCGCGGCAGCGAACGTCGCCGCCTACAAGGTTCCGATTCGTGATGCCAACGGAAACTACCTCGATACTGAGGGAGAGCTCGTCGACACCGACGGCATCGGCGACGACGCGACCCCCGTCCTGATGGATGGTGAGGAGCTTGCGACCATCGACTCGGTCGACGCTGATGCCTTCGCCACGGCTGTCGAGACGCCCGAGCCCGATCCCGCCGACTACGGCGTCTGGGTGCCCGGCATCCCCACGATCGTCTCGGGATGGCTTGCCGATGCAGGTGCCTCGGCACTCGTCACGAGCCTCGTCATCGATGGCATCGTCGCGGGTGTCGGCTCCATTCTCGGCTTCGTTCCCCAGATGATCGTCCTGTTCCTCATGCTGTGCTTTCTCGAGGACTGCGGCTACATGAGCCGGGTGGCCTTCGTCATGGACCGCGTGTTCCGAAAGTTCGGTCTCTCCGGCAAGAGCTTCATCCCCATGCTCATCAGCTCGGGATGCGGCGTGCCCGGAATCATGGCCACGAAGACCATCGAGAACGAGTCGGACCGCCGCATGACGATCATGACCACGACGATGGTGCCCTGCGGAGCCAAGCTCCCCATCATCGCGCTGCTCATGGGTGCCCTCATCGGAGGTTCGACCGAGTGGTGGATCGCCCCGCTCTTCTACTTCATGGGTGTCATCGCGGTCATTCTCTCGGGAGTCATGCTCAAGAAGACGAGGCCCTTCGCCGGCGACCCCGCACCCTTCGTGATGGAGCTTCCTGCCTACCATCTGCCTGCAGTCAAAAGCTGGCTCATGCACGTGTGGGAGCGCGTCAAGGCGTTCGTCATGAAGGCCGGAACGATCATCTTTGCCGCGTCGGTCGTCATCTGGTTCCTTTCCAACTTCGGCCTCGCGGGCTGGGACGGCGGTACGGGGGCCTTCGGTTACCTGCCCGGCATGGATGACGTGCCGAGCGACTATATGGACTTCTCGCTGCTCGCGGGCATCGGCAGCGCGCTCGCCTGGATGTTCTATCCCCTCGGCTTCGGCACCTGGCAGGCGGTCGCCTCCACCATCTCCGGCCTCATCGCAAAGGAGAACCTCGTCTCGACGTACGCGGTCCTCTTCGGGCTTGGGAGCTCCGCGAACGAGGCGTCGACGTCGATGTGGAACGGCTTCGCCAACATGTTCGTGGTGGACGGCATCATGCACACGGGTGCGATGTTCGCCTTCGTGGCGTTCAACCTGCTCTGCGCCCCGTGCTTCGCGGCCATGGGTGCCATGAAGCGACAGATGGATGACGCACGATGGTGGTGGTTCGCCATCGGGTATGAGTGCGGTCTCGGCTGGGTCGTGGGCCTCATCATCAACCAGCTCTACGAGCTCCTCGTCTTCGGAAGCTTCGGGTTCTGGACAGTGGTGGCGTTCGCGCTCGTCGCAGGCCTTCTGTTCCAGATTTTCCGTCCGGCACCGAAGCTCGAGCACGCCGACGAGAAGATTCTCTCGTCCCTCGCGGACGAAGCGGCATAGACCGTCTTTCCCCTACGCCGCGGCGCGACCGGAACCTCTCCCCGGTCGCGCCGTCGGCATTTTTGATGGGAGGTGTTGGAGATGGGGGTCGCTGATGTGGTCATCATCGTGCTTATCGTTGTCGCGGTCGTTGCCTGTGCGTGGCGTCGTGCGCGAGGCGTTTCGAAAAGCGGAACCGACGGCTGTGCCAACTGCTGCCGTGGTGGTTCGAAGCGCCGATAGACCGATGCGGGATGGCAGCAACGACGTGCGACTCTTTCTCGGACAGTTGCGAAGGGCGTTTGCGGCTGCCGAGACATGCGGCAATTGCTGCCCCCTGAGTCGCAGCCAAGAAGAAGCGTTTCGAGTTGAAGGAGATTGCGGCGTTGTTGCCATGGCAACGGCGCCGTCGTGCTTTCCGTAGCCCCTTTCAGGCAGATCTTGTGGTGTTGCGTTCACTACTGGACCAAGAAGGGGCTCCGAAATGAACGCAACACCACAAGATCTGCCTGAAAAGGGCTCAGGGGTACCTTGGTCGAAGTCGCTCCCGAGCCTCTTCCTTCTCGCCAGGTGACTACGCGCCCGTTTTGCGATACCGCACGTCACTTCGGGCGACGTCCGTTTTCGTATCTTGTACTCAACAAAGAGCCAATACTGGCTATGGGGAACGAGAGAGGATTCAGGAGGCACGTCAATGTCACAGAGAAAGCAAGATGGGATGCTCTTCAAGGTTTCGATTCTGTCCATCGCCGTCATGCAGGCGACGGCACAGGCGGTGGGCGGCATATTGAACACGATGGCCGCTTCGATGCCCGACGTGAGCGCTCAGGCCATCCAGTCACTGAGCACCATGCCGAACGCCGGCTGCCTCGCGGGCCTGCTCCTGAGCCCGCTCGCCTGCAAGGTGCTCGGCGAGAAGCGCACGACGGTCATCGGCATCGTGCTCTCCATCATCGCCGGCTGCGCACCCATGGTCCTCTCCGACTTCACGCCGATCCTCGTCTCCCGCATCGTCCTGGGCTTCGCCTTCGGGCTCTATACGCCCCTCATCGTCGTGCTGCTCTCGCGCTTCTACAAGGGAGACCAGCTCGCTGGCATGATCGGCATCGAGAATGCCGTCGGCAGCGTCGGCAGCGCCATCTGCTCCCTGGTCTCGGGCCTTCTCGTCGTGCTCGGTTGGCAGGCCGGCTTCTCCATCTACCTGCTCTCCGTCGTCCCTCTGGTGCTGTTCACCCTGTTCGTGAACCTCGATGACGAGAAGGGCTCCTCTGAGGATCAGGCTCAGGACGCCGAGGTCGCACCGAAGGCAAAGGCGCACGTTCCCGGCGCCGTGTGGGGCATCGGCTTCGGTCTCTTCGCGTTCTTCGTCTTCCAGCTTCCCATGGCCTATGCGCTCGGCACTCGCGTCTTCGAGTCGGGCGTTGCGGGGACAAGCCAGGAGAGCGCCTCGACCATCGCTTCGACCATCTACAGCTTCTTCACCATCATCGGCATCCCCATCTCGATCTTCTTCGGTGCCATCAGGAAGCGTCTCGGAACCTTCACCGTCCCCGTGGCGCTCGCGTCCAACGCCCTCGGCTTCGGCCTGCTCTCCTTTGGCACGAGCGTCCCCGTCCTCTTTGCGGGTGGCATCTGCTCCGGCGTCGCCTTCGCGATCGTGGTTCCCTACGCCTACACGCTCGTCGCCGAGGTGAGCCCTGCTGAGTCGATGAGCACCTCGACCACCATCGCCATGGTCTGCCTGAACGTCGGCGTCTTCTGCTCGCCGTTCATCCTCCCCACAGTCTCTGGCGCAATTGGTGACGGCAGCGCCCATCTCGTCATGCTGATCTCGACCTGCGCCTTCGCGGTGTTCGCCATCTGTGCCGCATTCGTCGCCACGAGGTTCGCGGCAAAGGCGAAGCTGGCAGCATAGGTAGCCATTGCATTCAGTCGATGCGACCTCGCCTTCGGGCGGGGTCGTCTTCGCGTCAAGCCAGCGGCGATCTAATCATGCGATACCATCGTCTTGCCCGTGCGTTCGAGGTACGGAGGTCGAGATGCAGGAAACGGTTCACGAGGTCGTCGTCCCCTCGGAGCGAGAGCAGGTCTACTTCGTCTTCCACGACACCGTGGCATCTGACAACATTCCTCCTCACTGGCACCGGTCCATCGAGATCGACTGCATGCTGAGCTGGCCGCCGAGCGACGTCTTCTCCGGCGGGCGCCAGTATCGAATGCAGACGGGACGGCTGTGGATGGCCAACCCGGAGGACACCCATTACGTCCACACCCTCGCCAACGACCCCCCGCGCCGTGCGGTGAGCATCCTCTACCCGCTTCATTACGTCTGCGGACTCTACCCGGACATCGATCGCGGGCGCTTCGAGATCAACGACATCGATGCCCTCACGGATGAGCAGCGCTCCATCATCTGGGACGACCTCTTCCCCCTCTTTGCCCGTGCGGCCGACCTCATGGAGCAGGCCTCCGACCCCCTGCGCTACATCGAGCTCGCGACCATCCAGCTTGAGGTGCTCCATACGCTCATCAGGCACTTCTTCGTCCCCAACCGTCTCGGCACGCTTGATGCCGAGCTCGAGAACGTCGAGCGCGTCCACGCGATCGTCGACTACGTCGAGGCTCATTACACAGAGGACGTCCGGCTCGAGGACCTCTGCGAGGTTTGTCATCTCTCCCGTGGTTACATGGCCCGCTTCGTGAAGGCTCACCTCGGCCACACCGTGGGAGGCTATGTCGGTCTCGTGCGCGCCGAACATGCCCGGAGCGATCTCGTCTCTGGGCGCGGCAACCAGTCGGAGGTTGCCGCCCTCAACGGCTACAGCGGCCTTCGCACCATGAACCGGCAGTTCGAGGAGTACTTCGGGAAGACTGCCAAGGAACTGCTCGCCGACATGTCGAATAACGAACGACCCTATGCTCACAAGGGGTGACTGCACGCCCAAAAGCGGGGACGGCACGTCCTGAACGAGAGGGTCCCCCTCCGTATCATCGTTGTCAGAGATTGGGATCGGGTGGTGCGCCACCGACGACGAAGCGGAGGGTGTCATGAGGGACTATCACGGTATCGGAAGGCTCATCCAGGAGGCAGTCGACGGCAGGAGCCTGGGAGGAGCGTCGGTCTGCGTCATCAAGGACGGGGAGGTCAAGCTCCTCGAAGGATTCGGCTCGGACAAGGCGGACTCGATCTACAAGATCTACTCGATGACGAAGCTCTTCACGTCCACGGTCACGTTCCAGCTGGTCGAGGAAGGCGTCGTTCAGCTTGACGACCCCGTTGCAAAGTATTTCCCCGAGTTCGAGAAGCATCTGGTCTACACCCCTGCGGGTAGCGTAGAGGTCGAGCGCACCCCACTCACCGTCCAGCACCTCCTCAACATGACCTCCGGCATCCCGTATCCCTTCGACGGCACCGCCTCCCAGAAGCGGATGGCCCAGCTCGAGGCCGACGAGATCGCGCATGCCAAAGCCGGCATTCTGTATACGACGCGGAGCGCTTGTGCCGCCATGGCCTCTGTCCCCGGTGACTTCGAGCCCGGGAAGGGCTGGGAATACGGTGCCGGAGCCGACCTTCTCGGCGGCGTTCTCGAGGTCGCCACGGGAAAGACGCTCGACGTTCTGTATCGCGAGCGCATCTTCGCGCCTCTCGGCATGAATGACACCGACTTCTGTGTGCCAGTCGAGAAGGTCGGGAGGGCAGCTGGGCAGTATCATCGCGATCCCATCTACCAGTACGTGAGCCAGGTCGAGACCCCGATTCGTGACGCCCGCAACGAGGACGTCATCACTTTCATGGCTCCCTGCGCCAAGATCGACACCGTACCTCCCGCGTTTCTCGCCGGTGGCGGTGGCGGTTACTCGACCGCCGAGGACTACTCCAAGCTTCTGCAGATGCTCGTCGGGAGAGGTACCCTTGGCGATGTTCGCCTGCTCAAGCCCGAGACGGTCGACTTCATGTCCACACCACAGCTGAACGATCAGCAGCTTGCTGCCAAGGCGGCGGACGGCGTGGGCATGTGCGTGCCCGGCTACAGCTACTCCAACCTGCTGCGCATCCTCGTTGATCCTTCTCAGGCGCGCGTCCTCGGCGTGGGTGGCAACATGGGCGAGTTCGGTTGGGACGGTGCGGGCGGAAACTTCTGCCTCGTCGACCCGAGCCAGAACCTCACGGCCGTGTTCATGATGCAGGCGTTCGAGTGCGGTGAGCCTATCCTGCGCCGCAAGCTCTACCAGGCCATCGTCGAGAAGGACTAGCAACGAGGAGTCGGAGCCCGGAAGCGGCGCGCCCTGGGCTCCGATACCTTCGCTCGAAAGGGGATTCAAGAAATGGACGACATCAGCTACAAGCACTTCCAGAGCAACGATACCCTTGCTGGACTGTTCCAGGTCAAGCGTGACGTCATCTACTCGACGGCGATGGGTCGCAACTTGACGCTCGACCTCATCTCCCCCTGGGCGGCCGAGTATGCGGACGAGAAGCCCGCTCTTCCCCTCGTCGTCTTCGTCCAGGGCAGCGGCTGGCTCACGCCGGAACCGAACTTCGAGCTGCCACAGCTTTGCGAGTTCGCGCGGAGGGGCTACGTGGTCGCATCCGTTCGGCATCGTGACTGCATTGCCGACGGCACCCCCGCACCGGCGTTCCTCGTGGACGTGAAGTGCGCGATTCGATTCCTTCGTGAGCATGCGGCTGAATACGGCATTGACCTTGGGCGCGTAGGCATTTGGGGGACGTCCTCTGGCGCTCACACGGCACAGCTCGTGGGCGTCACGGCAGGTATTTCGGAGTTCGAGAGTCCTGAGCACGCCGACTTCTCCGATGCGGTCGAGGCGGTCGTGAGTTGCTTCGGTCCCTCGAATCTCGTCCGCTGGCTCGAGTGCATGGGCGAGACGCCCGACTTCGCGCCGTTGCATGACCACTTCGTCGTCGGCACCGACGAGGAGCGTGTCGCGATGGCGGAGAAGCTCAGCGCCATTCGCTACGTCGACGCTGAGAGGGCCAGCGACATCCCGTCGTTTCTCCTGGGGGTGGGTACCGACGACCCTTACGTCGAGACGACGCAGGTCACGAACATGGTCGAGGCACTCGAGGGCATAGGCGTCGAGGCTGAGGGCTTCCTCGTCGATGGGGCGCATCACGAGTCGAACTTCTGGAGCAAGGTGGTCCTCGACGAGATTTGGGCATTTCTCGACAGGCGGCTTCGGAACTAGCGTACCAGCGATAACCGATCGAAGGGATTGACAACATGAGGGTTGCAATCGTCTACACGGCAAAGAGCGACGAGCTCGAGAAGGGTCTGGCAAAGGACGCCGCCAGGCTCATGGGCAATGACGTCGAGATCGTCTCCTACCAGGACCTCTCCGCGCTCAAGGAGTCAGCGGTCGACGGGTACGTCTCGTCTGCTCCGGCGGCACGCTATGCCGGGCTCATTCTCCAGGCCATCGCCGACGGTGCCGACAAGGTCCTCTCCACCTGCTGCTTCATGGGTGACATCGTACGAGCGCTCCAGCCGTTCGCGGACTATGCGGGTGTCCCCGTCGCCTCGATTGACGAGGGTATGTGCCGGCATGCCGCGCTTGAGTGCGAGGGCGTCGCCCTGCTCTTTACCTCGCCCATCGCCGGCGCGTCGGTAGCGCGCACGCTTGACAGGGAGGGGCGTCTCCTGAGGCGCGGCGTCAAGGTGGTTCCCGTTCAGGCAACCGAGGTCGCGGGACTCGCGGGAGACGCACTTGCGGCACGCTTCGCCGAATGCGAGGACGAGGCGCTCACCGATGCCGATGGTCTCGTCCTCGCTCAGCCGTCCATGGCTGGTGCTGCCGAACGCCTGCGAGAGCTCACGGGCAAGCGGGTCTACTGCGCCACCGACGAGCCCTTCGCGGCGCTGGTCGGCTAATGGTGGTCTTCTCCTGCCGAGGACGACGACGACCTTCGGCAGGAGAGGTGCCGCCAGGGCTTTCAGGCAGATCTTGTGGTGTTGCGTTCACTGCGGACCCCTTTCAAGGTCGAGAAATGAACGCAACACCACAAGATCTGCCTGAAAGGGAGAAGGACCCCAGCTACGCAAGCTCCTTCTCGACAGTGACAAGCGCCTCGGCGATGTCGCCGTCCAACGCGATCGAGTGCTCGCGGAGTTCGGGCGGAACGTATGCCTCGCCCTTGTTGACCACGGCATAGACGGCTTGCGGATTCTGCGCGACCCGTCTCCAGAAGGGGTATTTGATGATTCCCGGGGTGTTCGCCCCCACGCCGAGCTCGAGGTAGAGGACGCGTCCGGAGGCATGGGCGTCGAGCCACGCGGAGTGGCGCCTCGCAGCGGCGTGCCAGCCCTCGTCCTCGACGAAGCTGTCATCTGCCCGCAGGTTCATGGCCATCTCTCGCCCGCAGACGGGGCACCTTGGGACAAGCTCGGTAGGCACGCGCAGGTCACGCTGGTCCAAGACCATACGCCGCACGGTCTCGCGGTTGTCATAGGTCCTCTCGTGGCAGGGGAGCGAGCACTGCCAGAGCCCGTAGTCTCCCTGCGTGTAGAAGAGCCGGTCCTTGTCGATGTCGACGCCGGTATCCTGGAAGCAGTGGTCGACGTTCGTGGTGAGCACGAAGTAGTCGCGGTTGCTGATGAGCCTGACGACTGCCTCGTAGGCGGGTCCCACCTCGCGCTCGTAGCGGTTGTACCAGATGTGACGGCTCCACCAGGCCCATCTCTCCTCGGGGGTGGGGAAGGGGTAGAAGCCGCCCTCGTACATGTCGCGAATGCCGTAACGTGCGGCGAAGTCGCCGAAGAGTCGCTGGAACCGCTGACCGTCATAGGTGAGGCCGCTCGAGGTGGAGAGGCCGGCCCCGGCGCCGACCAGCACGGCGTCGCAGCTTGAGAGGGCGTCGGCGAGACGTGTACAGCTAGCCGAGAAGGCGCTCGTAGGCATCGAGATCGACCTCCTTGAACACATCATCGGGTGAACGCGAGAGGCAGTGTCAAGGCTACCCGTGAGCGCCGCTGCAGGGAAGTACGCACATGATTGTGCGCTAGGCACCTCGCGGAAACCACCGCAGAGCCTGGCGGAAGACTTCCACTGGAGCTCTACGGACCGTTCATTGCCCTTATGAACTCATATCCGCATACTCGAAGCAGGGCATTGCGAGGGGAGAGAAGAACATGGACGCAGCGCGTACGGGGGAGCTCATCAGGAGGTCGCGGGAGTCACTCGGACTTACGCAGGTCGAGCTCGCCGAGCAGATCGGTGTTACCGACAAGGCGGTCTCCAAGTGGGAGCGCGGGGCTGGCTGTCCCGACCTGTCGCTCGTTGCCGACGTGTCGCGCGTCCTCGGGCTGAGCGTGGAGTCGATTCTCGGTGGCGGACTTGTCGAGAACTCCCGTGACACGGGCAACCTGCGGCGAATCAGGCTGTACCGGTGCCCTGTCTGCGGCAACGTAATCACGTCATCGGGACCGACGGGGATTACCTGCTGCGGTCGGCCTCTCTATCCGCTCATCGAGCAGGGCTTTGACGAGAGCCACCACATCGAGATGACGGGGACTGATGATGAGCTGTGTCTCACATGGGAGCACCCCATGGAGAAGAGCCATTACCTGGCTTTTGTTGCCTATGTCACGACTGACAGGGTGCTGATCGCACGTCTCTACCCCGAGCAGTCCGGCGAGCTTGTGATTCCTCGTCTGCGAGGCGGGAGGCTCTATTGTTGCTGCACGGAGCATGGGCTCTTCTCGATGGACGACCCCACCAGAAAGAGACGCGTCGTCACCAGTGCCAAGAGGACGTAACGCCATTTCTTCTTGACGAGACGCACAGGGTGGAGTTACGTTTCAACAACAGTTGACAAAACCGTGAGAATCTTGGGGTATGTCAAGGACACGGGAGCATCGACCGACCTCGCATACTTCGGTGTGGCTGTCGCTGTTGGTCTCATGATTGGAGCTGTTTCGGTGTCGGTATTCGGCCTCTCCCTCTCGCTCAGCGAGAGCGGGGGCGCGTTGATTGCCGGTCTTCTGAGCGGCTGGTTCTATCAGCGAAAGCCGAGGGTTGGATATATCCCGGCGAGCTCGAGGTGGCTCATGAAGAACCTTGGCCTCAACCTGTACATTGCTGCGCTCGCGCTCGAGAAGGGTAACAGCTTTGGTGCCGCCATGGCCCATCAGGGTCTTCTCATCCTTCTCGTGGGGGTGCTCGTTACGGTGTTGCCACATCTCTTGACCTACGCCTTCAGCCGGAGCTGCCTGAAGCTAGACCCCGTGGACGCGCTGGGTGGGCTCTGCGGGTGTGGTACCTGTACGGCAGCCTTGAACGGCCTGTCAGAAGAGACGGGCAGTTCGATATTCGCCCTGAGCTATGCCCCGGGCTATGCCATGGGGAACATCCTGCTTACCCTATGCGGGATACTCATACCTGTCATTCTCGGGTAACGAAGTCGCTGGTATTGCTGAGAGCTTCCGATACAAACAGCCCTCAGCGAATCAGGTCGTATCGGTGTCCCGTCTGAGGCAACGTGGTCACCTCATTGGAATCATGAGGTTGAAGCACCATCCCGCTTTGATGACCGAATCAGAGGGCTTTCAGGCCGTCAGATGACTTGCGGGATCCCTCCTGGCGTAGACGACACGCGCGATTGTGATCGTGCGTCGCTCCTCGTCAACCCAATACAAAACGAGATAGTTCTTGACAAGCAGTTTTCGATACTCGTGAGCGAGTGGTCGAATGGGCAGGTAAATGGGGTTGGCGTAGGGCATCGGCGCAATCGTATCAATCGATTCGATGATGGACGAGACGAGGTTCTCCGCTGCCTTTGGGCTGTCAAGCTCGCGCGCGATATAGCGCGCCGTTTCGACGAGGTCCCTATCTGCGGCCGGCAGAAATTCAATTTGGTACTCATCCCAGCTCATCGAGCGCCTTCCGCGCATGCTGAAGGACGTCCTTTGACGAGTATCTCGTATGAGTGACCTCCGCCTCATGTTCAGCTTCGAGAAGCTTGGCGTAGACGTCGCTCGAAAACTGCAGGTTCTCGTAGGCGTCCATGCTCATGACCACCATGTCGCCAAAACCGTTCTTTGTGAGAAACACCGGCTGGGACGTTTCGTGGACGACGCGCGAGATGTCTGCGAAGTTGTTTCGCAGGTCTGATACGGGCCTGATCATGGTCGTCATGGCTGTCCACCCCTCAGGAGTTCGGAGAACGGTAAGCAAATTTTAGCATAATTATGCTAATACGCCCGTCGCCTCACCAGCTCCTGCGCCAGCCCGACAAACGACACCACCGACCACGTGCCCTCGAGCATGAGGACGCCCCAAGCGGCAGAGCCAAGGGCGTCGGCAGCGACGGCAGCCGAGCCAAAGGCGTTGAGCAGGAGATAGGGCACCGAATTCGGGTCCATCTTTCCTGTACGTGCGAGGATGAACGCGGCGAGCACGGCGAGAGAGCCGGCAATCTGCATGAACATGACGCTCCCTTGATGGCGTCGTCGTCAGACCGGGTACGACGCCCCTCGTCCGGGAGGCATGTTCTCATGCGCTCGATGTGATTCTAGCTTCCGCCATCCACGGGGACAATGGCAGGTCTCTCGTGCCTACTTCACGTCCCTGGCTTCGAAGAGCCGCCTTCCAATGGCGAACACGACGAAGGAGATGACAGCCATCACCACGATCTGCAACGGCTGCACGCCCGTTCCGGCCGCCTGAATCGTGCCGAACGCATAGCTCCCAAGATCGTCGAAGCCGATGAGCTGTCCGAGGTAGGCATAGGCCGCCACGTCGAGCAGGGAAAGAGCGAGAGAGACGAAGATGGCGATGCCCTGACTGGAGATGATGTCACCCAGCACGAAGAACAGGCAGGTAAAGGCAAGAGACGCGAGCGTCTGCACCAGGAGCGAGGGTAGGAAGTCCGCTAGTTGGATGGTTCCCGACGCACCGGTCGCGAGGGCGGCCGCGTACGACACGACGGCCGATACGGCGATGATGATAAGCGTGACGATGAAGGCGCTCACGAGCTTGCCGAGAAAGACCTTAGACCTCGGGATGCCGCAGGAGACGACGTTCTTGAGCGTACCCGCCTGCCGGTCAGCCTGTGCCAGGCTTATCGCCATGATGGCCATGAAGAAGGTCGGCAGCCCTCCGGTGAACGAGTCCATCGTCTTCGCGAGGCTCTCCTCGCCCAGCGACGCGAGCGAGGAGTTCATGAGGTTGGAGCCCACGATGAGGGCGGCAAGCACGATCAGCGCAATCAGAAAGCTTTTGCCGTGCACGAGGCGGTACCACTCGACTCTGACGATACTACCCATTACGCCTCATCCCCAGCCATCTTGATAAACAGGTCCTCGAGGTCGACGCCTGACGCCTCGACCTCTTCCGACGAAATCTCGTGAACGAGCTTGCCTCTGACGATGAACCCGTAGCGAGAGGTGAGCCGCTCGAGCTCGCCGAGGATATGACTCGAGATGAGAATCGTGGTCCCGCACTTCTCGTTGAGATCGAAGAAGATGTTGCGGGCGCTGGCGATGGCGACGGGGTCCAGACCGTTGGTGGGCTCATCGAGAATGAGCAGCTCGGGGTTACCGAGGATGGCGGCGGCGATGCCGAGCGACTGCCTCATGCCGAGAGAGTACTCCTCGACCTTGCGGTTCTCCTTGCCTGCGAGACCGACTCGCTCGAAGGTCTCGGAAATCGCATCGCCGGAATGGGCGAGTCCGATGAGACGCGCGCGGATGAGCAGGTTCTGACGGGCGGTGAGCTTCTGGTAGAAGGCGGGCGTTTCGATGATGCATCCGATGTGGCGTCGGGCGTCATCAAGCTGCGCGCCGCTCATGCCGAGCAGCTCAATCGAGCCGGAGCTGGGACGCGTGAGACCGAGCAGCTGACGCATGAGCGTCGTCTTGCCCGCGCCGTTACGGCCGACGAGACCATAGATCTCACCCTTGGCAATGGAGAGGTTGATGGAGTCGTTCGCGGTGTTGGAGCCGTAGGTCTTGGTCAGGTCGTTCGTGACGATGACCGCGGGACCCTTCTCGTGCCTGCCTGCGTGGCTGGCCCTCGGCTCTACGGGTGGCCTGACGATCTGCTCGACGAAGCCCTGCGCGCGACGCTTTGCGGTGGCCTCGGGGTAGCCTGCCTGGATGCATGCGCGCCGAATGGCCTCCGCAAGCTCCTCGTTCGAGATTCTGCCGTCCATGGTCCTCCTTCGACGCGACCCATCATAGGCGCACGAAAAGGAAGGCAGCTCGAGAAGTTTCTTCACCCCGCTATGCAGCCCGTGATTGGTTCCTGGAAACATGCCGCCGAGAAAATGTTTGACGAATAGTGCCAATTGGCTTGACGTCACAGAAATATGTGACACAATAATATTTAGTCAAATACAAATGCGAGAGGAGAGCATCATGAGCGTCTACGAGTATTCGGTCACGACCCCTTCAGGCGAGGAAGTCTCGCTCGGACGGTATCAGGGCAAGGTGCTTCTCATCGTCAACACCGCGACGGGCTGCGGATTCACGCCGCAGTACAAGGACCTCGAGTCGATGTACGCGGAGCACCATGAGGATGGGCTCGAGATCATCGACATCCCGTGCAACCAGTTCGCCGGTCAGACGCCTGGCACGGACGAGGAGATCCACGACTTCTGCACCCTGAACTACAACACGCAGTTCCCGCAGATGAGAAAGTCGGACGTCAACGGCGAGAACGCGCTGCCGCTCTATGCCTATCTCAAGAGCCAGAAGGGCTTCGAGGGCTTTGGAAAGGGTCCGAAGGCGCTGGCGATGAGCGCCATGCTCAAGAAGATCGACAAGGACTATCGGAACAACCCTGACATCAAGTGGAACTTCACGAAGTTCGTCGTCGACCGCTCGGGCACCGTTGTTGCCAGATTCGAGCCGACGGCTCCCATGGAGGACGTGAAGAGATGCGTCGAGGGGCTGCTGTGAGATGGGCGACTATGACGCGCTGAAGCTGGACAATCAGCTCTGCTTCCCTCTCTATGCGGCCGCACGCAGAGTCGTATCGATGTATTCGCCACTGCTCAAGCCGCTGGGGATCACCTATACCCAGTACATCGTGTTCTTGGTTCTCTGGGAGGAGGACGGCGTTTCGGTCGGCAGCCTGTGCAGAAGGCTCAGGCTGGACAACGGCACGTTGACCCCGCTCCTGAAGAAGATGGAAGATTCCGGCTGGGTCGTCCGCACGCGCAGCCGCGAGGACGAGCGCGTGGTGATCGTGAGCCTGACGGAGCGGGGGGCTGCGCTGCGAGATCGGGCGGCGGGAATCCCGGAACAGGTGGGGAGCTGCGTCGGCCTGAGCCATGACGATGCGGTGGCCCTGTATCGGCTGCTGTATCGAATCCTGGATGACGAGAGATGCGGAACGAAGGAAGCATGACTCCAGCAGAGCGCAACAGAGAGATCATCCGAACCGATCACCCCGACCTGCGGAATCTATGCCGTGGACACGGTCAACGAAAAGAACGTCGCCCTGCGCTGGGAGATCACCGACTGCGTGAAGCGCCATGCCGGCGTGCTGCAGGTGTATGGCTTCCACGTCGACGAGGAGGAGAAGGTCATCGGCCTCGACGTCGTACGCGACTTCTCGGTACGAGACGTCGCGACCTTCCTGCAGGAGATAGACGAGGAGCTCACCGCCCTGCACCCGGAGTATCGCTACGCCATCACGCCGGATCTGGACATCAGCGACATCAGAGAATAGAGGTTTCAATGTCTCCCATCACTATGGTTCTTGCTGTGCTTGTGGCGGCAGAGTTCGTGTTCATCATGTACCTCGAGACGTTTGCCACTTCGTCCGAGATGACCTCAGCCACGTTTGGGATGGAGAAGGACGAGCTGTGCCGCCCATCCGTTCGAGCGCTGTTCCAGAATCAGGGGGTATACAACGGCCTTCTCGCCATACTGGTGCTGGTGGCCTCGTGTGGGTTTCGGGATGTGACCTGGACCGCCATTCTCATGGGTTACATCATGTTGGTGGCGGCATACGGCAGCTATTCCAGCAACCCGACGATATTCTTGAAGCAGGGGGGACTGGCCACGCTGGCGTTGCTGTCGTGCGTTCTGCTTCGATGAGGTCCGAGCGGCGTTGTCCGAGAGAGTCTGCGACGCTTCTATGACTAGCGCCACTCCAGCAGCTTGTCGAGGAAGGTCCGCAGCTCCGGCGTGGAGGGACGGGCGAAGAGCTCCGAGCTCGCGCCGTACTCGAGGAGACGGCCCTGCGAGAGGAAGGCGCACTTCTCGCAGGCATTTCTCGCGAAGCCCATCTCGTGGGTGACGATGACGAAGCGCATCCCGTCTCCCCGCAGGTCATCGATCATGTCGAGAACGTCGTTGGTAAAGGCGGGATCGAGCGCGCTTGTGGGCTCGTCGAGCAGGAGCAGGCGCGGCCTGCCGGCGACAGCTCGCGCGATGGCCACGCGCTGTTGCTGTCCGCCCGAGAGCTGCGCCGGTCGCTTCTCCGCGTCGTCAGCGAGGCCGAAGCGGTCGAGAAGCTCGCGAGCGGTCTGCTCCGCCGCCGATGCCTCGATGCCATGGACCTCTCGCAGAGGCATGGCGATGTTCTCGACGGCGCTCAGGTGCTGGAAGAGGCCACCCTGCTGGAAGACGAAGCCGAGCTTGGCACGGTAGGCCGGCAGCGTCGCCTCGTCGTATGAGACCGTCTCGCCGTCAACGCGCACGGCTCCCGACGTCGGCGCCGTGAGGCCGCCGAGTATGCGCAGCAGGGTTGACTTGCCGCCTCCCGAGGGACCGATGATTGCCAGCGTGGTGACGTCGTCATCAAAGTCGAGCCCCTTGAGCACGCTCGTGCCGTCGAACTCCTTGCAGAGGTCGGCCAGCTCAATGCGCATAGTCGAACCTCTTCTCAAAGTGGCGGCCAATCGCGGCGACGGGAAGCGTGAGCGCGAGGTAGAGCACGCCGAGCAGGAAGTAGCACTCGAAGAGCTTGAAGTTACTGGCGCTTATCTCGCGCATCGTCTGGGTGATCTCGATGACGGCGATGATCGAGAGCAGTGAGGAGTCCTTGATGATGCTGGCAAACTGGCCCGTGAGCGCGGGCAGCGTCCTTGCCACCATCTGCGGGAGGATGACGAGTCGCACGGTCTGCGCATGGGTGAGACCCACGGCGCGGGCCGCATCTCGCTGGGTCTCGTCGATGGAGAGCAGACTGCCGCGGATGATCTCGGCAATGTAGGCTGCCTCGAAGGTCGACAGGATGAGGATGCCGGCGACCACGCGGTCGGTGATGCCCCAGGCCGTGCCGATGATGTAGAAGAACAGGTAGATCTGCATGATGAGCGGCGTGCCTCGGATGAGCTTCACGTAGAGGTCGCAGAGGTAGCGGAGGGGGAGCACCCGTGAGCCGCGGCCGGCCGCGACGAGGGCGCCGAGGGCGAGGCTCGCCACGAGGCTCGCGGCGCTGATCTCGATGGTGAGGAGGAAGCCCTGGGCGATGCGCATTCGGTACTGGCTGACGAACGAGAAGTCGAACGTGTAGCCGAGCATGGCAAGGCTCACCCAGAACAGCGCGATGACGAGGAGGCACACGAGCAGGTAGTTGATGGCTGCTTGGAGCGGAGAGGCATGTCCCGCGTCATCGCCCACAAAGGGGTTGGAATGCCTCTTCGTCGTGGTCATGAGATCCCTCCCCCTAGCTCAGGTCGAAGAACCACTTGAAGCCGAGCTCGTCAAAGGCGGCCTTCTCCTCGGGCAGGTACTTCTCGGTCAGCTTGTCGAACTCGCCGTCGGACTTGGAGGTCTCGATGAATTCGTTGAGCTGGCCGAGAAGCTCGGTGTTGCCCTTCTGGACGGCGATGCCCCACTTCTCGGGGTCCTGGAAGGCGATGTAGACGGCCTTGGTCGTCCCGGGGTTGGACTTCTGCTCGCGGTAGATGGTGAGCTGGTCGTAGAGGAACCCGTCAGCCTTGCCCTGGGAGACCTCCGTCACGCAGGCGCTCTCGTCGGCAAGCCGCACGATCGTGGCGTTGGTGAGGTTGTTGGTGGCGTACGTGTCGCCCGTCGACCCGGTCTTGACCGCGACGGTCTTCCCAGGCTGGTTCAGGTCGTCGATGCTCGAGATGTTCGAGTTGGCGTTGGCGAGAATGGCCAGCTGGGCGACGGCATAGGGTTCCGAGAAGTCGACGGTCTGGGCGCGCTCGTCGGTGATCGTCATCGAGCTGATGACGCAGTCCGCCTGCCCCGTGACGAGGCTCGGGATGAGGCCGTCCCAGGCGGTGTTCTGGATGACGACGTCATAGCCGTACGCATCGCCGAAGTCCTTGATGAACTGGACGCTCACGCCGTCCGGCTCGCCCGAGTCGGTCTTGGTCTCGAAGGGCGGATAGGCGAGCTCCATCGCGACGACGAGGGTCTTCTTGCTCGACGAGCCCGAGGCGCTCTTCGATGCGCTCGAGCTGGAGTCCGACGAAGACCCGGCGCATGCAGTGAGTGCTGAGGCGCAGACGAGGGACACGAGGGCGAGAAGAACGAGCAGCGTGCTCGCGACATGTCCCCTGGCGCGGCGGACGGTCTTGGACCTTGTATTCGAGTTCGTCATGTCTTCCTCCTCGGCGCGTTTTCCATGGCACGGTCAGCAAGGTTATGGTGACACATCTTGTCGCCCTCTTTCTGCGCATTTTCAGCGGTGCAATTAGCTTGAGCTTTCCACTGGAAGGTGTCTGTCGAGCAGCTCTTCCGACGGCGCTTTCAGGCAGATCTTGTGGTGTTCCGTTCACTTCGAGACCTTACTGGGGGTCCAAAGTGAACGGAACACCACAAGATCTGCCTGAAAGGGGAGGGGGCGGGTAGGGAACCGCGGAACCCGTGAGACATAGGCACGGGTTCTCGGGGCGCTATGATGTGGCCACGTGCGGATTACCGCGCGACCGAGAGACAGGGGACTCCATGCCGGTTGACTTCAAGAAGCAGTACAAGGAGTTCTACCTTCCGCCCACTACACCCGGTGTCGTCACGGTGCCTGAGGCGAGCTTTCTCTGCGTGCGTGGCACTGGTGACCCCAACGAGGAGGACGGCGCCTACGCTCACGCGCTCGAGCTGCTCTACGGCGTCGCCTACACCATCAAAATGTCCCCAAAGGCAGGCTATGCCATCGACGGCTACTTCGAGTACGTGGTGCCGCCCCTTGAGGGCTTCTGGTGGATTGACGGGCTGGCGGGAATGGACGCAGCCCGCAAGGCCGACCTCTCTTGGATGAGCTGCATCCGTCTGCCGGACTTCGCGACTCGCGACGTGTTCGGCTGGGCCATCGAGCAGGCTACGCGCAAGAAGAAGATGGACTTCTCGCCCGTGGAGTACCTCACACTCGATGAGGGCGCCTGCGTGCAGTGCATGCACGTCGGCCCCTATGACGCCGAACCGGCGACGACGGCCGCGATGGATGCATACGCTGTCGAGAAGGGCTACGTGCTTGACTTCTCCGACGTCCGTCACCATCACGAGATCTACCTCGGCGACCCGCGACGGACTGCCCCCGAGAAGCTCAGGACCGTCATCCGCCATCCCGTGCGGAAGGCGTAGCTGCACAAGCATGCGGGGTCTCACCTGTCGGAGTGATGGACCGCTCCCGTCGCGTCGAGATAGCCGTCCATTCCCTTGCACGTCAGCGCCACTGCCAGATCGGCGGCCTCGGTGAGGGGGATTCGCTTGCCGCCCTCCACCCACAGGCGATAGACCATGAGCGGCGTCTCGCCCAGGAAGTGGTGCAGGACGTCCGAGCGCTGCCCGTCCAGGCCGGCGAGCGGCTCGCCCCTCACGCCCGCCCGCTCCTCCACCTGCTCGATCATCTGCTGGCGGATGGAGCCGTAGCCGCCCGCGGCGCAGGTGATGCGCTCGTAGGCAGCGCCCTGCTCGGCGGAGAACTCGAAGAGGGCACGCACGAGCTTTGCCTGGTCGCGCACCGTGTCGAGGCCCCTGATGCGCTCGGCGTACGCGCTCGCATAGCCCTCCTGGAACTCGGCCAGCAGGTCGTCGAGCGTCTCGTAGTAGCGGTAGAACGTCTTCTTGTTGATGCGCGCCCGCTCGCAGAGGCCCGTCACCGTGATCTTGCCGTAGTCCATCTCGCAGACCATGGCCTCGAACGTGGAACGTATCGTGGCGAGGGTCTTCTCCACCCGCAAGTCGTTCGGTGGCTGCTCTCGCATCGGAGCCCCTTTCTCTGCCGGCGCGTGCCCTTATCGGTACGTCGCGCGGGAATCGGTTGCTTATCCCCCCGCATCGCGGGGAACCGCCCATTGAGCTGTCTCTCACAGGAGACGATACTTCAATCGTCAGGGATAAGCAACGTGTGTACCACTAAATCGAAGGGATGATTCATGGCTGACAACGTCATCACCATCTACTTCTCCATGAGGGGCCAGACCATCGGACCTGGCATGAGAATCGTCGAGCAGGAAAAGGGCAACACGCAGGTCGCAGCGGAGTTCGTTCAGGCGGCGGTCGGAGGCGAGCTGTTCGAGATTGTGCCCGACAAGGCCTACCCGACCGATCACATGAAGCTCATTGATGTCGCCAAGCAGGAGCAGCAGCGCGGCGAACGGGTCCACGCCAAGGCGGTTCCAGCAGACTTCGCCGCGTTCGACACTGTCTTCCTGGGCTTCCCCAACTGGTGGGCGAGGCTTCCCATGCCAGTCGTGACGTTTTTGGAAGACGTGGACCTCGGTGGCAAGCGCGTGCTCTGTTTTGCCACGAGCGAGGGGAGCGGCATCGGTCGCATGGCGCAAGAAGTCGCGGACATTGCCGAAGGAGCCGACGTCGACGTAGATGGTGCCCTTTCCCTCACGGGCTCACGGGTGGGCCGATCGAAGAAGCAGATCCAGCGCTGGGCCATGTCGAAGATGGCGTCGTAGACCGCGGGCGAAGTGACGGCACGGGAGAGGAGCGGCATGAAGAAGCTCGGGTTTGGGTGCATGAGGTTTCCCATGGACGGCGGGAAGGTCGACGTCGAGGCAGTGAAGGCGATGGTCGACGAGTTCATGCGGCGCGGTTTCACCTACTTCGACACGTCCTACGTCTATCACGGCGGCGACAGCGAGAAGGTGCTGAGGGAGGTCCTCGTCGAGCGCTACCCACGCGACTCGTTTACCATCACGACGAAGTCGCCGGTGTTCATGATTGACTCCCGCGAGTCATTTCGCCGAATATTCGACGAGCAGCTCGCCCGTCTCGGCACGAATCATGTCGACTACTACTGGCTCCACGCCATCAATGCCGACGGCTACCGCAAGGTCGAGGACCTCGGCCTCGTAGACGAGCTCTCCGAGCTGAAGGCCGAGGGGCTGACGCGGCACATCGGTGTCTCATATCATGACTCGCCGCAGCTGCTTGACCGCATACTGACCGACCACCCCGAGCTCGAGTACGTGCAGCTGCAGCTCAACTACTTCGATTGGGAGTCCCCCTACGTGGCGTCGCGCGAATGCTACGAGGTGTGCGCGAGACACGGAAAACAAGCCATTGTCATGGAGCCCGTCAAGGGCGGGGCGCTCGCGAGCCTCCCGGAGGGCTGCCTCGGTCGCCTGCGCCGCGTCGATCCAGATGCCTCGCCGGCGTCGTGGGCCATACGCTTCGCCGCGAGCCTCGACGACGTCCTCGTGGTGCTCTCGGGCATGTCCGACATGGCCCAGATGAGGGATAACACGTCCTTCATGGAGGACTTCGTTCCGCTGGGCGAGGCGGAGCGAGCCGCCGTCGCGGACGTGGCGACTGAGCTGCGCAGGGGAATGAGGTACGACCCCTCGTCGCTGGAGGCGGCGCAGGACGCGTGCCCGAAGGGCATCGGCATCGTCAAGATCGCGCAGATGATGAACGACCACCTGCGCATGGGCGGCCGCACGAACACGTGCATCTACTATGACACGTTCCTTGGCGATGCCGCGAGGGCGTCCGCCTGCGACGACTGCGGCAGGTGCGCGGGGCTCTCGGGAGACGTAGACGTCCCCGCGATGCTGCGCGAGGCCGACGAGACAATCACCCACTTCTAGCCAACAAACCGAAAGGACGAAAGATGAACGAGCAGACGTACGTGACGCTAAACGACGGAACGAGGATCCCGCAGATGGGCATCGGCGTCTACATGGTCGCCGGGGACGACCTCACCGAGAGGACCGTGGCCGAGGCGCTCCGCCTGGGGTACCGCCACGTCGACACCGCCCACGCCTACGGAAACGAGCGCGGCGTGGGGCGCGCCATCGCCAGGAGCGGCATCGACCGCGACGAGGTCTGGGTCACGAGTAAGCTCTGGCCGAGCGAGTACGGCGAGGGCGCGACCTCGGCGGCCATCGACAGGATGCTCGCGCGCCTCGGCACCGACCACCTCGACCTGCTCCTCCTCCACCAGCAGTTCGGCGACTACCTGGGCGCCTGGCGCGACATGGAGCGGGCCGTGGCCGAGGGCAGGGTGAGGAGCATCGGCATCTCCAACTTCGAGAGCGACCGGCTCGAGGAGCTCTGCGAGGCCGCGACCATCAAACCGTCGGTCCTCCAGGTGGAATGCCACCCCTTCTACCAGCAGCGAGCGCTCAAGGAGCGCGTCTCGAGGTACGGTACCGCCATCGAGTGCTGGTACCCGCTGGGCCATGCCGACGCGGGGCTCCTCGGCAACGGGGTCATCGCGATCATCGCGGAGGCGCACGGCAAGTCGGCCGCCCAGGTCATCCTGCGCTGGCACATCCAGACGGGAAACATCGTCTTCCCCAAGTCGACCAACCCCGCCCACCTCGCCGCCAACCTCGACGTCTTCGACTTCGCGCTCGCGGCCGACGAGATGGCGGCAATCGATGCGCTCGACTGCGGGAAGCGCTTCTTCAACATGACGCTCGAGCAGCAGGAGCGCACGCTCGGCGCCTTCGCGCCGGAGGACTGAGCGAGATGGGCTTCGATGCCGACGAGCTACTGGGGAGCATGGTCGACACGCACTGCCACGTGCAGAACGACACCAGCGACGACCCGCTCCAGACCGAGACGACGAAGGACCTGATCTGGTCCTGCCGCGAGGGCGGGATGCGCGGGGTCGTCCTGAAGGCCCACGGGTGGCCGGCGGTCAGACTCGCGAGAGAGCTGGACGCCGCCTGCGAGGGCTTCCGGGTGTATCCGAGCGTCACGCTGAACTCCACCGCTGGAGGCCCGTACCCCTGGATCGTCGAGATGGCCTGGCAGCTCGGCGCGAGATACGTCTGGCTGCCGACGTGGAGCGCCCTGAACGACAGGAACTCGCGCGTCAGCTTCACCCGGATCATGGTTGACAGGGGCTACAACGGCTTCTTCAAGGACATCCCGGAGAGCGGCTTCTACACGGGGCTGGACGAGGAGGGGGGTCTGAAGCGGAACGTCCGGGACGTCGTCGACCTGTGCAAGGAACATGACCTCGTGCTCGGTACCGGTCACGGCTCCACCGCAGAGGCCCTGGCGGTGGCGAGGTACGCGAAGTCCGTCGGGTTCGAGAGACTGGTTTTCACCCATCCACACGTCGGGATTTCCGATGTGACCGACGAGCAGGTCGAGGAGTTCGTCTCCTGTGGCGGCCACATCGAGCTTTGTATGCTTGAGACGGAGCCGTTCTCTGGCTGCATGACGGCGGAGCGTTGGGTGCGAATCTGCAAGACGGTCGGCTACGACCACTGCCTCATTTCCTCTGACCACTTCTGGGACTGGAAGACGACGATTCCGGAGCAGTTCCGGTCGTTCCTCACCAGGATGCACGACGCCGGCGCTTCCATGGGCGATCTCAGTGCCATGGTCGAGGTGCCGCGGCGCCTCCTGGAGGCCTGACGCGGACAGGAATGCAACTGACAAGAGATAGGAAGAGCACATGAACTTCGACATCAACAAGGACCTGCCCGTCATCGCACTTCTCGGCGCGGGAAGCATGGGGGTCGCGATTACCCGGAGAATCGCCGCAGGCAAGCGCGTGCTCCTTGGCGACATCAGTGAGGAGAACCTCGAAGCACGAGCGAGGGAGCTGCGGACGAGCGGCTATGCCGTGGAAACATGCGTCGTGGACGCTCTGAGCCGCGAGTCGGTCAGGGCCTTCGCCGAGAGGGCCGCATCGCTCGGGGAGGTCAGACACTTCATCGACACGGCGGGGGCCTCGCCCAACCAGGCATCACCCGAGTTCATCGTGGCGCTCGACCTCGTGGCCACCGCAGTGGCCATCGACGAGTTCGCCCGCGTGATCGCTCCGGGCGGCTCGGGGCTCGTGGTCTCGAGCCAGACGGGCTACATGATGCACTTCTCCCAGGAGGTGGAGCGCCAGCTCGCGCTCACGCCCACCGACGAACTCGCCGACCTGCCGTTCGTGAGGGAGGACGCCGTCGCCAACCCCGGCATGGCCTACATCGCGGCCAAGCGTGCCAACCACCTGCGCGTCCGCACCGCCGCGGCAACCACCTGGGGAGACGCCCGCGCGCGCATCAACACCATCAGCCCGGGCGTCATCGTGACGCCCCTCGCCTACGACGAGTTCGCGGCGGCCGGCGACAGCTACCAGGCCATGATCGACGCATCCCCCGCGCGGCGCGTGGGCACGCCCGACGAGATCGGCGCGGCAGGCGCGTGGCTCCTCTCGGACGAGGCGGGCTTCGTCACGGGCACCGACCTGCTCATCGACGGCGGGGTCATCGCCGCCATCGAGAGCGGCCGTTACTCGCTGAACGTGAGGTAGGGATCGTGACAGACATCTTCGAGAGGCTTGCCGCCGGCGAGCCCGTGGATATGCGCTCGCCGGAGTACCGACCAGCGATTGAGGAACTTCAGAGGGGAAGCTTGCTGAGTTTCCGAATCAACCAGACATCGCCCGCCGATCGAGACGAGTGTAGACGTCTCATCGAGGAGCTCCTCGGACGTCCACTCGAGGGGCATGCTGACGTTCTCTCGCCCCTCCAGGTGGACTTCGGTCGCAACCTTAGGTTGGGACGCGATGTGTTCGTGAACCACAGCCTCACGGTCATGGCCATCGGAGGCGTGAGCATCGGCGACGGCGTGCAAATCGGACCGCAGGTTACCATCGTGACCGACAATCACGATCCCTACGACCGATTCGTCCTGCATTGCTCGCCAGTCTCTATCGAGAGTGGCGCGTGGATTGGAGCACGGGCTGTGATTTGCCCCGGGGTTACGGTGGGGGAGAATGCCATCGTGGCTGCGGGCGCCGTGGTCACGAAGGACGTGCCTACCAACGCCGTGGTGGGTGGCTGTCCCGCAAAGGTTATTAGAATGTTGTAAGTGACGCGCCCCATGATTCTGACGCACGTTTTGTCACCTTCCTGCGGGTCTTCCGCGGGTTGCAGGACTATGCTCGGCTCCGCCAGCCCTTTTCGGCAGTGGTTTGAAGGCAGTGGTTTGATGGCGACGGGTTCTCCAGACAAGCGAAGGCATGACATCAAGGCGGGGATTGACCTCGCGCTCATGGTCTGTCTCGTCGCGCTGCCCTGCCGCCTTGCGTCGGACGACCCCGTGCGCACCTGGGTCGGCGCTGCGTTCGTCGTCCTTCTCGCCATCCACAACCTGCTCAGCCTTCGCTGGTGGAGGTCTCTCCGCAGCGGCGGCTGGCGAGCGCCTCGCGTGGCACAGGCTGTCATCACGGCCCTCTGCCTCGTCTTGGCCGTCGTGTCGTGGGCAACGTGGATGAATCCTAGCGCCGTCTGCTGGACGTTTCTCGCGATGTCGTTCCATGTCGGCCAGTGCGTCTGGCCGATGATGAGGGCCGAGCTGTCCGGTCACGGACACGTGAGAAGAGACGTGTCCCCCTCGGAGCGGCGAGCGAAGCGGCGCCGCCTTGCAGCGTTCAGCGCTGCTTTCGTCATTGCGGGCGTGACGTCAATCATCCTGCTGGGCATGCTGCCGATTCTTGCGCTGGGTCAGGCGCCTGCCACGATCGGCTCGGGAGTACCGCTGCCCCTCACCATAGCGGGACTCGTCTGCGTGCTTCTCGCCTTCGCATCGCTCGGCGCCTGGGCGCAGGAGGCCCTCTCGCACGGGGGACGATAAGAGCTCGTCACCTCATCGACGAGGCGTCTCACGCCATCAATCGTCCTCGGGTTTGTCCATCTGTGTGCCTATGACGCCATTATGGGGCTATCCTGAAAAGGCCGTTGAATCCATCCCCATGGGCTCGATGTGCTTCAGGCTGGGCAACGTATGGGAAGGACGATCATGGCAGACGAAGTGGCAGTGCAGGGTCAGGCGCCGGAGGGTGGCGCCTCGAAGGGCAGCGGCAAGGAGAAGAAGCACGTACGCAAGTCGACGAAGGTCATACGCTTCCTTGAGATCTACTACGGCTTCATCGTCCTCGGAAGCCTCGCCGGGCTCATCGTCACCTCGCGCGACGCCATCGTCTACAACCTCGACACCCTCAAGGCGTTCGCCGACGTCTCCTTCTACAGCGTGGCCATCATGCTCTTTGCCAAGAGGATGCGGGTCGGTCGACCGTTCGCCATCGTGGTCTGCTGCGTGGACATTCTCTTCGGTCTGATGAACGTCGTGACCGGAACCTGGACCATCGTGACCTGGCTCCTCAACTCGCTGATCATCGGCGTGTTCATCGTGTACTTCGCGACCTCGAAGCAGGTGCGCGAGGTCCTGGTCAACGACTATTCCTCGGATGACGCGCGCGACGTCAGGATGCCGAAGATCACCGAGTTCGCGTACTGGCGCAACCTCGCCATGTACTACTGCATCTTCTCGGTGGTCGGCCATTGGATGGAGGCGGGCTTCTGCTGGCTCGTGAGCCTCGGCGTCGTCCAAGGCTCGGTCGACTTCAACAACACGGAGCTCTTCCGCGACTGGCTCTATCCATTTGCCATCGAGGGCATCGGCTTCTGCATGTGCGTCCTCATCCTCTATCCGCTGAAGACGCTCTTCCTGCGCAAGCTCAAGAACCCGCTTCTTGCGCTGATCCCGAGCTTCATCGCCGACGCGCTGGTCTGCGCCTCGGTCGAGCTCTTCACGGGGCTTATCGCCAACCCTACCTACCTGCTGTGGGACTATCGTCCCCTCCCGTTCAACTTCATGGGTCAGATCTGCCTTCAGAACTCGGTTGGCTTCGGCATCGTCTCGACCATCATCGTCTGGGTCATCTACCCCTTCATCGAGCGACAGTTCGACAAGCTGTCCAAGGCTGGACAGAACATCCTCGCCGGCCTCATCATCGCGTTCTTCGCGGTGCTCGTCACGCTCTACATGATCACCCTGCCGACCATCTAGACGGGTTTGGCTGTTCGGAAGTACGTGACCGTATGCACAGGATCCCCCGGCCGCCGCTACGGATGACCGGGGGCTTCCTCTAACTGGTCCCCGGCTCGGTCAGTGATTGAGCGAGGGAGAAGGCCTTCACTCGGATGCTTTGACCTGCATCTTCCTGATCTTGTCCTCAGCAAAGCCGTAGACCTCGTCGGGACGGAACGGATACGCGGTGTCGCGGTCGCGCATGATGAGTATCGGGAAGCCGAACAGCGCCATGGCTGCGACGAAGGCGCCGAGAAGCCCGAGGACGTACGTCGATGGTCCCGCCAGCCCCAGCGAGGCGACGCGGGTGATGTAGATGATGCCGATGGGCCACTGGAGGAGGATCGTCGCGCCCAGGCCGGGGTTGTAGAAGCTCTTGAGCTTGATGTTGGCGACGACGCCGTGCGCGATGATCTGGAGCATGCCCAGCATCACCTGCGCCAGTCCCAGCCAGATCACGTCGGGGAAGAACACCGCGCTCAGGTAGAACGCGTAGGTGAGAAACACGTTGCTGATCCAGCATTGGTTGGCGTTGAAGGGGTAGCGGTCGGCGATTCCCTTGTCCCGAAACAGCGCGACGTTCGCCATCGAGGGGAAGCCTCCCGGCCAGGAGTATTCCTCGCACTGGTGGACGAGCATCGCCATGAAGCTGCACATGAGGATGACCTGGGTCTCGCTCAGGACGTCGGGGCCGAGGAGGAGAAAGAACGCGAGAGCGACGAACAGGATTGCGCCGAGGTGATACCAGCTGTGACGACAGAAGTCGATCATATGAGCCATCTCCTGAACAGAGGGAACACTCCACTTTCGGGACGGCTCGATTGTAATTAGGCCCTACGGCCTATTAAATGGCCAGTTCTCAGGTTGCTGGCCAATTGGAACGGTTGGAATCGCGCGTGCGGGGAGACTATTGCCTCACCCCCAGAGCGCCTTTCGTACGTTGCCGAGAAATTCCGAGTACTTCATGCCGCTCGTCCTCACGACCACCTGCTGGGCGACAGCGACGCAGGCGAGCAGGTAGGCTATCGCGCAGGCCCATGACGCCGGACGCATGAGGTCGTTTGTCACCAGGTACCAGGTGGTGTAGATGGAGATGGGGAGCAGGACGGCAAGCGCCGATGCCATGCCAGGCGTGTACGGTCTTCTCTTCCGGAACATCCTGATTGCTACGATGTGGGCGAAGCTCTCGATGAATCCCAGCGAGACCGCGGCGAACACGAGGAATGAGACGCCGGGAAACAGCAGCGGGACAAAACCGATGAGCAGCACGAGCACGTCGGTCACGAGACCTCCGAAGCGCGGATCGGCTTGGGTAAAGTGGAGGCGGTCCGTGATCATCTCCGTGAAGCCTCCGGGAAAGCGTCCCTCCTCCCAGAGGTGGATGACGATGCCCGCATCGAACAGGCCGACGCAACGTTGGGGCACTGGCATCGACGGCCAGAATGCGAGCGTGTATGCGAGAGCGCAGGCCCCCAGCACGGTGATGAGGACGAGGTTGTTCTTGAGCAGGAACTCCTTCATGGCTGACCTCCGCATTCGACGCGACTGGCCCAATGACCCGACACGGTGTCGGATAATGCTAGTATCGGGTGGCCGGGTGCGGCCATCAACCAACAACCCCGTCGATGTTGTCGGACGAGAGGGTCTCATGAACAAGCAGCCAGAGGTGAGGGCACGCACGCGTGAGCGCATCGTCGAGGCGTTCTTCTCGCTGTACGAGGGACGGAGCTTGCGCGAGGTCACCGTAGGAGAGGTCGCCGCGGCTGCTCACGTGAACAGGAGCACCTTCTACGAGTACTTCGACAGCGTCTTCGACCTTCTCGACCAGGTCGAGAAGGAGCTCGTGGAGAAGGTCAGGCAGACGGCATCGGAGGCAATCGAGGAGGGGAGTCCGCTTGACGCGGCTTCGTTCGCTGGGCGTGGTGCGGGTCTGTTCGAAGCCATCGGCGGTCGCTTGAGCATTCTCGTCTCCCATCCGGACAGCGCCTTCTCGGACAGGCTCGTCGAGGAGATGCGACCTTTGATGGGACCTGCACTGGGGGTGAATCTTGATGACCCACATGCGTCGCTCGTGGTCTCGTTCGTGCTCTCTGGCCTGGTCGGGTGTCTCTCGAGATGGCATGCCTCGGGCGAGACGATTCCGCGCGGCGAGCTGGCCGTGCTTCTCCAACGGGTCATGGCTGGGGTCCTGACGGTGCTTGGGAGCGGTCGGGATGGGTCGTCTCTCTATGAGGAGCGCATGGCACGGGCGCTCGTTGAGTCGAGAAGAGACTACTCAGAGGGTCGTGTCTATGCCTCACGCGAGGAACTGATGGAGGGTATCGCCCAGAGGAGGGCGGCTCGTGGTTAGGCTGGAGTACTCTTGGCGGCTTGCCGATGACCTTGCTTCTGTGGCATCCGAAGAAGTCGAGGCACATGTCATGCGCTGCCTTGATGCTCTCGAAAGCTTTCCGGAGATCGGCTCACCTCTCGTGCCGGATCGTATTGAGAGAGAGTTCGGTCCTGGCGTGCGCACAATCGTCGTTACTCTCTTTTACCTGGTCTATACCTATCGATTGGGAGCTGACGTCGTTCAGGTCGAGGCGCTCATCCCCCAGCGAGCCGCCTGGTGACGGCGGCCTTCCGCTCCGAGATCGGTAGCCGCTCTCACAGGGTTATCGCTCGATGTTGGGCCACAGTCGTTGACAAGAGCCTATAGTATCGAAAGATATGCTTAGTATCATCGAGATGCCAACACGAGCGGAGGAACCATGGCAGACGACAGAAGCGTCATCGAGAGGGACTGGTCGGCTCGCCTCGAGGTCTCGCATGCGCTCCAGGAGAAGGCCCGCGCCGAGCGCACGGAGGCCCCGTACCTTCTCCCCAGCGGCCTCCCTGCCTGCCCCGTGGCCACGACGCTCTCGCTCATCGGGAACCGCTGGAGCCCGCTCATCCTGCGTGAGCTGCTCTCCGGCACCAAGCGCTTCGGCGAGCTCAAGCGCGCCATCGGCGGCGTGAGTCAGAAGGTGCTCACTTCGAACCTGCGCGACCTCGAGTCGGCAGGCATCCTCGTACGCGAGGTCTTCCCCGAGGTGCCGCCGCGTGTGGAGTACAGTCTCACCGACCTCGGCCTCTCCCTCGAGCCCGTCATCGACGTCATGTGGACGTGGGGGAGCGCCTATCAGAGGTCGCACGCCTCCGAGGGGAAGAGTGGGCGTCGCTGACGGATTACGTACTTGCGTTTCCCTTGGGGATGCCATGCGGCGTCGTGACGAGAGACCTTTCTGTGCGACGCTCCCTGCAGGGATCTGAAGTCCCGTCTATCGCCCATTCCCAAAGTAGGCGCCGACTGCCCAGAGAGGTACGTTTGTCAGCCAGTCCTGCTCCCGAAACCCAGACATGGATGTGCGGTATCCGTGCAGCCCGGTCTCCTGGCAGAGGAGTCGGAGACTCTTGGCATTGAGGTTCTCCTCGGCTTTGACCTCGAGAGGCGCTATGGCGTTCCCATATCTCATGACGAAATCGACCTCCGCCGTTCCGCTTGACGCGCTCCAGTAATAGGGGGTGACGCCCGAGGATACGAGTTGCTGACAGACATACTGTTCGGTGAGGGCGCCCTTGTACTCCTCGAGGCCCTTGTTGGAGAGAAGCACGTCTGCGGCACTGATTTCCATCGCGCATCCGAGGAGCCCAACGTCGTGAAGATAGAGCTTGAAGGATGAGAGGTCGCGGTAGAAGCGCAGCGGGGCCATGGGTTTGTCGACCCTATAGACGCGGGTGGCGAGCCCCGAGTCGACGATGAGTTGGATGGCGATTTCATACTCGCGCGCACGGGCGCCTTTGGTTATGTGGCCGAAGACGAACTTGTGATTTTCTCTGCCGAGATGCGTGGGAATGGAATCATATGCGAGCCGCGTGCGTTCGACTGCTCTTGAATTGGTGATGTGCTTGGAGAAATCTCGATCATATTCGGTGAGAAGCGAACTCTGGACCGTGCGTGCCGCTCCGTAGTCTTCACCGCCCTTGACGAAATTGCTGACGGCTTCTGGCATCCCCCCGACGAAGTAGTAACTGCGGAGAAGGCGATCAAGACGGTTCGAGAATCTCGATGCAGTATTGAGATCGAGATCGGATACTGTCTGAGCGAGTTCCTCCTCTCCGAGAGCACGTAAGAACTCCAGGAAGGAGAGGGGATACATGTCGAGGAGATCCACCTTACCTACCGGGAACGACACCCCTGCATGGTAGGCGACACCAAGGTATGACCCCGCCGCGACGACGTGCTGTTCGGGGAGGCTCTCCTTGAAGTCCTTCATGAGGGAGATAGCCTCGGGGACTTCCTGAATTTCGTCGAGGATGACGAGGGTATCGCCAGGGGCGATTTTCGTATGGGTGTAGATGCCTATGTCCGAAAGAACCTGTTTGGCGTTGTAACCAGGCGCGAACAATGCCTTGGCGTCTGGTGACATGAGATTTATATATGCGCATGTCGAGTAGAAGCGGCTTCCGAAGTCCTTGAGCGTATATGTCTTGCCAACCTGGCGCGCCCCGCAGAGAACGAGCGGGGAGCGGACCGGTGACTTCTTCCAGGCAATGAGGTCTTTGAGAATGGCTCGTTCCATAGGCGCCCCTTTCAGATAAATAGGGTTCACCAGCACTTTGGCAATTATTATGACGAGATTACACATGAAATGTCAAAAACGATAATGAGTATATCGACAAAATTGCCAAAAAGAACGATGAGAATGTTGGCTTCGCAACGCATGACGCACTTATCTTGTCGTGCGCGGTATTGAACCGACTTCCGTCTGATGGTTGGAGCATTGCTGACACACGTCATGCGCCTAACAGCCAAGAAGGTTGGTGGGTGTGGATGCCGACCTGTCCATCTGCGCGATGTACTTCTCGCCCCAGACGGCCATCGCGTTGAGAACGGGCGTGAACTCGCGCCCGATGTCGCTCGTCTCATACTCGACGCGCGGCGGCACCTCGTGGTGGTCGATGCGAACCACGAGGCCCTTGGCCTCCATCTCCTTGAGCTGGCGGGACAGGGTGGCGTGGGTCATCTCGCGCGGCATGCGCCTCAGCAGCTCGTTGAAGCGAACCGGTCCCGACATCAGCTCGTAGAGGATGTAGATCGGCCACTTGCCCGAGAGCAGCATCTGCGAGGTGACGTAGGGGCAGACGCCGAAGAGGTCGCGGGTCTTGCTGTCTTCGCTGCATTCGGCAGTTGCTTCGGCTGATGCGTTCATGGGGAGTCCTCTCGAGACGAGGGTTGGCCTGTCTCTGGTTACGGTATCAGAATAGAGCGTACTACCATCTACTGAACCGTCATTCTAGACTATGCGGAGCAGGCATCATGCGTGCCAGAACATCACTCGGCGAGAGGAACTCATCATGAGCAAGGCCATCATCTTCAACGCAAGTCCGCGACCCAAGGGCAACTGCGCCGCCATCGCCAGCCGGATGGAGGAGGAGCTCGCCGAGAAGGGCTTCGACGTCAGGCGCGTCGACTTCCGCACGGCGACAATCGGCTACTGCAAGGGCTGCGACGCCTGCAAGCGGCATGACGAGCCCTGGTGCGTCCAGAAGGACGACATGGGCGCGCTTCTCCCCGAACTCGACGCGGCCGACTGCCTCGTCATGCTCACGCCCATCTACTGGGGTGACATCACGGCCCAGGCCAAGACCTTCGTCGACCGTCTATACGCGTTCTTTGCACCCGCGAAGGAGAACATGACCGTCGCCACGAAGTTCGGCAAGAAGGTCGCCGTCGTCACCACGAGCGGATCGATGCCGGAGGAGGCCGTCGCGGAGAAGACGCAGGCGGTCATCAACTCCCTCGGCATCGCAGGCTACACGGAGGGCAGGAGCCTCTCGCTGAACCAGCTCAACGTCCCCGGTGCCGTGAGCGACAGCGAGGAGTACCTCGCGAAGGTGGACGAGCTCGTCGGCTGGCTCTCGGAGTAGACAGGCTGTTCTGAGACTCGTCTCCGACCGTAAGGGTCAATCGTCGGCGTGACCACAGGGCCACGCCGACGTCTTTGTCACTCGATGACGTAGGCCGCGACGATCTCCCCGTAGTACGCGGCGTGGAAGTCCGGGTTCGCCCCGGGGACCGACCTGCTGACGTCCTCTGGATAGTACTTGTCGAGGTTCTCCGGCGAGATGGCCGAGGCGTCCTGCTTCTGCCTGTACGTTATCCGGCATTCGAGCGTGAGAGGGAGCTCCAGAAGGCCCGGCACGCTCACGACGCTCGGCTCGACGAGCGTAAGCCCTGCTCCCTCGATCTTGTCGACCTCGGCGCCCGTCCTCGTTCCGCAGTAGCCCAGGATGGAGCGGTCAAACGCTCGTTCCTCGACGGGGATATTCACGGTGAACTCGGGGTTCTCGTCGAGGTTGCGCTTGGTGAAGCGGCTCTCCCTCACGAAGGCGACGAACTGTGGCTTGGACCATTCGATGCCCAGCATGCCCCACGAGATGGTCATGGTGTTCACGCGCCCGCGAGCCTTCGAGGTGAGAAGCACGCCTCGGTTGACCGCGCTGATGATCTCGCTGGCGTGGTCGAAGACCTCGATGTCTCTTTTCATGGCTGTCCCTCTCGTCTGCGTGCTGCCAGTGACATGGTATCTGGTCGGCAGAACGTACGCGGGCGGCTTTTCTCGTCTCGCCGAAATCTCGGTATACGAAACCTGGAAAAGCAACCTGTCCCCTTTTCCAGGTAACCTGTCCCCTTTTCCAGGTATCGAAACCTGGAAAAGCAACCTGTCCCCTTTTCCAGGTATGAAAGCGCGAGGGGTGGGTAATTACTACTACAGTACTAGGAATTCAACGTACGGGATGGGCGGCCGAGAGGGTCTCGCCAGAAAGGGAGTCAGACATGAGCAGGATTACCAAGGTCTATGGTCGAGAGGTACTCGATTCGCGCGGCAACCCCACGGTGGAGGTCGAAGTCACGCTCGAGGACGGATCGTTCGCACGGGCCATCGTGCCCTCGGGCGCATCGACGGGGGAGTTCGAGGCCGTTGAGCTTCGTGACGGTGACAAGGGACGCTACCAGGGTAAGGGTGTCCGCGAGGCGGTCGCTCACGTGAACGGGGAATGCGCCGAGGCCATTCGGGGACTCGACGCCCGTGACCAGCGCGCAGTCGATGCCGCCCTCATCGCCGCAGACGGCACGCCGAACAAGGGCAGGCTCGGGGCGAACGCGATTCTCGGCTGCTCGCTCGCCGTGGCACGCGCGGCGGCGGCAAGCGCGGGCCTACCCCTCTACGAGTACCTGGGAGGCGCGGCTGCTCACACGCTGCCCACGCCGATGATGAACATCATGAACGGTGGCGTCCATGCCGACAACACGGTCGACTTCCAGGAGTTCATGATCATGCCCGTGGGTGCTCCGACCTTTGCGGAGGCGCTGCGCTGGTGCTCCGAGGTCTATCACACGCTCAAGGGCATCCTGCACGACGCCGGCCTCTCCACGGGCGTGGGCGACGAGGGCGGCTTCGCCCCCGACCTCGCCCACAACACCGACCCGCTCGACTACATGAGCCAAGCGGTCGAGAAGGCCGGCTACCGCCTGGGAGAGGACTTCCGCTTTGCCATGGATCCGGCAAGCTCCGAGTTCTATGACGCGGACCGCAAGCTCTACGTGCTCGCAGGCGAGGGCCGTGAGCTCACGAGCTCACAGCTGATCGACTACTACGAGGAGATGGTCGAGAAGTACCCCATCATCTCGATCGAGGACGGCCTCGAGCAGGAGGACTGGGAGGGATGGGAGGAGCTCACCGGGCGACTCGGAGGTCGCATTCAGCTCGTGGGCGACGACCTGTTCGTGACCAACGTCGAGCGTCTCTCGCATGGCATCGAACGTGGGGTGGCGAACTCGATTCTCATCAAGGTCAACCAGATCGGTACGCTCACCGAGACACTCGACGCCATCGAGATGGCCAAGCGCGCCGGCTACACGGCTGTCGTGTCGCACCGCTCGGGCGAGACCGAGGACACCACGATCGCCGACCTCGCCGTGGCGACCAACGCCGGTCAGATCAAGAGCGGCGCCCCTTGCCGCACCGACCGCGTCGCCAAGTTCAACCAGCTCCTCCGCATCGAGGACGAGCTCGGAGGATCTGCGACCTACGGCGGCCTGGCGAGCTTCTACAACCTGAGGAGATAGGGAGGCCGCTTCGAAGCTCCGCATTGCCCGACTGTGAATGAGAGGTCGGTGCACTCGTGCACCGACCTCGGACGTCTTCGTCCGGATGGCTCGCGACAGGTCCCGATAACGCGGGCCTAGAACCACTCCTTCTTCTGAACCTCGTACAGCTGGTAGAACTCCTCGTCCGACTTGGTGAGGTAGATGATTCCCTCGATCAGTGCGATGACTTCCATGACGAGGGCGGCGATGCCCATGGTCGCAAAGCTGCCGAGAAGCGTGATGCAGAGGGTGATGACACCCGCCTTGGTGAAACCGAGGTAGAACTTATGGATGCCGAGGCCGCCCAGGAAGATGGCGAGCAGGCCGGCGGCTATCTTCGACTTCCTCTCACCCGTCAGGGAAGATGAGGGAGCGAGGGAGGCACCTAGTTCACCGTCGCGCCGAACGGCATCAGGCTGAGCTTGGCCATCTTGAAGAGCTGCAGGCCAAAGGGGATGCCGACGATGGTTATGCACCAGGCGAGACCGTTCAGCACATAGAGGGCCGCCATCCACATGCCGGCGAGAAACACCCAGAACAGGTTCGCGACGAAGCTCGGGACGCCTCCGCCATAGATGACCTCCCTTCCGAACGGCGTGAGCGTCAGCGACGCCATCTTGAAGGCCTGACGGCCAAGGGGAACGCCGACGATCGTGATGTAGAAGACGAGACCGACGAGGCACCAGCAGAGCGCCGTGAGCCAGCCGCCGGTGAGAATCCAGATGATGTTGCCGAGCGTGCGCATGGAAGGACCTTCCGCTGGAAGACAAGACAGATAGGATACGCCAATCGAGGTCGACCTGCAGCGGCTTGCCTACTTCCAGGGCCGTCCCCTCGCGTGCCAGCCGCGCTCCTCCCAGTAGGACCAGTCGGGCTCCTGCTTCCAGATGCCCCTGTGAAGAAAGCGCATGACGGCGAACCAGTAACGGATTCTCAGGCTCACGTGGTCGCGTCCACCGTGAACGACATCGTATCGACTAGCATACCGCTCTTGGGTGGATGCCAACGGAGCTGCGAGCCCTCGTGCCGACAGACACGTGCGCCATCCGGCGGGGGTGCGCGAGAACCACACGATACCTGCACGTCATTCCCGTTTGTGGTTAAGTCCCGCTTCAGGTCGGAACCCTACCATGGGGACCCAGCACGAGCTTTCGGTGAAGGTGCCATACCAATTGGGCCGAGAAGGGCGAGGAGGTCGACGTGGAACACGCGGCAGGGTGCGTCTCGCTGGTGATTCCCTGTCTCAATGAGGAGGAGAGCCTTCCGACATGCCTCGACGCCGTGCGCGATGTCGCCACGAGCATGAACGAGAAGTACGGTCTGACGCTCGAGGTGATTCTCGTCGACGACGGCTCGACGGACGGAACGCTCGACGTCTTCCGTCGCGCCCAGTCGCAGGAGTCCGACGTCCTCGTTGTCCGATGGATTTCCTTCTCGCGGAACTTCGGCAAGGAGGCCTCCCTACTCGCAGGCTTCTCCCACGCGCGTGGTGACTACGTCGCGGCCATGGACGCGGACATGCAGGACCCGCCCGCCCTCCTCCCGAAGATGTACGAACTGCTCGTGAGCACGGGCTGCGACAACGTGGCCGCACGTCGCTCGTCACGTGAGGGGGAGTCTCCGATTCGCTCGGCGCTGTCCCGCAGGTTCTACGGGGTGGCGGACGGCCTGTCCGACGTTCGTTTCGTCGACGGCGAGAGGGACTATCGCCTCATGAGGCGTCCCATGGTGAACGCGCTGCTCGAGATGGGGGAGTACAACCGCTTCACCAAGGGCATGTTCAGCTGGGTCGGCTTCACGACGGAGTGGATCAGCTACGACCACGTCAGCCGCGTCGCGGGAACGACGAAGTGGAGCCTGAGGCAGCTCCTGCGCTACTCCGTCGACGGCATCACGTCATTCTCGACCAAGCCGCTCGTTCTCGCGGCAAAGATCGGGCTGTGGTGCTGCGTGCTCTCGATAGTCATGCTCGTCCTTGTCATCGTGCGTCATCTTGCCGCGGGGATATCCATCATGGGATGGTCGTCGGTGCTCTGCGTCGTCATCTTCGTCGCGGGGCTGCAGCTGATCTTCCTCGGCGTCATCGGCTACTATCTCGCCAAGGTCTATCTCGAGACGAAGCACCGTCCCCACTACGTGGTGAGGGAGCAGAGCGATGCGACCGAGTGACGGGGCTCGCTCGCGCGAGCGAGTCTACGGTGTCGTCCTTCTCGCCGTGGGCACGGCAGTCCTCCTGATCTCCGCCTTTCAGGCCAACATCTGGTTCGACGAGAGCTACTCGGTGGCCATCGCCTCGCACCCGTTCGCGGAGATCTGGAGCATCGGCTCACATGACGTCCATCCGGTCCTGTACTACTGGATGCTCCATGTCGTCTATCTCGTCTTCGGGAAGAGCATCGTCGCCTTCCGCATCTTCACCCTGCTGGGCTCCGTCGCCATGGCCGCGCTTGGCATCACCTGCATCGCGAGGGACTTCGGAGAGAGGACGGGGCTGCTCTTCACCTTCCTCTCGCTGTTCGTGCCCATCGTGGGGTTCATGTGCCTGCAAGTGCGCATGTACTCGTGGGCGTCGTTCGCCGTCGCCCTGACCGCTGTCTACGCCTATCGGATCTCGACCGTCGCGATGTTTCATGCCGATTCGGGCGACGGCGAGGCGCGCACCCAGGGAGAAGTGCCTCTGCGCTGGTGGGCCGTGCTCTTCGGCGCGAGCCTCGCCTCCGCGTACCTCCACTACTACGCGGCCATCGCGGCCTTCCTCATTAACGTCTTCCTGCTGGTGGACCTCGTCCGTGGCAAGGCCGCCCGAAGGGAGGTCCTGTCCTTTCTCTGCGGTGCCGCAGTCACCGTTGCCTGCTATCTTCCCTGGATGGTGGCATTGAGCGGCCAGGTGACCCACGTATCCAGCGGCTTCTGGATCGAGGTGTCATTCCCCGAGACCCTCTACGAGGTGCTTGACTACCTCGTGGTCACGCCCGTGACGCAGGAGGTCATCGAGGGAAGTTGCGGGAGCGTCGTCCAGATGGTCGCCGTGGTCTCCTCGATTGCTCTCGCGCTTCTCACCGCGGCCTTCTCCGTCTGGATGGTCGTCCGCCTCTGGCGTCGCGCGCGGACGAGTCGAGAAGCCCGTCGGAGTCCCTCTCCCGACGACCGCACGCGAGCCGCTGCCTGGTGCGGCATGGGCGTCTACGGTGGCATCATCGTGGTCGCGCTCGTCCTGTCGCAGGTCATCGGCCAGGCGATTCTCTACTACCGCTACCTGTACGTGGCCCTCTGCTTCCCGCTGTTCTTCCTCGCGGTCGCTCTGTCCCACGTCGACGGTCGCTGGGCCACGTGGGCGTTCTGCGGGCTGACGCTCGTGGTGTCGGTCATCAGCCAAGCTGCGCTGGCCAAAAACTGCTACGCCCCGGAGGATCGCGCGATCGTTGACTCCTACGACGAGATCGTCGGAGAGCTCTCAGACGGAGGGAACAAGCCGCTGGTCGTCTCTGAGAACATCGGCATCGCGGGCGTGCTCGCCGAACGAGATCCCACCGTCAGCATCGAGTATCTCGACGTCTACTGGGACACCGCCGAGGCGTACGAGGCATACGCGCCGACCATCAGCATCGTCGAGTCGCTCCACGACACGCTCGACGACTACTCGGGACGCTACGTCGTGGTGGGGAGCACCGACACGCTCGGCGATGACCAGTCCGTCTACGTCTTCGCCGAGGAGTACGACTCGGAGGTCGTCGAGGTCCGGGACTTCGCATATCCCTACTCGAGCGAGGATGGCTACTACGTCATCGCCGTCCTGGAGCGTTAGGACTCCTCGCCGAATCACTCCAGGGAGAGGAGCATCCCCGAGAAGCGCGGAAGCGAGCAGGTGAGGATGCCGTCCGAGAGCGACGCCCTCGTCGCCCCCTCCGGCGTCGACCCGCCGAAGCGCTTCGAGTCGGTGTCGAGAAGGACGCGCGCGCCATGGGCACCCGGTATGGCGACCTTGTAGCCTTCCTGGTCGTCTCCGCCCAGATTGAGGACTGTCACCAGGCGTTCGTTGCCGTCGGTCCGCTCGATCGCATAGATGCAGCGCCCCTCCTCATGACAGTCGAGCCACGAGAAGCCCCGGTCGTAGTAGTCCCACGCCCAGAGCGCGGCATGGGCGAGGTAGGTCTTGTTGAGCTCGCACATGTAGCGGTAGAACGCGTCGTGGTCGGGATAGGCGAGAAGGTCCCAGTCCTGCTGTCGCGTCTCGTCCCACTCGCGCACCTGGGCAATCTCGCCTCCCATGAAGTTGAGCTTCTTGCCGGGATGCGCCGTCATGTAGAGGTAGAGGGCGCGCGCCTGGGGGAACTTGCCCTCGTAGTCGCCCCACATCTTGTTGAAGACCGTCGCCTTGCCGTGCACGTTCTCGTCGTGCGAGAAGGGCAGCAGGTAGCGCTCGTTGGGGTAGTACATCATGGAGAACGTGAGCTTGTGGTAGTTGTCACGACGCTCGTCAGGCGTCTTCTTGAAGTAGTCGAGGGTGTCGTTCATCCATCCCATATCCCACTTGTAGTCGAAACCGAGGCCACCCTCGCTGACGGGTCTGGTGGTCCCCGCGAAGTTCGTCGAGTCCTCCGCGGCGAGGATGCATCCGGGATCGAGCTTCTTGAGACCGGAGTTCATGGTCTTGATGAAGTCGACGGCGTTGGCGTTGACCCCGCGCGCCTCGTCGCCCTGCCAGTAGATGATGCGGCTGATGGCGTCCATGCGCAGCCCGTCAAAGTGGTACTCGCTCAGCCAGTAGTGCGCGCACGACTGCAGGAAGGAGCGCGTCTCGCCGCGCGAGTGCATGAAGTTGCAGCTGCCCCACTCCGAGACGCCGACCGCGTCGTTGGGGTACTCGAAGAGCGCCGTCCCGTCGTAGTCACGGAGCGCGTAGCCGTCCATGGCAAAGTGCACGGGGACGAAGTCGAGAATGACGCCGATGCCAGCCAGGTGCAATCGGTCGACGAGGGCCTTGAGCTGATCTGCCGTGCCAAATCGACTGGTGGGGGAGAAGAAGCCCGTGTCCTGGTAGCCCCAGCTCTGGTCGACGGGGTGCTCCGCGAGCGGCATGAACTCAACGTAGTTGTAACCGCTCTTCGAGAGGTGGTCGATGAGGGGGTCCGCGAGCTCGTCGTAGCTGTACCAATCGGCAGGGTCGACGATGCGCGACGCGCCGCCGTCCTTGTCGGGATCGACCGCGCCGTCCCTGCGTTTGCGCCACGAGCCCGCATGCAGCTCGTAGATGTTGAGCGCCTCGCCGATGCGCGGCGTGCGGGCTGCCATCCAGTCCTGATCGTGGAACGCATAGGTGCTCGTGCCTCGGATAATCGACTTGTGGGCTGGTCTCAGTTCCATGCCGAAGCCATAGGGGTCGCAGTGGTCGACGTGACCGCCGTCGCGGGTGTAGATGCGATACTCGTAGGCGTCGCCAGGGCGTGCTCCCTCGACGTAGCCCTCCCAGAAGTTTCCGTCTGCGATGTGACTCATGGGCGTCTCGAAGCCGTTCCGCAGGATGGTGATGCCCGCTGCCGCGGGCGCGAAGGTGCGAAACACCGTGCCCGTGGGAACGATGTGCGCGCCGAGCTGCTCGTGCGCGTCGAATGAGTTGCCCTGGTAGAAACGCTGGATGTCCATGTCCATCGCGGCATGCCTCCGCTTGCTCGTCATCTCGTCTGGTTCCCTGCTGAGTTTGCCAGCCATAACTTATCCATGATGGCATGTTCGGGGGCGTGGTCGCGTCCGATGCGATGGATGGCCGCGGTTTTTTCCCGTACGGGGGAGAGCGCCGGGAGCCGAGGGCTGTCGCGGATGCAGGTGAAGGCGCTCACGTGCGCTCGTTGAGAAGGAGTAGGATGTGCCGTGCTGGTCAGGTCCGTACCGGAGTGAAGGAAGGGTGCCGATGGAGACCTCTCGCCCCAGAGAAACGCCCTCGCTCGAGTACGTCTTCGAAATCGCGCTCCGTGAGCCTCACGCCGTCGAGGTGCGGCGTCTTCTCGAGAGCTGCGGCAGCGAGTTCGTGCCGCCCCTCTCCACGCGCACGTCCACCCATCAGGCCGACTTGCGCGGTCTCGAGGAACGGGACAATCGACCCGGAGAGTACTTCTCGGAGCTGTCTCACCAGCCGTTCGTGCTCGCCCTCTCGGACGGTCGCGTCGTCGCCTTCCTCAGCTTCATCGAGGACTATCCCGTCATGCGCGGGGAGGAGCGTCTCGTGACCACCTACGTCACGACCATCTGCGTCGCCCCCGAACGACGCCTTCACGGAGTCGCGACCGACCTCTACCGTCATCTGGAGCGTGATGCGTCCTCGAGGTACCTCTCCGTCAGGACCTGGTCGACGAACGCCGCCCAGATGACCCTCCTGCAGTCACTCGGGTACCGGGAGCTCGCGCGCATCAGTGACGACCGTTGCGAGGGAATAGACACCGTCTTCTATCTCAAGGATCTGTCCGAAGGCGTCCTGTGACGACGACGCCCTTCGTGCCTTACTCCGCGCAGTAAGCGAGAATCGCGTCGTGGAGGAACTGCGTCGCTCCAGGAGCGACGGCGTCGTAGTACGCCCTGAAGCGGTTGTCCGCGAGGTACATCTCGGCGAGCCCCGCGTGTGCCGCCCTGCTGTAGGCGCTCTCTCCCCAGAAGCGGCACAGCCACCGGCGGTGGAGATCGCAGAGCCGGGCCGCCTCAGAGCCGGTGGGATCGCCCGTTGCCATGGCAGTGGCGAGTGCCTCCTTGATATCTGCCTCAAGGGAGACGGTCTGGTCGTACTGCTCGCGCGTCATGCCCAGAACCCTCTCGTTGGCCTCATCCGCCGCTGCGTTCCCGTATCTCTCACGGACTTCGCTCCCGTACTTCCGCTCGTTCTCGTCCACGAGACCTCTCTTGAAGCCCTCGAACTTCTCGTCATCCCTCATCGCTGCGCTCCCCTCAAGATCGGCGATCGTCCTGTCGACTGTCGCAATCACCCCGTCGAGCCTCTCCCGCTCCGCCATCAGCCGCTCGCGCTGCCTGACGAGCTGGTCGCGCACGAGACCGCCCTCGTCGATGCAGCGGCTAATCTCGGCTAGCTTCATGCCCGACGCGCGGTAGACGAGAATCAGCTGCAGGCGGTTCACCTCGTCGGGACCGTAGGCGCGATAGCCGTTCTTCCTGCGCTTCGGGCGGAGAAGGCCTATCTCGTCGTAGTGGTGCAGCGCGCGCACGCTCACCCCGGCGAGGTCCGCCAGCTGCTTCGTGGTGTAGGTCCTGGCCGTGTTCACGTGGCCCCCTCCGTATTCTCTGACGAGACCTGTGCGATACAGCTGCAACGCAGATTTGTGTCGTGCGATAGGTTTGCGTACGGAATCCTATCGTGCGACACACTTGAAGCCAAGATTTGTGTCGCACGATACGTTCGTGTACAAAAACCTATCGTGTGACACAAAATCGTGTCCGCTGGCATTGCGCGTGCTGCGAGAATTCAAGTGACGAGACCAGCGTAAACCATGACGTAACGTCATGGTCAAGGGATGACCAGAGAGATTCTGGAGTGGCCGTCGAGAGCTTTGGTTGTGAGAAGAGACGCGAGCGCCTTGGACTAGGATTCGTCCTCGTCGAGCTTGAGGTGCAGGATCTCATCGAGATCGGCGTCGAGCTCCCGCAGGTGCTTGGCCTTCGGATGCGCGATGAGCCTTCCTGCCATCATGACCTGCTCGACGTTGCGCAGAACGTCGAGATTGTCGAGGGGGTTGCCCGCCACGACGATGAGGTCAGCGGACTTGCCCGTCTCGACCGACCCGGTGACGTCGTCGACGTGGAGGAGACGTGCGTTGCCGAGCGTCGCGGTGTGCAGCGTCATCGTGGTCGAGGCGCCTACGAGCTCATGGAAGTACACGAGTTCGCGCCAGAAGTCGTAGTGGGTGATGTAGGGGCAGCCGGAGTCCGTGCCGAGACCGACGGGGATGCTCGCCTCGAGTGCCTGCTTGGAGGCATCGACGATGCCGCGGAACACGACGTCGGCGTTGAGCTTGACGACCTCCGAGGAGTGCGTCTTCTCGCGGTCCATGCGCGCGAGCGGGATGGCAGGCGAGATCGTGGTCGTGAGGCTCGAGGAGAGGCCCACGCCGTTGTGGTGGAAGAGCTCGATGATCTCGGGCGTCATGTGGGCGCCGTGCTCGATCGTGTCGACGCCCGCCTCGAGTGCGAGCTTCACGCCGTCGGCGCTCTCCACGTGGGTCGCCGTCGAGAGACCGAGCTTGTGGGCCTCGTCGACCGTCGCGCTCGCCATCTCGAGCGACATGCGCACGATGCCGGGCTCGCCCGGCTTCTCCGCGTCGAAGACGCCTCCCGTGATGAAGAGCTTCACGAGGTCCGCCTTGTGGGCAAAGAGGTCGCGGACAAGGGCGCGGGCATCCTCGTCCGTCTCGCAGGTCTTGGCGATGAGGCCTCGACCGTGACCGTTGACGGGCGTAACGCCCCATCCCGAGCAGAGCATGCGCGGACCGCGGTACTTGCCCGCGTTGACGGCATCCCGCGTCTGGATGTCGGCCCAGACGGGGTCGCCCACGCCACGGATGGTGGTGACGCCGCTCAGGAGCTCGGTCTCGGCGCTCTTCTGGACCTCGTGGCGCATGTAGGCGCGTCCGAGGGGGTTGCCCGTGACCTTGTCGATGAGGTCGGCGGCGCCGGACGAGCTCATCGGCTTGCCGGAGCCGCAGAAGTGAACGTGCATGTTGATGAGACCGGGGAGAAGATACTTCCCCGTGAGGTCGACCTCGGCGGTCCCCGCGGGAACCGCCGTCGTGGCGGAGGGGCCGACGGATGCGATCAGGCCCTTCTCGTCGACGAGAACCGTCATGTCCTGCTGCGGCTGCATGTCGGGCGTTCCGTCGAGCAGTGTGGCGTGGGTGAGCGCATACTTCATCGAGATCTCCTCTCGTGGGATTCTGTTGGGCACTACTATAGGCGTCTCCATGCGCAGGACATCACGCGGATATGCCATAAAATTTCGACACCTCCCACCTTGGGCCAATCAAGCTATGCTCATAGGCAGTACGTCACGGGGGCAGGGGAGCGCGATTGCATGGGCATGAGTGACGGTCAGGTCAGTATCGGCGAGCGGAGAGGCGTTCGGGCAGTACGCCGCGCGTTCGCGAGTCTCTTCAACGTGCGCGAGGGCCGTGCTGGCTATGAGGCCATACGCAGACGCTTCGTCAACGACTCCCGGCTGAACGGCACGCACCTCTGCATCCTCATCATCGCCATGCTCATCGCCTCGGTCGGTCTCAACACCGACTCGACAGAGTGCATCGTGGGAGCCATGCTCATCTGCCCGCTCATGGGGTCGGTCCTCGCCATCTCGTATTCCGTGGCCACTGCGGACAGGCACCTCTTCCGCGACGCCCTCCTCGGCCTTGCCATTCAAATCGCCATCTGCCTCGCCACGTCCACGATCTACTTCTTGGTGTCGCCCCTCTCGATAGAGACCAACGAGCTCCTCGCGAACTCGAGCCCCACGGTCTGGGACGTGCTCGTCGCCCTCGCCGGCGGCTTTGCCGGCGGCCTCGGCAACTCGCGCAAGCAGGAACCCGCGACCCTCATCGCCGGCGTCGCAGTCGCGACGGCGCTCATGCCGCCGCTCTGCGCCTCCGGCTGCGGAATCGCCATGCAGGATCTCTCGATGTTCGGCGGGGCGTTCTACGAGTTCGCGCTCAACGTCGTGTTCATCTCTTTCGCAGCATATCTCGTGCTTCTCGCCCTGCATGTCCCTCTCCATCGCGACGTGGACAGCGACGGAGTGGTCACGGCTGCCGAGGAGGTCGAGATGGAGCAGCTCTCGCGTCGCATGAGGGTGCGCCTGACGATTGCGACGATCGTGTTCGCCATCCCCTGCCTCTTCCTGACGGCCAACGTGGTCAATCAGGCGGTGACCAGCGGCGACGGAGTCGTTTTCGAGACCGCGCACCAGTACGACGCGGACATCACGTCGCAGGAGCTCTCGGCGGTCTGCCCCGAGATCGTGGAGTACCGCGTTGGTGGCGAGTACGTGTGCGACTCCTCCAGCGGTACGTCGGGCCAGGAGATCGTCGCGACGGTCACGACGTCGGAGGCTCTGAGCGACGAGGAGAAGTCGCGGGTCGAGGCCTTGATTCGGGTGCACATTCCCAGCCTCGGCTCCGTGAGGTTCGAGACCGAGTAGGCGCCGTCGATCAGATGTTGCTCCAGGTGGCGGGGCGTCCCCCTGCGCTAGTTCTCCACCATCGAGATGTAGCTCGCAAGCGAGTTGCCGCCGGACACGCGGCAGCGCGAGAGCTGCGTCGGGTCGTCGCCGACGCACGCATTGCCGTAGTTGGTGGTGACGGCACAGGAGATTCCCAGGTCGTTCATCGCAGCGGACGAGACGTCCGACACGTCGCCGTAGGGGTAGGCGAACGCCTCGACCGACCCGATGATGTCCGCGGACTTCTGGATGTCCGCGACGAGCTCCTGCTCGGAGAGGTCGTAGATGCGCCCGCCGTGCCCGAGCTTCGTGGAGCCGGCGCGGTGCAGGTCGTAGGAGTGCGATTCGAAGAGCACGTAGGGGCTCGACTGGTTGAGCTTGTCCTCGATGTCCCCGTCAATACAGATGAGGAACGATGTGGCGTGGACCTTGTACTTCTCGAGGATGGGGATGCCGTTGTCGAGGAAGCCGTGCTCGCCGTCGTCGAAGGTGAGGATGACTGACTTGGCGGGCAGGGAGTGCGTGCCTTCGACGTAGGCGCGCAGCTCCTGCCAGGACGGGTAGTAGTAGCCGTTCTCGGAGAGCCAGGCGCACTGGGCGTCGAAGTCGGTGGTCGACACGTAGTTGACGTTGAGGTCCGAGGGCGGGTTGGCGGGGTCGTAGACGTAGTGATACATGAGGACGGGGATGCCGTTGGTGTCCCAGTCCATGGAGTCGGCGGCGACCACGTGCACCGTGCGCTGCGTGGTGGCGACCATACCCTCCGAGTTCTCGACGGAGTAGGTGAGCACGTAGTCGCCCACGGTCGAGGTGTCGACGGAGCCCGAGACCTTCACGTTCGAGGTGAGGTTGCCCTCCTGGACGTCGCGGGCGTGGCAGCCTCCCTCGATGTAGCCCTCGCCCTGCTTGACGTAGGTATCCTCGTCGCCTCCGAGCGAGAGCACGATGCGTCCGTCGGGAGCGGTGGTCACGGGCGTGGCGGACGAGGTCGAGGAGGACGAAGAGGCATCGGTCGCGGAGACGCTCCCCGTCGTGTTTGCGGGAGTGGACGAGGCGGACGAGCCAGTCCCCCCGAGGATGCGGGGGAGGGCGAAGGCCACGACCGCGACGGCGACGATCGCGACCACGGCGACGACGATGCCGACGGTGCGACGCCTGCGCCGGCGAGACGAGCGTCTGCGCTGGTAGTAGTCCGCCTGGTTACCTTCGGGATGGCGGCCCTGCGCCGTGGAGGTGGGGCGAGGGGTGGGCCCGCTCGCCTGCTCATGAGAAGTAAAATGGCGTGCCATGTCGCACCAGCCAATCGGAAGTCGCGTTCAACCTAGGTACAGGATACGCGAAGCGGCGCTTCTCACGAGGTCGTGTCGCTGCGTCTGCACGCGGCTTGCATGACTCCCGAGGAGTGCTATGATGACGCCGCAACGGGGAGCTGGGGTAAGCCTGGCTGAGAGGCGAAGACATCTTCTTCGCGACCCTAAACCTGATCTGGGTAATGCCAGCGTAGGGACAAGAGATCGCACTTCTTGGGCCCCACGACTATGGCGCGGGGCTTTTTCCTGCGCCGGAGAGGAGTGCGTATGAACTGTTCAATCGCCTTCCAGTACCTTCCCATGAATGCGGGGTCCGACGACGAGGTCTGTCGCATCGTCGACGAGGTCATCGCCGTCATCGACGCCTCGGGTCTCGACTACTACGTGGGACCCTTCGAGACCGCCGTCGAGGGGGACCTCGACTCCTGCATGGCACTCGTGAAGCGCTGCCTCGAGGCGGGCGCCCAGGCGGGATGCGCGGAGAGCGCCTCCTACATCAAGATCTCGTATCGTCCGCACGGTGACGTCATGACGACAGAGCACAAGATCGGCAAGTATCACCAGACCGACTCAGAGTTCGTGCCCACGTCAGAGGATGCGGTGGCGTAGCGTGTCGATCCAGTCGGTCGAGGGGGAGTCTTCGAGGCGACGTCGACGCGTGGTCATTCCCGCGCTTACGACGCTCGGCATCCTCGTGGTCTGGCAGGTGGTCGTGCAGGTCGGCCTCGTGCCGAACTACCTGCTGCCGACTCCCGTCCAGGTCATCGACGCACTTGTCGGCGACGTCGCCCTTCTCGCCGGCCATGCCGCGACGACGCTCGTGGAGGCGGCGATAGGCCTCGCGCTCGGCGTCGCGCTCGGCTTCGCGATGGCGGTGCTCATGGACAGGTTCGAGGGGTTCTACCTCGCGTTCGAGCCGCTCATGACCATCTCGCAGACCATCCCGACCGTGGCCATCGCACCGCTTCTCGTGCTGTGGTTCGGCTATGGCCTCGCGCCCAAGGTCGTGCTCGTCGTCATCTCCACCTTCTTTCCGATCACGGTCTCGCTCGTCTCGGGCTTCCAGTCGGTCGACCCCGACATGATCGACCTCATGCGGACCATGCGCGCCTCGAGGTGGCAGGTCTTCTGGCAGGTCAAGATGCCCGCCGCGGCCGACCAGTTCTTCTCGGGGCTGAGGATCAGCGCGACCTACGCCATCGTCGGCGCCGTCATCGCCGAGTGGCTCGGCGGCTTCTCCGGCCTCGGCGTCTACATGACCCGCGTGCGAAAGTCCTTCTCGTACGACAGGATGTTCGCCGTGATCATCATCATCTCTGCACTTTCACTCGCGCTGATGAAGCTCGTCGACGTGCTCCAGCGCGTGCTCATGCCCTGGAAGAGGGCAGAAGGGAAGTAATCATGAACAACTCAATCAATCGCAGGCAGTTCATCACCGGGACGGCTGCCGTCTGCGCGACGGCGGCACTCGCGGGCTGCGCGTCAAACGGCGGCGCCAGCGCGTCGGACGCGAGCGCCTCGTCGAAGGCGGACGGGTCGAGCAGCAGCTCCCTCACCAAGATCACGTTCTGCCTCGACTACACGCCCAACACCAACCACACGGGCATCTACGTCGCCCAGAGCAAGGGCTACTTCGCGGACGAGGGGCTCGAGGTCGAGATCGTGCAGCCCGCCGAGGACACCGCCGAGACCATGATCGGCTCCGGCCAGGCGCAGCTCGGCGTGAGCTACCAGGACTACATCGGCAACGCGCTCTCGTCCGACAACCCCCTCGCGATCCAGGCCGTCGCCGCCATCATCCAGCATAACACCTCGGGCATCATGAGCCGCAAGGAGGACGGGATCACCTCGGCCAGGTACATGGAGGACCATGTGTACGCCACATGGGACATGCCCGTCGAGCAGGCCACGATCAAGCAGGTCGTGGAGGCGGACGGCGGCGACTACTCCAAGGTGAAGATGGTCCCCTACGAGGTCGACGACGAGATCGCCGGTCTCAAGGCCAACATGTTCGACGACGTGTGGGTCTATGAGGGGTGGGCGGTGCAGAACGCCGCCGTGCAGAGCTACGACGTCAACTACTTCAGCTTCATCGACATGGACGACGTCTTCGACTTCTACACGCCGGTCATCGCCGCCAACAACGAGTTCTGCAAGACCAGCCCCGACGTCGTGAAGGCCTTCCTCCGTGCCGCGAAGAAGGGCTACGAGGACGCGGTCTCGGACCCCGACGGCGCGGCGGCGATTCTCTGCCAGGAGGTGCCCGAGCTCGACTCCGCCCTGGTGGAGCAGAGCGCGAAGTACCTCGCCGACCAGTACGTGAGTGATGCCGACAGCTGGGGCGTCATCGACAAGGACCGCTGGGCGCGCTACTACCAGTGGCTCGACGACAACGGCCTCGTGACGAACCAGCTCGACGTCAACGCGGGCTGGACCATGGACTATCTGGAGCGATAAGGTGAGAGCCCCCGCACTCGAGGCACGCGGCCTCACGCTCACATGGAACGGGTCGGACGTCATCGTCCGAGACGTCTCGCTCGTGGTCGAGCAGGGCGAGGTCGTGTGTCTCGTCGGGAGGTCGGGCTGCGGGAAGACGACCATCCTGCATGCGCTCTCGGGGCTGACCAAACCCCTCGAGGGGCAGGTCCTGCTACACGGGGAGGACGTGACCGGCCAGCCGGGGCACGTCTCCTACATGCTGCAGAAGGACCTGCTCCTGCCCTCTAAGCGCATCATCGACAACGTCTGCCTCCCGCTCGTCATCGGTGGCATGAGGCGAGACGAGGCGCGCGCGAAGGCCGAGCCTCTCTTCGAGCGCTTCGGCCTCGCGGGCTCGGAGGAGAAGTGGCCCTCCGAGCTCTCGGGTGGCATGCGCCAGCGGGCGGCCTTCATGCGCACCTATCTCATGGGCGCTGACGTCACGCTGCTCGACGAGCCCTTCTCCGCCCTCGATGCCATCACGCGCGTAGATGTCCGCCACTGGTTCTGCGGCATGGCGCGCGAGTTGGGGCTCTCGGCGTTTGTGATCACGCATGACGTCGACGAGGCGGTTTCGATGGCCACCCGCGTGTACGTGCTCGGCGGCGCCCAGCAAGGGGAGCCGAGCCAGGTTGTCGGAGAGGTCGCCGTCGACCGCGTGATTGACGCTGGCGAGCAGTTCGAACTCACGCCCGAGTTTCTCGATGCCAAGAAAGAGGTCATGCGTCTGCTCGCGTGACCTGGAAAAGGGGACAGGTTGTTTTTCCACGACAAGCTGTCGTGGAAAAACAACCTGTCCCCTTTTCCAGGTCGCCATTGGGATGGGCTTCCTTTGGCAGGCACGTCACACCCCCGTCATGCCAACGCTGCTATAGTCAGCTGCGGAAGCAAACGGGGGCTTGCCCCCAGTCTCAGGGGGGATGTCATGCGCATTGAGCTTTCGACGTGGCCTGCTGTCGAGAGGTACTTCGACCAGGGCAACGACCTTGTCATGATGGCCATCGGCAGCACGGAGGAGCACGGTCGCCACAATCCGCTCGGCACGGACACCCTGGCCCCCAACCTTCTGCTCGACCTTATCGAACAGGACACGGACGAGGCGGGTACGCCCGTCCTCATCGCCCCGACCATTCCCTTCGGGAACGCCGACGACCTTCTCGGCTTTCCCGGCACGCTCTCCATCGGCTATGACATGCTGCGCGACCTCGTGGCAAAGCTCACCGATCAGCTCTACGACTATGGTGCCCGCCGCTTCGTGATTGTGAACGGGCATGGTCCCAACATCAAACCCATCACCGAGGTCTGCGAGGACCTCAACCGTCGCGGCTGCCTGGCCGCGCTCGCCAACTGGTGGCTTATGGCCGGCGAGATCGACCCGGCCTGGGGAGGCGGCCACGGTGGCGCGGAGGAGACGGCCGCCGTCATGGCCGTGGATCCGAGTCTCGTCGACACGAGCGAGTACGGCCCCATGGGCCTTGCGGATGACATCTCGGACGAGCTCAGGACCGCGTCGTGGGGCAGCGTCTCGTACAAGGGCGTCACCGTGGGACTGCCGCGTGACGCGTGCCGCTATGCCGCGAACGGCTGGATGGGGCCTGACGACCCCACTAAGGCGGACCCTGAGTGGGGCACGAAGATGATGGAGGGCGTTGCCGCCTACCTCGTCGACTTCATCGGCGCCCTGCGTCGCGCACCGCTGCCCGCACCCATGCCCGTCCGCACCACCAAGGCCTATCCGACCAGGTAACCGTTGGCGCCTGAGCGCCGCACGAAGGAGGAGTTCCATGACGTTCGATCATCAGGAGGTCGCCGGTCTTCTCGGCAGGCTCTCCGAGGCCAAGTCCCCCTCGGGCTTCGAGGAGGAGACCATCGCCGTCGTCCGCGAGTTCTGCGAGGGCTGGGCGACCGTGGAGGAGAACACCTTGCGGGATGCCCTCATCACGCCCCGGAACTTCTCGGGATCCAAGCCGGTCGTGATGCTCGACGCGCACGGCGACGAAGTCGGCTGCATGGTCAAGTCGATTCGCTCCAACGGCTGCATGACCTTCGTGCAGCTGGGGCGCTTTGCCGCCAACGTGCTGCCCGGACAGGACGTCTACGTGCGCAACACGCTCGGGCAGTGGGTCCGCGGCGTCATCGGCGTCAAGCCGCCCCACTTCATGACCGCGGCCGAGAAGGCCTCGGGTGACGTCCAGATGATCCTCGACATCGGGGCGACCTCCAAGGAGGAGGCCGTCGAGGTCTTCCACATGGGCATGGGCGAGCCCGTCGTGCCCGCAACGAACTTCAGCTACGACCCCGAGACGGGCGTCGCCATCGGCAAGGCCTTCGACTGCCGCGCCGGCGTCACGGCGGAGCTTCTCGCCCTGCGCGAGCTCTCGAAGCGGGATGACCTTCCCTTTGACGTCGTCGCCTCCGTCTCGTCCATGGAGGAGGTCGGGGAGCGCGGCGTGGCCGCGGCCGCGCGGCACTTCTCGCCAGCGCTCATGTTCGGCTTCGAGGGATGCCCTGCCGACGACACCTTCACCATCCCCGACGACATCCAGACCGCCTTCCACAAGGGGCCGATGTTTCGCTACTTCGACGTCTGCATGATCACGCACCCTCGCTTCCAGCGCTTCGTTCTGAGGTGCGCCGAGAAGGCCGGTCTGCGCTGCCAGACGTCCGTGCGCGAGGGCGGCGGCACCGACGGCGGTCCCGTGCACATGCTGGACATCCCGTCGGTCATCGCGGGCGTTCCCTGCCGCTACATCCATGCAGGTACCGCGATCTGCGCCCTCGACGACGTCGAGGAGGCCGCGGCGGTGGCGGTAGCGACGGTCGAGCGCCTGGACTCCGACGTCCTCGCGAGCTTCTAGGGGTGGGTATGAACGTCATCGAAGGCTACGTCCCGTTCGCCGGCTACCAGACCTACTACCGCATCGTGGGGGATTGCGCGCAGGGGCGTCTGCCGCTGCTCTGCATCCACGGCGGACCCGGCGCCGCGTACAACTACATCAGCTCGCTCGACGACATCGCCGAGCGCTACGGTCGAGCCGTCATCTACTACGACGCGCTCGGCTGCGGCAAGTCACCGTGTCCGCCGCTGCCCGACAGATGGAGCGCGGAGTTCGCCGAGGAGGAGCTCGTCGAGGTGCGGCGGGCGCTCAGCCTCGACCACGTGCACGTGCTCGGCCAGTCGTGGGGCGGCATGCTCGCGATGCAGTACGCGACGCATCGTCCTTCGGGCATCGCCTCGATGGTCGTCGCGAGCGGTTCCGCCTCTCTCGACCTCTGGCTCGAGGAGGCGGCGCGCCTGCGGAGCTACCTGCCCGATGAGATGCAGGAGGCGCTCGTCCAGGCCGACGCGGACGGGAACTACGACCGCCCCGTGGTGAGGGCGGCGCGTGACGAGTACTACCGCCGGCACGTGCAGGCGCAGCTCGACGACGAGCTCGATCCCAGGTACGTGCGCCCGGCGGACGAGCCCGGCCGCGAGCTCTACGAGTTCATGCAGGGCAAGAGCGAGTTCGTGGTCACGGGCAAGCTCTCCGGCTGGGACATCACTGACGACCTGCATCGCATCTGCATCCCCATGCTCTTCACCTCGGGCGAGGCGGACGAGTGCACGCCCTACATCGCCAAGCAGGTCGTGGACCGCATCCCCGGGTGCGAGTGGGCGCTCTTCAAGAACGGCACTCACAACGTCCACGTGGAGCAGAAGGACCTCTACAACGCGACGGTCGAGGACTTCCTCGAGCGCCACGAATAGGCCGAAGCTCGGAAGGGAGAGGGTCTCATGCTTCTCGAGAAGTCGTCATGGCCGACCGTTGAGGCGTACTTCGCCAAGCGCGACCTCGTGGTTCTCGGCTTTGGCTCGACGGAGAACCACGGACGTCACAATCCGCTGGGTACCGACTGGATGGCGCCGACGCGCATTCTCGACTTGGTAAACGAGAGGCGCCCCGAGGTCCTCGTGGGTCCGACGCTCCACCTCGGGTCCGCCGACCACTTCGTGGACTACCCGGGCACGCTCTCGCTGGGAGACCATCTCCTCTATGAGGTGGTGCGGCGAATGACCGGCCAGCTCCACCACTACGGAGCAAGACACTTCGTGTTCGTGAACGGACACGGCGGCAACACGCGCGCCCTCCAGGACGTGGGCTACGAGCTCAACGACATCGGCTGTCAGGTCGCCCTGCTCAACTGGTGGAAGCTTGCAGGCGAGCTCAACCCCGCATGGGGAGGCGGACACGGCGGTGCGCAGGAGACGTCCGCCGACCTGTGGATCGATCCCGACTCGGTGGACCTCGACGCCCTCGGGCCGCAGGACCTCGTGAACGACGGGGGTCGTGCCATCGAGACCACAGGCTTCGACCAGGTCTCCTTCGAGGGTGTCACGCCGATGCTGCTGCGTCGTGCGCGTCGCTATGCCACGAACGGCTGGATCGGACCCGATGACCCCGCCGACGCATCCGCGGAGTGGGGCGAGAAGATGCTCATCGCCACCGCGGACTGGGTCTGCGACTTCATCGACGCCTTCGAGGCGTCTCCACTGCCCTCGCCGACCGATCGTGTCTGGCCTCTCCACCAGTAGGGATGGAAAAGGGGACATGTTACTTTTCCAGGTCCCGCTTTCCGGGGTTTCGGTGGACGGTGCGCTGGGCGCGGTATGAGAGCGAGAAGGTTCTTCTCGGCAGGCGCGCACGCGTGGGTCGACCTTGTCGCGACGATTGCAGCGTACGTTGCGTTTGTCCGGTAAAACGCAGCTTACGCGTGCGCCGGGACCCCTCCGCGCACGCGTGGGTCGACGTCGTCGCGACGATCGCAGCGTACGTTGCGTTTGTCCGGTAAAACGCAGCTTACGCGTGCCCCGGGACCCCTCCGCACACGCGTATGTCGACGTCGCCCGGCTCCTCCGCACGTCCGTCTCGCCAGACATGCCGCCTGCCGAAACCCTGGAAAGTGGGACATGGAAAAGCAACCTGTCCCCTTTTCCATGAGGAGCCCCGACGCGACGCCGGGGCTCCTTTGTGACGCGCTCTGTGCTGTGGCTTTAGGCGAGCTTGGCGTACCTGAGCTCGGGCGTGCGGCCCGCGTCCACCATGAGGTCCTGGAACTTGTCGGAACCGACCTTGTTGAGGGCCTTGTGCAGGATCGGGATGATCGGCATGTCCTCGGCACCGATGGCGTCGGCCTCGTGCATGAGCTTGATGCGCGCCTCCTCGTCCACGGTCTTGCGCGCCTCGTCCAGCTTCGAGTCAAACTCCGCGCTGGAGTAGTGGGAGACGTTGTCGCCTACGCCGGTGTACATGAGCGGCTGCAGGAAGTTGTCCATGATGGGATAGTCTGCCGTCCAACCGCGCGAGCCCAGCTGGAAGGTGCCGTCGACGTAGCGGGAGAGCATCGTCGCATACTCGAGCTGGTCGATGTTAACGGTGATGCCCACGGCCGCCCAGTTCGCCTGCATGGCGACGAACTCGTCCGTGCTCCTGGAGGAGTTGACCATGATGGAGAGCGTGATGCCGCGGCCGCCGCTCGCGTCGGCGGGATAGCCGGCCTGGTCGAGAAGGGCGTTGGCCTTGTCGACGTCATAGGGGGTGTAGACCCAGGTGGACTCGTCATTGCCGGCGATTCCCGGCGGGACGATGTCGCCCGAGGGGGTTGCCGTGCTCTCGTAGAGCGTGTCGCAGAGCGACTGACGGTCGATGGCAAGAGACATGGCCTGACGCACGAGCTTGTTCGAGAGGATGGGATCGTTCACGTTGTACGCGAGGTACTCCGTGTACATGACCTGTCCCAGCAGGGTCTGCTTGCCCGGCGAGACGGTGTAGCCGTCCTCGGACTCTCCGTAGGTGGTTGCGGTCTCCTTGATGCGGCCGGCGGGAATGTCGCAGAGGTCGAGATTGCCAGCTTGGAACTCGAGGAACGCGGTGTCGGTGTCCTTCTGGATCGAGAAGTTCACGCCGCCGACGTTCGCGGGCTCGTCTCCGCCGTAATCGGAGAACTTCGTCATGTTGATGTACTGGCCGTCCTCCCACGAGCCATCCATCATGAACGGGCCGTTGCCCACGGGGGCCTTGGAGTAGGTGGCGAAGTTGTCCTTGGCGCAGTCGGGAATCGGCGAGAGCGGGGTGCAGCACACCACGAACGGGAAGTCTGCGTACGGCGAGGCGAGCTCGACCTTGAGCGTGTAGTCATCAGGGCAGGTGATGCCCGCGAGCTCGTCGGCCTTGCCGTTGACCACGTCGTCGTAGCCCTTGACCAGGGCGAGGTGGTACGAGACCACCGACGGGGAGTCGGTGGTCTTCGGGTTGCAGATGCGGTTCCAGGCGTACTTGAACGAGTTTGCGGTCACGTCGGTGCCGTCGTGGAACTTCAGTCCCTTCTTGATGTGGAAGGTCCAGGTGTCGGCGGAGTCGTTCGAGTCCCAGGACTCCGCGGTGAGTGGCTTGAGCTCCTCGGTGGAGTAGTCGTAGCGCGTGAGTGGGTCGAAGAGCTGCGCCGCCACTGCCGCGCCGTTGAACTCCTCGATGTCAAAGGGGTCGATGCTCGTGGGGTTGTCGATGTAGCAGCTGATCGTCGCGGACGCGGTGGCGTCGGTGGACGTCGAGGACGAGCTCGACGCCGAGGAGCCGGTGCTGCCGCTCGAGCACGCGGCGAGACCCATCGCTGCGCCCGCGGCCGCCGCTCCCTTGACGAAAGAGCGTCTGTCCATGGAAATTCCCATTTCTCCTCCTGTCCTTGTCGAGACGCCCCCTGCGTCCCGTCACGTCAGCCAATTCATCGTGTGGCCAACGTCTTGAATGTAGGACCATTGTTCGCGCTTTGAAAGGAAAGAAACGCGAACGAAGCAATCAGCAACTGTCACGAGCCACTCGCGGGAATGAACTATCCTTTCAGGGGCACAAGAACCGCTGAAAAAGGGGGACGACATGTGGATGGCGAGAAGTACCTGGACGCAGGTGCGTGACTACTTTGACGAGCATGACCTCGTGTTCATTGGCGTCGGCTCGACCGAGTGCCACGGGCGTCACAACCCGCTCGGCACCGATACGATGGCTCCCGACGCGATCCTCGAGCGCGTCGAGGAGAGGGACGGCACGTTCCTCATCGCGCCCACGCTTCCCTATGGTGTGACTGACGACCTCGTGGGCTATCCCGGAACCATCTCGCTCGGGGTCCAGGGCCTCTATGACGTGCTCTCGCGCATCACCGATCAGCTCTACGACTACGGCGCGCGCAGGTTCGTGTTCCTCAACGGTCACGGAGGCAACGTCAAGTCGCTCACGATGTGCGCGATAGGCCTCAACGACAGGGGCTGTCTCGCGCCGGTCGTCAACTGGTGGCGCATCGCTCCCCAGCTGGACTCGGCCTGGGGCGGTGGCCACGGTGGTGCCATGGAGACGAGCGCCAACCTGGCGATAGACCCCGGCTCGGTGGACCTCTCCCAGGTGACTGATGAGGGGCTTCTCGCTGACATCGGCCCTGACATGCCCTCGACGGGTTGGTACTCCGTACGCTACCGTGGCATCGACGTGGACGTCCCGCGTCATCTCTCCCGCTTCGCGAGCTCGGGCTGGGTGGCAGAGGGCTTCGATGACCACCCTGCCGGTGCCAGCGCGGAGCTCGGACGCGCGATGCTCGACGGCACCGCCGCATGGCTCGTCGACTTCGCCCGCGCCATCGCGGCAGAGCGCCTCCCCGAGGTCATCGACCCCGAAGACGCAACGGGACCCCTTGGTTAGGGGTCCCGTCGAAAACAGTTCTTGTGGGTCGGCGTCGCCGCCGGAATGGGGCTAGGCCAGCTTGAGGAACGCCGTGTAGCCTCGGTAGGCCTCGAAAACGTCCGCCTTGCTCACGGCCTCCCAGGGGGAGTGCATCGAGAGGACGGGCACGCCGCAATCGATGACGTTCATGCCGTAGGTGGCGAGGATATAGGCGATGGTGCCGCCACCGCCCGCCTCGACCTTGCCCAGCTCGGAGGTCTGGAAGCGCACCCCGCCCTCGTCCATCACGCGACGGATGGTCGCCACGTACTCGGCGTCGGCGTCGTTCGAGCCTGACTTGCCGCGACCGCCCGTGTATTTGTTGAAGGCGAGGCCATGCCCGAGGTAGCAGGAGTTCTTCGGCTCGTAGACCGAGGCGTAGGCGGGGTCGAAGGCTGCGGAGACGTCCGATGAGAGCATGTTGGAGTTGGTCAGGCAGCGGCGCAGCTTGATGTCGCCGCCCTCGCCTGCGAGCTCGAGGACCTCGGCCATCGTGTTCTCGAAGAATCGGCTGCTCATCGACGTGGCACCGCGCGAGCCGATCTCCTCCTTGTCGACGAGGATCGTGACGGCGGTGCGTGCGGGAGACGTGCAGTCGAGCTGGGCGATGAGCGAGGGGTAGGCGCAGGAGCGGTCGTCCTGGCCGTAGCCGAGGATCATCGAGCGGTCGAGGCCGAGGTCACGGGCGGCGCCGGCGGGCACGACCTCGAGCTCGGCGGAGAGGAGGTCCTCCTCGTCGATGCCGAGCGCCTCGCGGACGATGGCGAGGACGCCGGCCTTGACGCAGTCCTTCTCGGCATCCGGGTCGTCTCCGGATACGGGCCTGTTGCCCACGACGACATCGAGAAGCTCGCCGTCGATGACGTCGGACGCCTTCTTCTCCATCTGCTCGTGACCGAGGTGGGGGAGAAGGTCGGTGATGCAGAAGACCGGGTCATCCTCGTCCTCGCCGATGGACACGGGTACCGTCACGCCGTTCTCGAGCGCGATGACGCCGTGGATGGCAAGCGGGAGGGTGACCCACTGATATTTCTTGATGCCGCCGTAGTAGCGGGTGTCGAGCGTGACGATCTCGTTCTTCTCCTCGAGCGGGTTCTGCTTGACGTCGAGACGCGGGGAGTCGATGTGGGCGCCGAGGATGTTGACGCCGTTCTCGAGCGGCTCCGTGCCGATCTGGACGAGCATGAGGCTCTTGTCACGGACGGCGGCATATACCTTGTCGCCTGCGACGAGCTTCCTGCCTGACGCGATGCGGCTCCCGAGGCTTTCGTACCCTGCGCCCTCTGCCAGGTCGATGGCGGCCTCGCAGCACTCTCGCTCGGTCTTGTTGTCCGAGATGAAGGCCTTGTAGCCCTCGCAGAAGTAGTTCAGGTCCTCCAGGTCATCAGCGGAGTAGACCTTCCAAGCGTTCGGTCGTTCCATCTTTGTCCCCCATGGTCTCGTGCCTGTCTGCATTACACGGTCGACGTTGTCGACGTGGTTCCCTTCGTGGCCCCGCTCGAGGTGTTCGAGCTCGTGTTCGTCGTGCCCGACGTCGTGGAGCCCGACGTGGTCGAGCCCGATGTCGTGGAGCCCGTCGTCGACGAGTCGGTCGTGGAGCCGCTCGTCGAGTTGTTCGTGGAGCCGCTGCCGGAGGTTCCGCTCGAGCCGGTCCCCGAGGTTCCGCCCGAGGTGGTCGACGAGTCCGTGGTGGAGGAGCCCGTCGTCGACGAGCTGCCGCTCGAGTCCGACGTCGTGGACGACCCGGTTCCGCTTCCGGTGTCCGTGGAAGTCGCCGATGAGCTGTCGTCCGTGGTCTGCGAGCTGCTGGAGGTGTCAGACGTGCTCTGGGACTTGCTCGGCGCGCTCGTGGACTTCGTCTCCTCGACCACGGTGGTTTGGTTGTCAGTTGAGGACGACCCAAGCTTGGTTCCGATGCCGGCGCCCTGGGTCGCGAGGTTAACGATGACGGCGTAGGCGATGACGGCGACGAGGGAGATGGCGATCGTGATGATCGTGGCGGTGAGAATCGCCTTGCTCTTGCGACGCTTCCGGACGGCGTGACGCATGTTGGCGGGAGCGACGGGCGTACCGGTCTTCATGACCGTCTGCGTGGTCGCGTCGATGGGCGAGGGTTGGGGGCGCGGTGCAACGGCGGTCTCGTCCGCGCCTGAGAACGCAGAAGAGCCACTTGTCATACGTACCGTTGAGCCGGGAGCGCCCCCGTCATCGGAGACGTTCGAGCGAATCTTGTCCGCGGATGCGGAGAGGATGTTCTTGTAGACCTGCGTGGCGACGGCGGACGCAGCGGCACCGATTGCGGCTCCGATTATCGAGCCTGCGATGCCGATTTGCGTCGACAGCGCGAAGGCAGTCGCCGCGGCTAGAGCGCTCGCGAAGACCTGTGCCATGGAGAGATCCTCGAAGATACCCTTGCTGGACTGGTCCTCGTTTGTTTCGTCATACTCACGTGCCAACTACATCGCCTCCTGGGAAAGCGATACGTATCGTTTTTACCTTTTCGCGCGCTTGCTGCCGCGCTAGGAACCAGAGTATAGGGAAGGGCGCTTGCATGGGAGGAAATACTCACGAAGAAGCGACAAGCCTCAGAGAAACCAAAACGGACGCATTTCGTACGTCCCCCGAGCCGTGAACAATCTGAAACCGTTCTCGCGCTATGATACTCAAAGCAATGCCCCACAAACCACAGTCATTTTGGAGGCAACTATGCTCGTAAACGCAACTGCTATGCTCCAGGCCGCCGAGAAGGGCCACTATGGGCTCGGTGCGTTCAACACCAACAACCTCGAATGGGCGTCGTCCATTCTTGATGCCGCCGAGGAGCTCCAGTCCCCGGTCATCATCCAGTGCACCGGTGGTGCCGCCAAGTGGCAGATCTCCTACAGGATCGTCGCCGACATCGTGAAGGACCTCGTCGAGGACAAGGGCATCACCGTCCCCGTCGCCCTGCACCTCGATCACGGCTCCTATGACGACGTCTTCAAGTGCATCGACGCCGGCTTCACCTCCGTCATGTACGACGGCTCCCACGAGCCCGACTTCGAGACCAACCTCAAGCGCACCGCTGAGGTCATCAAGGCCGCTCACAGCAAGGGCATCTCCGTCGAGGCGGAGGTCGGCGGCATCGGCGGCACCGAGGACGGCGTGACCGCCAAGGGCGAGCTGGCCGATCCTGACCAGTGCGCGCAGATCGCTGCCCTGGGCGTCGACTTCCTCGCCTGCGGCATCGGCAACATCCACGGCATCTATCCCGCCAACTGGGAGGGCCTGTCCTTCGATCAGCTCGCTGCCATCAAGGCCAAGACCGGCGATCTTCCGCTCGTCCTCCACGGCGGCACCGGCATCCCCGTTGACCAGGTCAAGAAGGCCGTCTCCCTCGGCATCTGCAAGATCAACGTCAACACCGACCTCCAGCTCGTCTTCGCGGCCGCCACTCGCAAGTACATCGAGTCCGGCGCCGACCAGCAGGGCAAGGGCTACGATCCTCGCAAGCTCCTCAAGCCCGGCCGCGACGCCATCGTCAACCGCACCAAGGAGCTCATCCTCGAGTTCGGCTCCGACGGCAAGGGTTGGGCGTAGTACCGCACGTTCTCGCCGGCATGGCAAGGGAGCCGACCTTGGGTCGGCTCCCTTTTTTTATCAGTTTTCGATGGAAAACGGGCTCGGACGACGTCTGGAAGAGCGGCAGACAATTATCCCATCACCCCTCCTCGCGGAGGAGCGTTCCCGTGAAGCAGGGAAGAATCAGCCTGTCTTGTCGACGGACCCGATGGTCCTACTCGTCGTAGACGGCGGAGGAGTAGGCCGTCTTGGCGCTCGCGCCGGGGATGTGCCCGATGCGTTCCGCCAGCGAGGAGATCGTGTCCTCCGGTGCGTCGACGGCGATGCTGATCACGTTGATGCCGCGCGTGCGATAGGGAATCCCCATGCGTCCGATGATGTAAGGCGAGAACTCATGGAGGAGCTCGTTCAGCGCTCCGACTGAGTCCTGCACCTCGACGACGATACCGATGACGGCGACGCGTGTGCTCATGAGAGCCTCCTTTGGTTGCCCTGCGCCCATGGTACTCCTTCGAGTGCAAAGGCTTCGTTACGCTTCACATGTTCGGCGAGAGGCGAATGCCCAGCCTGTAGTAGACTTTCACTCATACCATAAACGCACCCGAGGAGGGCCCATGGACATCAACGAGGAGCTGCACGACAACCTGCAGCGCGTGTATCGGCAGATGCTGGTGTTCTCTGACCTGGCACTTCAGCGCGCGGAGCTCACCCGCACCGCCTTTGCCGCTCGCGAGCCGCTCGAGGAGTGCAAGGCACACGTCACGGAGAAGGACTGGCCGGAGTCCGACAACGAGCCCGCAGCCTTCGACCGCGACGCCTGGATTGCCGCCAACGGCGAGGCCCTCATCCCCGACGCCACCGGTACGCCCGAGTTCAAGTCGGCGATTCGCCGCGACGCCCTCGTGGGCGTGGCCTCCGGCGCCGTCCTCTTCGTACTTCTCGGCATCTTCTCGATTGGCGAGACCGTCGCGCAGCGCGTGGTCTTCGCGGTGATCTTCGCCCTCGTCTGCGGTGTCGGAGACGGCACGCATGACTACCTCAAGGCACGTCCCCGCGGTTTCAGCCAGAGGAACGACGAGATCTCCTCGAGCAACGAGGCCGGAGCGGACGAGGCCGAGAAGACCTACTACGCAGACCAGAAGGCGGAGCGGTCCGCGCGGGTCTTGCTCTGGGTCCGCACCACCAATGACCGCATCGACTACGAGAACTCCCTCGTGGACCTGCGCAACGCCAAGCGCGTCAAGGAGGCTGACGAGCGGCTCGCCAGCGGCGACGGCAACATGATTGCGGTGATCGACGAGCAGCTTGCCGCCACCTCTGCGAGCTATCAGGCAAGCGACGCCTCGTGGTACCCGGCGCCGTTCTGCACGCTCGACGCCTGCAGGGCGCTCGTGGCATCCGTCGCCGACGGTTGCGCCTCAACCCTCGAGGAGGCGACGGCAGCCTATCGCGAGCGGATCGGAGCGGACGCCGACCTCGTCGACCAGGCGACGCTCGTGCTCGAGCTGAGCCGTCTCGACGTGCACGTGGACGACCTCCACGACGAGTTCGTCTCGCTTGCGGACGAGTACTCCCGTGGACGCGTCCCGGCTCTTGGCGCCCACGCGGGGATACCGGCCAGGGTTCGCCTGGTGGGGGAGTGCCTCTCCAAGGGAGACCTCGCGCTCGGCAACCTTGCCGACGAGGCCTTCTGGACCTGCTACGGTCTCTGGGGAAACGAGAACGCCTCGTGAGTCTCGCTCGTCGACGCTCCTGCCCGCTAAGCCGCGAGCAGCGCCATGATCACGATGACCGCCGCCGAGAGCGCCACGGCGGCGAGGTTCGCCTCGCATACGAGCCCGGCCTCGCGCACGAGGTCCCTGTACTCGCCTGACATGCCAGCCTCCCTGCCTTAGGTGGTTCTAGGTGCATCTTTGCATGGCGCTGACCTCCGCGAGGCCTCATCTGCAAAGCGTTACCTGGGGATGAGAAACCCTTACCTCCCGTTTACGTTGGCCGCGGTTCTCGCCCGTCGCCTCGAAGTAAGCCATGGAGGCTAGAATGTTCACGAGACGTGCCGCACGCGACGATGGGAGTGACCATGGAGAGGGACCGCTGGTACAAGGACATGGTGTTCTACCAGATCTGGCCGAGGAGCTTCTGCGACGGTAACGGCGACGGCATCGGTGACCTCTGGGGCGTCCTCGGGAAGCTCGACTACATCAAGAGCCTCGGCGTGACGGGTATCTGGTTCTCGCCGCTCTATCCCTCTCCCAACGCCGACTTCGGCTATGACATCTCGAACTACTGCGACATCAATCCCGAGTACGGCACGCTCGAGGTGTTCGACGAGGTCGTCGCGGCAGCGCACGCCCGCGGCCTCAAGGTGGTCATGGACCTCGTCATAAACCACACCTCGTCCGAGCACCCGTGGTTCAAACAGGGCCGAGAGGACCCGCTCAGCAGGTACCACGACTACTACTTCTGGCGTAAGGGTCGCGTCGGCCTTGACGGGGGAATGAACCCTCCCAACAACTGGGACAGCCTCTTCGAGGGCGAGGCCTGGGAGTATGACGAGATGCTCGAGGAGTACTACCTGCACATCTTCGCCAAGAACCAGCCCGACCTGGACATGAGCAATCCCGAGGTCCGCGACGAGGTCAAGAGGATCATGCGCTTCTGGCTCGACCGGGGGGTGGACGGCTTCCGCGAGGACGTCATCACGTTCATCTCCAAGACGGACGGCCTCCCCAAGGACCATCTCGGCGTGCCCGGCGCACGCGGGATGCGCTTCTACTCGAACGGGCCGCACGTGCAGGAGTACCTGTCCGAGTTCAAGTCCGAGGTTCTCGACGACTACGACTGCATGACCATCGGCGAGGCGCCGATGCTGCCGCCCAAGAAGGCCCTGCGCTACATCGCCGAGGGAGATGACCAGACCCTCGACATGATGTTCACCTTCGACCACATGCAGGCGGACTGCCTCTTCACCGAGTACGTGCCCCTGCCCTTCTCGCTGCGCAAGCTCAAGGACGCCTTCGGGCGCTGGCAGCGCATGCTCGACGGCAAGGCATGGAACGCCCTCTACCTCGAGAACCACGACCATCCGCGCGTCATCAGCCGCTATGGCAACGAGGCGTTCCGCGTGGAGAGCGGCAAGATGCTCGCGGCCTGCTACCTCTTCCAGAAGGGTACGCCCTTCGTGTACCAGGGGCAGGAGATCGGCATGGTCAACACGCACTTCGCCACGATCGACGAGTTGCCTGACGTGTCCGCCCACAACCAGTACCGTCGCATGCGCGAGCAGGGCAAGACCGACGACGGGGCGATGGTCGTGATCAACAAGGCCGCCCGTGACAACGCGCGGACGCCCATGCAGTGGAATGGCGACACGTTCGCGGGCTTCTCGACAGCCGAGCCGTGGCTGCCCGTGAACCCCAACCACATCGGCGTGAACGTCGAGGCCGAGGAGGCAGACCCCACCTCGGTGCTCGCGTTCTACCGTCGCGCCATCGAGCTTCGTCGCAAGCTGCCGGTGGTGCGCGACGGGGCGTACCACGAGTACAAGCGCATGAGTGACAACCTCTACTTCTACGGGCGCGAGTCAGAGAAGTCGCAGCTCCTGGTCATGTGCTCCTTTGCGAACCACGACGTGCCGTTCCGCGTGCCGGGAGGTTACAACCTCTCGTGGGGCGTGCTCGCCCTCTCGAACTACGCGCCAGAGAGTCGCGCCGACGATCGGCGCGACGGATACATGGTCCTGCGCCCGTACGAGACGCGCGTGTACGTCTTCGGCGAGGACGCCGACCTCGTGTGACCTGGAAAAGGGGACAGGTTGCTTTTCCAGGTTCGCTATTCCGGGGATTAGGGGAACGGTAGGTAGTGTCGGTTGGAGATGAGGGGAGCACGCATGGGCGCAGGCGACGAATCGGCGGACGAATCCGAGCTCGGTTTTCTGGCGGCGATGGAGAGGTATCGCGCGGTGAAGGCGTCAGGAAATCCCGAGGACATCGCCGAGGCCGAGGAGCAGCTTCGCGCGTACGTGCGCGGCGAGCTCACCGAGTCCTGCGGGGGTGGGCAGGGACGCTGAGGCAGCGCACCGTCGTGCGGCGCACCGGAGTGTCTGAGGCTGAAGTACGGCCATCTCTCGAATTGTCATGAAGGAGAACCTGGAAACGTAACCTGTCCCCTTTTCCAGGTCTAGCGCTCGAAGGCCTCGACGGGGCAGCCCTCGCAGCTGGTGAGGTCGAGGGAGCCATCCGGGTTGGCGGCGATCCGACGGCATGCGGTCGCGAGCTCCTCCCTGTGCGCCTCCATGATGCGGTAGGCCTCCTCGCGTGACGTGGCTGCGCGCAGCTCGGCGCGGACCTCGTCGGACAGAGCCTCGAAGGCGGTCTTTCCCGGGCACATGGACATGACGAACCCCTTTCGGTCGCGTGGAGCCCCCTGCTCACGCTCATGTGGAGTCACCTTACACGTACGCCGGCGGGGCGAGAAGTGCGATTTGCTCACCGCGCCGGCGGTCGTTCCATCGTGCGACCCCGGCGGGCAAGATACCTACTGCCCGCCTCTGTCCCCGGGATGCCGCTTGTACTTCCTCGGCCCGGAGAAGGGCTTCTGCGGCGGAAGGTCCTCGTCCTGGCCCCGTCGGTCGTTGCGAGGGGAGCCTTGGCGGTTGGGCCTTCTCGCCTTGCCCGCCTTTCCCCGCTCCTTGCTCCCAGTGGCCTTCGACGGTCGGTGGCTGGTCTCGCGTGCATTCGCGGGCGTCTTCGCGGCACCCGTCGACTCGGTCGTCGCGGCGCTGTGCTGCCTGCCCTTGCCGCCGTGCTTGTGAGAGCCCTTCTTCACGCCGCCCCTGGGCCTGGCCTCTGCCGACCTGTCGGGGTCGAGGGAGGGGAGCTCCGCACCGAGGTCGAGCTCGGCTTTTGGCTGGTAGGCGGGGACGACCTTCCCCATGAGGCGCTCGATCGCATAGAGGTCGGCGACGTCGTCGACCGTGACGAAGGTGAGCGCCCAGCCCATCTCGCCTGCGCGACCGGTGCGGCCGATGCGGTGGATGTAGTCCTCGGGGTCGGCGGGCACGTCGAAGTTCACGACATAGGAGACGCCTGCGATGTCGATGCCGCGCGCCAGCACGTCGGTCGCCACGAGGACGTCGATCTTGCCGTCGCGGAAGTCCGAGAGCGCGTGCTCTCGCTGGTTCTGGCTGCGGTTGCCATGGATGGGGGCGCAGGATATGCCTTCCCTGCGCAGGCGTCGGCAGCAGGCGTCGGCGCGGTGCTTCGTCCGGGTGAAGACGATGACTCGGTGCGGGCCCTCCGAGACGAGGACCTTGGCGAGAAGGACGTTCTTGGCCTCGAGGGAAACGGGGAGCGCGAACTGGTCGATCGTCTCGGCGACCGTGCCCTTGCGGGCGATCTCGACGCGGACCGGGTCGTGGACGAGGTCGGAGATGCCGGCGATGGCGGAGTCGTCGAGCGTCGCCGAGAGGAGGAGCGTCTGGCGCTCCCGCGGCACCTGGGCGACGATCTTGCGCACGCTCGGCAGGAAGCCCATGTCGAGCATGCGGTCCGCCTCGTCGATGACGAGCACCTCGACGGAGCCGAGATGGCAGACGCCCTGGTCGATGAGGTCGACGAGCCTGCCTGGCGTCGCGACGAGGATGTCGCAGCCCCTGGCGAGCGCCGACTTCTGGGGTTCGTAGCTCGCCCCTCCGACGACGGTCACGCAGTGGTGGTGCGTCCGCGCGGCGACGGCGACCGCCACGTCCTCGATCTGCTGCGCGAGCTCGCGCGTGGGGGTGATCACGAGCATGAGCGGACCGCCGTGACGGGGGGCGTGTCCGAGACGGTCGGCGACCGGTAGGAGGAAGGCGGCAGTCTTGCCGGTGCCGGTCTGTGCGGCGGCGAGAAGGTCCCTGCCCTGGATCACGGCAGGAATCGCCTCCGCCTGGACGGGTGTGGGCTCCTCGTAACCGAGGTCGCTCACGACCTCGAGCATGGTGGGAGAGAGACCCAGGGAGGAGAAACCCTCCCGTGAGGGCTGATCGATGGAATCGGTTGTTTGAGTCAAAGGAAATCCTTGCGATTGGGAACCGTGCGACCTCGTACGGTCGCGGTTTCATGGATGTGATGCGGGTCTGGTCGGTACGACGTCGCACAGTATACGCGACATCGGGACCTCGTGGCAAAGGTGCCCCACCCGTACCACGTCGGTACGGGCCAAGCTCCATCTCTTGGACATCTCGCCCTCAGGCGAACGTGATGCCCGCGTGCTCCTCGGTGTCGCGGACGTGGTCCGCGTGCCGGACGGAGGGGTCGGTGCGCCGCGGGACAAGCCTTCGGCCGAAGCGGGCCTTATGAAGAGGAGACCTGCGACTCGAGCTCGCCGACCATGCGCGCAAAGACGGCCAGCGCCTCGTCGACCGGCTCGCCCGTCGACATGTCCACGCCTGCCCCACGGAGGAGGTTGATGGGAGACGTGCTGCACCCACCCGACAGGAACGCGAGGTAGTCGTCGACGGCGGACGTGCCGCGCGTGAGGATCCTCTCGGAGATCGCGACCGCGGCGGCGAAGCTCGTGGCATAGACGTAGACATAGTAGTCGTAGTAGAAGTGGGGGATGCGGGCCCACTCGAGCGCGATGTCGTCGTCGCTCCGAACGACCGGCCCGTAGTACTCGTCATTGAGGGCGCGATAGCGGGCGGAGAGGTCATCCGCTCCGAGTCCCACGCCGCGAGCGCACGCCTCGTTTGCGTCGCGCTCGAACTCCGCGAAGAGGGTCTGTCGATAGAGCGTGGTGCGGAACTGCTCGCAGAAGTGGTCGAGAAGGAAGGCGCGCTTCGCCCCGTCCGTCTCGTTGGCGAGAAGGTAGCGCATGAGCAGGCACTCGTTCGTGGTACTTGCGACCTCGGCAACGAACATGGGGTATTCGGCGTATCGGGCCGGCTGAGCGTGGTTGGAGAGCCAGGTCTGCATCGCGTGGCCCATCTCATGCACGAGCGTGAAGACGTCGTCGAGCGTGCCCTGGTAGTTGAGGAGGATGAGCGGGTTCATGCCATGCCCGTCCGCCGAGTAAGCCCCGCTCATCTTACCGGGCGTCTCGAAGACGTCAATCCAACGCTTCGCGAGACCTTCTCGCACGGTCCCTACGTAGTCCTCGCCGAGCGGGGCGAGCGCATGGAGCATGAGCTCGGACGCCTCCTCGAAGGTGTAGGTCGCGGCTGGTGCGGGGAACGCGGGTGCGTAGACGTCCCAGTAGCGCATCTCCGAGAGTCCGAGCGCATCCCTTCGCATCGCCATGAAGCGGTGGAGCGGCTCCAGGTTTCTGCGGACCGAGGCGATGAGGTTCTCGTAGACCGACACGGGAACCTCGGTCGGGGCGAGCGATGCCTCGAGCGAGCTCGCATAGTGGCGCGCGTCGGCAAAGAACTCGAGCTCGCGCATCTGTGCGGCGAGGGTGGCGGCCAAGGTGTTCCTCACCGCGCGATACGATGCGTACACGCCGTGGTAGGCACTCTCTCGAAGCGTGCGATCGGGCGACATCTCGAGAGGCACGAAGCTGCCGTGGGTCACGGGGTGGGCCGTGCCCTTCGCGTCGGTGGCGTCAGGAAAGCGCAGGTCGGCGTCATTGAGCATCGTGAAGATGAGTCCCGGTTGCACCGCCATCTCGCCTGCCTGGGCGAGAAGCGCCTCCTGCGCCTGCGACAGCACATGGTCGCGCAGCGCGGTGACGCGGTCGAGGGCGAGCCTGTAGAGCTCGAGTCCCGGCGTCGTGTCGTACCAACCGCCGAGGGTCTGGGCGTCGAGGGCGAGAATGGCCGGCCTGAACCAGGCGGCCGCCGCGCCGACCTTGGTGACGAAGGTCGTGACCTGCGAGTCGAGGTCCTGGTAGCGGCCCTTGCGCGTATCCTCGTCGGCTCGCCTGCCCGCATAGTTCCAGAGCCTCTGGATGCGCAGGGTCGCCTCGTCGTCAAAGCGCAGGAAGGCGAGGAGGCTCTCGCCGCTCTCCAAGGCGCGTCCCTCCCAGTCGGCGTACTGCCTTGGAAGGTCCCGTGCGGCCGCGAGCGCCGCCTCGAAGGTGCCGTCGTCTGCAAAGAGGGACGAGAGGTCCCAGCGATACCTCTCGGGGACCTCGTCCCTGCTCGCGTATGTCGTCGTGTCCTCTGCCATGGTGCGCGCCCCTCTCCGATCGTCAGCTACTGACAGTATGGCATCGGGTGCGATGCGCGTCACGCGGACGCGGCGTGCGGATGACTGGCGCAAGCGGCGAGAGAAAGGCCTGCCCTGCTAGAGTGCGTCCTCAGGAGGAACGTCCTCGAAGACGAGACGGGGCATCGCCATGGTGATGCCCGCGCCTGCCGCCGCGCCTGCGGGCGAGGCACCGACGAGCTTGGCCTCGGCCTCGGGCTGCACGGCGAGCGTCCCGCCATGGAGTGCGGCATACGCGTAGTGCTTGCTCGCCTCGACCACGTCCCCGGACGCCTCCTCGACCTCTCCTAGACGATACTCCGCAGTCGCGCGCTGCTGCGGATCGGGGCTGGAGGCGAGGACGAGCTGCAGCTGCCTGCGGCAGTGGTTGTACTCCTTGTCGAGAAGGGCGAGACACTCGTCAGCCAGCTCGAGCGTCCGAGAGATGCGTCCCTGCTCCTCGGAGCCCTCGCGGCTCTCGTCGAGAAGCGTTCTCGCCTGATCGTAGACCGCCTCGAGACCCTCTCGGTCATGCGTCTGGCAATAGGCCTCCGCTCGGATTTCGAGTGCCGTGAGCCCGCCGTTCCCCTTCGTACCCTCCTTGGCGACCAGCAGGTCGATCTGGGTGATTGCCTCGTCGGAGCGTCCGAGCCGTGCGAGGCACATGGCGCGCTGGTACTGCAGCTGCGTGTGATTGGCGGCGAGCAGGTCCTCGTCGAGCAGGATGTTGATCACGCCGAGCATCTTGAGGGGGTTGCAGTCGTCGTCGACGATGCGCTCGAGCTGCTCGAAGTGCCTGAAGCGCGCGCGGAGGCTCCATGCCGTGTCTGCCGTGCACAGCACGAGGAAGACGATGATGCCGATGCCCATCTGGCGAAAGACGAGCAGGGCGATGAGGGCGAGCACCGCGATGACCACGACCATGACCGTCTTGACGGTGATCGTGCGCTCCTCGGACATGAAGACGGTCACCGCCTCGCGGGCGGTGAGGTTGACGAAGGGGCTGTGCAAAGGTTCCTCGAGGGGCGTCGGTTCCTGGTTGACGGGTGGAGTGCCGGAGACTGCCTCCGGCTCCGCCTCGGGCTGCTCGCCCTGTCTGGTCTCCAGCGAGCAGGTCGAATCGGCATCAGCCGCATCCGCGAGGTCGATGCCGTTCTCCTTGTCCTCTACGGGTTGTTCGGAGTCCTCGGTCATTCGTACCTCCTCGGCGTCGCCGTTCGTTCCTCTTTAGGGAGTCTATGCGTTTTCGAAGTACTGGGGGAACCTCGACACGATCTTCTCGCGGTCGTTGAGCATGGGGTCGAGATGGTCCATGACCGAGTCGACGACCTTCGAGGCGTCATGTGCGGCGATCGCGTTGACGATGACGCGGTGCTCGTTCTGGGTGCGTTTCCAGGGGAGTTCCTCCGTGATGGTGCGCAGATACCTGAAGCGGTCGAGCGGCGTGGCGACGTCCGAGATCCACTTGAAGACCTCGGGGTGGCCGGCGATTGCATAGGTGAGCTCATGAAAGCCGTTATCGGCTTTGTAGAAGGCGACGAAGTCTTGGTTCGCGACCGCCTCGTCCGTCTCGCGGAGAATCGCGCGCAGTCGCGTGATGTCCTCCTCGGTTGCCTTCTCGCAGAGTTCCGACGTCACGCGACGCTCGACGGTCTCCCGAATGTAGAGGGCGGCAGCTGCCATGTGGAGGTCGATTCTCGAGACGAACGTGCCGCTCTGAGGCACGGCGTGTACGAGCCCCTCGTCCTGGAGGCGTACGAGCGCCTCGCGGACGGGCGTACGAGAGAGGTCGAACTTCTCCATGAGGCGGTTGATTGTGAGCTTCTCGCCTGGCCGGAAGTCGGCGACGATGATCTCGGTGCGGATGATGTTGTATGCCTGAGCGGTCAGGCTCTCTGCCTCGCGCGTCATATGCCCCGCCTCCCCAGTGGCCGAACTGACAACTGTTATAACACTAGCCCATTTTCCGGTCAGATGCAGGACGTTCCGTGCACAAAGGGGCGAGAGGTCCTTGCCGCATCGGTTGATTCTATGCGTACCCGATGTGTGCGGGGGGCGCACGGTCGAACCAAAAACACAGAATCCTTCCGCTCGGTGGCCAATCAGGCCGTTCGCGGCAAGGGCGTGCAATGTGAGACCGTTCTCACATAGTATGGGACGTAACAACCCGCCGTTGACCGTCGGCGAGCGCCGACCCGAGGAAAGGACCTATCGTGACTACTCCCTCAACCGATGACTCCTGGCGTCCCAAGCTGCACCTCGCGCCCTGGCACGGGTCCATCTCGGATCCCAATGGCCTCTGCGAGTTTCGGGGCACCTACCACATCTTCTGCCAGAACGCGCCTGAGTATCCAGGTAACTTCGACAGCCCTCACGGGTGGGGTCACTATGCGAGCAGGGACCTCGTGAACTGGGTGTTTCTCGGCTGCCAGGTCATGCCCGATGCGCCGAGTGACCGAGACGGCTCCTACTCGGGTGGGGCGTTCGTCGCGGACGACGAGATCTGGTTCTACTACACGGGCAACGTGCGCGACGGCGAGGGGGACGGCACCTACTCGGGGCGTCTCGCCAACCAGACTCGCATGAAGTCATACAACGGTATCAATCTCGGTCCCAAAGAGGTCGTTCTCGACAACTCGGGCTATCCGGCGTACTGCTCCTGCCACGTCCGCGATCCCAAGGTCTGGGAGCAGGATGGTCGGATGCACATGATGCTCGGCGCCCGCACGCGTACCGACAGCCGCGGCTCGATTCTCTGCTACGCGAGCGACGACGGTGAGCGTTGGGAGCTCGAGGGCACGGTCACCAACGAGGGACCTGAGTTCGGCTACATGTGGGAGTGTCCGGACCGCATCGTCCTCGACGGCCGCGAGTTCCTGGGATGCTGTCCCCAGGGCACCGAGAACTACGAATTCAAGTGCCAGAACGTCCATTCCGCAGGATACTTCCCGGTCGAGGGCACGATTCTCGACCTCATGCATGAGGATGCCAGCCTCATGGATGCCCCTGCGCCGCACACCACGGGCCAGCCAGGCATCTCCGTCGATGGCTTCGTCGAGTGGGACCACGGCTTCGACTTCTACGCCTGCCAGACCCTCGTTGACGAGAAGGGCAGGACGCTCCTCGTCGGCTGGATGAGCCTCCCGCACGACAAGAACGACGTGCGCCCGTACGACAACCCCACCGACACCTGGCGCGGGGCACTCACCGTCGAGCGAGAGCTCACGCTCGGGTCGAACGGCCGCATCCTTCAGAACCCCGTGTCGGAGATCGACGCGCTGCGCGGGGAGGGCGAGGTCTTCGAGAGCTCCACGACCCTGTTCCCCAAGGTTGCCGATGTCGTGATCGAGGGCGTCTCGGGCGACGGCACGGTCCGCTTTGGTGACTACCTCGAGCTTCGCATCTCCGACGGCGTATCCGAGCTCGTCTTCACCGACGACACCGAGGGCCAAGGCCGCAAGGTGCGTCGCGCGGAGTGCGGGGATGTGCACGACGTCCGCGTCCTCGTGGACACCTCGATTCTCGAGGTCTATCTCAATGGTGGCGAGACGGTCTTCGGCACGCGTTACTTCGACGTCGCAGACTCCCTCGAGGTGACGGTCGACATCGCCCATGAGCGCGCGACCGCGTATCCCATGAGCCCCATCAGCATCGACTACGTCGTGGACCGATAGGCTCTCTGCCTGATTTCTGTGCCCCTTCCGGCCTCCCCACCGGAAGGGGCGCGCCACGTCTGGGGTATGGTGGGCTGGATGCTGCGCCAGAATGAGTGTGGCGAGGGGTTTTGGCTCATCGCCTCAAGCGTTCTACCTGCGGGAGCCAAAATCGAAACCAAGGTTCGATTTTGGCTCCTTACGTTTCCGCAGGTAATTGAGTATATAAGGTTATGAACCATGAGCCATAATCGACAAGAGGGAATTAGCTCCAGGCAATGGGCAGCGCCCAGCCTGGGAGCGATTGGATGACACCGCCGTCTTCAAGGACGAGTCCTCGGTCAGGAAGCAATCTCCTCAGCAGCGCGATTCTCTTTCGTACGATGAGCTCGGTCGGAGGTTCGAGACTGTCACCCGCACTGTGAGCGTACCGGCGCATGATCTCGTTTCTCTGTGGTGGGTCGAGGAGCTGCCGGATGGTTACGTATTGCAGCTGATACCCCTCTCGCTGGAGTGCGAGCTCGCGACGAATGTCTCGATGCTCCTCCTTGTGGAAGGCCTTACCCAGGTATTCGAAGAGGAGAGACGAATCTGGCGCCGAGACATCCGCCTCACAATAGCGGTGAGGATATATGACGCGCGATTCCGCACTGAGGTAGATTCGCGCGTTGAGAATCGGGCTTACGAGACCATAGCCTCCGCGGATTCGAGGAGTGTTGATGAGAAGCGCGAGCGACGTTTCCATCGGAGACCTTGAGTTGTCAAGCGCCCATCTCGTCGCCCTTTCCACCTTGTCGATCCCCCAATGCTTGCCGATATCACAAACTGGCATCTTGAGCTGGGCAATCGACACCACTGGATTATGGCGGGAGAGGCCGTTCTCTCCCTGTGAGGGCAGGTACCAACCCGCCATCGCCATGGCGATGCAGGATAGCTCGACGAGGTCATACCTGCCTGAGAGCTGGAGGAAGGTGAACTTCGGAGCGCTCAGGTAGATGTCATTTCCCAGGGATAGAAGCGTGCGGTCTGGCAGGGGTCCGCACCAGGAATGCGGCCGAGAGAGGGGGGAGGGGTGCCGAGCGACATCCCTCGAGAGGAGGTAGTCGACGCTTCCGAGGTCCGCGAGAGGGATCCCTGTCAGTTCCGAGAGCGCGGGACGATACCAGCGATTGACCTTCTCGCCAGTTACCGAAGCGTTGATTGGGCCCTCAATGTAGTTCGCTACAGCTGCGGACGACGCAAACTTCGGCGAGCAGTGCATCCATAGCGCGGTGTGGTGGGAGATGACGAGTGACAAGGGACCTCCTCGGTTGGACACTAGTGATTCTTACCATTGTGAGGAGGTGGTCTTACGCGAACCTACCCGTGCGCGGACGCCAGCCTGACTGGTAGCTGACGCTTCACCGAACTGTGCCTGCTCAGGAGGGCATGGTCGTCGAGATTTCCCATGGCGGCTGAGGAACTCGAATGTGAGTTCTCATCGATTCCACATGAGTACGATGTCTGTGCGTGCCGGCGAGGATCCGACACTTGAGGCCACCTTGCGGACTTTGGCTTATGATTCGAAAGATGATGGACCATCCTACCTGCGGAAATGGTATGGTCCAAAATCGAATGTTTCTTGCGAGAAAGGCTCCCGCAGGTACGGGGGTTGTTGAGAAGAGCCAAAGTCCCCTCGAGCACCCCCAGTGATTGCAGGCGAGAAAAACTCGCGGGTTCGCCTCCTGATGCGTCGGTGGGCGCGCCACACAAGAGCGGACCCCCGCCGTCAAGGACGAGGGTCCGTATTTCTCTGTATGGGCCGCAGGTATGAGACGTGCCGAACGGCCTGTCTACGCGTGCTCGATGCGGCGGTTCATCCATGCGATGTAGTCGGCGATGGCCTCGTCGCGGCAGAACTCGTTGATGACCTCGTGGAACGAGCCGCCGTAGATCTTCATCTGCTTGTCCTTGCTGGCCGCCTTCTCGAAGAGCTCGTACGTGTCTGCGGGGGAGATGATGCCGTCCTTCTCGCCGTGCGTGAAGAGGGCGGGATAGGCGAAGTTCTGCTTCACCCCAGAGAACCAGGTGATGCCGTCCTTGAGCGCGTAGGCAATGCCAACAGCGAAGGTCTTGCGGTTGAGCGGGTCCTTAACGTACCAGTCGCGTACCTCCTCCACGGAGCAGACGCCGTCTCCCAGCTCGTTGGGCAGCTGCATGTGGGGGTCGAGACCAGCGGGAACGCCATTGAGGAAGCCCGCCTTGTCGGCGGTGAGCCCGCCGTTGCAGATGATGCCCGCCAAGCGTTTGTCGGGGTACTTCACGCCATAGAGCGCGACGGCGAACCCGCCCATCGAATGCCCGAACAGGAAGACGGGCTTGTCGGGGTTCTCGGCGATGGCGCGGTCGACGATGACGTTGGTGTCGTCGAGAATCTCGTTGAAGTCGCCGAGATAGGCGCACTCGCCGTCGGACTTCCCGTGTCCGCGGTGGTCGAAGCGATAGGTGCCGATGCCCGCATCATGCATCTTCTGTGCGAAGTAGTCATAGCGCCCCTGGTGCTCGCAGAGCCCATGGACGATCACGATGACGGCGCGGTCCTGTGGCGAGACCTCGGGGTTGTAGAAGAGCCTGGTGCCATCGAACGACTCGACGAACTGATCTGACATTGCCTGCCTCCTCAGCTGAGACGAACGTTGCCGAACGTCATACCCAATGCGCGTATGGGCATGGCAAGGCTCCGCGAGCGGCTTCGTGGGCGGGCGCGGTCGCGCTACACTGGTCCTGTCGTGGCGGAGTTCGTGGATGGGTGGGGAGCGTGACTGTCAGAATGGTCAGACGCAGCGGCGGGGACCTGCCGTCGGGAGTCAACATCCGTGACCTCGGGGGTTGGTCGACGCCCAACGGCCCCATCCGACATCATCGCTTCCTGCGCTCGGCATCGCTCGAGGACATCGGGCATGCGGGCATCCGACAGCTCGTCTCGTACGGCGTGACCTGCGACCTCGACCTGCGAGGTTCGTCAGAGCTCCGGGGTTGGCCCGATCCGCTCGGACGCGTCCCTGGTGTTCATTACCTCAACGTGCCGCTCTTCGACGTGAACGTCTCCGACCCCCTGCTCTCCCGGCCAGATGATGAGGACGATTACTATGCGGCCATCTACCTGGACATGATTGCCAACCGCGAGGCGGTTCGCAGGATGTTCGCGTTCATGGCGTCTGCTCGCGAGGGCTCCTGCGTCCTCTTTCACTGCTCGGCGGGCATGGACCGTACGGGGGTCACCGCCATGCTCCTCGAGGGTCTCGTCGACGTGTCGCGAGATGACATCATCCGGGACTACCTGGGCTCGTTCGGCACGCGCAAGGAGGTCGAGGAGGAGCTCGTGAGGGGGTCCGCCGACACGAGCTCGCCGTTCCTCTCGCTGCCCATGCGGCACCACACCATCGCCGCCACCTATGACCGCGTGAACGAGGTCTACGGCTCGGTGAGCGCGTACCTTCTCGACTGCGGCGTGACCAAGGCGCAGCTCAGGGTCGTCACACGCCACCTGCTCGGCGAGTAGCCATGGGCATCATGCTCATCCTCTCGCCGGCCAAGCGGATGGACGAGGTCGAGGGCCCACCCTACGTCGAGGGCAAGCCGCGCCTTCTCGACAGGACCGCACTTCTCGCCGAGCGGCTGCGGGAGATGGGCCTCGCGGAGTGCCAGGAGCTTTGGGGATGCTCCGACCGGCTCGCGCGTCTCAACTACGAGCGCCATCAGACGCTCGACCTCACTTGTATGGGCACGCCCGCTGCGGTGAGCTTCGTGGGTATCGCCTACCAGCACCTGGCTGCGGGGGTGATGTCGGACCGTGAGCTCGACTACCTCAGAAGCCATCTTCGCATCCTCTCCGGCTTCTACGGCGTGCTTCGACCTCTCGACGGCGTCGTGCCCTATCGCCTCGAGATGGGGCAGCGTCTGAGCGTCGGTGGTGCTCGCGACCTCTATGGCTTCTGGGGTGCAGACCTGCTCGACGCCATGGTCGACGAGGGTGCGACCGCCATCGTCAACGTCGCGAGCGAGGAGTACGCCAAGGCGGTGACGCCGTACGCTGAGGCGAGGGGCATTCCTGTCATCGCCTGCGTCTTCGTGGCACCACGCGAGAAGGACGGCAGGCTCGTCCAGCGCTCGACCGAGGCAAAGGCTGCTCGCGGGACCTTCGTGCGCTGGTGTGCCGAGAACGACATCGAGGACGCGTGCGAGCTTACGTCGTTCTCGGAGCGGGGCTATGGCTACGAGGCGACGCTTTCGACGTCCGACCTGCTCACCTTCGTACGCGGACGCACCTGACGAATCGTCTCGTCGCCGAAAACCTGGAAAATGAACCTGTCCCCTTTTCCAGGTCAGTGGCGAAGGTGCGAGGGCCGTCGGGCGGCGTCGACGACGATCGTGCGCGTGAGCTCCCTGGCCTCCTCGGGTGAGAGCCCCGCGGCCGCCGCGAGCGCATCTCTGTCAAGACGGCCCGGCAGCTCCGCGACGCGAACGAGCTCGTTGACGGGTATCTGGTCCCAGATCTGCCCGAAGAACCTGAGGTAGGCGTAAGCGGCCTCGAACTCGTGACCGTCCATCCAGTCGGGAAGCTCCACGCCAGTCGCCTGGAGGTCGAGCAGCCCCTTCTCAGGGAGGCTGACGTCAGCAATCAGCCCGCAACTGGTGATGTGAGCGTTTGCCCACGACTGGATTTTCGCTATCTCCTCGTATGCGGCATCGCGCGCTTCCGCGGAGGTTCCCTCGGGAATGAGCCCCTTCTCTGCGGCGTACCTGCGCATTCCATCGATGGAGTCGTATCCCATGAGCTCGACGATGGTGCTGGTGGACAGGTGGCTGACGATTTCGTTGGCATTCATGATGGCTCCCTGCGTTGGCTGCTCTGCCTATGGTGCCACAAATGTGGCAGGGTGCGCACTGTCGCCTTCTCAGAGCATTTGGGTTCGTGAAGCCACTCCAGAATTCTCAGCATCGGTATGCGTGCACCATATGACTAATAATAATAGTAAGGATAATTCTGCTATTGTCGTGCGGTAGTCACACTGCGATTGGGGAGGCGATGCAATGGAGAAGCACGACGCTCCCGCAGAGCGAATCGCACGGGCCATGGGCTTCATCAGCAGCCGCAACTACTACTCGCGTTCATGCGTAACGCGCGGTGAGCTTGGCGTTCTGACATACCTCGCCCAGTGCGGCGCCTCCTCGCCGTCGGTTCTCGCCGAGAAGTTCAACGTGACCACCTCTCGTATCGCGAACACGCTCAAACCGCTCGAGAGAAAGGGCTACGTCCGGCGTGTCGTCAATCCCGATGACCACCGAAGCGTCATCGTCTCCATCACCCCCGAGGGCAGGGCGTTTGGCGAGGAGCGCTATCACGAGGCAATCTCCGAGACCGAGCGCCAGCTCTCCGTCCTCTCCGCCAGCGAGAGGGAACGTCTCACATGCCTCGTCGAGAAGCTCGCCAACGGAATCGCCGACCGTGAAGGCGTCGACGCGGGGCTCGACCGCATGTCCTAGGGCGTCGCCTTGTCAGAGCACGTGACGGGGGAGGACGTTCGGACGTCGCAGGTCCTCTCCCGTGAGTCCGACCATCGCAAGGAACCCCTCGCCGTCCACGAGCTCGATGCCATAGCGTCTTGCCATGCGCAGGTCGCTCGTCTCATGGTCGGAGAGGCCGATGACGAGGCTCACCTTGCGCGTCACCCGCGCGTGCAGCATCGCGCCGTGGCGAGCTGCGATGGCGGCGCACTCCTCTCTGGGGAAGTCGCGGGAGTTGCCCGTGAGGCAGACGAGGCGTCCGTCGAGCTCGTGTCCTTCGGTGCCGAGGGCGGGATCGTCGACGCGGGAGCGCGCATCTCGTACGAGGGCGAGGTAGCAGTCGCTCGTGGCTCGGGCATCCGACCACGCGCGGTGCGCCTCTTCGTTCTCCACGCCATAGTGCTCGCAGATTGCCGCGAGGCTGCGTGGCCTTCCGACGAGCTCGCCGTACAGGATCATCGTGTCATAGGCGCCGTTCACGGTGGGGGAGGACACCCCCATGCGCGCCGCCTCACGGTCCACGAAGCGGTTGTCGAAGGCGATGACGTTCTGCCCCACCAGGGGGAGGTCTCCCACGAAGTCCGAGAATGCGAGGAGCGCCTCGTCCATGGGGGGAGCGCCTTCGAGCATGTTCGACGTGATGTGGTTCACGGCCGCCGCCCCCGCACCAATCCGTGCGCCCCGCGGCAGCGCGACGAACGTGGAGAAGCGCTCGTCCTCATGGCCGTCGAACACCCGGACGGCTCCGATCTCGATGATGTGCGCGTCGGCGCCGAGCCCCGTCGTCTCGAGGTCGTAGCTCACGTAGCTTGTCGGCAGATCGTCTGCGCGCATCCGCGCAGAGCTGGTGGCGTCGTGTGTCATGGTCTCCTCGAGGTTCGTCTTCGGCAGCCATTCTAGTTCGAGCGTCGGACAAGAACGTCGCTGGTATAGTCAGTCTGCTGCAATTCGAGGAACGGGGGAACGCATGAGGCTTCGAAGTCATCTCGAGGAACTCGTCGACATGATCAGGGAGAATCGCAAGCTCTTCCGGGTGTACGCGACGCTCCGGCTGCTCGTGATCGCAACGCTCGTTCGCTGCGTCGTCACACAGCGCTGGGAGAACGTGGCGGTGTGCGTGATTGCCCTCGTGCTCTTCCTCGTGCCGAGTCTCGTCGAGAAGAGCTTCTCGCTTGACATCCCGCCCGCCTTCGAGGCCATCATCTTCCTCTTCATCTACGCGGCGGAGATCCTTGGAGAGGTCGACCACTTCTACGTGCACATTCCAGGTTGGGACACCATGCTCCACACCATGAACGGCTTTCTCGCCGCAGCCGTGGGTTTCTCGATGCTCTACCTCCTCAACCGGAAGAGCGACAAGATTAACCTGAGTCCTGCCTATCTTGCCATGGTCGCGTTCTGCTTCTCGATGACCGTGGGCGTGTGCTGGGAGTTCGTCGAATGCGCGAGCGACCTCTTCCTCGCCCAGGACATGCAGAAGGATACCATCGTGCAGCAGATCGACTCGGTGTCGCTTGACCCCGCCCAGGACCAGAACATCGTGCGCGTCTCTGGCATCACTCGGACCACCGTGGAGGCCTCGGATGGGACGTACGTCATTGAGGGTGGCTATCTTGACATCGGGCTTCTCGACACGATGAAGGACCTCTTCGTCAACTTTCTCGGGGCGCTGGCCTTCTCGATCCTCGGTTACGCCCTCGTCGTGAACGGTGGACGTGCCACAACGCGAGGCCAGCGACTCGCCGCTCGGCTGCTCGTGCGTCCGGATTCCGACGTCGGAAGCTCGGGCGAGACGGACGGTCCAGCAGATGATTAGATGGAACCTGCGAATGGAGGCGTTTCACGAGGGTAGACTCTCAGGGTACATGATCACGCCGTCGTAACGGAGACTCACGCCATGAACGCCAACCTCCTCTGGGGCATATTCGCACTCGTCTGGGCCATCGTCAGCGCCATCTGCTGGTACGTCTTCTGCCTTTCGAAGGAGCAGCAGGGAGATCGCTGCTCGGAGCATGTGGAAGGGAAGGTCGTTGGCGTCTCTGGATCTCGTAGCGGCGAGATTCAGCTCCCGCTCGTCGAGTACTCGGCGCAAGGCGCCAAGTACCAGATCACCGGGCCCAAGTTCCGTAAGACCTCGACCACGATGGTCTCCTCGGCGCCTGCCAATCCCGACGCCACGTTCGAGACCAACCTCACCACTCGGGAGAATCTGCCCCTTGAACTGCAGGTTTCCATGCGTGCCGACAGCATCGCCAAGGCCGTGATCGCACCTCTCGCAGACCTCTATCCCGTGGGGTCGAAGGTTGACGTCTTCTTCAACCCGAACAAGCCCAAGGACGCCTTCGTACAGAGGGCGGAGGGATCCACGCAGGGGCTGAGCGTGCTGCTCGGCGCGATTGCCATCGGCCTTCTCGCCGTCGCCATCATCCTGCTCACGGGCTCTGTGATCCTGCCCTCCTAGACAAGCTTCAGTAACTGAGCAGACGCCACGTTCATCCGAGAATACCGGTTGAGAAAACCTAAGCGTTAATAGAATAGATTTCCTAATGTCTCGGTATACAGAAGAGAGTATCGGGTATTGAGCCAACTGTTCGGAATCGCATCAGAGAGAGGAAGTCGTGTCCCATGAAGCAGTTCAAGACGGAGAGCAAGAAGCTCCTCGACCTCATGATCAACTCGATCTACACCAACAAGGAGATCTTCCTTCGAGAGCTCGTGTCAAACGCGTCCGATGCCATCGACAAGCTCGCCTTCATGAGCCTCACCGATCCGAGCATCAAGCTCGGTGACGACGAGCTGGCCATCCTCCTTGCCTTCGACAAGGACGCCCGCACCATAACGGTGAGCGACAACGGCATCGGCATGACCGAGGCCGAGCTCGACAAGAACCTCGGGACCATCGCGCACTCCGGCTCTGAGCAGTTCAAGGAGGAGAATGCCGAGCACCAGGGATCGGAGATGGACATCATCGGCCGGTTCGGCGTCGGCTTCTACTCCAGCTTCATGGTCGCCTCGAAGGTTCGTGTGGTGAGCCGCGCCAACGGCTCCGACCAGGCCTTCGCCTGGGAGTCCGACGGCGTGCACGGCTATGCGGTCGAGCCTGCGTCCGCGGACGAGTCGGCTGCGGTGGGCGACCACGGCACGGTCGTCACGCTCTTCCTGCGCGAGTCCACGCCCGAGGATGACACCGACCAGTTCCTCTCCGAGTGGAAGCTTCGCGAGCTCGTGCGCAAGTACTCGAACTACGTGAGTCACCCCATCCGCATGATGGTCTCGAAGAGCCGTCAGAAGCCCAAGCCCGAGGATGCGGGCGATGACTATCAGCCCGAGTACGAGACGTACGAGGAGCTCGAGACGATCAACTCCATGACCCCCATCTGGAAGAAGCGCTCCTCCGAGGTCGAGCAGAAGGACTACGACGAGTTCTACATGTCCACCTTCCATGACTTCCGCGCACCCGCGCGCACGTTCTCGTTCCAGGCGGAGGGCGCGCTCAGCTATGACGCGCTGCTCTTCATCCCCAGCGCGCAGCCCTTCGACCTCTACAGCAAGGACTACGAGAAGGGCCTCGCGCTCTACACCTCCAACGTCCTCATCCAGGAGAAGTGCGCCGACCTCCTTCCCGACTACTACAACTTCGTCCGCGGCATCGTGGACAGCCCCGACGTCTCGCTCAACATCTCGAGGGAGACCCTGCAGCAGAACTCCCAGCTGCGTGCCATCGCCCGCCGCGTGGAGAAGAAGATTCACGCCGAGCTCTGCGATATGCGCGACAACGACCGAGAGGCCTACGACACGTTCTTCGACAACTTCGGTCGCGGTCTCAAGTTCGGCATCTACAACAGCTACGGGTCGAAGGCCGCCGAGCTCGGACAGCTCCTCCTCTTCTGGTCCGTCCGCGAGGGCAAGCAGGTCACCCTCGACGAGTACGCCGCCGCAATGGCAACCGGTCAGGATAAGATCTACTACGCGGCCGGGGAGTCCCGCGAGCGGCTCGAGAAGATGCCCGTGGTCCTGAGTGCCCTCGACCACGGTTACGACGTGCTCCTCTGCACACAGGACGTCGACGAGTTCATGTTCAAGGTCATGCCGTCGTGGCATCAGGACGCCGTCGCAGGCGACTCCGAGCACAAGGGCACCGACGCACGCGACCTCGAGTTCGCGAGCGTCTCCGCAGCCGACCTCGACCTTGCGACCGACGAGGAGCGCGAGCAGGCCGAGAAGGCCAGCGAGGGCAACGGCGAGCTTCTCACCGACCTCCGCGATGCGCTTGGAGACAAGGTCGTCGAGGTGAGGGTTGCCGCTGGGCTCGGCTCCGCCCCCGCGCGCGTGGCGTCCGAAGGCCCCGTCTCCCTCGAGATGGACCGCATCATCTCGCAGGGACCCGAGGCGGAGGATGCCCCCCAGGCCCAGCGTGTGCTCGAGCTCAACGCGGCGCACCCCGTGTTCGGCAAGCTCGTCGCCGCCAAGAGCGCAGGCGACGCCGACCGGCTCAAGCTCTACGGACGCATCCTCTACGACCAGGCGCTTCTCGTCGAGGGTCTGCCGATCGATGATCCCGTCGACTTCGCCAAGGACGTCGCCGAGCTCATGTAGCGTCAGGGTCCATCGGACTCTTCTTGCATCGGGCCCCGAGCCGCCGGACGCGGTCTCGGGGCCCGCTGTGCTTGTCTGCCGTCCTGCCTTTCCTAACCATTTCCTCGCATCCGTGGGATACTATCCCATGTGCACGCACGACCTCTCCCCGCATCGTCTGGAGCGCCAATGTCCGAAAGCGTCGTCGTTCCCAAGGTCAGCCTCATCGTTCCCGTGTACAACGCCGAGAGGCACATCGAGCGCTGCGTGAACAGCATTCTCGCCCAGGAGTTCCAGGACCTGGAGCTCATCCTGGTGGATGACGGTTCCGTCGACGGCTCGCCGGCGATTTGTGACGCGTATGCCCGCCAAGACGCTCGCGTCCACGTGATCCACAAGGAGAACCGCGGCGTCTCGACGGCGCGAAACGTCGGCATCGAGGCGGCCCACGGCGACTACCTGCAGTTCCTCGACGCTGACGACTGGATTACCAACGATGCCACCAAGCTCCTCGTCCGAGCCATGGAGGAGAACCACGTGGATATGGTCATCGCTGACTTCTTCCGTGTGGTGGGGGGTCGCGTCGCGCAGAAGAGCGACATTGATGAGGACCATGCCATCACGCGCGAGGAGTACGCCGACCACATGATGGAGACCCCCGCCGACTTCTATTGGGGCGTCTGCTGGAACAAGCTCTACAAGCGCTCCATCGTGGAGTCCTACAAGGTGCGCATGGACCCCTCCATCAGCTGGTCAGAGGACTTCATCTTCAACATGGAGTACGTGCTCCACTGCCGGAGCATCTTTCCCCTCCACGCTCCCGTCTACTACTACGTCAAGACCGAGGGCTCGCTCGTGGAGACCCAGTCGAGCGGGTTCGGCTCGATGTTGCGCATGAAGCTCGGCGTAATCGAGTACTACCGAAACTTCTACAAGAACGTCTACGACGAGTCAGACTACCAGTCGAGAAGCCTCGCACTCAACACCTTCTTCCTCGACATGGCGGCGGACGGCAACGCCACCCCCTTCCTTCCGGGCACCAAGCGGCTGGGAACGGAGCGCCCCAACGTCCATGCCAATCGCACCATGAGGGCCACTCCGCTCGTCGAGGCGCGCTATTTCGAGCTTCTTCTCGACTCCTACCTGAGCGTCGTGGCGACGCAGTTCAAACTCGACCTCGTGGACGTCTGTCTCGTCGCCTACGTCGACGCGGCGCGTCAGACGGGCTCCATCGACGACGTCGCCGAGTTCCTGGGCGTCTCGCCCCGCGCGGCGCGAGCGTCGGTGCGCAAGCTCGTGATGCGCAAGCTCGTGGAGGTCGAGCAGACAGGTCCCAAGCTTGCGTGGTTGAGCCGCGACGACTCGGACGAGGTCACGGCGGACCGCACGTCCCGGCTGCCGCAGATGAACCTCTCCAAGGATGCGTCGCAGATCGTCATCGCCATCGAGAATGCCTACCGGGACTTCGACGCGGTGCGCTACGCGGGCTTCTCGGAGGATGACGCGGACGTCCTGCGCGATGCCGTCCGTCGCTCGACGTACAACGTCCGCGACAGGCTCAGCGACTAGGGGCTCGGCTTCCGCGCGCCGCACCAATGAGCCTGAAGGGTTCTCTGCCGTCATTGGTGCGCGCGTCATTCTCGCCAGAAACCGCCTCCGATCGTCAGCGGAGCGACTTGAGGAGCGGGAGGATCTCCTCCTCGCGGGTGACCGTCCACGTCGGGGCGGTGCCTTCGACGAGGGGAATTCCCCTCCGGTCAAACCACACCACGGGCATGCCGGCCGCGTTCGCGCCTGCGACGTCATTGGCGGGGGAATCGCCCACGAAGACGCAGTCATCCACGGCCGTGCCGAGCGCGCGAGCGGCACGGAGGAACATCTCTGCGTCTGGCTTGGTCACTCCGAGGTCCTCCGATACCAGGACCCGGTCTGCGGGGAACCACTTATCCAGTCCGAGGGTGCGTACTTTCGCGCGCTGGTGCCCACTCGGCCCGTTGGTCACGATCGCCATGCGGACAGCCTTCGCACACCAGGCGAGAAGCTCGCGGATGGCGGGGGTCACCTCGATGGCGTGATGCTGGTTCCAGGCATAGGTCTCCTGGAAGGCGGCGGCCGTCTCGTCAGAGACGACGATGCCCGAGTCGGCGCATGCGCGCTGAAAGCGCAGGACGCGCATGCGCTCCACTGACAGGGAGCCCTCCACGGATGCCTCGAACAGCAGGTCGGAGTAGTGCCTGAACATGCGGAAGAGCTGGGGCACATCGAGACGGTCGGTCGGCCCGACTGTCTTCGCGAACGCCTTCTCGAATGGCTTGACCTGGTCGTACAGCGTGTCGTCGAGGTCAAAGAGAACGGCGTCCATGTGCGCCCCCCATAGTCGGTTCATCCGGTGATGACTCGAGCTTACCATCCATCCGAGGTGGCGGGTCTATAATCGGGCCCTGAGGCGAGGAGGGACGCATGGGCGTGGTGCACGGGCAGGAGGTCGATCCTCGGCAGATCAACGACCCCGAGTTCCATGGGTGCGAGAGAAAGCGCCGGTTCGAGACGCGCGTGGAGGCTCAGAAGGCCGCTGCCGTGGCGCGGACCCGCAAAGGTGCTCCCGCCATCTACGTCTACCAGTGTCAGTACTGCGGGGGATGGCACCTCACCCACCGTAGACCCCGCAGCTAGGCTCGTTTCCAGAGCTGGGCTTTGTATGGATGGAGACAACCATGCGCACCGCTCGCGCGACTAGGCTAAGGGACGCCGTCTATGGACAGGCGGTGGGGGATGCCCTTGGCGTTCCCTACGAGTTTCTCGGCCGCGGAGCATTCGAGTTCGAGGGCATGATCGGCGGCGGAAGTCATGGGTGCAAGGCGGGGACCTTCTCCGATGACACCTCGATGACACTCGCTACCTGCGACTCCCTGCGAGAGCTCGGGCGCATCGACGTGGATGACATGCGAGAGCGCTTCGTCCGCTGGTGGCGCAGGGGCGACTACACCCCGGACGGGGTATGCTTCGACATTGGAAACACCACGAGCTCCGCCCTTCGCAGCGGACACGGCGGCGAGGGCGTTCGGGACAATGGGAACGGCTCGCTCATGCGGATTTCCCCGCTCGCCTTCGTCGACGCGACCGACGAGGAGATCCGTGCCGTCTCGGCCATCACGCACGCCCATGAGATCTCGTGTCAGGCCTGCGTCGACTTCGTGCACATCCTGCGGGAGGCGGCGGGGCGTCCCGAGACGCTCCGCGCGAGCCTCGTCGAGCGATATGCATCGACGTCCGAGTCCGACCTGTCGACGGGCGGCTACGTGCTCGGCACGCTCGAGGCGGCGCTCTGGTGCTTTGCGAGGACGACCTCGTATCGTGACTGCGTGGTCGCGGCGGTCATGCTGGGGGAGGACACCGACACCACGGCTGACGTCGCCGGAGCGCTCGCTGGCACGTACTACGGAATCGAGTCCATCCCCGTCGAGTGGCTTGAGATTCTCAGGGCGAAGAGCCTCATCGAGTCCTGCCTCTTCTAAAACCAGAGAGTACGGCCCCGCGGAAACAGTGCCGCTCCGCGGGGTCATGACGAGCTAGTTCATGTCAGAGACGACTTCGGGGTCCTTGGGTGTCTCGATCGACGAGAATGATCCGCGAATCACGTCGCACGAGTGGCGCAGGGCTGCGCGGTCCTTGTTGGTGAGCTCGAGCTCGAGAATCTCCTGGATTCCGTCACGTCCGAGGACGCACGGGACACCCACGGAGACGTTCGTCTGGTCATACTCGCCGTCGAGGTGGACCGAGAGCGGCATGACCTTGCGCTCGTGGTGCAGGATCGCGGAGACGACCATGGCCACCTCGGCGCCGATGCCGAACTCCGTGGAGTGCTTGCCCCGGATAATCTGGCCGCCCGCCTCGTGGACCATCTTCGTGATGTTCCGGTAGTCGAGCTTGCTCTCGAGCTCGGGATGGTTGCGGAGGTACTCGGTCATGGGAACCGCGCCGATCGAGATGTGCGACTCGGGAATGAACGAGGAGTCGCCATGCTCGCCCATGACGATGGCCTGCACCTGGTCGCGATCGACGTCGACGATGCGCCCGATGATGCGGCGGAGACGTACGGTGTCGAGCGCCGTGCCCGTTCCGAAGACGTGGCCGCGAGGCAGGTTGAGGTTGCGATAGAAGTACTCGGTGACGACGTCGGCGGGATTGGAGACGCAGATGAGGATGCCGTCGAAGCCGGAGTCGCGGATGGGGGTCATGATGCCGTCGAGGATTGCGAAAGTGCTCTGTAGCATCTGGAGACGCGTCTCGCCGGGCTTTCGGCTCCTGCCCGCCGTCATGATGATGAAGTTCGCATCCGCGCAGTCGTCATAGGTGCCCACGCGGATGCGGACGTGGCGGCCGAGCGCCGTGAGCATGTCGCGCAGGTCGGTCACCTGGGCGTTCGCTGCCTCCTCGTTGATGTCAAGAAACACGATTTCGTCGGCGTACTGCTCGTTCATGAGGTTCATCGCGACATGAGACCCTACGTTGCCGGCACCGATGATGACAACCTTGCGCGAGATGAATGACATGGGTGTTCCTCTCTCATGTGACCCGAGCCAGCCCTCGCGGTTGCCGCGATGGCGTACGAGCTTGAAGGCATGCGCCGATGCAGTTTGCGTCGGAACTGGCTTTCCTTTTCCATCGCACATTATGCTCGATGCGGATAGCTTACAATCGGAAAACATCCGATGTTTTTTCGTTGCCAGCATGATCGGGGAAAGAGGCAGCTGACATGAGTCGTGTGAGTCGCAAGGAAGACGAGTTCTTTGACATGTTCAAGAACTACAGTCTCCTCATTGTCGAGACGGGAAGGCTATATGCCGAGTACGTCCACAACTACCCGAAGCCCGAGGACCAGATTGGAAAAATCAAGGACTGCGAGGCAAACGGCGACCACATGGTCAGGAGCATTCTCGAGACCCTCGACACGTCGTTCATCACCCCCTTCGACCGCGAGGACATCAACGCCCTCGCGAAGTCGATGGACGACATCGTCGACAATATCGAGGGCGTCTCCGCGCGATTCGGACTCTACAGCGTCGACGAGATGCGGCCCGAGGCCATCGAGATGTGCGACCTCACGGTTTCGGCCATCGAGGCGCTCAACAAGGCCTTCGGTCTCTTCTCCAACTACAAGAAGGACAGTGAGGCGGTCGTGAACCTGCTTCGCGAGGTGGGCTCGTTCGAGGACAACGGCGATGTCGTCTATCGCAATGCGCTCGGCACGATCTTCCGGAACGACATTGACGCGAAGGAGACGCTCAAGTGGAAGAGTCTCCTCGACAAGATGGAGGACGCCCTCGACTCCTGCAAGAACGTCGCCACCATCATGCGAAATGTGATTATGAAGAATGCCTAGCCCAATGCTCGTTGCCGTCTTCGTGGCGGCCATATCCTTCGAGTTCATCAACGGGTTCCACGACACTGCCAACGCCATCGCGACGACGGTCTACACGAAGGCGCTTCCTGTGAGACTCGCCATCCTGATGTCCGCATGCATGAACTTCATCGGTGCTCTCACCAGCGAGAAGGTCGCCCTCACCATCGCTACGGGCATGGTCGACATCCAGCTGGACCTCTACGTCATCCTCTCGGCGCTCATCGGGGCCGTTATCTGGGACTTTTTCACGTGGTGGCGATCGATTCCCTCGAGCTCGAGCCACGCGCTCATCGGTAGCCTCATCGGCGCCACGATTGTCTTCACGGGCACCACGGCTCACGTCGAGTGGATGGGCGTGCTGGAGAAGGTCGTCATTCCGCTCTTCACGTCGCCGCTCATCGGTCTCTGCCTCGGCTTCTTCATCATGAAGATAGTCTTCGAGCTCTTTGCCAACTGGACGCCCAAGCACGCGAACAAGTTCTTCCTGAGGCTCGAGGTCCTGTCATCCGCGCTCATGGCTTACAGCCACGGCAACAACGACGCGCAGAAGACCATGGGCATCATCACGCTCGCGCTGATTTCAGCCGGCGACCTTAGCGCGAGCTCTGGTGTGCCTCTCTGGGTGAAGCTGCTCTGCGCCGTCACGATGGCCATCGGCACCTCGGTCGGTGGTCAGCGCATCATGCGTACCGTAGGCAACGGCGTGACCAAGCTCAACCCGGTCATCGGCTTCGTGGCGCAGACTTCGTCGACCATCGCCATCGAAATCATGACAGCTCTCGGCGCCCCCGTGAGCACGACGCAGGTGGTCACCACCTCAATCATGGGAGCCGGGTCCGCTCGTCGCTTCTCGTCGGTTCGCTGGGGCGTCGCCCGCAAGATCATCGGCGCCTGGTTCATCACCCTGCCCATCACGATCGTCCTCGGCGGCGCCTGCGCCTGGATTATCGGGCTCATGCTGTAGGGCTCGTCAGTGATGTCGGTACCCTCACGGGTGCCAAACAGGAGACGCCCCGAGACGTGACACGGTCTCGGGGCGTCTCCTGTTTGGCAGATGGTCGCATTGCCAGGCGCTACGTGCTCGTACCGCTCGATGACGAGCTATCGCCGGAGTCACCGCTCGTCGCTGCGGACTCGAGCTCCTTGTCGGTCTCGGCGATGGCCTCGGCGGTGGACTGGTTCTCGTCATGCACGGTCTGGGTGTCCTCAGGCGTGCCGTAGACGTGGCCCCAGTAGTCCCAGTCGACCACGCCATAGCAGAGCGACATCTTGTTGGAGACGATGGCGTTGATTTTGTCGATGTAGTCCTGCGTCACCGTCGCAGCCCCGTCGGCGGGTGTGAACGTGCCCGACGAGGCATAGTAGGTCCCCTCGTTCGTCTTCCAGTCGTATGACGTGTCAAAGACGAGCGGGTCGGAGTCGGAGAAGACGTCTCGGCCGGGGAGCAGACGCGAGTCGTAGTCGAGACCGAAGAGGTTGAGCAGCGTAGGCAGCACGTCGATGCTGCAGACGGGATCGTCCACGACGATGGGGTCCTCGTCCTCGAGACTGCCGCTCCAGAGGATGAGGCGGTTGTGGTCACGTTCGAAGAGTGTGGTGACGTCATAGCCATAGAGCTCGGAGAGGTACGGATAGTCACCGAGCGAGCCAGACTCGTCGAGGCCGTAGGGGAAGTGGTCCGCGCTGATCACGATGCAGGTGTGGTCGGCCATGCCGTTCTCCTCGAGGGCGTTCACGAGATACTCCAGCGCCTTGTCGAGCTCGATCTGGGCTGCGAGGTATGCCTTGACGGTGTCTGAGTACGATAGGTCGGCCACTTCGTCCCAGTTCTTGGCACTCATGTTGTTGCTCGACTGGGAGTAAGTTGAGTGGCCCGAGACCGACATGTAGTAGATGTTGAAAGGCTCCTGGGAGCTGTAGATGTTCTCGAAGGTACCCTGCATCATCTCGAGGTCGTCCTCTGGCCACTGGTCGGTGACGTAGGCCTCCATGCCGTTGCCCATGCCCATGAAGCCGTTGTTGTATCCGAGGGTGTTGTGGGTGACGTCGCGGTCGTAGTACGTGTAGTCGTTGTCGTGGAAGGCCCATCCGTTGTAGCCAAGGCGGTTGAGCATGCTTCCCATGGTGAAGTAGTTGTTGTTGTCGGCCATGTAGGGAATGGACTGGCCTCCTTCGACGGGAAGTACGCCGAAGAGGTTGTTCGTTTCGCCACCCGTGGTTCCAGCGCTGGCCGGCTGGTAGTAGTCGGTGAACTGGATACCCTTCGTGGCAAGTCGGTAGAGAGTCGGCGTGAGCGTGGGGTCGATGACTTCCGCAGAGAAGGCCTCGGCGGAGATGAAGATTAGGTTGTACCCGGAGAACTTGCCAGTCATCGCATTCTTCGAGGTGGGTTTGACGGATGAGACGTACTGGTCGAGGGCAGTCAGCTTGTCGCTCGACTTGTCGAGCGCGTCGAAGTCGATTGAGGTGACGTTGTCACCGTACTCGACGACGGCCGTCGACGCGGTGGAGGACGAGCTGCTCGACGAGTCGTCCGTCTCCTCGATCACGATTGACGAACCTGATCCGCCGATGCCCTTCTGGATGTCCTTGCGCGTGGCCGTGACCAGACCGAAGTTCGTGACGCACGACTGGTAGCTGTAGCGTGAGGTGTACGTGAACCCGTACGCGCCCGAGAATGCGATGAGAATCACGGCGAGAAGGTAGGTGAGCACCGCACCGACTGCCGCGACGGCGCGAAGGCGGATCGTGGCACGATGCGCGTGGTCCCTTCCCTTGAAGATCAGGATGGGATAGACGATGGCCGGCGCGAGGTAGAGGAACAGGTGGAGCAGGCCAGACGGGTTGAAGATCAGCCCCAGCACGTCGCCGCCGAACTGTCCGGCCACGCCGCCGGCACCGCCGATGACGGTCTTGAGGTCATAGAAGACCTTGAACTCCGCGTAGACGTAGTACTCCACGCAGAAGAGCACGCCCAGGAGGATGAAGAGCAGCTCCTTGATGATGAAGTTCGCCACGCGGTTGCGGAATATGGAGCAGAGAAGGTAGCCGAGAAGTCCGACGCTCAGCGAGAAGAGCAGCAGGAAGAGGAGGGAGGGGAGAAACCCGCCCGTAGTCGACGCCTTGAAGACGATCTCGAGGAAGAGTATGGCGACGGGAAGACCGAGCGACTCCACGAGCTTGCCGTGAAACACCCGGCGTTCGCGTCGGGACATCTCGGCATAGGGCTTGAGGTTCAACCACGCGACGAACGCCAAGACGCCCGTGGCGATGACGCCGCCCAGGCGTGCGAGGAACCTGCCGATTGCCTGCAGAACGCGGACGATTGCCGAGATCACGGCGCGAAGCGCCCCGGAGGCGCCAGAGGAATCGCGACGTCCGCCTCTCGGATCATACGAGGGAATCTTCCCTCGCGAAACGACATAATCGTTGCGATGGCCGTTCGAACCCATACGTGTTCGGGTCAAGACAAACCTCTTCCAAAGCTGGACGTCGTCGGCGCAAGGCGGACGCGCAGGAATAAGCAATTACAAAAATCTAATTGAAGCTTAACGATACCTGCGAGGTTATGTCTCGAAAACCTGGTTTTCGTGTGTCGATTTTTAACTTTGAGTAAGCATGTTCCGCTCGACGAACTCGGCGAGGACGGTGTCGAGCATGAGGTAGACGTCGTCGAGGCCGAGATGGACCTCGTTCTCGCCCTTCGAGAGGGTGCCGCGTCTCCGCGCCCAGCTCTCAAGCGAGGCGGGACGCGACTCGTGGGGCAGGGTCCGCGTGTCGGGGTCGACGCGTCGGCAGATGTCGCGTGTGTCGATGGGCACGACGCGGCCGGCTTTGCGCGCCTCGGCATAGCCGTTGAGGTGCAGCATGAACCAAGAGTCCTCGAAGGCCGCGTTGTGCGCCATGAAGGGAACGGCCGAGAGCGCGGCGAGAAGCGCGCGCTGCACCTTGACGTCCTCGCGGAAGGGCTTCTTGTTCGCCACGTCCTTCCAGGTGACGTGGTGAATCCTCTCGAGTGGGATGCCCTTCTCCTCGTACATGGGCGGAACCCCGCAGTAGCCCGAGAATGAGTTGAAGGGCCTTGCGCCGGGCGCGAGCGTCATGAACGCGAGACCGACGTTCACGATGTAGCCGCGCGAGGGGTCGCGGTCGGTCGTCTCGATGTCGACGCCGACAATCGTGCCGGAGACCGGCGCGTCGACGTAGGCGACGTTGAGACCGTCGAGGGTGGGACCGGCGATGGTGGCGACCTCGTTCGGCAAGCGATGCTGGAGGGCGGCGACGCCGCGCACGAGGTCCGCGTCCGAAAGCTTGCGCGCCAGGGTCGAGGGCGCCTCGTTCCGGAGTCGGTTCGCCCCGTAGAGATCGCAGACGGTGCGGTTGCGATCGGCGAGGTCGCGGACGAGGTCGAATGAGAAGGGTTCCTCGCCTGCCGGAGCTGCCGTCCAGGCGTCCCAGAGCGTGCGGATGGCGTCCTCGTTGTGCTGGCGCTCGGAGGTGAGGGCTACGTCGTCGGAGAAGAAGCCTGGTAGGACAAAAGCGTTCGCATGCTCAAGTGCCTGGGAGAGTTCCATGGTATGACCTTTGGTGCGCGCGGGTGTGGGTGTCCAGACTAGCACGGCTCGCAACCGCCTGCACCGTCCGCGCCGTCATGCGTGCTCGGCGACCTTCTCCGCAGACGACATGATCTCGGGATAGACCTTCCGGAGCTCGAGGATTGCCTCGCAGAACACGTAACCGTGGGGCTTGGACGTGCGGACGATTCGACCGTCACGGTAGGCGATGAGACGGTTTCGGGGCACGGGGTGCCAGAGCGCGCGCTCCTTCTCCCCGCCGAGCGGCTGCGTGCTGATGACGATGGCGTCATCCGCGAGCTGGCGGAAGTGGAGGGTGTCCTCGGAGGTGTTGGTGTGGACGTAGGTGTAGGTGCCGTCATCGAGGATGAGGTTGAGCCTGTTGAGGTTGGAGATCTGCCCGATGGCGCCTGAGAGTGCCGAGAAGGTCGTCGAGAAGTCGAGGACGCCGAACGAACGAAGCGCGGCCTCGTCGAGGACGTCGAGCAGGAACAGCATGGCTCGCTCGCTGTCGGTGTCTCCGGCCTCCTTGAGGTCGTAGCTGGCGAGAAGCTCCTCGTTGAAGAGAATGCCGTTGTGGATGAGGGTCCAGTCGCGTCCGGAGATGTCCTCGCCGCGGAAGGGGTGGCAGTTCTCCTCGCAGAGCCTTCCCGCCGTGGAGAACCTGATGTGGGCCTCGAGGCGTCGCGCTGCGACCGGATGCGCGAGCATCCTGGGGATGTAGTCGGACTCGTAGGCGGGCACGGGTTCGCGGTGGAGGAAGACGGGGTCCCCTCCTGCGGCTGCGTCGTCACGTCGCCACGAGATGCCCCAGCCGTCGCGGTGGATGTGGCTGTGGTCGAAGAACTCGGTCAGATAGTCGTTCACGACGACGGGACGTCCCGCGTTGACCGCGAAGAGCTCGCACATGACCCGTCCCCCCCAGCGCTAGACCAGCTGCATGACCTCGCCCGTGTCGCGAGCAACACCATAGATGGCATAGCTCTCGGTGTCCGGGAGGTCGGACGAGAGAGTCGTAACCCAGATTTTATCCGTGTCGGCCTCGACGAGACTCACGACGGTGGATTCCGTCTTGCGGGGTATCTCAGACACGGTGACGGGGTCTCCGCCGGATGCCGAGAGGGAGAGCAGGCTGAACGCGGTGGTGTCGACGAGCCAGTAGGTGTCATCGCGGTAGTCGAAGAGGAGCGACCTTGCACCGAAGTCGTATACGACCTGCGCGTCTGAGCCGTCCTCCGAGAGGCTCAGGAGCTTGGATGCCTTGGCGGAGTAGTCGAACGCGACGACAACGAGACGGCCGTCGACGCGTTTCCAGGAGAGCTCGCTCGAGGAGCTCGGGACGCCCTCCATGGCGTAGACCACGTTCTCGTTCGACCCGTCGAGAGAGCACGAGCGAATCTCGCGCTCGTCGGCGTCGTTGATCCCCGAATACCAGACGAGGTTCTCCGCAGCGCAGATGCTCTTGGCGTAGAAGCCTCCGGGCAGGGAGAAGTGCTCCTTGTAGTCGGAGCCGTCGGTACGGACGGAGCAGAGCGACGACTCCCCGAGGGAGACGTCCTGGAGGCTCATGTAGACGCGCCCCGACTCGAGCACGCGCGGCGTGAGACTCTTGGTCGCGTCGCCGGACGAGTAGACCGTCCAGGGGTCGCCTCCCGAGGTGCTCACCGCGCGGACCGCGCCCGTCGGGATGTCGCCGAAGTAGACGGTCGTGCCGTCGAGGATGATGTAGCGGACCCCAGCGAGCTTGGGTATGCCGTTGGTGTAGAGCACCTGGGCGTCGCTCCCGTCCTCCTCGGAGCGCACGACCGAACCGGACGCGAGGTTGACGTAGTAGATGCTTCCGTCGCTCTCGATCACCGTCTGCCGGGCGATGTCCTGCGCTGGTGCGCTCGACGAGTTCGAGCCCGTCTCGCCCGTGTCCGAGTCGCATCCGAGGGCGAGAAGGCAGAGGGTCAGCGCCGCTCCGCCGACGACAGTCGTGATGGCGCCCCTGCGCGTGAGCATGCGCGGGTGCGTGTCGGTTCTCTGTCGGGCGTGTCGTGACATGATGATCCTGCCGTTATGCGTATGGGTCGCGCGATAGCTAAGCAACGAATTGTAAGCGATTGTGGGCAAATAACGCCATAACCTACCGTAAGTGGGCACCAAGTCGTCATGGAAGCTCATTGAGGCTCCATGGACATGCCTGATCGTAAAATGAGGGCGGGCGTGCCGACTTCAAGTCGACGCGCCCGCCCGCAAACGATTCTGACGAGAAGGCCCTACTCGTCGCCGAAGCTGATGCCGAGGAGCTTGGCCTCTCTCACGAGCTCGCCATCGGGATCGACGAACTTGAGCTTGCCCGCGACTTCCTCGAGGGGCACGCGGCACATCTTGCCGTTGCGCTGGGCGATCATGATGCCGAACTTGCCGCTCAGGCAGGCTCGTGCGGCCTCGACGCCGCACTGAGTTGCGAAGATGCGGTCCTGCGCGTCGGGTTGGCCACCGCGCTGGGTGTGTCCGGGGACGGCGACACGAACCTCGCGGTTGGTGCGCTGGGCGATCTCCTCGGCGATGTCGTAGGCGACCGAGGGCTTCACGCGTGCTGCTACGAGCTTCTTGTAGTCCTTCTTGGGCATCGCCGCCTCTTCGCGCGAGATGGCGCCTTCGGCGACGACGATGATGGCGAAGCGGCCACCATCCTCCTCGCGCTTCTCGATGGCCTTGATGACGTTGTCCATCTCGTAGGGGATCTCGGGGACGAGGATGACGTCGGCACCGCCGGCGACGCCTGCGTACAGGGGAATCCAGCCGACCTTGTGGCCCATGATCTCGATGACGAAGACGCGACCATGCGAGCTCGCCGTGGTCTTGATGTCGTCGATGCAGCGCGTCGCGACCTCCGTCGCGCTCGTGAAGCCAAAGGTGAGGTCGGTGCCGTAGGTGTCATTGTCGATGGTCTTGGGGAGCGCGATGACGTTGAGTCCCTCCTCGGCGAGGCGGTTAGCCGTCTTGGTCGAGCCGTTGCCGCCGAGCATGAAGAGGCAGTCGAGCTTGAGGTTCTTGTAGTTCTTCTTCATCGCGGGGACCTTTGAGACGCCATCGGCCTCGGGGGTGTCGAGGAGCTTGAAGGGTGTGCGGCTCGTTCCGAGGATCGTGCCGCCGCGAGACAGGCAGCCGCCGAAGTCGAGCGGGGTGAGCTGTACGTAGCGGTTGTAGATGAGTCCCTGGTAGCCGTCGAGGAAGCCGTAGATCTCGACTTCGTCGCTCGTGTTGTTCATGATGGTCTTAACGATGCCTCGCATGGTCGCGTTGAGTGCCTGGCAGTCGCCGCCGCTGGTGAGAAGGCCGATTCTGAGCATGCTGAATCCTCTCTCGTTCCCGTCCTCATACGTGACGGGGTTGGGGACAGTCTCCCACAAGAGTGCGTGCGCGCCCGCAACTGTTGGGCGGGCGGCTAAGATGCCTGTCGGTGAGGGCTGCCTAGCCTGCCAAAGGTAGCCTGCCAAAGGTGCCAGCCTGCCAAAGGTGCCAGCCTGCCAAAGGTGCCAGCCTGCCAAAGGTGCCAACGCCCTTTGGCAGCCAAAGGGACAGGTCCCGACAAGCATGAGCTGTGTTTTCAACAGTTACCGATACTTTGAGATCCAAGACTTGTGCTAGAAAGCCCGAAGAATCATCCGCTGTAAGGCGTTTTCACCGTCTCGAACGGAAGTGCCGTCCAGCGTTTGCGATTAATACGATAAAAGCCCAGTTGGCACTTTTATCTCAGCGCAAATTGAATGTCGTCAGAAATTGACACGCGACTTGGAAATTCGTCATAGGGTGTCCCTTTGGCTGCCAAAGGGCGTTGGCACCTTTGGCAGGCAGGGTGTCCCTTTGGCTGCCAAAGGGCGTTGGCACCTTTGGCAGGCTGAAAGGAGACGTCTTTTAGAGGGGTCTAGTTCTCGTCGGCGAGACGCTCGCCCATGAGAAGCCCCATCACGCTGGCCATCATGAGCCCGCGCGTCCAACCCGAAGAGTCGCCGAGGCAGTGGAGTCTCGCCACGTTCGTCTCGAAGCGTTCGTCCATCTTCACGCGGTTCGAGTAGAACTTGAGCTCCGGCGCGTAGAGCAGGGTCTCCTCCGCGGCGAAGCCGGGGACCACCTCGTCGACGGCCTTGATGAACTCGATGATCTCAACCATGGGTCTCATCGGCATCGCTGCCGTGATGTCGCCGGCCTCGGCGTCGGTCAGCGTGGGCACCACGTTCGAGCGAGAGAGCTCCTTCGGCCAGGTGCGCTTGCCCTCGAGCACGTCGCCGAAGCGCTGCACGAGAATATGGCCGGCACCGAGCATGTTGGTCATCTCGCCCACCTTTTTGGCGTAGGCGATTGGCTTATCGAAGGGCTCGCGGAAGTTGAGCGAGCAGAGCACGGCGAGGTTCGTGTTAGGACTCTTGCGATCCTTGTAGGAGTGGCCGTTGACCACAGCGAGCCCGCCGTCGTAGTTCTCCTGGCTCACGAAGCCGCCGGGGTTCTGGCAGAACGTTCGGACCTTGTTCCTATAGGGGTTGGGGTAGCCGATGAGCTTGGACTCGTAGAGGACGTTGTTGACGTCCTCCATGACCTCGTTGCGAACCTCCACCCGGACGCCGACGTCGACGGGGCCGCCAGTATGATCGATGCCATGTTCGTCACACATGCGGTCGAACCAGTCCGCGCCGCACCTGCCCGTGGCCACGATCGTCTCGGCAGCGTCGATTCGCAGCTCGCCGTCAGCGTTCTCGGCGACGATGCCCGAGCAAGCGCCATCCTCGATGACGACCTCACGGCACTCGGTCTCGAAGAGCATCGTCACCCCGGCGTCCCGCAGGTGCTGCTCGATGCGGCCGTAGATCTCCTGTGCGTGCTCGGTGCCCAGGTGACGGATGGGGCAATCGACGAGCTTGAGCCCAGCCCGTATCGCCCGGCGGCGGATCGCCGCCACCTCTTCGGGGTGTCCGAGCCCCTCGACCTTGGTGTCCGCATCAAAGCCGAGGTACATCCCATCGACGCGGTCGATCGTCTCCTGGGCCAGCCCGTGGCCGATGAGCTCGGGAAGGTCGCCGCCCACCTCGCGGGAGAGCGAGAGCTTGCCGTCGGAGAAGGCGCCCGCTCCCGAGAAGCCCGTGGTGATGCGGCAGGGGTTGCAGTGCAAGCACTGTCCGGTGCGAGCCTTGGGGCAGCTCCTGCGCTCTATGGGAAGACCGCGCTCCACGATCGTGATGTGACGGGGGCTTCCCTTGCCGAGAAGACCGAGCGCGCAGAAGATGCCTGCCGGACCCGCTCCCACGATGACGACGTCAGTGGTGATGGTTCCTCGCCCGTTGGTCTCCATGCGTTCTCCTCCCGTGATTGTTCCGCGCCGTGATTGTATCGCGTGACAGGGTGACGATGCTCTCGCTTGTCCGAAAGCCGTTGGCAGTCGAGCCGCGGCAAGACTACACTAGGCCGCATCCACAACCTGCACGGAAGGATTCGCATGGGCAATCAGGAGGACGTGTTACGGCTGCCTCACGAGCAGATCGAGCAGATACAGCTCGAGGGGCTCAAGAAGACGGCGGTGAGCTGCTACGAGAACATCCCGTTCTACAAGAAGAGCTTCGACGAGGCGGGCTTCGACCCGTACTCCGTAAAGAGCCTCGATGACCTGCGGAATGCCCCCTTCGTCACCAAGCAGGACCTCCGCGACGCGTATCCCTACGGCATGCTCGCCGTCCCGATGAGCGACGTCAAGGAGATTCACATGTCGTCGGGCACCACGGGCGTCGCCACGGTGGGTGCCTACAACGACCATGACCTCAAGATCTGGGGCGAGTGCTTCGCCCGCGGCATCGAGTACGCCGACGGCGGTCCCGAAGACGTCTGTCAGGTGTGCTATGGCTATGGCCTCTTCACGGGCGGCCTCGGCGCGCACTACGGCTGCATCTCCGCTGGATGCACGACGATTCCCATAAGCGCTGGTAACACGGAGCGCCAGATTCGAGTGCTGAGGGAGATGGGCTCCACCATCATCTGCTGTACGCCGAGCTATGCGATGCACATCGCGGACACGGCCCTCGAGATGGGCCTGGATCCCGCGCGCGACTTTCACCTGCGGGCGGGCATCCACGGCGCCGAGCCCTTCTCGGACAACTTCCGCGCGGAGCTCGAGCGCAAGCTCCACTACAAGGTGCTCGACATATACGGGCTCACGGAGACCATGGGGCCCGGCGTCGCCGTCGAGTGCATGGAGCAGAACGGCCTTCACCTGGCCGAGGACCACTTCATCGCCGAGATCATCGACCCGAACACCGGCGAGGTGCTGCCAGACGGCGAGTGGGGCGAGCTCGTGATCACCACGGTCGACCGTGAGGCGAGCCCCGTCGTGCGCTATCGCACCCGCGACATCACGCGCATCATCCCGGGGGAGTGTGCCTGCGGCCGCACGCACAGGCGGATCGACCGCCTGCACGGGCGCACCGACGACATGCTCATCATCCGCGGCGTCAACGTCTTCCCGAGCCAGATCGAGGACGTCATGAAGACCTTCTCCCAGGTCTCGAGCTGGTATCAGATCGAGGTCGGCACCGACCACCGCTCGCTCGACATCGTGACGCTCAAGGCCGAGGTCAACCCGGGCTTCGACATCGATGACATGGCCGGGATCGAGAAGCTCCAGAGGAGGATGCAGGCCGCCATGAAGGCCGCGCTCTCCGTCGGAGTCAAGGTCAAGCTCGTGGAACCCAAGAGCATTCCTCGCAGCGAGGGCAAGGCAAAGCGTGTCATCGACACCAGGGAGGGGATCAAGTAATGATCAGGCAGAACACGGTCTTTCTCGAGAACCAGCGCGGGCGTCTCTCCGCTCTCTGCCGCACGATGGGCGAGGCTGGCGTGAACATGCACGCCCTCACCATCACCGAGTCTGCGGACTACGGTCTCGTTCGCATCATCTGCGATGACCCCGACAAGGCGAAGGCCGCCCTCGACGCGGCAGACTTCCGCTCCAACATCTCCAAGGTCTCGGCCATCCAGATTCCCAACAGGCCTGGTGGCCTGGCTGACATGATCGCCGTTCTTGACGAGCTCAACCTCAACATCGAGTACGGCTACTGCTTCTCCACCGAGGGTGGGCTTGCGGTCGACGTCTTCAAGATTCGCGGCGAGGCCGCGAACGCAGAGGCTGCCTTCAAGCTCGAGGCGGCAGGATTCAGGGTGCTCAGGCAGGGGGACCTGTAGATCGCGAGCCATTCGTCGCGTGGTTGAGCGGAGCCGTCGGGGATCGTCCCCGACGGCTCCTTTTTGTTGTGTCGCCCTGATGTGCGACGCATGGAGGCTGGCATACATGTTGACAAATCAACAAATAGCCGCATAATGATTCGAGCAGTAGGTTACGTCAGGGGAGGGACGCCATGAGCGAGGGCTTCGAGGGTTTCGTTGGAACGGTCGACGCGATCACCAAGGACATCCAGCGCATCAAGAACGCCGAGATGCAGCGGTTCGGTCTCCGCGGAACGGACGTGATGTGCCTCTACTACCTCCGGCAGAATCCCGACGGGATTCCCGCAGCCGAGCTTGCGCGGCTCGTGGGTGTCGACCGCGCGTCCGTGTCCCGTACGGTCTCGTGGCTCGAGGACGGCGGCTTCGTCGAGACGCGCCTGTCCGCTGGTGCCTCTCGCTACCGAGCACCGATAGCGCTCACCGACAAGGGCGCACGCGTCACGGCCGAGGTCGACCAGTCCATCAACGATGTCGTGGAGGCCGCCTCCAAGGGCATCTCCGAGTCGGATCGCGTCGCCATGCGGCGTGCGCTGACGGCGATTCGAGAGAACCTCCGGGGCATCGTCGAGAAGGAAGGTGAGGAGTAGTGAGCGTCCGCATCGTCTGCGACTCCGGCTCAGACTACGAGCGCTCCGACCGAGACGGACTCGTCGTCCTTCCGCTTGGAATAACCTTCGGCGACGTCACCTACGAGGATGGCGTCGACCTCTCGCACGAGCGGTTCTACGAGATGCTCGTGGAGTCCGACGACCTCCCCATGACGAGCCAGGTGACCCCCTATGCGTTTGGGCAGGCATTTCGCGAGGCCGTGGGGGCGGGCGACGACGTCGTCGCGATCACGCTCTCGGCCGAGCTCTCGGGCACCTACGAAAGCGCCGTCTCCGCCGCCTCGGCCTTCGGCGGCCGGGTGCGCGTCGTCGACTCCCGCACCGCGAGCGCGGCCGAGCATATCCTCGTGGACCTTGCCCTCCGGCTTGCGGACGAGGGCAAGGGCGTCGGTGAGATAGTCGACGAGCTCGAGGGCCGCAAGGGTGACGCGCACGTGGTCGCCCTTCTCGACACCCTCGAGTACCTGCGTCGCGGCGGCCGCGTCTCGAGCATCGGGGCGGGTGTCGGCTCCATGCTCGCGATCAAGCCCGTCATCACCGCCCAGGACGGGCGGGTCGTGCTGGTGGGCAAGGCGCGCGGTTCGAAGAACGGGCGCAACCTCCTCACCGAGCAGGTGGCAGCTGCGGGCGGCATCGACTTCACCCTGCCCGCCCTCGTGGGCTTCTCCGGCCTCTCCGACGCCCTTCTCGGCAAGTACATCCGCGACTCCATGGACCTCTGGAAAGATCACGTCGAAGAGGTGCCGGTCTGCACGATGGGTGCCGCCGTCGGGACGCATGCAGGGCCCGGTGCCATCGTGCTCGGGTTCTTTGGCAGGGGCGCGGCCGGTGCCTAGCGCTCCTGGAGCGAGATGCCGCCCCAGACCTCCCAGAGGGTCGACTCGTCGATGGTGACGTCCTCCTCCTTGTCGAGTCTGATCTGCGAGAGGCTCACCTCGATGCAGCGCTCGCCGTCGACGGTGGCGGCAGAGACGTAGTAGACGTTCGCGCGACCGTACTCGTCTCGGTAGGAGTACCAGCTCCAGACCACGTCGAGGCCACTCGCGTCCCTGTGCTGGACGGTGCCGAAGCGGATGTCGGTGAACTTGTCGGCGAAGAGGTGCAGCTGCTCGAGGTTGCCCTGATCGAGGTAGTAGCTCACGAACGTCTCCGGGTCGTCGCTCGCGAGGGCGTACAGGACCCCGATGTCATCCGATGAGCACGAGACCTGCTCGTCGGCGCTCCCGTCCTCGTATGCGTCATACTGCGTCTCCGTCACCCAGCTCGGGACGTCGACAAGGACCGTCGATCCCCCGGGCTCCCGGGAGGGGCTGATGGCGACCTGTTCCACCTCGCCCTGGCCGTAGTCGACGCTCTTCGTGGATGACCCCTGCGCGCAGGCCGAGACCATGACGGTCAGCGCGAGCGCTGTGGCGAGCATCGCAAGCCTCTTGACTCTCATGGGTGAACCTCCCGGGTGCGGCTGACCTTTCCAGGTTAGACGATTGGCGGCCGCGGAATCGTCAGGAATCGTTCAGACACCCAACCGAGCTTGTATCGTTGTGCGCGTTGCTCGAAGCGGCACCTTCGCTCAGCTGACTTTAAGCCGCAGCTCATAGGCTTATGCCAGTCAAGCGAAGGGAGATCACCATGGCCAAGACCGTAGCCCTCGTTCCCTCGTACCAACCGGACGCCCATCTCATCGAGGTACTGGAATCCCTCTCGAAGCTCGGCATGGAGGAGGTCGTCGTAGACGATGGCAGCGGCATGGGGTACCGTCCGCTCTTCGACCTCGCTCCGGCGGGTACGACGCTCATATCGTACGTCAACAACTGTGGCAAGGGCGTCGCCCTCAAGGTCGGTCTCAAGTACATCCAGGAGCACTACCCGTCTGACACCATCGTCGTGACGGTCGACGGGGACGGTCAGCACGCGGCAGTCGACGCTGAGCGCTGCGCGGAGATGGCTGCCGAGAATCCCGCAACCCTCGTCCTGGGCTGTCGGACCTTTGACGCGGAGGGCATACCCTGGCGCAGCCGCGCCGGCAACCTCATCACCCGATTCGTCTTCAGGCTCACCTCCGGCAAGTACGTGAGCGACACCCAGACGGGGCTGCGTGCCTTCTCGGCCGGTCTCATCTCGACCTTCCTCGACGTCGGTGGTGAGAGGTACGAGTATGAGATGAACGTGCTTCTCGCCTGCGCCGAGGACTCCGTCGACTTCGCCGAGGTGCCCATCCAGACGATCTACATGGACGACAACGAGCGATCGCACTTTCATCCCGTGCGCGACTCGTTTCTGATCTATCGCAACATCCTCAAGTTCGTGGGCTCGTCCTTCTTGAGCTTCCTCGTTGACTACGGGCTCTTCGGCCTGCTCACCGTGGTGCTCGCGCCCGTCGGGGCAGCCTCGGTCATCGCGTCGAACGTCCTCGCCCGCGTGGCGTCCGCGACGTTCAACTACACGCTCAACCGTCGCTACGTATTCCGCAGCGACGAGGGCGTGTCGACCACCGCCCCGCGCTATGCCATGCTTGCGGCGTCGATCCTCGCGGTGAACACGCTGCTGCTCTGGCTGCTCGTCGACGTCGTCGGCGTCCAGGCGCTCGTGGCCAAGCTCTGCGTGGAGCTCACGCTCTTTGCGGTCAACTGGGTCGCGCAGAACAGGATCGTCTTCCGTGGAAAGGAACGCTAGAACATGGCAGGAAGGCATGAAAGGCAAGGGGGGAGGGGAGGTCGCAGGTCGTGGCCTACGACGCTCTACGTTGCGGCCGTCCTCTGCTTCACCGTGTATCTGCTGCTTGACACCTTCGTGATTCAGCGCACCTACTCGGCCATCGCCGTCGGGTCGGCGGCGAAGACCGCGGAGACGTCGTCGAGCTCGACTGCGACGACCAACGCGGAGAAGGCCTCGACGACGGATGCGAGCGACTCCGGCACGTCCGTCTCGCTGTCCACGTCGCGCTACGAGGACACCACGGTCTACGTCGTCGACATCTACACCGATGACGTCACGAGCCTCATGGCCGCCCTCGCCAACGACACGTATGGGAAGAACGTCACCGAGACGACCTCCCAGATGGCCGAGGACAACAACGCGACAGTGGCCATCAATGGCGACTACTACGGCGCGCGCAACTCCGGCTACGTCATTCGCGACGGCATCCTCTACCGCGATACCGCCGCGTCGAGTGACCAGGAGGACCTCGTGATCTACTCCGACGGAACCTTCGACATCGTCACCGAGGGGTCAGTCACGGCGGAGGATCTTCTCGCCAACGGTGCCTGGCAGGTGTTCTCGTTCGGACCGGGCCTCATCGACGACGGCTCCATCACCGTGACGGCCAACTCCGAGGTCGACCAGGCCATGGCCTCCAACCCCCGTACGGCCATCGGCAAGGTGGCAGACGGGCACTACGTGCTCGTGGTCTCCGACGGCCGAACGAGCGAGTCTGCGGGGCTCACGCTCTACCAGCTCGCGACCTACATGAGCGATGAGCTGGGCTGCGAGACCGCGTACAACCTCGATGGCGGAGGTTCGTCGACGCTCTACTATGACGGCTCGGTCGTGAACAACCCGACCACGAACGGCGACAAGATCACCGAGAGGAGCGTGAGCGACATTGTCTACCTCACGGCGTAGTGACGCGGGCATACGCGGAGCGGCGATACGCTACGTCGCGACGGCCATGGTGTGCGGGGGACTCTCCGCCATCTACGAGTACTTCTCGCATGGCGTCTACTCCAAGTTCATGGTCTTTCTCTTCGCCGTGCCGCTCGTGGCAGGCGCGGTGCCGGCGCTGGTCCTCGTGCTCCTGGGGAGGGAGCCTTCCGCATCCGTCAGGCGCCTGTGGGCCTGCGCGGTGCTCACGCTGTCGCTGGGTTTCTGCATGGCGGGCGTGCTCGAGATCTACGGGACCTCGTCCGACCTCGTGAGGGTGTACTGGATCCTCGCCCCCGTGCTTGCGACGGCCGCCGTGGTCTCTGAGGTCAGGACCGCGCGGGGCCGTCGCGCGGGGTGCTAGTCGATCGTCTTCCAGGCGGTCTCGAGGGAGAGCTCCATCATGTCGGTGAAGCTCTGCTCGCGCTCCTCGGCGGAGAGGGACTCGCCGGTGAAGAAGGTGTCCGAGACCGAGAGGATGCTCACGGCCTTCTTGTGCGAGGTCTGCGCCTCGATGTAGAGGCCGGCCGTCTCCATCTCCACGCAGAGGAGGCCGAGCTCCTTGTAGCGGACGGGTGCGTCCTCGCGCGGGTTGTAGAAGACGTCGGACGAGACGACCTGTCCCACCTTGTACGAGAGTCCCATCGCGTCTGCGGAGTCGACGGCATCCTTGAGCATGCCCCAGTCGGCCGTCGGCGCGAGCTTGACGGGCGAGTCGTAGAGGCCGGCGATGCCCGAGTTGGTAGCCGCGCTCATGGCGATCACGATGTCCTTGGCGTGGACGTCCTCGGCGAGGCCGCCCGTCGAGCCGACGCGGATGATGGCGTCGACGCCGATCTGGGTGTAGAGCTCGTGGGCGTAGAGGCACATGCTCGGGATGCCCATGCCCGAGCCCATGACGGAGATGCGCTTGCCCTTGTAGACTCCCGTGTAGCCCAGCATGTTGCGGACGTCGTTGAAGAGAATCGGGCTCTCGAGGTAGTTCTCGGCGATGAACTTCGCGCGGAGCGGGTCGCCCGGCATGAGGACGACCTTGGCGACGTCCTCCTTGTTGCAGCGGATGCATGCGGAGATGGTCTCGAACATGGATGTCGTTCCTTTCCTGTATGGTGCGAAGCCGAAGGCCTCGCCACCGCTTCTCTTTCCTGTGTCCTATGCGAACAGCGCCCTCAGGCTCTCGACGTAGGGCGGCCGGCAGATGCCCCTCTCCGTGACGATGGCGGCGATGAGGTCGTGGTCGGTCACGTCGAAGGAGGGGTTGTAGCACTTGACCTCGGGGAGCGCCTTGGGCTCGGCGTAGAACATCTCCTTGATCTCGTCGGGGTCGCGCAGCTCTATCTTGATGTCCGCTCCGGTGGCCGCCCGCTGGTCTATAGTCGAGGTCGGTCCGAGCACGTAGAAGGGGATGCCATAGTGCTTGGCGAGGATGGCCACGCCCGAGGTGCCGATCTTGTTTGCGGCATCGCCGTTCATGGCCACGCGGTCGCAGCCCACCATGCAGGCCTGGACCCAGCCGTTCCTCATGACGATCGAGGCCATGTCGTCGCAGATGAGCGTGACGTCGACACCGGCGCGCTGGAGCTCGTAGCTCGTGAGGCGCGCGCCCTGGAGAAGCGGGCGGGTCTCGTCTGCGAAGACATGAACGTCCTTGCCGTGGTCGTGCGCGTAGAAGAGCGGCCCCTGTCCCGTACCGTATCCCAGGCAGGCGAGAGGACCGGCGTTGCAGTGGGTAAGAACGCCGTCCCCGTCGTGGAGCAGGCTCGCGCCCAAGCGGGAGATCTCCTCGGACATCTCGAGGTCCTCGCGGTGAATCGCGATGCACTCATCGTGGAGCAGGGGAACGACGTCTTCGGGGTCGAGCCTCGCGCTCCTCGTGACCACGGCGTGCATGCGGTCGAGCGCCCAGCTGAGGTTGACCGCGGTGGGACGAGACGAGTTCAGGAAGTCGCGCTCCACGGACATCGTCGAGACGAACGAGTCGAAGTCCGTCGCGTCCTGGGCGGCCTTCCTGGCGAGGACGTAATAGCAGTAGCCGGCACAGACGCCGATGGCGGGTGCGCCACGCACCTTGAGGAGCTTGATGGCATCGAACATCTGCTGCCTCTCGGTGAGGTCGAGATGCACGAGCTGGTTGGGGAGAAGGGTCTGGTCGATGATGGTGATCGCCGTGCCGTCGTCGCTCAGCCGGACGGCCTGGTCCTGAGTCACCGTCGTGGCGATCGTGCTCGTAGTCATGCTTCCTCCGTCGCGCGCAGGCGACTGACTGCCTGCGATGCGTTGTCGCGTTCCTGATGGAGAGTTCATTATAGGTCTGGAGGAAGGCGTGGCCACGGGTCGTGAGCTCGGACTCGACCAGCTCCCGGGAAGGGCTTGGGGTGAAGGGGCGGGGGAATCCGGCTCAAGACCGGCCAGAGGTGGAAGGAGTGTGGAAGAACTGTTACTTAAACGTTTTCTCTTTTCTCTAGATAATTAAGATAATTTGATACAATAGCTGTTAAATGAGACAATATATTCACATTGAAGTTGTGTAGGTCTCGTCGGGTCTTTATGGTGACTGAGGCGAAATCTACCCTTTACAAACGTTTCCAGTCAGGTGGGGTATACTACTCACTGTCCCAAGGGAAAACGATTTACCCACTAGGAGGTTTAGGATGAAGATCAAGGATATGAACTCGGATCAGAGGCGTGTGTTCGACGCGTGCTACAACGGTTGGTTTGTCAGCGGTCAATATGCCGCGATGTTTGACAACCATCGCAGAGAGTTCTGGGCCGACAGCAAGAAGATTCTCTTCAACGACGTCGACAAGTGGTTTACATCCCACGAGGAGAACCACGCCGACGCTCACTTGCTGGTCAAGTGCGTCAAGGCAGCGTAGCGCGGGATTCCCGCGCGAGGCTGCGGCGGCGTGGCTGGCACACATGAGCCTGCTCGCGGGACCTTCGGGTCCCTTTTTTGTCTCGCGAGAAGGTCGAAGCCAGGTGGGCCGAGCCTGCGAAGTCGAAGCATCATATCTGCGAGTGTGGAGTACCCCATAACAAGACGAACATGAGCAATCGGCCGTTCGCGGTAAGACCGTCGCACCACGTTGCGCTTTCGATCATGAGACCAGCCCTGACCTCCCCGTTGACAAAAGGCAAGGGGTTGCGCACAGTATACTAGGCAGTCTATTGCGCATCGGGAGGTCCCATGGCTCGCTCAGGCAGGGAAGAGTTCGCGATGGGAGCCATCTCGCTCCTCTCGAACAGGCTGGCTGGCTTCGGCGAGGGAATGCTCGAGGACCTGACCTTCAGGCAGTGGTTCCTCCTCACGATGATCTCGAGGATGGACCCCGGGGAGAAGAACGTCCGCGAGGTGGCGGAGTTCGTGGGAACGTCTCGACAGAACGTCAGAAAGATGATCGTCCCCCTCGAGAGAGGGGGCTATCTCGAGACGAGCAGGTCAAAGAGGGACGCTCGCTCACTTGACGTTCGGCTCACGCCCAAGGCGGAGCGCTTTCTCTCCGAGAAGACGCCGCTCGTGGAGCGAGAGGCGAGACGGCTCTTCTCCGGGCTCTCGGACGGTGAGATGGACGCCCTCGTCGCGGTGCTCAAGCGCGTGATGGAGTGCGTGGACGCCTACGATTCCGAAGAGGCTGAGGGGGAGACCGCCTCCCGCTGACCGTCGATCTACTCCATCTCCTTGCAGTGGGCGAGAAGAAGCGACAGCGTGACCGCGAGCCCCGGGACGAGGCTCTCCTCGTCGATCCACTCCTCCCGGGTGTGGGCACCGCCTCCGGAGACCGTGCCAATGGTGTTCGCTGGGATGCCGAGCGAGAGCGGCACGTTCGCATCGGTGGACGAGGCGACGTGTCTGGGCTCCGTGCCGAGGAAGGTGCGGACGGCGTCATCGCTTCTCGCGGTGAGGCTCCTGAGCTCCTCGGCGTCGACGTCGCCGTTGCCCGGCCGGACGCCGATGACTTCGAGCTTCACGCACGCGCCCTCATCCTCGTGTCGGGCGATCACCTCTCGGAGCTTGCCGGCCATCTCGTCGAGACAGTCGCTGCTCGTCGAGCGGAACTCGAAGAGCGCCGACGCGTCCTGGGCGATGGAGTTGACCGTCGTGCCACCTCGGATCTTCCCGACGTTCATCGTGGTCCGCTCTCGCGTGGGCAGATCGAGCGCGTAGAGGTCGCCGATGATCGAGCAGAGGTCGGCGATGGCGTTGCGGTCGCCGAAGTCGGTCCACGAGTGTCCTCCGCGGGCATGGCACGAGATGCGATAGCGGTATGACCCCGTCGCGCGCGGGACGACGCGCGGGAAGTAGGTGTCGAACGAGGTGAACTCTCGCACGCGCGAGCCGATTCTGCCGATGAGCGCCTTGGTGCCCTCGAGGTTTCCGAGGCCCTCCTCACAGCTGTTCGCCACGATCACGATGCCTAGGTCGAGCTTGGCGGGATGCTGCAGAAGGAAGCGGGCGGCGAGCATGAGCCCCGCAAGACAGGCGGTGTCGTCGCCGATGCCCGGAGCGCGCATGATCCCGTCCTCCTCCGTGAGGGGGAGCTCGTCGGTGTCGGGAAAGACGACGTCGGTGTGGGCGCAGAAGACCGCGACCTCGTCGTGGTCCTCCGCGCCGATGCTGCAGATGACGTTGCCGGCTTCGTCGACATGGACGTTCTCGGCGCCGGCGTCTCGCAGCCAGTCGCGGACGAACCGCTCTCTGCGACCTTCGTGATGCGAGGGCGCGGGTATTCTCGCCAGCGAGCGGAGCAGCTCGAGCTCCTCCTCGTGACAGCTCCGCGCATAGGAGAGCGCCGCCCGTCTCGTTGCCTCGTTCATGTGCCCTTCCTCGTTCCAAGTGTGCCTGACGAATCGAGTGTAGATGACGTGGCCATCATGTTACGTGTCGCCCCGCCGCCTTGTTGGATTTCACACGTGATGGTAGGGTGTGGCCATCGATAGAGGAGCGGGCATGATGATCTCTGGACGAGCCGGCAGGCGTTGACTCCAGAAGGAGGCAAGGTCCGCCGAACTTCCGTTGCCGGGCGCGGCGCGGCGGTGGGCTCGCGAGGAACACTCGCGGGACTGTCTGCACGTAATCTGCAGGAGCGCTATCTTACCGGGATGTCTACGGGTCAGCCCCGTGTCGGTCGCCAGTAAGGCTCCGCGCCTGCCGGCGATTTTTTATGAGGGGGCACCATGGAGAAGCGGCCGTTTGCGTCCGCAGAGAGGCTCGAGGACGTCGTCGCGGAGTATCCCACCCCGCTGCAGGTCTATGACGAGCGAACGATTCGGTCGCGCGTGCGGGCGCTTCTCGACGCATTCTCCTGGAACCAGGGCTTTCGCGAGTACTTCGCCGTGAAGGCGACGCCGACGCCCGCGATACTCCGCCTCCTCGCGGACATGGGCTGCGGCTGCGACTGCGCCACCTCCACCGAGCTCGTGATGGCTGAGGCGTGCGGGGTGAGCGGCCGACGCGTGATGCTCTCCTCGAGCGACACCCCCGACGAGACGTACCGCATCGCCCACGGGATGGGCGCGATCGTGAACCTCGACGGTCTCGACATGGTGGACTGCCTCGAGCGCAGCCTTGGATGCCTGCCGGAGACCGTCTGCTGCCGGCTCAACCCCGGCGGGACCTTCGAGTCCGCCAACGGCATCATCGGCAACCCGTCCGAATCGAAGTTCGGCATGACCGAGGACCAGGTCTGGGAGGCCTTTCGTCGTTTGCGAGAGAGGGGCGTTTGCGAGTTCGGTCTCCATGCCTTCCTCGCGAGCAACACGCAGACGAACGACTACTACCCGCGGCTCGCGCGCCTGCTCTTCTCGCTGGCGGTCCGCCTCCACGAGGAGCTCGACGTGCACGTGGGATTCGTGGACCTCTCGGGCGGCATCGGCGTCGCCTACCGGCCGGAGGACGTGCCCTGCGACATCGCGGCCATCGGTTCCGGCGTCCGCGATGCCTATGAGCAGGTGCTCGTTCCCGCGGGCATGGGGGACGTGGCCGTGTTCACCGAGCTCGGGCGGTGGCTCCTGGCACCCTCCGGAGCTCTCCTCACGCGCGTGCTCCACGAGAAGGTCACGTATCGGGACTACCTCGGAGTGGATGCCTGCGCCGCCGACCTCATGCGACCCGCCATGTACGACGCGTACCATCACGTGTCGGTCGTGGGCCGCGAGGGCGAGCCGGCGTCCAGGAGGTACAACGTGGTGGGCGGCCTCTGCGAGAACAACGACCAGTTCGCGCGCGACCGCGACCTCCCGGAGACGCACGTGGGCGACCTCCTGTTCATCCACGACACGGGCGCCCACGGCCGCGCCATGGGCTACAACTACAACGGCAGGCTCCGCCCCGCCGAGGTCCTCCTCTGCGAGGACGGGTCGGCTCGGCTCATCCGTCGCGCCGAGAGTCTCGACGACTACCTCGCCACGCTCGACGTCGATGCGGAGTTCGTCTCGGCGTACGAACGTCTCAAATCGTAGGCGCCTGCGGGTGCCTGAGCGTTTCACCGTCACGCACGTCCCCAGAGGGGGAGAAGGGAAGTACAGCCATGGACATGACCAAGCTCACCGGATCGATCGTCGCTCTCATCACGCCCTTCGCGGCGGATGGCTCCGTGGACTTCGAGGCGCTCGAGCGTCTCGTCGACTTTCACCTGGCACACGGCACGGACGGCATCCTCGTGCTCGGCACCACGGGCGAGTCGTCGACGATGACGGACGAGGAGGACCTCGCCGTCAGCAGGTGCGTCGTCGAGAGGGTCGCGGGACGCATCCCCGTGATCGGCGGCGCGGGCTCCAACTCCACCGCCGAGTCTATGCGCAAGTCGGAGGGACTCGTCCGCGCGGGCGTCGACGGCCTTCTGCTCATAACCCCGTACTACAACAAGTCAAACGAAGAGGGTATCTACGAGCACTTCAAGTACGTGCTCGATCGCGTTGACGTGCCGTGCGTGCTCTATAACATCCCCGGGCGCACGGGCTGCTCCATCTCGGTCGACAACGTCAGGCGTCTGGGCGACCACCCCAACGCCTGGGCGATCAAGGAGGCGTCGGGCAACATCTCCTATGCCGCGAGCGTCGCCCGTTACCTCTCTGACGACTTCCGGATGTTCTCGGGCAACGATGACATGGTGGTGCCGATTCTGTCGCTCGGCGGCTCGGGCGTCATCTCGGTGTGGGCTGATGTCGCTCCCGCGACCGTCCACAAGATGTGCGTCGACTTTCTCTCCGGTGACGTCGAGTCCGCTCGCAGGACGCAGCTCGACAACCTCGACCTTATCCACGCGCTCTTCTGCGAGGTGAACCCCATTCCCGTCAAGGCCGCCCTTGCCAAGATGGGCATGATCGAGGAGGTCTATCGCCTGCCGCTCTGCAAGCTCGGCGAGAGGGGCGACGCCACGCTCACCGCGGCGATGAGGGGGGTCGGTCTCATTGACTAGCGTCGTTCTCGTCGGTGGCGGCAGGATGGGCGCCCTCATCCGCGAGGCCCTGGAGGCTGACGGCGGCTTCGAGGTCCTCGGCTGCTACGACGTCTCGAACTCCGGCGACCTGGACGAGCTGGCTCCTCGGGCTGACCTCGCGATCGACTTCTCCAACAGGGCGGCGCTCCCGCACGTCGAGGCCTACGTGAGACGAACTCATGCCGCGCTCGTCTCGGGAACCACGGGCTTCGACGGGCCTGAGCTCGCGCGCATGCGTGCGCTCGGTGACGTTGCCCCGGTGATTCATGCGGCCAACTACTCGCTCGGCGTGGCGGTGCTGCGAAGGGTCACCGCCGAGGCTGCCGCGGCGCTCGACGGCTGGGACGTCGAGATCGTCGAGACGCATCACAACCAGAAGGCGGACGCCCCCTCCGGCACGGCCAAGCTGCTCCTCTTCGCCGTCGATCCCGAGGGGGGCTGCCCCGTCGTCTATGGTCGCGAGGGCATGGTGGGAGCTCGCCCCGCTCGCGAGATCGGGATGCACAGCCTGCGCGGGGGAACCGAGGCGGGCACGCACGAGGTGCACTTCTTCGGTACCGACGAGGAGGTCTGCCTGACGCATCGCGCCACGAGCCGCAGGGTCTTCGTGAGTGGTGCGGTTGCCGCCGCCAAGCGCATCATCGGCAGGGAGCCTGGCTTCTACACCTTCGACGAGCTCATGTTCGACGAGTAGCATACCCGTCGGGCGAGAAAACCGTTCCGTCTTCACGCTGCCTCCGAGTCCTCGGGGGCAGCTCCTTTGGGAGGGATCTGTCATGGACGCACAGGAGATCATCGACTACATCGCCACGGCGCCGAAGAAGACGCCGGTCAAGGTCTACGTCCGCGAGCGCGAGGGCGCGGAGGTGGACTTCGGCCCCGATGCGCGCGTGTTCGGCGCGGGCGACAAGATCGTCTTCGGTGACTGGGCGAGTCTCAGCGACGTGATCGAGAAGAGCGCAGACGTTATCGAGGACTATGTCGTCGAGGCCGACCGTCGCAACTCGGGCGTGCCCCTTCTCGACATCAGGGGCGTGAACGCCCGCATCGAACCGGGGGCGATCATCCGCGAGAAGGTCGAGATCGGCGACAACGCCGTCATCATGATGGGCGCGATCATCAACATCGGTGCCGTGGTGGGGGAGGGCAGCATGATCGACATGGGTGCCGTCCTCGGTGGACGGGCCATCGTCGGCAGGCACTGCCACATCGGCGCGGGCACCGTCCTCGCCGGCGTCGTCGAGCCTGCGAGCGCCACGCCGGTCATCGTCGAGGACGACGTCATGATGGGCGCCAACGCCGTGGTGATCGAGGGCTGCCGCGTGGGCCGCGGGGCCGTGGTGGCCGCGGGCGCCGTGGTGGTCGAGGATGTGCCCGCCGGAGCGGTCGTGGCAGGCGTGCCCGCTCGCGTCATCAAGATGAAGGACGCGCGGACTGCGGGCAAGACCGCCCTGGTGGACGCCCTGCGCACGCTCTAGCCGCGAGACTCGCTCCTACGAGCTAGACGCCGAGCGCGGCGCCGAGGATGGCGCTCACGATGGAGATGACGATCGCCCCGAAGAAGGCCGCGCCGAACGAGCTGATGGAGATGCCCGCCTGGAAGACGTTTCGAGAGAGGTAGCTCGCCAGCTCGAGCATGAGGGCGTTGATCACGAGACAGAAGATGCCGAGCGTGAGAACCGTGATGGGGATGGAGAGAACCTCCATCACGGGCTTCACGATGGCGTTGACGAGGGCGAGCGCGAGGGCACAGAAGATGGGGCCGGCCCAGGCGCCGCCGACGGCGTCGATGCCGGGGACGAGCCAGATGGCAGCCGCGGTGGCAATCGCGGTGACGAACCAGGTTCCGATGAATGACATGACGGGCTCCTTTCGTGGCCTTCAAGGCAGGATACCCCAAGTCGTCGAAGCGGACGAGCGGGCGCTTCGCACTCCGCGGGCGCACGCGAGACGCTTTCATGCGATAAAGTAGGGGTGACGAAGGCGACGGGGGAGGAAGAGATGACTGACGAGCGGACCGGCGAGGACGAGACCGACAGGCTCTATGCTGCCATGTGCCTCATCGAGACACCCGAGGAGGCCAGGGCGTTCCTCCTCGACCTCTGCAGCACCCGGGAGATCGTCGACCTCGCTCAGCGGCTCCAGGTGGCAACGATGCTGAGCGTCGGCCACTCGTACGTGGACGTCTCGAAGGCAACGGGTGCCTCGTCGACGACGGTGAGCCGCGTCTCCAAGTGCCTGAACGGCGAGCGGGGCGGCTATCGCACGGTGCTTGCCAGGCTCGCTGAAGAGTCGTAGACGGCGACCACCATTTCTGTCCCGCGCCCGCGCTACCATGCAGGAGCTGAGTACCCGTTCGAGCCGGGAGGCCCGCATGTCGCTTCGCATCGTGAAAACCAATGACGAGAGAGTCGTGCCCACGCCGGTCGAGAAGGCCCTGCGCGACGCGGTCTCCTCGCACGGCAGGGCCGTTCTCCTCGTGCCGAGCTTCGCTGCCCAGCTTGCGGTCTCGAAGGCGCTCGCCGAGATGGGCGGACTCTCCCTGGGAGTCACCGTCACCACGCCGTCGGCGTGGGTCAAGGAGCGCTGGGAGGTCTGGGGTGACGGCTCTCACGTGATCGAGGGCGTCGCTCGCACCATCGCGATGGAGCTGACCCTGGACACCGCCCCCTCTGGGGTTCGCGGGGCGGTGGAGGCAAACCCTGGCACGGTCCGCGTGCTCTCGTCACTCGCCCGTTATGCCTATCCCTGGCTTCCCCTCGATCCGTCGGGGGAGCCGGATCGGATCGCCTCCTCCCTGCTGCATCTCAGTGATTCCGAGGTGGCGGCAGTGGGGCTTGTCGGCAGCTATGCGAGACTACTCCACGGCATGGGCTACGTCGAGGAGAGCGAGGCGGCGGGTTGGGTCGTCGCTCGTCTCGCGGAAGAAGAGGTCACGCTGCCCGCCTTCATGGTCACGGGCTTCTCGAGCATGCCACGAACCCAGCGCGAGCTCGTCGTTGATCTCTCGCGTCACACGTCGGTCACGCTCGTGAGCGTCTCGGTCAACCCCCAGGCCTCCCTGCTGTCCGAGCGCATGCTTGCGCGCATCGTCGAGTCGGCGGGCGTCTACGGCGTTGACGTCTCCTTGGAGGAGGACCAGGCGCCTCGCTCCACGGAGAGACACCCCGAGCTCTCGTCGGTGCTCGGCCAGCTCTTCTCGGGAGATAAGGGGACGACCCAGGCAGAGGGTGCGGTCTCGCTTCTGCGTCCCGCGGGTCCCCTCGCCGAGGCCGAGCTCGTGGCGCAGCACGTCGAGAGGCTCGCGAGCGCCGGCGCTCGGCGCGTCGTGGTCTCGGTTCCCGATGCCGACAGGGCATGGCGCGAGCTCGCACCCAAGCTTCATGCACGTGGGATCAGCGTTGGGGCCGAGCTCTCGACGCCCCTCTCAAAACTCGAGGCGGGGCGAGCGTTCTCGGGGTACATCATCGAGGTGGCCAATCTCGCCGAGCTCGCATCCACGTGGCCGGCGGCGCAGCCGGTCGAGAAGGGCTTGCTCGTCACGCTCGGTAACATGGACTGGTGGCCGCCGCGCGACCTCACGGACTTCCTGCTCTCGGACATCGCGCACGTTCCCACCGAGCGAGCCCAGCAGCTCGATGCCGCGTGGCGTGGCGACCGTCTCCTCTCGCCCCAAGACGTGCTCGACGCGCTCCAGAATGCGAGGCTGACGTCGCCGCAGGTGGCGCTCGCGACTCGTGAGCTGCTGCGCGGTCGCATCGGGTCGGCGGCCTCCAAGTTGCTCGCCCCCTACGTCGGCCATGACGGCGCCCCTCTGGTGGATGACGTCGTCTTCGATGACGAGGGAAACGTGGCGCTCTCCGTCGAGCGCCACCCCGACGCTCTCGCGGACGCTCTCGCCGTCGGCGTGCTCGGCGGCATCCTCAACGTGGCAGGCACCCTCAAGGAGCTCGGCCTCACCGCCGATCCGGCGGCGGAGCGGCGCTGCGAGCTCAAGACGCTCGTGTCCCTCACCGTTCAGGCGCTCGGTGAGGTCAGCCTCGTCGTTCGCCCGAGCGCGCCCAGCGTCGGAGCCACCTGCGAGGTGGAGCTGCTCCCGGCGAGTCGCGCCGCGTCTCTCGCCCCGCTCTCGGCAGACGCCGTCGTGAGCTGCGGACAGACCTCGGAGGAGTCGCCCGTGGGCACGGGAGACGACGTGCTCACGGCGATGCTCGCCTCTCTCGGCGTCGAGACGGAGGCGAGCCCGCTCGACGAGGCGCGTGCGTCGTTCGTCTCGCTTGCCTCCGTGCCGCGGCATCATCTCTCGCTCGAGCGGACGCTCGTGGACGCCTCGTCGAAGGACTCCTACCCCTCGGTCATGCTTACCGAGGTCATGGCCTGCTACGGGCTCGACGCCGATGACGATGCCCCCAAGGTGGGGATGGAGGTTCTCGACCGAGGAGAGGACCGTGCGGTCGAGAACGTCTCGGACGCCGGAGTTGCGCCGCAGTCCGTCGCGACCGAGGCATGCATGCCGGCTGGATCGGTGGGCCCCTCCGCCCGCGGGCTCATCCTCGTCCCTCCCATGGGGAGGAGAGATCTCGTCGACGGACGCCCCCTCCTCTCGGCCTCGCAGATCGAGTCGTACCTCGAGTGTCCCTACAAGTGGTTCAGCCTGCGCCGACTCGGACTCGGTGACGTCGACGCCGGCTTCTCGAGCATGGAGATGGGCACCTTCGCGCATCGCGTGCTCGAGTGCGCTCACCGCAGCCTCCTCGACGAGGCGGTCGCTGCCATGGTCGCCTCGGGTCTCGAGAGGCCCGACCTCGACCTCGATCCCACCATCCGCATCCCCGGCTCTCGCGTGAGCGAGGACGACCCGGCGTCCCTTGAGCATGGTCATGAGGTCGTGGGGAGGATGTTCGACGAGCATCAGACAGAGCAATTCATCCAAAGGGGGAGAAGGTCAGCCAGCCAGGCGCTCGTTCCCCATACGGCGGAAGACGAAGGGCATCTCCACTCGCTTCGCAGCGACCTCATCTCCGAGATCGACTACGAGGCCGGTCTCTTCAGGGGCTTCGAGCCGCGGTTCTTCGAGTGGAGCTTTGGTAGGCAGGGTGACCTCGTTCCCTACGCCGACGTCTACCTCACGGGCACGGTCGACCGCATGGACGTGGACGCGCATGGCCAGGTCGTCGTCATCGACTACAAGCACAAGTCGCCCGCCAACTTCTCCAAGGAGTACGGCGTCTTCGGTCCGGAAGGCTATGAGGTCGAGAAGGGCTTCTCGCTGCCTCGCCGCGTTCAGTCGCTCATCTACGGACAGATCGCGCGAAGAAGGTTCCCCGAGCTCAAGATCGTCGCGGCCGTCTATCTCGGATCGCGCGGGACGCACGCGCTCGCCGGCGCCGTCTCGGATAACGCCGTCGTCAACGTCTTCGGCACTCACGCGCCGAGCGACCAGACCCTGAAACGTATGACGGTCGACGATCGCGAGTGCTTCGGTCGCGAGGAGTCGCAGGGCATGGATGCCCTGCTCGACGCAACGGAGGGCGCCATCCGCGAGAAGGTCCACGAACTTCTCGACGGCAACATCGAGGCACGCCCGCTCGACAAGGATGCCTGCACGTACTGTCCCGTCATGAACTGCGAGAGGAGGCTCGGCTAGATGGCAGACTTCGACCTCAGCAAGCTCAACGACGAGCAGCGCGCGATTGCCACGACGCTCGACCATCCCATCTTCGTCGAGGCGGGCGCAGGCTCGGGAAAAACGTTCACGCTCACGCAGAGAATCGCCTGGGCGCTCTCCGAGGGCTCCGGCACGGACGGCGCCCCCTTCGTCGATGACCTCTCGCAGGTTCTCGTTATCACCTTCACCAAGGCAGCTGCGCGCGAGATCAAGGAGCGCGTGCGCTCCACGCTGCGCGCCGTCGGCCTCCGCGATGCGGCGCTGCAGGTCGATTCCGCATGGATCAGCACCATCCACGGGATGTGCACGCGCATCCTCAGGAGGCATGCCCTCGACCTCGGACTCGACCCGGACTTTCGGGTCGCAAGCGGAAACGAGGAGAACGAGCTCTACAACCGCGCCCTCATCGAAGTCGCAGGGGAGGCGTTCCATGACCCGCAGACGCCCGCGGACCTTCGCAAGGCGTTCGAAGAGTATGAGCTGGGTACCGTCTCGGTGACCAACGGCATCACAGGGGTCATGGGAATCGTCGACTCCCTTCGGAAGGCTGCGGTCGCGAGTGCGGGGGGATTCTCGTCACTCGTGACGCCCCCTCCTGCCGACGTCTCGGAGGTCATGCAGTCCCTATACACGAGCTATGGGTCGCTGCAGGTGAGCGGCCTTTCCAAGACGGCGGCTCCGATAGTGGCGTCATCGCTCGAGGCGCTCGGGGGCTTCTTCAGGCTCGCGCCGGGCGCCCGTACGCCGGAGGCGGCTGCCGAGGCGCTCGAGAAGGTATCGCTCCCCAGGAGCAGCAAGGCCATCGCCGAGTTCTTGCCTGAGGCCAAACGTGAGCTCGCGCTCGCGAATGCGGAAATCGCGCTCTCGTCCGTCGCATCAGCGGCGCCTCATCTCATCGCGCTCGCGCAGAGATTCGACGAGCGATACATGGCTCTCAAGAAGGAGCGTTCGCTCCTCGACGACGATGACCTCGTGCGCCTCGCGCTGCATGCCGTGCGTGACGATCGGGGTGTGGCCGCCGACTATGCCGGTCGCTTCAGGCTCGTGATGGTCGACGAGTTCCAGGACACCGACTCCCAGCAGCTCGAGCTCATCTCGCTCCTCTCCGGGAACGACGCCGAGCATCTCGCCACGGTTGGAGACGCGCAGCAGTCCATCTACCGCTTCCGCGGGGCAGACGTGAGCGTCTTTCGCGCGCGCGGCGCCTCGCTGCCTCTCGAGGACCACGTTCGTCTCTCCGTCAACTACCGCAGCCACGCCGACGTGCTCTCGTTCGTCGGCCGCGTCTGCGGAGGCGAGCGTGGCGTGGTGGAGGACTACATGCGACTCGACCCCAATCCGAGTCGCAGGGACGACTACGTGGCGAGGTCGCTCCCGCGTGTGTCCGTCGAGCTCACGGTCGGCCAGTCAAGGGTGTCAACGGAGCAGAGGGCGGTCGCGGCGGTCGCGGTGGCAGACCGTCTCGCCCAGTATAGGGACGCGGGCGAGGACGTCGGAGACATGGCGCTGCTCCTCGGCGTAACCACGCACGCCGACAACTACATCGACGCTCTGCGCGCACGTGGCCTCGAGTGCGTCGTGACGGGTGGCTCGACCTTCACGAAGACCGTCGAGGCGAGCGTCATGGGGGCGCTCCTGCACTTTCTGGCAAATGACCGCGACACGCAGTCCGGTCTCTTCCCTCTGCTCAGCTCCGAGCTCTTCGACCTCGACGCGAACGACTTCGTCCTGCTGGGTACGTGCTCCCAGCAGACGGTCGACGCTCCCGCCAAGCGCGACATCGACCGCGGCATGATGTCCATGGACATGTACCATGACGCCCCGGTGTCCGCTCGCCTCGACCGTGCCCACGAGGTGCTGTCGCGCGCCCGAAGCCTCATGCGCCGACGTCCCGTCGCCGACGTCTGCCTTCAGGTCGTGCGCGACTCCGGCTGGCTCGAACGACTCGAGCGTCAGGGTGCCGTCGGACGCTCGCGCGAGGCAAACGTTCTCGCCGCTATCGGCTACATCCGTGACCTCACGTCCGAACTCGGGCTTGGTCCGGGGCGTGCGGCAACCGAGTACGACACCTGGCTTGCGACGTCCAAGATTCCCCCCGCGTCCCTTGCGGGAGGGAAGCTCGCGGCAGTCCGTGTCATGACGATTCATGCCTCCAAGGGTCTCGAGTTCCCGATCGTGGCCGTGGCGGAGTGCTGGAACGATCCAACCCAGGACTCCGGCGTGGTGACGGGTCGCGCCGCAGACGGGACCGTTCCCGTCGTGCTCGTCCCCAAGAACTTCTCGAAGACTGCCGCGAATCTGACGGACGATGGCGATCCACGCTCCCTCGCGGAGTGGTACGCCCACCTCTGTGCGAGCAACAGGTTCGGAGCAACGGCCGAGAAGGCCCGTCTTCTCTACGTGGCTCTCACGCGCGCGCGGGAGGCCCTCGTCGTCGGCATGTGTGCGTGCCCAACGTCGAAGTCGTGGCTTTCGCCTGAGCTCTCCGCGAAGGTATGCAACGCCCTCTTCGAGGGGGAGCTGCCACCGGTGGGCGAGTCCGTCATCGACTATGGGGGCTCGGCTCCTGCGTGCGTGCGCAGGATCGACGTGTCTGCGTCCACGACGGAGGACGGCGTCGCCTGCAAGATCGCGAACTCGGCGGGATCGCTCGCCGACGTGGAGGGAGTCGCCCTCACGGATTCCGTCCAGATATCCCTTCTCGGCTGCGCCGAGGCAGATGCGGTCTCATCCAGCTTCGACCTCTACCCGATGACCGTGGACGCCCTCACCCCAGCAACGCTCATGCGCTCGTCGCGCTCGGGCGTCTTCAGCTACTCGTCCGCCCACGGTCAGATGGAGCTCGAGAACGCTCCCTCTTCCGAGCCGCAGCTACCCACGCGCGCCGAGCGTGATGCGGAGCAGGAGGGGGCACCCGTCGCGCAGGACAGCGACAAGGCGACGAGCCTCGGCTCCGCCTTCCACGAGCTCGCGCAGGCCATGGTCGAGAGCGGGGGCTTTCCCTCGGAGCGACACGTCCGCGCCATGGAGAAGTACTGGCACCTCTCGCCGAGGGCGTGCACGAAGCTCGAGGCGGCGCTCGTGCGTTGGCGCGACTCCGATCTTCGACGAGAGGTGCTCCGCCATGGCCTCGTCCGTGCCGAGGTGCCGTTCTTCTGCAGGGTGGAGTCTCGCTTCGGAGGCCACGTCGAGGGTGCCATCGACCTTCTCGCCACGGACGCCGACTCCTCGCACGCGCTCGTCGTCGACTACAAGACGGGTGACGCCGGCCTCTCTTCCGAGCAGATTCGCTCCCGTCACGAGATGCAGGCGAACTTCTATGCCCGCGTGCTCATGCTCCAGGGCTTCGAGAGCGTGGAGTGCGCCTTCGTCGGCGTCGAGCTCGACGACGGGAGCGGGCAGCCCGTGGTCACGCGCTACGCGTTCGGTGAGGGACGTGCTCCGCAGATGGAGTGACGCCCTATCTTTGGACCCGTGTGTTTCGTGTGGGGAGCAGCGTGCGGACAAGCTGCGGCGCGTTGCTCCCACCCAGCTAGAACAGGTGTTTGCCCACGCCATCGACCGCGTCCATGGGCTATCCTATGACGTGTCGAACACGCGCACTGCGCTCACAATGCCCCCAGGAGCTTCCATGGCCTTCGTGCACCTCCACAATCACTCGGACTTCTCGATACTCGACGGTGCCACGCGCATTCCCGACATGGTGAGGCGTGCCAACGACCTCGACATGCCCGCCATCGCCCTCACCGACCACGGGTACATGTTCGGCATCCCCAACCTCGACCTCGAGTGCCGAAAGTACAACGACGACCAGGAGAACATGAAGCGCTGGCGTCATGACCTCGAGTGCTTTAAGAAGGGGTGGCCCCTCGACGAGCCCGAGCCTGACGCGGATGACGCCTCCTACTTCAATCGCGTCCATGACCAGTGGGCATCCGACGTGGCGGCGTGGGAGTCGTCCGGTCATGACCTCGCCTCGGTCAAGGCCAACCGACCCAGACTCAAGGTCAAGCCCATCTTTGGCTGCGAGGCCTACTTCATCACCGACGACTGCATCGAGAAGGGCTCCAAGCAGCGCCGCTATCACCTGATCCTTCTCGCCAAGAACGAGACGGGCTACGTCAACCTCATCAGGTGCATGTCCAAGGCCGCGGGCCACGAGATGATGTACTACCGTCCGCGCACCACCTTCGCGATGCTCGAGGAGTACCACGAGGGGCTCGTCTGCCAGAGTGCCTGCGTCCAGGGCATCATCCAGCAGCACGTGCTCGACGGGCAGTTCGATGACGCCTACGAGTGGGCGCGCAGGTTCAAGGGTCTCTTTGGCGATGACTTCTACCTGGAGATCCAGGACCACGGCCTCGAGTTCCGCAACGGCTGGAACGACCGCAAGCTCGACGAGTACCTCGTCAAGATGGCCCACGAGCTCGATATCAAGGTCATCGCGACGAACGACTTCCACTATCTCAACCGCGAGGACGCCCCCACGCAGGACATCCTCTCGTGCATCGGCAAGGCCACGACGCTCGACAACCCCGACCGCATGAAGATGGACGGCTCGGAGTTTTACATGAAGACCGAGGAGGAGATGCGCACGCTCTTCTCCTGGATACCCGAGGCCTGCGACAACACGCTCGAGGTCGCCTCGAAGTGCGACTTCGAGCTCGACTGGAGCTCCATGTACCTGCCCCAGTACCCTGGCCTGCGCCCGGGCGAGTCCGCCGACTCGCGCTTCCGCGACGAGTGCGAGAAGGGCCTCGCCAAACGCTACGGCGACGACTGGCGCAACGTCGTCATCAACGGCGTAAACGTACAGGAACGCTTCGAGTACGAGTACAAGGTCATCTGCGACAAGGGCTTCGCCAACTACTTCCTCATCGTCCAGGACTACGTCCAGTGGGCGAAGGACAACGGCATCGGCGTGGGACCGGGCCGAGGCTCAGCCGCAGGCGCCATCGTCGCCTACGCCATGAACATCACGAGCTTCGACCCGCTCGAGAACGGCCTCATGTTCGAGAGGTTCCTCTCGCCCCAGCGCTCCGAGATGCCCGATATCGACATGGACTTCGACGACGAGCACCTCCAGGACGTCCTTCAGCACGTGCGCGAGGTCTACGGCGAGGACCACGTGTGCAAGGTCATCACCTACTCCACCATCAAGGCGAAGCAGGCCATCAACGACGCCAACCGCGTGCTGGGCTTCCCCGTCTACAAGGGCCAGAAGCTCTCCAAGATGCTCTCCAACGACCCCCGTCTCGCGCTCCCCAACGCGCTCCACAAGAACGAGGGCAAGGAGGACCAGTACTCGCCCGACTTCGAGGAGGCCTACAAGTCCGACAAGGAGTCCAGGCAGATCATCGACGCCGCGCTCGCGATCGAGGGCCTCACCCGCGGCGAGGGCGTCCACGCCTGCGCCACGCTCATCGCGCCCACGCCGGTCACCGACCACGTTCCCACGAAGCTCGACACCAAGGGCAACGTCACCATCACGCAGTACGAGGGCCACTCGGTCGCGGACATGGGCCTGCTCAAGATGGACTTCCTCGGCCTACGCACCCTGACGGTCATCTCCAAGGCGCTCGAGAACATCCGCCACAGCCATCCCAGCCCCGCCGACATCGAGAAGATGCCGCCCGCGGTGCGCGCCTGCATCAAGGACGGTGCCACCTGCGTCGACATCGACGTGGACAAGATCGACTTCTCCGACCCCAACATCTACGCCCTCATGGGCAGGGGTCACACGGCGGGCGTGTTCCAGATCGAGTCCGGCGGCATGACAGCCACCATCAAGGGCATGCAGCCCAAGGAGTACAAGCAGATCGTCGCACTCATCGCCCTCTACCGACCTGGCCCGCTCGGCGCCGGCATGGTCACGACCTACATCAACCGCATGAACGGCAAGGAGCCGGTCGTCTTCTACGACAACCGCCTCTCAGACATCCTCGACGAGACCTATGGCACCATCGTGTACCAGGAGCAGGTCATGCAGATCTCCGTCAAGATGTCCAACTTCTCCGCCGGCGAGTCCGACTCGCGCATCCGCAAGCCCGTCGCCAAGAAGAAGATCAAGCTCCTCACGAGCACCACCTTCCACTGGGACAACGGCAAGGACGAGACGACCTACGACCACTGGATGAACGGCGCGGTGGAGAACGGTTACAAGAAGGAGATCGCGCAGCGCATCTGGGACGATGTCCTCGAGTTCGCCTCGTACGCCTTCAACAAGAGTCACTCGGCCGGCTACGCCATCCTCGTCATGCAGACCGCCTGGCTCAAGGCCTACTTCCCGCGCGAGTACATGGCCTCCGTCCTCACCTCCTACATGGGCAAGACGGACAAGATCGTGCACTACGTCACCTCCTGCCGTCACGAGGGCATCTCCATCCTCCCGCCCGACGTCAACGAGTCCGGCAAGGACTTCACGGCGACGACCGAGGGCATCAGGTTCGGGTTCGCAGGCATCCGCGGCGTGGGCGAGGGCGTGGGCGACGCCATCATGGCGGAGCGAGACGAGAACGGCCCCTTCAAGAACCTCCACGACTTCGTCGACAGGGTCGATGGCACCCAGGCGAACCGCCGAGTGGTCGAGGCTCTCATCAAGTCCGGTGCCTTCGACTACTCCGGTTACACGCGCATGCAGATGATGCACTTCGTGGACAAGAACAATCCCGAGAACATCATCGACGCCGCAGCACGTAAGCAGAAGGAGCGCGCGGCCGGCCAGTTCTCGATGTTCGACATGTTCTCCGACATCGACGGCTCCGGCTTCCAGGAGTCCGTTCCCGCGCCGGACGGCATCGAGTGGGACCGCCGGATCAAGCTCGCCCAGGAGCACGATGTTCTCGGCATCTACGTCTCCGACCACCCGCTCCGTCCGTACGAGTACGCGCTCTCCAAGCAACGTGACTACACCATCTCCGACATCGCGGTGTCGGAGGAGTACGTCGACCCCACGGGCGGCGTTCACGAGCGCTTCAAGGTGCCTGAGGGCAAGCTCGTGAGGTTCGCGGGCATGGTCACGGGGATTCAGAAGAAGACCACCAAGAACGGTGACCCCATGGCCATCGTCACCCTCGAGGACATGGAGGGCGAGATCACGCTCGTCGTCTTCCCGAAGGTGTATCGCCAGTGCGCGTCCACCCTCACGGGAGAGGTCGACCCCGAGACGGGCGAGAGCTCGGGGGACATCTTCATCTCCGCCAAGGGTCGCCTCGAGCGCTCTGACCGCGGTGACCAGCTCATGTGCGCCGAGATCACGAAGCTCGACCTCAACGAGAGGAGCAACCGCCCGAAGGTCCTCGAGATCAACCTGCCGGCCAACCTGCTCTCGCGCACTCGCATGGACGCGCTCGTGGGCGTTCTCGGCCACTATGCCGGTCTCGACCACGTCGAGCTCCGCGTCGAGAGCGCCGAAGGCAACACCCTGCGCATGGAGCTCCCCACCCGCGTGGACGCCCGCAACATGGTGCTTCTCGCCGAGGTCACCGACCTCGTGGGTCGCGAGGGGCAGGTCGTCGTGGCGTAGCGATTCTGGCTGCGCCCAAGGTCTTCGGTTACGAAGCGTCGCGGCTGGGGATAAGAGGAGTATCTGCATTCGTCGGAAAGGAGACACCATGGCCGAGGCCAAGTTCTACCGTTGCAAGCATTGCGGGAACATCGTCCTGATGGTCGACGAGGAGTGCTCGTGCGTGCCGCATTGCTGCGGCGATCCGATGGAGCTGCTCGTTCCCGGTTCGGTCGACGCAGCCGTCGAGAAGCACGTGCCCTCCCTCGTCCGCGAGGGCAATCGACTCAACGTGAAGGTCGGAGAGGTCGCCCATCCCATGACCGAGGCTCACTACATTCAGTGGATCGCCTTCGTGAGCTCGCGGAAGACCGTCATCCGTCACCTCACGCCCGAGGATGCCCCCGAGGCGCGCTTCTGCGTCGAGGATGGCGAGGACGCCACGGTCTATGCGTACTGCAACCTCCACGGCCTCTGGAAGGCCGAGGGATAACGCAGGTATGGGCAGCCTGTCCGGGCCGTCCGGGCAGGTTGCCAGAGGATTCCGGCAGTTCCTCCGCCCATCGGCTCGTCCTATGATGGACAAGGACCACTGGGGAGGGACTTCCTTGAGAATTGCGATCGCGCAGATGAATACGAGTGCCGCCGATTTCGAGAGGACGGTGGACCGCATGGTGGAGTACTCGCACCGTGCGGCGCAGAGTCATGTCGATCTGCTCGTCTTCCCCATGGCAGCGCTCACCGGTCCGCTTCCCGTGGGCGCCTCCGACCAGGAGGGCTATCTCCTCGACCTCGCGGAGACGCTCGTCACCCTCTCTGATCGGCTCGAGTGTCCGAGCGTCGTCCCCCTCGTGACCTCGCTCGAAGGCGAGCTCGTTCCCGAGGCCATGCTCGTGCGCGATGGGAATATGGTACCTCTCAAGCTCGGGGCCTACCTCAGGTCGATCGTCACGGCGCGAAAGGGGGAGGGGCCATCCGTGGGGCAGGAGTCCCCGGCTCCCGACCTTCCCGTGCTTGAGATTGCCGGCGCGAGGCTCGGCATCGCGTTCACGTATGACGACCTTGACGACTACGACGACTTTGACTTCGACGTTGACGTCGTCCTCTTCCTCTCGGGTTACAGCTTCGGCATCGACGACCCCTCGTCGGTGCTTGGATCGGCCATCTCGGAGGGACGCTTTCTCGGCGATGCTGAGGCGACCAGCGCGTGGATCGTCGCTTCGGGCTCTCTCGGAGGCTACGGGACGCAGGTCTTCACCGGGTCGAGCTTCGTGCTCGCCCCCTGGGGGGAGCTTGCGGCTCAGGCGCCGTCCCTCGAGGAGTCGTTCCTGGTCTGTGACATCGACCCTCACTCGGAGGGTCCGCTTGCGCACCCGCTCGAGCAGGAAGTCTTCGACCGTCCGCTCTCCGCTTGGGGTGCGCTTTCGCTCGGTCTGAGCGACCTCTGCGAGAAGACCGGCAACAACGACGTGGCCGTGCTCCTCGACGGGAGCCTCGACTCCATGGTGGTCGCCGCTCTCGCCACGGACGCGCTCGGACCCATGAGGGTCCATGCCCTCGTCCTCGATGACGGGGTCGCTCAGCATACGCTCTCGAGCCGCACGCTCGTGCGTAACCTCAGAGTGGACGCGCGCGAGCTCACTGCCGCGTCAATCGACGCGCGGGGCGATGTCGAGCTCGTGCGCGACATCGCAGGGGCACATCTCGCTGCCCTTGCTCGCGAGGTCCATGGTCTCGCGCTCTCCAATGCGGACAAGACCGAACTCGCCCTCGAGGAGGACTCTTGTGCCGTCTGTGCCGCCCGGATCATGCCCATTGGCGACCTTTACCGTTCCGACGTCATCGAGCTCGCTCGACTGCGCAACACGATCTCCCCCGTCATCTCGCGAGGTGCCCAAACTGCCTATGAGGTGCCCGAGATCGACGGGCTCGAGGAGTGCGGGAGCTCGGACGAGGAGCGACTCGTGTTCGTCGACCACGTGCTCATGGGTTACGTGGAGGGGGAGCGCAGCGTGTCCGACATCGTCTCGGAGCGAGGACACGCTCACGTGGTCGAGGAGATCGTCCGCCGCGTGAGCGATCTCGAGCTCTCGCGGTCTGGCCGAGGCATCTGCCTCATCGCGTCCTCGAGGACCCTCTTCGATGCTCGCAACCCGCTTGGACTGGTCTGGCGCGACAGGACTCGCGGAGAGGATGAGCGCTCGGATCCGAAGGAACGGGGGAACGTCGTCCTACCGGATCTCGCGGGACTCGCTGGCGCGACCGGAGAGGTCCCCGATCACCACATTCGTGACGTGCGCGAGATGATCGACTTCCTTCGAGACTTCTCGCAGGGCGGTGGTCTCTACCCCGAGGGATTCGGGGAGGCTCCCGTCAGCGGGGACGATGACGGGGATGATAAGACGCAGGGGCAGGGACACGTGTGGAGCAGTCCCTTCTCGGAGAACTAGATGCTGGACTCCCCGCGGGCCTCCCGTGGTATACTCGAACGAACGTTCGTTTAATTGCATCGACACGTATCGGAGGGGAGGTCGTGTGATCATTCTTGGTATTGACCCCGGCCTCGCGCACACCGGATGGGGCGTCGTCGAGTCTCGGGGCAGCACATGTCGCGCACGCGCCTACGGCTGCGTCGCCACCAAGTCTGATGAGCCTATAGACCAGCGTCTCGGGAAGATCTACCGAGAGATCCAAGACGTCATCCACCGCTATGGTCCAACTGAGCTTGCCATCGAGAACATCTACTTCGGCGAGAACAGCCGCTCTGCCATCGCGACCGCTCAGGCGAGGGGTGCCGCCATCGTGGCATGCTCCGCCGCGGGACTCGCGGTGGGGGAGTACACGCCGATGCAGATCAAGCAGGCCGTGGTCGGGACGGGCGCGGCAGACAAGCACCAGGTCACGTACATGGTCAAGACCCTTCTCGAGCTCGACCACGAGCCCCATCCCGATCATGCCGCAGACGCCCTGGCTGCCGCGGTGTGTCATGCTAACCTCGTGCGCACGAAGGCGCTCGGCGAGACAAGAAGGAGCTGCGCGTGATCGTCCAGCTTACGGGAACGCTCGTGTCGGTACTTCCAACGCGCGTCGTGATCGATGTCGGCGGGGTCGGGTATGAGCTCGGCGTCTCGTCGACCACCGCAGCTGCGCTCCCTCCCGTCGGTGAGGCGGGGGTCACGATTCTCACGCGCATGATCGTCCGCGAGGATGCGATGGAGCTCTATGGTTTCGCCACCCGCGAGGAGCGCGCCCTCTTCGACCAGCTCCGCGCCATCGTGGGAGTTGGTCCCAAGCTCGCCCTCTCGGCGCTCTCCACCTTCACCCCGGCGCAGCTCGCGCAGGTCGTCTCGACGCAGGACATCAGCCGCATGGCACAGGTGCCGGGGGTCGGTCGCAAGAAGGCGAGTCGTCTCCTCGTCGAGCTCTCTGATGTCTTCTCTAAGAACGCCGAGCTCAGAGGACTCGTCGGCCTCTCTGAGCCCAGCGGGCAGATCACACTTCCCGCAGACGCCCCCTCCGTGGACTCCGATGCGACCGACGCCCTCCTCTCCATGGGATTCACCCCACAGGAGGCGGGACTTGCCCTCGAGGGTCACGACGACGCGGGCGCCACCACCATCGAGAAGGCCATCGCCTATGCGCTCAGGCGCCTGGGGAGTGGTAGCTGATGTGGGAGTCGAGCGAGAGCGACCTGTTCGCCGGAAAGGCGGGTGACGCCCAGCCCAAGCGTGAGGATGCCCGCGCCGTCGCGAGCGAGCTTACGTCCGAGGACCTTGACCAGGATCGCTCGCTTCGTCCCAAGACGCTTGACGAGTACCTCGGACAGGCGCGAGTCCGCGAGAACCTCCGGGTGCTCATCCAGGCGGCCAAAGATCGTCACGAGCCGCTCGACCACGTCATCTTCTCGGGCCCTCCCGGTCTGGGCAAGACGACGCTCGCTGGCGTGGTCGCAAACGAGATGGGTGCCAAGCTGCACACCACCTCAGGACCCGCCATCGAACGCCAGGGGGACCTCGCTGCGATCCTCACCAATCTCGAGGCTGGTGACGTACTCTTCGTCGACGAGATTCACCGTCTCAACCATCAGGTCGAGGAAGTGCTCTATCCGGCGATGGAGGACTTCTTCCTCGACATCGTCATCGGCAAGGGTCCCGCCGCACGCTCCATCAGGATCGAGCTCCCCAAGTTCACGCTCGTCGGAGCCACGACGCGCACTGGCCTTCTCACCGGACCCCTCCGTGATCGCTTCGGCATCTCGTATCGTCTCGACTACTACACGCCCGAGGAGCTCTCCACCATCGTGCACCGATCCGCCACCATCCTCGGTGTGGACATAGACGACCAGGGAGCTGCCGAGATCGCCTCTCGCTCGCGAGGCACGCCACGACTGGCCAACAGGCTGCTCAAGCGCGTGCGCGACTACGCGCAGGTCAAGGCTGCCGGAGAGATAACCTGGGAGGTCGCCTCCGAGGCGCTCTCCTTCTTCGAGATAGACGAGATGGGCCTCGACACCATGGACGTGAGGATTCTCCAGTCGCTCTGCTCCACGTTCAGGGGCAGGCCGGTGGGTCTCACCACCATCGCGAGCGTGGTCGGCGAGGATCCCTCAACCCTCGAGGATGTCTACGAACCCTATCTGCTTCAGCGTGGGCTCATCGTGCGCACGCCCCAGGGCAGGCAGGCCACCCTTGCCGCATTCGAACATCTGCACGTCAGTCCACCCACCGCCAGGTAGCGGTGGGGGAAGGAGGCAATCATGCTTCAGAGGGACTATCTTCTCGAGATAATCTCACAGTTCGTCGAGGCCGTCATGCGCGCCATGCGCCTCGCGGTCGAGAACTCTGACCCCTCGGCCTGTCAGGAGATCGAGCAGCAGATCGGAGAGCTTCTCGACCTCGAGCCGGAGACTGCTCTTCAGCTCGCCCCCGACTCGCTCGTCACGATGATGGTTCTCTCGGGCATGGGCTCATCGGTGGCGCACTACGTCTCCTACTCCCTCGAGCGCCTCTCGACGATCTATGACTCCATGGGGGAGACGGACAAGTCCGGTCTCAGGCATCTCCAGGCGAAGGCGGTCGGAGAGTCGTTCGACTGCGATCCCAACGTCCCGCCTGAGGAGTTCGCGGAACTCGATGCCGAGCTCTTCTCCGATAAATAGCCGCTAGCGTCCGACGCCGAGTAGGCCCGCGTCGTCGAGCGCCTGTGCCACGCGTTCGTGGGAGGTTGAGTACTCGTCGACCAGGTTCCTCACGCCACCGACGAGGTGCGTGAAGTCCTGCTCGGTGAGATAGCGACGCAGCATGAGAAGGCATTCGTCGATGTCTCCCACGGAATCGCTCGCATAGTTGTAGAGCCGCTCCTCGTGTGCGCAGATGTTGCGGACCGCGATGATTTCGTCGAGGTCGCTGAGCATGCTCTTCCGCGTGATGGGGGAGTCGCCGGTGCGGCCGCAGGCCTCCCACACGCGATTGCATGCGGCAACCTGCTCGCCGCGGCGCATGAGTGCATAGAAGTACTTGAGATTGCCAAAGGTGAGCTCGTTGAAGAGCACCCACAGGGGCACGCCGTCGTAGTGATTGCGGTAGTGGCTCACGCGGACGTCGCCAGTCGTCATCTCGTCCTCGACCCCTCGCGCGTGATGCTCGAGCGTGTTAATCATCCAGTCGAGGTCGCCCTCGAACTCATCCTCGCCCCGAAGGTACTCGCGTGGAGTCGTGTAGCAGCCGCGGCGCAGGTAGTCCTCCGTCCCTCTGTGGACCTCACAGAAGCAGTACGAGAGGATCGAGCGCATCGTGGCCTCCACGGTCATGACGTGTCGAAAAACGAGTGCGCGGAGGTCTCGGTCAAAGCGGAAGAGCGCGTAGACGTCATCGAAGGACGTGTCAGGGAGGAAGCGGTCGTCCTCGGCCCTCTCCGAGGCGCGTACGTCGATGAAGGGCAGCTTGTAGCCGTTGACCACGGCATAGTATCCCTCGCGCATGAGAATCGTGTGCGTCTCCGGGGTGGTGGAGACCCCGCGTGCGTTGAGTATCCGAATCTGGTCGTCGATGCTGCGGAACGACTTGTTCATCTGGTTCCTCCTCATCGAACGGATGTATGACGGCGACCTAGCTCGAAACGAAGCTATCCGTTAGTCCCTATCGGCGTCGTTCAAGGCTTCGGTCTGGGCCATGGTGGTGAGCTTCCTCTTCAGCGTCGCGATCTTCCTGTCCTGGGTGAAGGTGCGAATGAGGAGGACGACGATGCCGCAGAGGAAGACGAAGTTCGCGGGCGAGTCAAAGCCGAGAAGGCCTGACGCCCAGTACGCGATTCCGGGGAAGATCGCGGCGATGATGAGGAGGAGCGAGAGGAGAAGCCAGAAGATCGAGTCGGTGATCTCGAGGTCGGCCTTCCTCACCTTGCGCATCACGAAATAGAGCACGAGGGCGGAACAGACGATAAGGGAAACCCTGAGCGCGATGTTCATGATCTGATCACCTGAACCACTGGACGAAGAGAATGGACGTGCACGTGCGCGCCATGTAGACGATGGACTTCCATGCGTTGAAGTAGCTTTCGCCCGCCTGGCGCTCGCGCATCTGCACCTGCATCTCGGAGACCTTGGCGCCATGGCGCATCAGATAGGCGATTGAGTCGGGCTCGGGCCCGAAGTCGAAGCGGCGCGCGAACTGCTCGAACATGCTGCGGTTGAACAGACGCATGCCGCTCGTGGGGTCCTTGATGGTACGGCCGCAGGTCAGACGGATGATGCCAGTGATGAGACGAGAGCCGGCCATGCGCGCCGAGACGGGCTTCTCCTCGTCGATAAAGCGCGAGCCGATGACGATGTCGGCGCCCGTTGTCTCCATCTCGGATATCATCGGGCCGATGTAGTCCGGCATGTGTTGACCGTCGGCGTCGAACTGGATCACCGCGTCATAGCCGTGCGCGAGCGCGTAGCGACATCCGGTCTGAAAGCCTCCCGTGAGCCCGAGGTTCACGGGGTGGGTCACGTGTCTGATTCCCCGCTCACGGCAGATGCGCTCCGTGGCGTCTGATGACCCGTCGTTCACCACGAGGTAGTCACAGCTTGGAACGGTCGACACGAGCTCATCGACGGTGGAGGCGATGCTGTCCTCCTCGTTGTAGGCAGGAATGATTGCAAGTACCTTCATGAGGTCCCTAACCGTTGCTCGGGCGATGGCCGCTTAATTCACAGCTTCCTTATCCTAGCTGATGGCGAGGCCGTTTCCAACGCGTTCGCTTTTGTTACGCGACGCTTGCACGGTTCCGACAAGAATTGCCGTCAAGGTCTGGCAGGAACCCCTGTCTCGCTATGCCGCGTCCTGTTCCGCGACCGCGTCCTTTCCCAGGAGGGTGCGAAAGTCTGCCGCAGCGGTGATCGCGCCGAGGATGATTACCACGGCGCACACGATGCCGCGCACGTCGGGCATCGTTCCCAGCATGATGAGCGAGAACGGGATGGCCCAGGCTGAGTAGGTGATGTTGAGCGCCATCGCGCGAGACGCGCCGATCTGGGCGATTGCCTTGTAGTAGCAGAGGTACGAGGCGGTGCCGAGCAGAGCTGCCACGGCGATGACCGGCATCGCGGGACTCGTGAAGGCATCCACGACGCAATTCCATCCACCGAGCAACGGCAGAATCACGATGGCATAGGTGAGGGCTGACGTGGTCTGGCGAATTTGCATCGCGCACTCGTCGTCGACGCTCGCGTTGCGAAGGCCCCAGTCGATGATCACGGCCTCCGTACCCCAGCCGAACACGCAGACGAGGGCGCCGATGATGCCGATCGTCCAGCTGCCGGGAACACCGACGGCCGGTGTGTAGCCGAGGGCGGCGACGCCCGCCAGACACACGATGAGACCGACCCACTGATAGGGGCGCATGCGCTCCTTGAGGAATATCGTTGCCAGGACGGCCCCGTATGCCGGGAAGAACGCGGAGATGGCTGCCGTATACGCAGGCCCGATGTTGTTGATGGCCATCACGTAGCCCGTCATGCCGATGGGACCGCCGATCAGAGCCGCCCCGATGATGACGAGGCCCTGACGCGAGCACAGCACCTTGCGCGTCATGCCGAGCTTGTGGCGAATGCCCATGTAGCCGAAAGCAAAAACGGCAGAGCTCGCGTCGTGCAGGAACGTGCTCGTGAAGGCCGCCAGCGCAATCGCTTGCGCAGTCGCCATGAAGACACCTCCGCCGAGCGCCACGCCGAGTATGACCGTGTCAAGCGCCCAGGTGAGGGCGGCGGCAATTCCGAAGAGCATGGGGATTCTCGCTTTCGTCGAGGGGGGGGTCAAACAGGGGGACGGTCTAGTTGGCCTTCTCGTACCAGGAGAGGACCTCGTCGATGTAGTCGACGGCATAGCTGCGGTAGATGTCGAGCCATTCCCCGACGCCGGCGCCCTCCGCCTCCTTCTCGAGGGCCCAGACATACCAGCACCAGCCACCGAGCACCACGCGCGACCAGAAGTGGCGTCTCTGCTCGAAGGTGGGATGCCCGTCGAAGTAGAAGGCGAGAGCGGCTTCAGCCTGAGCCCTGTCGTACTCGCTGCAGATCACGAAGGTCCCGAAGTCGTTGCCTGGGTCGCTCATTCCCGCGAACTCCCAGTCGATGACGTTGACGGTGTCGTCCTCGTCAAAGAGGAAGTTGAGCGGCAGGTAGTCGTTGTGGCTGAAGCACAGACCGTAGCCATCGCGCGTGGAATACGCGTTCAGGCGCACGACCTTCTCGCGCAGCTCGTCATAGCCGTCAATCTGAATCGGGCCGTGTGAGGCGAGCAGTCTCTCGTAGCCGACGCCGTTCTCGAAGAAGTCGAACGTCGAGCCGATGACCGCATCGGACTCGTGGAAGCTCCGGCAGAGCTCCATCGCTCGCTTCACCTGGGCAGGATCGTTTGGGTCGAGGTTCTTCGCGTTGGGGACGAAGCGGCAGACCTTCCAGCCGTGCTTCGAGTCCTCGCAGACGAACGTGCGGTCGATGCCAAGCTCGTGTGCCGCCTCGTTGGCCTGGGTCTCGGCAATCCGGTTGATGAACTTGTCCGTGCCAATCCCGGGGTGACGATAGACGTACTCGTCACCGTCTGCGTTCACGTGGAGCGAGACGTTCGTCAGTCCTTGGCTCAGCGCGTGAATGTCATCTACCTCGCTTTCCGTGACGCCAAGTACGTTCGAGAGGTTCTCGAAGATGCCTGGGCAGAGTTTCTCCGCCTCCGCGCAGGTGAGCGAGGACTTGTCCAGCAGCATCAGACGTTCTTCTTCGGCGTGCGTCACGGCTTTTCCTTTCTTTGTGCTACTCTCTATTTTCTATGTATTCAGTTTGCTGTATGGTAGCTGTTCAAAAACCAAATGTAAACTCAGCATGCTGAACAAGTAAGCTCCACGTAAATTTCACGAATCCGCGCTCGTCCGCCTGAACCGAAGCCGTGGGGTTTGGTTACATAAAAGGAGAAGCGATGACCCTCTCGAGAAACGAATTCAAGGTCCTTTATGCGCTGGATAAGGACCCCGGCGCGTCGCAGCGAGCAACTGCAGAGACGGCGGGGGTGTCGGTCGGAACCGTCAATCGGCTGATCAGACAGTTCGAGGACATGGGTCTCATGGACTGCTGCGCTCTCACCGCGGAGGGCGAGGCCGCCCTTGCCCCGTATCGTGTGGACAATGCCGTCATCATGGCGGCGGGTCTCTCCAGCCGCTTCGTGCCGCTCTCGTACGAGAAGCCCAAGGGTCTTCTGCGCGTGCGCGGCGAGGTGCTCATCGAGAGGCAGATCCGTCAGCTCCGCGAGGCCGGGATCGATGACATCACCGTCGTCGTGGGATACATGAAGGAGGCGTTCTTCTACCTCGAGGAGAAGTACGGGGTGAGGATCGCCGTCAACCCCGACTATGCCAAGCGCAACAACAACTCGACGCTGATGCTCGTCCGCGAGCGCCTCGGCAACACCTACGTCTGCTCCTCGGATGACTACTTCTCGGAGAACGTCTTCGAGCGCTACGTCTACGAGGCCTACTACGCCGCTTCGTACTTCGAGGGCCCCACGGGCGAATACTGTCTCACCACCGCTCGCGACGGTCGAATCACGAAAGTGTCCGTCGGTGGTCATGACTCCTGGGCGATGCTCGGTCACGTCTACTTCGACCGTGCGTTCTCGCGGGAGTTCGTGCGCATCCTCGAGGAGGAGTACGACCGCCCCGACACGGCCCCCAAACTCTGGGAGGACATCTATCGGGAGCACCTCGACGACCTTCGCATGACCATGAGGCGCTACGAGGCGGGCGTCGTCTTCGAGTTCGACTCGCTTGCGGACCTCACGAGCTTCGACCAGGACTTCCTCGAGAACGTGGACTCCGAGATCCTCGACAACATCTGCACGACGCTCTCGTGCTCGCGAAGCGACATCGTGGGTATCGTGCCCATCAAGGAGGGGCTGACCAACCTCTCGTTCAGGTTCTCGGTCGCGGGGACCGAATACGTCTATCGTCACCCCGGCGTCGGAACCGAGGAGATCATCAGCCGTCAGAGCGAGACCTTCTCCCAGGGCGTCGCCAAGCGACTCGGCATCGACGAGACGTTCATCTACGAGGATGTGAACCGCGGCTGGAAGATTTCTCGCTTCGTGGACAACTGCGTTCCGTTCGACTATCACAACGAGACGCACGTGACGCGCGCCATGGAGATGGTCAGCCGCCTCCACGGCTGCGGCGAGACGTCCGAGTGGACGTTCGATCTCTTTGCCAACGCCTCCCAGATCGAGGACCTTCTCCGCAAGAGGTCCTACCCTCTCTCCGAGGACTTCTCGGCCATGCGTGACGCCGCCGCTCGACTGGACGTCCGGGTCAAAGCCGACGGGGTTCCTCCGTGTCTGTGCCACAACGACTTCTACGACCCCAACTTCCTCGTCTCCGGGGACGAGATGTACCTCATCGACTGGGAGTATTCGGCGATGTCGGACTATGCGTCCGACCTGGGGACCTTCATCTGCTGCTCGGACTATTCGACCGAGGAGGCCGAAGGCGTGCTCGCGGTCTACTTCGGGCGGACGCCGACTGACGCCGAGCTCGCCCACTGTCTCGCGTACGTGGCGCTCGCGGCGTACTACTGGTTCGTCTGGGCGCTCTACAAGGAGGTTACGGGCGACCCGGTGGGGGAGTGGCTCTACCTCTGGCACCGCTATGCGAAGAGCTACTCGGCGCTTGCGCTCGACCTCTTCGCGAGGCTCGACGAGAAGAACGAGCGCTAGGGGGAGACGGACATGGAAATCTTCGGACGCGTCGTCGTCTACATCATCGTGATCTGCGCCGTCGCGGGAGCCATCGCCTCGGCGATTCGCCCCGAGAGCGAGCTCGGACAGCAGTTCGTCGCGGGCATCGACTCGATCGGCCCCATCTTCCTCCCCGTCGCCGGCATCATGGCGGCGGCGCCCTACCTCACGGCATTCGTGAGCTCGGTCTTCGGTCCGGCCTACGGTGCCCTCGGAGCGGACCCGGCCATGGCCGCCACGACGTTTATCGCCGTGGACATGGGCGGATACCAGCTTGCCGACGCCCTCGCACAGACGCGCGAAGGCTGGATCATGGCTATGATGACCGGCTACATGGCCGGCGCCACCATCGTCTTCACCATCCCCGTGGCGTTGAAGATGCTCGAGAAGAGGGATCAGAAGTATCTCGCGCTCGGCGTCATGAGCGGCCTTCTCGCCATACCCGTGGGCGTGTTCGTCGCGAGCCTCGTCATCGCGCTCTCCAATCCCGTCATCCGCGAGGTCGTCTCGACGAACTCCGCCGCGACCTACCAGCTCGCGCTCGGATTTGCGCAGATCGGGCACAACCTGATTCCGCTCGTGATCATCTGCGTGGCGCTGGCGGCTGGTCTCAAGGCCCGTCCGGATGCCATGATCCGCGGCTTCATCGCCTTCGGCCGAATCATGGACGCGGCACTCAAGATCGTCTTCGTTCTCGCCGTCGTCGAGTACTTCACGGGCGTCTTCGTCACGCGCTTCGGGTCGTTCGGCCTCGATCCCATCATCGCGGATGACGAGAACATCTTCCGAGCTCTCGAGGTTTCGGGTGCCATCGGCATGATGCTCTGCGGTGCCTTCCCGATGGTCTATCTGATCAAGCGCTACCTCACGCGTCCTCTCGAGAAGATCGGTGGCCTCGTCGGTCTCTCGTCCGATGCGACGGCGGGACTTCTCGCCGGCTCTGCCAACGTCCTCGCGCTGCTCGCCATGATCAAGGACATGTGCGCCCGCGACAAGGTCATCTGCCTCTCCTTTGCCGTGTGCTGCGCGTTCCTCTTCGGCGACCACCTCTCGTTCACCGCGAACTTCCAGCCGTCGCTCATCGTGCCCGTCCTTCTGGGCAAGCTCGCGGGAGGCATCTGCGCGATCGTGTTCGCACAGCTCCTCGCCGTGAGGAAGGCAGAGGAGCTCGAAGCTGCCGAGAAGCTAACGCAGGAATAGCGAGGAAGCGCGAAACAGCCTCTGAGTGGCTTCGCCAGACCCGTCATCTCCCCGTCCTCATCGAGGGCGGGGAGTATTCATTTTGTAAGCCTATACAGCGAGTATTGAACAAGGGGTATTCTGATTCGGTAATGGTCTTGTTAAGTTCTGCGCTATGGCGTCATCGTTGTCGAACACTTCAGCGTACGAATAAGGAGTACCCACGTGAAGGCAATCATCATGGCTGCAGGGGTCGGAAGCAGGCTGAGCGACGCCCCGCATGACCCGAAGTGCACCCTGAGCATCGGCACGGGGTCGGTCATCTCGCACACCATGGACATCCTGCGGGACAAGGGCGTCGAGCCGCATATGGTCATCGGCTACGAGCGCAACAAGGTTCGCGCCGCGCTGAGCGACTATCCCGAGGTCGTCTTCCATGAGAACCCCTTCTACCGTGCGACGAACTCGATTGGATCCCTCTGGATCGCCCGTTCGGTCATCACCTCGGCGATCACCAAGGGGGAGGACCTTCTCCTCGCCAACGCGGACGTCTACTGGACCTCCGACATGCTCGACCTTCTCCGCGGAGTCTCCGACGAGTGCGTGATGCTCTGCGACAGGACCCGTGCCCTCACGGGCGACTACTTCTTCCATCTGGAGGACGGCTATATCACGGAGTACGGGAAGAAGCTCCCGCCAGAGCGACGGGACTGCGAGTACGTCGGCATCAGCTTCGTCCGTGCGAGCTTCCTCCCGACCTTCCTCGGTCACCTCGACAAGCTCATCTGGAAGGAGGACTACAACATGTGGTGGGAGGACGTCCTCTACGACGCATGCGACGTCCATCCGGTGCGCGGGCTCGACGTTGATGGCAGGTTCTGGAGCGAGATCGACTACATCGAGGACTACCAGAGAATCCTCGATCATCTCGGCGTGAACGCAGACGCGCACGAGCTTTTGCTCTCGAAGAGCTTCTAGGAGGTTCACATGCCGCTCTTTACCATCGGTCCCGTCGAGATGTTTCCCGACACCCTCGAGGTTCGGTCTCGTCAGGTCCCCTATTTCAGAAACGCAGCATTCTCTCAGGTCGTGTTCGAGTCCTGCGACATGATTCAAAAGCTCATGGGGGCAGAGGAGGGCGCACGCACCATCCTCCTTACGTCCTCCGGGACGGGCGCCATGGAGGCGACCGTCATGAACTGCCTCGGGACGGATGACCATGCCCTCGTCATCAACGGCGGCTCGTTCGGTGCTCGGTTCTGCCAGATCCTCGAGAGGCACCACGTCCCCTTTGACTCCGTCGACCTCGCCTCCGGAGAGGCGCTGGTCGCCGACCGCCTTGCCCCGTACGAAGGCGCTGGGTGCACGGCGCTTCTCGTCAACCTCGACGAGACGTCGACCGGCCAGCTCTACGACCTCGAGATGCTCTCCGCCTTCTGCAGGCACAACGGCATGCTGCTCATCGTCGACGCCATCTCCGCCTTCCTCTCCGACCCCATCGACATGACCTCCGCGGGAATCGACGTCCTCATCGTCAGCTCGCAGAAGGCCCTCTCGCTCGCGCCGGGTCTCTCGTGCGTCACGCTCTCTCCCCGGATGGTCGAGCGCGTCGTCTCTCGCGACGCATGCCCCTGCATGTACTTCGACTTCGTCGACTACCTCCGCAACGGGGAGCGGGGCCAGACGCCGTTCACTCCCGCCGTCGGCGTCGTGTACGAGCTCCATCAGCGGCTCGGTGCGCTCCTCTCGCAGGGAGGGGCGGCGGCGGAGATCGAGAGGGTCCGCGACATTGCCCTCGACTTCAGGTCTCGTCTCGCCGCGCTTCCCGTGCGTCTGCCGGAGTATCCGCTCTCCAACGCCGTCACGCCCGTCATCCTCGACGACTGCGACGCGAGGCGACTCATTGACGGGCTCGAGTCGGGCTACGGGATCGTCATCAATCCCTGCGGGGGAGCGCACGCTCACGATATGGTCCGCATCGCCCACGTCGGCAACCATTCGACGGGCGAGAACCCCGGTCTCGTCCAGGCTATCTCCGAGGTGCTCTCTGCCTCATAGAACCTCCTCTCACCGAGGACGATCGGCCCCTGCCGCGATGCTGCGACGGGGGCCGATTTCCATCTGGGGAGTATCACCCGCGCTAGTCGTCGACGATCGGCCACTCCGTGCCGGTCTGGCTCCAGTCGTCGAAGTCGAGGGCGTCGCCGTCGATCTGCCACTCCTTGATTGACGTGTAGACGTAGCTCTCGTCATCGACCGAGGTCGAGTCGAAGTAGCGGAGACGCGGCTCGTCGGTGGCGTCCTGGATGCGCGTGCCCCAGGAGCTGGAATCTCCACCCATGGCATCGACGAGCGTCGCGGAGAGGTCCATGTGGCCGGTGAGGGCGTCGGAGATCTGGCAGGGTTCGGCGTTCTCCTCCGCCGTACCTGCAGGCTTGACGAGGAGGATCGGGGATATGGAGTTCGTGATGTCTGATGCGAGGTACCAGTCTCCGTGGTCAGCCGTGACGATGATCGTGGACTGGTCGTAGACGCCCAGCTCCTTGAGCTGGCGGAGGTACTCGTCGACGATCTTGAGCGAGCCCGCGCACTGTTGCTGAAGTGTCGAGCCGTCCTCGCCGGCGTACTGTCCGTTCTCGTCCAGGGTGTAGGGGCCGTGGGCTCCAATCAGGTGGATGAAGCGGAAGCTGCCGTTCGTGCCCTCCTCGTCATCGATGGACAGACCCCTCTCCTTGAGCTCCTCGTAATATGCGGCGTCGTCGTACAGGTAGGGTGAGGTCGACGAGTCCTCGCCCGAGTCGGGCATGATGGCGTTGTTGATGTCATCCGTGTAGAACCAGAACCCCGGCTTGAGGACCCAGGGCAGGTCGCGGTAGAGCGCGCAGCGCCCGAGTATTCCTATCGTGTCGAAGAAGTCACCGGTGAAGTTGGGGATGGAGTGGATGTTCTCGGTCTTCTCCGAGAGCGCCGTCAGGCCGTTGGCCGTGTCGGTGGAGTAGACGCCCGAGGCATACCCCAGGTCGTTGACCTCGTCCAAGAGGTTGTCCTCCGAGTACCAGCTCCTGATGAGCGAGTTCGACCAGCACTCGTCATCGTCGGTCAGCCTCCTGCCCGTGAGCAGAGAGGCGAGCGCATAGCGGGTCGGAATCATCGAACCGACGGAGTTGCGGTAGTAGGTGAAGCCATTGAACTCGTCGAGAACGTTGGGATCGGTGGCACGGAGGTCCTCGAGGTAGTGCGTGTCGAAGGTGTCGAGGATGATGACGATGACGTTGCTCTTGTCAGAGACCTCGTAGAGTCCCTGCTTGGTGACGTAGGGCTTGTTCGCGCCCACGGAGCTTCCATCGGGCATTGGCTGCGAGAGCATCGTTCCGAGGCCGATGGACTGGGCGATCACGAGGGCGAGCGCGCCGAAGCAGGCCACGCCCTTGAAGGCGAGGGACTTTCTGAGCGAGGCGAGGATGAACGCCACTATGAGTGCCACCCAGATAACAGCTGAGATGATGGTGATTCTCGCGTAGTCGCCCCAGGCGACGGCCGTTCCGTCCGCGGGCGGTAGGCCGGAGTTCAGGAGGTTCACCTGTAGGTACGCAGCTACGGCGAGGGCTATGACGGTTGCGAAGGCGACGTTGAACGCGCGACCGCGAAGAGCCGACATCAGAAGGGCGAGGATGACGGCAAAGCCCACGGCGAAGAGCGCCACAGGGCGCCAGACGTTGACCACGCCGAAGTAGAGGCTTTCCGCGCTTCCCGCCACGATCTCGAGCGGGGCGACGACCAGTACGGTGAAGGCAAGGAGCAGGGCTGCCACCAGGGAGAAGAACAGTCGTGCCCGCCAACGGAGCTTCTCGGGCCTGATGACGCCAAGCGAGCGGAGGTCGCTCTCGGTGGTGCGGTCGGCCTCGGCGAGAAGTTCCTCTCGCCTCGGGTCGGAGGGCTCTATCTCGTGGACGTCAGGCTCCACGAGCTTGTCGGCGTTCTCGTCGATGTGCAGGACGCGCAGGAGCACGCGTCGCAGGCGACGCCACACGATGCCGAGCAGGGCCGAGAGCGCGACGGCAACGCCCGCGAGCGCCTGGATGGTGTAGGTCATGACCGAGGGGTCGACGTAGGCGTAGGCGGGTCGCGTCAGGGCGACGAGCACGCAGGCGACCATCGCCGATCCGAAGAGCGCGTCGAGGCAGAAGACGAGAAGGTGCTTAGCGTGTCTCATCAGAGGTCGGCTCCTTTGCTTCCTGCTGGGCGAGCAGACATCCGAGGATGTATCGTCCGGCCACCTCTCCACCATGGCCGAGGTTGAAGACGGTCTTGTCCCGCGCCTCGCGAATCTGCTCGCGCCAACGCTCGGAGTTCTCGATCATGTCATCGATGATCTCGGGGAGACGGTCAAGCTCGGAGACCGCCACCGACACGCCGACCTCGTTGCGCAGCGAGATGTCCGTCGGCGTGATGCCGAGCGACTCCCAGTCGGGGTTTCCGACCTTCATGGGCGTGTCGATGAAGACGCAGGGCTTCTCGGTGGCGAACGTGTACTCGCAGAAGATGGAGGACCAGTCGGTGATGAGCGCGTCGGCGTCGAAGATGGACTCGTTGGAGCTGAAGTCCTGCTCGAAGTACAGCTCGTCCTCCGGATAGGAGGCGTACCTGGCGACAAGCGCCTCCCAGCGCGGCCGGTAGCGTTTGGTGTACTCCGGGTGGGGTCGCACGATGAGCTTGTACCCGTGGCCGAGGAGCGGCTTGATGACCTCGTCGGCGCAGATGTCGAGGATGCAATCCTCCTGCCACGAGGGGGCGAGCAGGATGACGGGGCGCTCGTGGGGGTGCTTCTCGCGCGCGGCATAGTCCGCGATCTGCCGGTCGAGGAGGTCATAGCCGCAGGGGATGAGCTCCTTGGCTGGCAGGTGGCGCATCTCCTCGGAGCGGCGAATCTCGGCGATCTGGTGGGGTCCGACGCACAGCAGAGCGTCGTGGTGGTCATAGGACTCGGGCGTGGCGGTGAGGTGGGTCGAGGTCATGTGGTGGAACATGAAGACGTACTTCGTGTCCTTGTCGACGTAGGAGCGCTTGAGGTAGTAGTTGTCCAGGTCCTCGAGGGTCGACACGCAGACATCGGCGTCGAGCTTCATCATGAGCGTTATGAGCCGCTTCTGGCCGATGTAGTAGGGCACGATCCGCGGGTTCGTCTTCGCGAGGGTGAAGACCTGGTCGTTCGGGTCTCCGGTCACATAGTGGATGCGCACGTCGGAGTTCTCGAGGAGCCACTCGATGGCGCCCTGGAAGTACTTGTAGAAGCCGCTGCGCTCCGAGTAGAAGACGAGGTGCTTGTTCACCGTCCCGAAGAAGCGCTTGTAGTCGGCCTTGTCTCGAGCGGACAGGGGATCACGGCGCCACCAGGGACCCTTGCGCGCCGTGAGGGAGTTCAGGTCGTCGAGCTCCGCCTTGCTCGCCCTGAGGTCCTCGTAGTCCACGTAGCGCTCGGGACGGATGATCAGGTTGCAGAGGACCTGGACGCCGATGGAGAGGAGGTTCGAGCAGATCCAATAGAACGCCATGCCCGCCGCCACGTAGATGCCGAGCACGAGTGACAGAGCGACGGAGAGCCCGTTGGTCGAGTTCTTCTCGAGGCGGGACTGCTCTCGCTGGAGCGGGTTGATGTGGTTCTGCGCCTCTCCCATGACGACCGCCGAGAGCGCGGCGAGAAACGGCATGATCCATGAGAGACCACCGTCTTCGGCGGGCACGAGCCCGAGGAACTCTGTTCCGCTCGCTCCGCCGTCCGTGATGCCGTGGATGACCTCCACGAGGCCGAAGAGGATGAGTATCTGGACGGCGAGCGGGACGAGCGAGAGAAGCGGATGGTAGTGAAACTTCTTGTTGAGCTGATTCTGCTTCTCCCCGATGGTCTCCTGGTCGCCGAAGTACTTGACCTTGATGCGGTTCAGGTCGGGCATCAGGCGGACCATGATGATGCTGTTCCACTGGCACCAGAGCGAGAGGGGCATGAGCACGATCTTGATGATGGCGGTGAACAGCAGGATGGCCATCCACCAGCTTCCCGTGAGGTCGTAGCAAGGTTGCACGACATACGAGAACAGGCGTGCGAGGGCGTCGAGCATGCTGGATGGCTCCTTGTTCATGTTGAAGAGGTACAGGCTTGCCTAGTATAGAGGTCATCGCCACGTCCGTCGGGATGTCCTTGCCACATTTCGTGGCAGATTCAAATCGTCCGTGACTCATGCGTTCTCGCGGATGTGGCTAGGTTATGAGTGAGATGCCTAGGCGATGCCCCATGGTCTATCATCGAAATGCTTGAACTGGTCATCTGTGGTATGCATCCATCTCGCATCCGGGAGCTCGCGTGGCTGAGAAGACAATTGCGGTGTTCACCCCGACCTACAACCGCGCATATATCATCGGCAGACTCTACGAGAGCCTCCTTGCCCAAACCGACCAGGACTTCTGTTGGATCGTGGTCGATGACGGCTCGACCGATGACACCGAGACGCTCATACGAGGCTTTGCCGCAGAGGGCAGGCTCGAAATCGCCTATGTCAAGCAGGCAAACGGGGGCAAGCAGCGCGCTCATAACACCGGCGTCGCCGCCTGCGGCAACGAGCTGTTCTTCTGCGTCGATTCCGATGACACGCTCGTGCCCACCGCGATCGAGGACATTCTCGCCCTCTGGCGGACGCGCCGAGCCGACGAGGGAATCGCGGGCATCATAGCGATGCGCGGCCACAGCGCGACGGAGCCCATGGGCACCTGGTTTCCGAAGGGGCTCGAGACCACCACGATGTGGGATCTCTACTATCACTACCACCACAAGGGAGATACCGCCCTCGTCTACCGCACGGACATCCTGCGCCGCTATCCCTATGTCGTCGAGCCTGGCGAGAAGTTCATCGGAGAGACCTACGTCTACCACCAGATCGACCAGAGCTATCGCCTCGCGGTGCTGCCTAAGATCATCTGGATCTGCGAGTACCTTCCTGACGGCTACACCAAGAGCGTCCGCAAGCTCACGCGCGAGAATCCCGTGGGCTACATGCGGCTCAAGCGCTCCTTCATCGACTACTCGGACACGTTCTTGCTACGGGCGGAGAACACGACCCTCTGCCTTGTAGGCGCCTACTTCGCCGGATGCTTCGGCTCGGCCTGGCGGGAGCTTCCTGACCGGGTGACGGCGACTCTCGTTGCTCCCATTGCGCTCGTGCTCGCCAAGACCGAGTTCCAGCGATAGCGAGCACGGACATGTGGCTGCAGTTCATCCTCGGCGTGCTGTTCTGTGTCATCTGTCTCTATGTTCCCGCGATTCCGCAGCTGAGGGCTGCTGGGTTCGCGGACGGTGCCTCCATCGCGCTGGCTCCCGCGGTCTCGATCGCGGAGTACGTGCTGCTGGGGGTGGCCTATGGACTGGCCGGGGTGCCCGTGGGCTGGGCGGAGATGGTCGGTCCCGTTTTTCTCGTTGGAGTCATCTGCATGCCGTTCGCGCTCCGAAACCGCCGGTCGTGCGAGGGACTCTGTCCTGAGGTCAAGCTGAGCTTCGTCGTGCTCTTCACCCTCGTGGGCATTGCCGCCACGACCCTGCTCTTCGTGCGGACGCTTGGGTCACCCGATGCCTTTGCCCAGCAGTTCGACAACGCCTCCCATCTCAGTCGCATCGAGGCGTTCCTGCAGGCAAGGAGGTTCTCGACGATTCAGTCGTCTACCTCCCCTCAGCTCCCCATCAGACCTCTCTCGGATATCGAGTTCTATCCTTCTGCCTGGAACGTGGTCGCGGCACTCTCGGCTGATGCCGTGGGATATTCTTCTGCCGTCTCCGAGAACGTGACAAACACCGTGTTCCTTGCCTTCGTCTACCCCCTTTCGGCCTGTGCCCTTCTGTCCCGGGTCTTTTCGGGAGATCGCCTGACGGTTCGTCTGGGGTCTCTCTGCTGCTTTGCCTTCTCGGCGTTCCCCTGGGGCTACATCGTCTCGGGGCCGCTCTATCCCAACTTCGCCGGCTTTGCGGTCCTCCCCAGTGTCATCGTGATTTTCCTGGCCTTCCTCGACGAGCGGGAGCCGAGGCGCCGGCTCCCGGCACTCCTCGTCTTCGTGCTCGGGTGCGTCGGCCTCGTCGCCCTTCAGCCGAACGCCGTGTTCACGGGCATCGTCGTGCTCGTCGCCTATTCGACGCGCAGCATCTGGATTGATGCGTGCTCGCGGGGCGCCTCGCGTCTGCGTGCGTTGCTTCTCGCGGGAGGCTTCTTCGCGATTGTGGTCGTGGTCTGGGTCGCTACGGAGCACCTTCCGATATTTGCTGCCGTGGTGAGCAACTACTGGGACGCGTACTCCTATCAGAACGTGGTCAACGCGGTGCGCGACTGCCTCTGGCTCGGCTTCAGGAACTCACCATATCAGTACGTCCTAGCGGCGCTCGTGTGGGTCGGTGTGGTCGCGAGTCTGCGTCGCATCACCGGTCGCTGGCTTCTCCCTCCTCTCGTCTTCTTCCTCGTCGCCTTCGTCGCCACGGCGACGCTGGGGTATGGAAACTCCTTCGAGATGCTGATCTCGGGCTTCTGGTACAACGACATAGACCGCATCGCGGCCTGCGTCGCGTTCGTCTCGATGCCGTTCTCGGCGCTGGGGTTGCGCGTCGTCCTCGACCATGTCAGGGAGGAGGCCGGCAGCCATTCCGCGGCTGTCGGAGCGGGCGCGGTCGCGGCCATCTGCGTGCTCGTGTACCTGCCGAGCGTCGACCTGCCGATCGTGGGCAGGGCGGAGACCGCCATCGGCTTTCGCGAGAACCGTCTCGTCGAGCTTGTGACCACCGACATCAGCCTTCCGAAGGAAGAGGAGGACTTTCTCGCTCGCTGCAAGGAGATCGTGGGCGATGAAGAGGTCCTCAACAACCCCTTCGACGGCAGCGCCTTCGCTTATGGAGAGGCGGGGATAAACATCAGGTATCGCTCGTTCTGGCCGTATCGGCTCGACGACAAGGACAGCGAGGAGTGGGAGATCGTGCGGTGGCTCTACCGCATCGACAGCTACCAGACGGTCCGAGCTGCGGTCGAGGCGACCGGGGATCGCTACGTGCTCGTGCTCGACTCCGATCAGTCGGAGGACCCGACGTTCTTCAAGTTCACGTACATCCCCGTGGAGTGGCAGGGATTCACGAAGATGACCGATGACACGCCGGGCTTCGAGGTCGTGCTCTCCGAGGGCGACATGCGTCTCTATCGGATTGTCGACACGGACGAGTAGCCCTCCTCGCCTCCTGGAGAGGAGGGTCACTCCTTCGACGAGTAGGCCTCGGTGAAATGAGGAATGCGCTCGCTCTCGGGGGGCAGCTGACGCCAGTCGCCATAACAGTGCGTGAGGTACTCGTCGATCGCCCCGGGGGCGGGCAGCTCATGACCTTCGAAGTCGAGCAAGCGTGGGGGGAAGAGCATCTCGTCAGGATAGCGACTCGCGGACAGCGTCAGGTCATCGATGCAGACCCACTCGACACGCGAACCGTCCTTCGGAGGCTTCATATTGAGTGCACGCGCCTTCTCGTCTATGATGCGAGCTCTGTCAAGGGGATCATGGCGCTTGGCCAAGGGATGAAGGAGCCGCTTGACAAGGATGGCCGTCGATGAGGTGCCGCGGTTCGGGTCGCCCACGCTGAGCTCCCTGAGGAAATACTGCCTTCGACACGCCCTGTACGTTCGCGTGCTATCAGTCGAGAGAAGCACTCGCTCAATGGGGAAGATGTCAATCCACAGCCCGGATGACGAGTAGTCGTCACCTACGAACGTCTCCTCCACCCGGGTTCGAGGATCCGTGAGCTTCATGAAGTTGTAGATAGAGGATCCGTCGCGGTACGAGGTGAGCTTGAGTCCCGTTTCGAGGGAACCCTCCGAGAAGAGCAGAAAGAGGCGCTCGTAATCGTCCCGTGGCATGATGACGTCCACGTCATCGTCCCACGGGATGAAGCCCCCATGGCGGGCTGCCCCCAGGGCGGTTCCATAGCCGAGCAGATAGGTGAGCCCATGCTCAGCACAGATGTGGTCAAACTCGAGAAGGATGTCAAGCTCGACCTGCTTGACCTCGTCCATGCTCAGCTTGTGCATGCCTGCCGTCCGTTTCGCTGAAACTTTTCTGAACAGATGATACTCTTGGCGGAAGCAGATGCTATTGTCGCCGCCATACGCATCGATTTGTCGCCACTCGCCCCGACGGTGCATGTTGTTCCTACGAGCCGCCTGGTGAGCCACCCGTCCGCCGTCCTTCTCGGCTACCATCAAGTGGCTGTCCATCTGTTCGTGGCCTGCTGGCACGCTGTCGACGTCTGAGAGGTTGGGCGAGTGAAGAAGGAGTCGGAGACACCGCAACCGCTGTCTATCAAGCGCAACATGCTGTGGAACTCCATGGGGTCCCTCTTCAACATGGTCTGCCAGTGGCTGATCACGGTTCTCGTCGTGCGGTTCTCGTCGGGGTACGACTCGGCAGGCGTCTACTCGCTTGCCATGTCGGTCTATGGCATGTTCTCCCAGGTCGCGCAATACCGCACCTACACCTACCAGATCTCCGACGTTCATGGCGAGAACAGCGTGGGCGAGTACCTGAGCTTCCGAGCTTTGACGGGGGGTGCCGCAGTCGTTCTCACGATGGGCTATGCTGCGCTGACGTGTCGACCCAACGCACTGCTCGCCATCTTTCTGTACGCGGTCTTCAAGCTCGCGGGACTGATGATTGACGTGCTGCATGCCAGCGACCAGCAGTGTCACCGCATGGACTACATCGGCAAGTCGCTGATCATGCAGGGCATCGTGTCGCTCGGCCTCTTCGCTCTGGTGTTCGGCACTTCGGGCAACCTCGAGCTCGCGCTCCTCCTGATGGCGGTTGGCGTCGGCGCGGTGGGGATACTCTATGACTATCCTCACGCTCGTGCCCTGACCATGATCCATCCAGGCATCACCTGGGCGAAGGCTCGTCATCTCCTCGTGCGATGCGCTCCGGTCGTTGTTGCCGGGATAGCCTGTTCGGCTGCGCCGTCCATCCCTCGTCAGTATCTCTCGGCCACGATGGGAGACTCCGCCCTTGGCATCTATGCTTCCGTGGCCGCGCCGGTTGCCGTGATTCAGATGGGTGCCTCCTACGTGTACAACCCACTTCTCGGATACCTCTCAGAGAGCTACGACAAGGGAGACCGCCATGGCTTCCTGCGTCTCATGACGCTGACGTTCGGCGGCATCGTGGCCGTTGGCGTGGTCTGCTCGATTGGTCTCGAGTTTCTTGGCGGACCTCTGCTCTCGTTTGTCTATGGCGCGGACATCGTGAAGTATCTCTACCTGCTCCAGCCGCTCGTGTTCTGCGCCATCATCACGGGTGTCACGTGGTTCGTCAACGACTTGCTCATCGCCCTGCGCAACTTTCGCTGCACGTTCATCGGCAGTATGGTGGCGTTGGGAGTCTCGCTTGCAGCGATGGTTCCCGCCCAGGACCTTCTCGGCATGAATGGCGTTACGGCTGCGAATGTCCTATCCTGCCTCGCGAGCTCAGCGTTCATGATGGTCTGTCTCTCATGGCAGGTACGAGACAGGTTCAAGAGCGCGGGAAGCGTTGGTGCTGCCGACGGAACTAACGAGGGCGAGAAGGGCAGGTGAGTTACGGGATGATGACGCAGGAGGAGGCTCTGAGAAAGCTTCAGAGCATCGAACTCGAGATCATGCTCTCCGTCGGGGAGCTCTGCCGCGAGAATGACATCACGTGGTTCATGGACAGCGGAACGGCACTCGGTGCGATACGGCACCAGGGATTCATCCCTTGGGACGACGACGTTGACGTCGGCATGCTTCGACCCGACTACGACCGCTTCGTCGAGGTGGCGTCGAAGGGCATGGGCGGTGGCTGCACGATGCATAGCTCGGGCAACACCCACGGTTTCGCGCCGCTCTTCACCAAGATCTTTCGCGATGGCACTCGCTTCGAGACGGCCGAGACGCGCGAGGCGGGACTCGAGCAGGGAGTCTTCGTGGACGTCTTCCCTTATGACCGTCTCTACGTGGATCCCGAACTCCGTCGCCGACAGATCTCGAACGCCTCGATATCCCAGAAGAGAAGCTATCTCTACCATGCCCGCAGCATCACCGTGCCCCACCAGGGGGCTCTCGGCGCGGTCGAGCGCGCGGGATGTCTCGTCGCCCACGGCATGGAGCATCTCATCGTGCGCGACCCGATCGACTATCAGACGCGCTTCAACCAATCGATTCCCAGTGTCGATAAGGGGGAGGTCTCCGACCTCTGTCTCTCGCTCGCCTGGCCGAACATGGAGCCGGTCAGAGTGGGGACGCTGGTCCCGACTGGTACTGCCACGTTCGAGGGTCACGAACTGCCCGTGCCGGGGGCAACCGACGAATACCTGACCTTCATGTACGGAGACTGGCGTCAGATTCCCGCGCCGGAGGATCGGCACACCCATCTGCCGCTGCTGCTCGACTTCGGGGACGGCAGCGTCTGGAAGGCGGGGGAGTAGCGGTGCCAGGCACGTTCGCGATCTTCTCGGCACAATACCCGCCGCACATGGGCGGGGTGGAGACCTTCACGCAGAGCCTCGCGCGGGCGCTCGTCTCCGCGGGCGACGATGTCGTCGTGGTGACGAACGACACCAACGGCGCGGGCGTGAGGTCATCCGTCGAGGAGGGCGTCGAGGTCGTGAGGCTCCCGTGCGTGCCGCTCGTTGACGGTCGTCTGCCTCTTTCCGCAGGCGGTGCGAGACGACGAGAACTTCTGTCCGCGCTCGGCACGCGTCAGTTCGACGGCGTGCTCGTGAACGCGCGGTTCTATCCGCACTCGCTCCTCGGCATGCGCTTTGCCCGCGAGCACGGGTTGCGCCCGGTGGTGCTCGACCATGGGTCCGCATGGCTTTCGTTCAGCATTCCCGTGCTTGACCAGGTCGTGCGTCTCTATGAGCGCTCCATCACCCGCAGGGGGCGTCATCGCTACGACCCGGCATACTATGGCATCTCACAGCGAAGCGTCGAGTGGCTGCGGACCTTCGGCATCGATGCCAAAGGCGTGATCACGAACTCCATCGACGCAAGGGAGTATCGTGCGGCTTCATCCGGTCGAGACTTCCGCGACGAGCTAGGTCTCGGATGCGACAAGATTCTCGTCGCCTTCGTCGGACGTCTCATTCCGGAGAAGGGCGTGGCGACGCTCGTCCAGCTGGCCGGTTCGGAAGAGCTGCGTTCGCGGGGCGTCACATTCGTGATCGCTGGTGACGGCCCCCTAGCAGACGACGTTCGCACGGCATGCGGGGAGGGCCTGCGCTGGGTCGGTCGACTCGGGCGTCCGGACGTCTCCGCGCTTCTCCAGCAAGCGGACGTCCACTGCCTGCCCACGCGTTCCGAGGGCTTCTCCACCGCGCTTCTGGAGGCTTCCGCCTGTGGGTGCCCCTCGGTCGTGACCGATGTCGGAGGCGCTCGCGAGCTGATTCCGGACGAGGGCTATGGCACGATTATCGATTCGATGGACCCGTCTGCCGTCGAACCTGCGCTCGTGCGGCTCGCTGATGATCGCGGACTTCTCGCCCGCCAGTCCGCTGCCTGTCGTGCCCTCGTGGAAGAGCGCTTCTCATGGTCGGTCACGGCCGCGGCGGTCGAGCGCGCCCTGGTCGGTGCACAGGGATAGCTGGCTGCGCCCTGGCCGAAGCGTCTGAGCCCTAGCTCAGGGTTCCCACATGGAAGGTGACAGCGCTCTGACCGTCGCTTTCGGGGACGAGGACCGTGTTGTTCTCGGAGGCGATGGTAGGCCTGGAGTAGCCAAGCGCGGACCCGAGATACTTGATGGCGGTCGATCCGAAGTCGTAGGCATACATGCCGGCGTTGTCGGATTGCGAGCCCGATCCCCATACGAGCCACGACTCGTTCATGGACGCGACAATAGACGGGGACGCCACATGGAGCCAGGTGAAGTTCGTCGAGAAACTTCCATCCCATATGCCGACATAACTGCCGTTATCTGCGTTGTCTGACGAGAGGCATACCGCTCGTCTGTCTCCGCATGCCCAGACTCCGCTGATGCCCCAGGTATCGTCTTCGGAGGAAATGGTGAACACCGTGGAGGACGTCGAACCGTCCCAGGCGAGAAGTGATCCATAGAGGACCGTTGACTTCGAAGTGTCAGGACTTCCCGCGAAGAGGGCTCCCATGTCGGTCGCTGCGGGGTAGCTGCCTTGGCCGACGACGGTCGGTGTGCCCGACGAATCGTCGAGCGCATACGAGAGCACTGTCGGTGTCCAGGTTCCGCCGTCAAGATGCCATGATGCGAAGTAGGCGTTCGTGTCGTTCTTCGTAGGGACAATCTCGCCGTCGAGCAGGGGAGTGTCCGCCTCCCCGTTGAGGTCTCGTGCCGAGCCGAGCGTGGTGACGGCGCCCGTTGAGGCGTCCCAAGCCTGAAGTCTCCAGTCATCGGTTCCCGTCGTGGGTACCAGGCTGAGGATCGACGACCGCCATACCACCCCGTTCTGGTCTCCCGTGCCGTCCTGGGGCTCATAGACCGTCTCGCCCGTCTGTACGTCCTCGATGGCAGAGGCGCCGTCAGGATGAATGAGAGCCGCGGTGTACGAGGTCAGATCGTCGGGATTCTGCGTGCAGGAGCCGAAGACGGTCGTTGCGTCGATGGGGAACGAACCGATTTCGGCATAGTCGCCGCCGAACGTCCACTCGCCACCGAGCGAAGCCGCTGTGGCGCCTTCGGAGACGTCGAGGACGGCCGCGTCGGACGGAGCACCCTCGACCGTGAAGGGCAAGGAAGCCACGCCCGCGTTTTCGGCATCGGTAGCGGCAACCACGGTCGCCTCTCCTGTGGCTTCGATGTCCTGCGTCGAGGACGAGGCGTCCTCGACGGCCGTACCGTGATGGACCCTGAGTACGATGAAGACCACCACGACGGCAGCAGCTACGACACCTAACAGAATCCAGACCGGTCGTCTGCGAGAGCCGGTCGACGTATCAAGATGTTTGCTCAAGAACCCTCTCGCTTCCCGCTACTTAACCGCATAGTAGATGCCGATGTGCTCCCTGCCGTCGTTGTAGTACTCGGTCTGGAGGTAGGTCTCGGTGAAGGTCTCGAGGCTCGGATACCAGAAGTGCTGGGAGCCCGAGGACCATAGCACGCCTGCGCCGGGGTCGACGAGGTAGACGGCATCAGTGCGAGAGTTATAACCATCCACGACCATGATGTGAGCGAAGGTGCCGTTGTTGTGACCGTTGTAGTGCGGCCCGCCTCTCCTCTCCATGGCATCCACCGCAGTGGCGTAACCAGTCTGATAGGAGCTGAGCACGGCTGAGCGTACCTGGGCATAGGACGGTGTGTGAATGGTGGTGTAGATGGAGTCGCCGAGCCAGTCGTTCATGCCCTGCTCGAACTTGCGATCCTGGAGGCTCGTGTAGCCGTAGCTTCGGGTGTCCATGTAGCTTGCGACGTTCTCGATCGTGAGGCTGTCGCCGCGTGCCGACGTCCAGGCGCCGACGTTGCGAAGAATCATGTAGCCGGAGGTGGGTCCGCAGAAGAAGTTGTTCGGCTGCCCCGCCCATGCGACGTTGTGATATTGGATGGCAGGCGTGAGCACGCCGTCATTGTCGGCATAGTATGTCGTGGAACCTATCGAGACATAGTCGTTGCGGTACTCGTAACCAGTCGATGGATTGCCGTAGTAGAGATTGCCGTCGATGCTGAAGGAGCCGACGTGCGCGCCGAGGATCCCGCCGCAGCAGTCGTCGATGCGGTAGCGCTCGAGCGAGCCGGTGAAGGCACTCGTGACGAGCCAGCCTCCCGAGGAGTAGCACTCGGCGAGCTTTCCCTCGTTGTCGGCGAGAAGGACGCCGTCATCGTCGTAGCGCTGGGCGCCCCTGAGAACGTAGCCGGAGGTCGTGGTCCAGTGGGCCCAGCCGTCCTTGGAGTAGCCGGGAACGCAGGCGTGCGTGGCGGAGTCGACCCAGTAGCGCTGCAGGCCGTACCCGTAGTCGCCGACGACCCAGCCGGGGCCGGCGAGGAGGCCGTCGTTGTCGGCGAGGTAGACGTGACCCGTGGCGGGGTCAGCGGACGTGCCGCGCAGGACGTAGCCCGCCGAGGTCGTGTAGTGCGCCCAGCCGTCCGTCGAGTAGCCCGGCACGCAGGCGTGGGCGGTCGCGTCGACCCAGTAGCGCTGGAGCCCGTCGCCGTAGTCGCCGACGACC
>RCMY010000058.1_pt1 | contig 179316 bp, 163 predicted proteins | sample 2041341 | NCBI WGS metagenome assembly RCMY01 (sample SAMN09708234, study PRJNA481090) | Marine sediment metagenome, whole genome shotgun sequencing project. | reverse complement strand
CGGCCGATGCAATCGAGCTATCAAGCAGCAGGAACTGCTGTCTTGCACTTTGCATATCATTCCACGCCTTGGTAACGCCGATTTCCAGTTGCACCCGTGCCTCTCTTAATCCCGCATCCGCTTGTGCGACTTGTTGTCGTGCGGAAGCTACAGATTGGCGCCTGCCCAATCCACCAAATATCTTATACTTGACACCGATACCGAAAACCCAATCTGGCTCAGTCAGCAATGCGTCGTCGCGATAGAGGTCATATTGGGCGAAGCCATAAACGGTTGGCCGTAGCTTTGCCCTTAGCAAATCCACACCGCTAGATGCCTGTTTGCCCAGGGCTTCCATGCGGTTGATCTGTGGATGAGCCTCTCGCGCAGCAGCAAGAAAATCGGGAAGTGCTCCTGAAACTCGGGAGTTTACAAATAGCCCCGTCGTCGGAGTGATCGGGGCGCTTGAACGCAATAGCCCGGAAAGATAGGCAGTGCCCGTTGCGAGATCGCTTTGGGATTTATGCAATTCCCGTTCCGCTTCATCACGCGCTACCTTGACTTGCAAAAGCTGTGCACGGCTGACAAAGCCTTCCCGTTCCAGCTTTTTCGCATCCGATAAATGCCGGTCCAAGCCGGCAAGAACCTGGGTGCGGATATCAAATGCCTGACTTGCAAGCTGCTGGGAGAAATAGGCCTGAATAAGCTGCATAACACCATTTTCCGCAGCGATATTGACTTCGGCAGATGCTTGTTCAACCTGTGCTATAGCGCCCCGCTGTGTTGCACCAATCTGACCGCCAGCATAAATTGGGACTTGGGCCGAGAGAATAGGCCGGAGCCTCACGCTACCTTGACGAAATCTCAGGGGATCCTCGATGTTGAATGCTGAGGCAATGGGCGCAAGCGACCCTAGTGGCAAAACCAGTGTTTTCTGATAATTCATCACGCGGGTATCAATATCGAGATCAGGACGACGAAGCGACCGGGTTGCTTCCTCCTGCGCTGTTTTGCCGCGCATATTTGCCGCAGCCGCCTCAACAGAATCTGATCGTGACAAAAACCGCTGCTGTGCGTCGGCATAGCTGATCTCGAGCTGCTCTTGCGCATATGCAGTGGCGGGTGCAAAGATAAAAAAACACAAACTCGATGAGATTACGCATTTAAAAGCGAAGCGAAAACTATTGAATCTGGCGGTCACTGAACAATCCTTCTCGGTGACTTAACAAAAAATACGGTGCAACAGCACCGTACTAGACTTGGCAGACACTAGCGTCCCGCATTTCTAAGCATCTTTACTCAATACAGAGTCTTGCTGTAAAAAGTGAGGCAGCAACAATTTTCCTATCATATTTTTCTCACCATTGTGAACAATCGGCTCAACATAAAATATAATCGCAAAATATCTGACGTTATTGACATCGGTTTGCATTCCAAGGGCTGTGCAATGAATTGGCCAGATAAGCTCAACTATCTACATCTGCCAACTACTGGCGAAACCGGACATAGCAGTGTAGCAATCCCCGGAAATGTTTGAACACGGCATCATCCTGCTCGACTGGATCGGCATTGTAGCTTTTACCATCACGGGTGCATTGGTAGCCTCCCGGCATCAGATGGATGCCGTGGGTTTTGTGCTGCTCGGCACCGTTACCGGTATCGGAGGAGGGACGATCCGCGACCTGCTCCTCGATGCGCATCCGGTCTTTTGGCTGGACCAACCACAGTATCTTACGGTTTGCATCCTGGTTTCTATTGCAGTGTTTTTCGCAGCTCCCATGACCGTTTTCCGTTATCGATTCATTCTCTGGCTTGACGCGATTGGACTTGTCCTCTTTGCGACGGCGGGTGCAGAAAAAGCCGTGGCCATGGACGAAGGCCCCGTTGTGGCAATCGCCATGGGCGTGGTCACCGCCTGCTTTGGCGGAATCATTCGCGATATTCTTGGAAAAGAGGACTCGATCATCTATTCGCGTGAAATTTATGCCACTGCGGCGCTAGCCGCTGCGATAAGTTTCGTCGGCCTCAATGCCCTTGGTCTGTCGCGAGAAATTTCGATCAGTTGTGCATTAACGGCGGGCTTCGGACTGCGCGCCGGTGCACTGGTGTTCGGCTGGTCGGTTCCCCGCTACAAACCCCGTGCGCGGGGCCAAGATTGACGCTTTGCTGTCCCCTGTCAACAATCAGGAGACAGGTTCGTTGGGTAAATTAAGGACACGCTGTCCACCGACGCGACATCATTTAACCCGCGATCGCGCTTCCTCGTCACGCGGTTCAAAGGTGCGGCCAATTGGGATATTTATTGAGCAATTCCACTACTATGCAGCACAGATGGAATCCGTTAACGCTGCATGGTCTCGACCAAATAACCTCCGGGCAATAGGCTCGTTTCTTGCGGCTCCTTTTTGTTACACAGAAAGCAAAGACTATGGTTTCGTCGGAGAAAGATGCGAGCGCATCACCAGAGTCTAGCGCATCACCAGAGTCTGAAGCCGATCCGACGACGGATCCTGTCAGGTGGCGCATTCTTTTCGTGTTGCTGGTCACGATATTCATGACCCTGGTTGGCGTCAGTATCGTCAACGTGGCCCTGCCCTCGATCCGGCAAGGCCTTGGCGCGTCGCAGTCCGACCTGCAATGGGTGTTGTCGGGCTATGCGCTAACCTTTGGTGTCGTCTTGGTGGCCGCCGGGCGGGCCGGAGATATCATGGGACGTGGCGGCCTGTTCCTTGTTGGCGTGGGCATTTTTACCGCCGCCTCGGTAGCGGCGGGGCTCGCTCCGAACGCAGAATGGCTCAACACCGCCCGCTTCGTGCAGGGGATCGGTTCAGGACTGCTCAACCCGCAAGGTCTTGGGATGATCCAGCACTATTTTCGCGGGGACGCACGCGGCCGCGCTTTTGGATATTTCGGCACAACCGTCGGTCTCTCGGTCGCCATCGGCCCGGTCCTCGGCGGCTTTCTGATCGAGCTTGGCGGGCCCGAGCTAGGCTGGCGACTCACGTTCCTCGTGAACGTCCCGATTGGTATCCTTGCCATCATTCTGGGGCTGCTGTGGTTTCCGCGGCCCCTGATTGATCGCCTTCCTCGAACGGGAAGCGGTCTCCGCTCGCTCGACCCGGTGGGCTCGGTTCTCCTGGGGCTAGCGGTGCTCGCCATTCTGTTCCCCTTTGTCGAGGGCAGCGGCGGCGCGGTCGTCTGGCTGCTGCTACCGTTCGGTTTGTTACTGGTCTGGCTCTGGGTGCTATGGGAGCGGCGCTATGTCCGACTGGGGCTCACGCCAATGGTCGATCTAAAGATATTCTCTACCCGCAGCTACACTAACGGCATCACGATCATGACGCTCTATTTCATGGGCGTGACCAGTATATGGGTGCTGGTCGCGCTCTATGTGCAGGAAGGCGACGGAAAGTCCGCATTGGAATCCGGATTCTTCGGCGTTCCTGCAGCCTTGCTTGCGGCCTATGCTGCCCATTGGGCCGGGAGCCGGGTCGCCCGGTTTGGTCGCAAGCTGGTCATCGGCGGCCTGCTCCTGGCGCTGTTCGGCCTTGCGCTGAGCATTATCGTGGTTATCAACCACGAGGCGGGCTACTTAAGCATCTGGTGGCTTATGGCTTCGCTGTCATTCGTCGGACTGGCTCAGGGGGCGGTTATCAGTCCGAACCAGACGTTGACACTTGCGGATGTGCCTCTGGATTATGCGGGCAGTTCGGGTGCCATTATGCAGACTGGCCAGCGCATCGGTACGGCTGTCGGAATCGCGCTGATTACCGCAGCCGTGTTCTCCACGCTTGCAGTGGCATCCTGGTCGACGGCGATGATTGTCGGGTTCGCGCTGATTTCACTCGTGGTTTTGTTGGCGCTTCTCGTTGCGATCAGAGACCTGCCGGTCCGCAATTAGGTCCGGTCTGATCTCTCGCGGTCATTTGTGAGGGCCTTCAGCGTTAGTTCGGCGGAAGTTTATTTAGCCCCATTCTGCAGTACAGTGAATATTGGTTTCAGCGCGAAGACCCCCTTTTTTTTGAGCGGCGGTCTGCAGGGATTTGAAGTGATTGAGCAACACGTCGTAGGGTAAAATGTTTTCGGTTCGGCTAAGCGAGATCACGAGAGCACTCGGTGGAGTGATCATCGGGATTGAAGCACTGAAGGGATGTGCCTGAGATATGCACACCACGGCGAATATATGGTTCTTCTAATAAAGAAGGTGATATTTCTACGAGTGTGGTTAAGCTGTTTCAACGCAGCCGGACCCATATGCGCAAAAGCCGACTGCAATATTCGGGAGCCTGTCTTTTAGCACGCGCTCCTATAATTTACTCAAAAGAGGATCACCGATGCTTTACATTGATATTCCGTCGCCCCATGAAATTGGCAATCTTGATCTAGTGCGCTCTGATGCCTGTGTTTCGATTTATCTTTCGACGACGCCGCTGACCCAAAAGATCGGTAAAAGCCAGACAAGATTAACCCAACTGGTCAAGGATGCTGTCAAGCAGCTTGAAGCCGCTGATGTGGACAAACGTCGCATCTGGTCCCTGCAGGAGCATTTCGATACCGTGCTTGAAGACGATGAATTCTGGGAGCATCAGGCACATAGCCTTACTATTTTGGCATCGCCCGAAAAGCTCTTGACCTACCGACTGCCAAACGAACTTGTGGATATGGTAACCGTGGCTGACCGTTTCCACCTCAAGCCGCTGCTCAGAGCCAGCACCTTTCCCAATGCCGCACATGTCTTGGCAGTGTCGGAAAATGACGTGCGGTTGATCGAAGTCTCAAGCGACTTGCCTGCAACGGAAATCAATGTGCCGAACATGCCAAAGGACGCCGCCAGCGCAGTGGGCAAGGCCTCGATCAACGACAGCGGCGCTGGCCGGCGCATAGGGGGGAAAGAGGGGCAGAAAATTCGACTTGCCCAGTATATCCGCAAGATTGACACCGCTTTGCGGCCCGTACTTAAAGGGTCTGACATCCCGACCATTCTGGCTGCGACGCAACCGGTTGCGTCAATTGTCCGCGCGGTCAGCAGCGTGGCGATGCTTGACCAAACTATCGAGACATCTCCCGACGATGTAAGTGCGGCCGACCTTGCCAAGGCAGCACGACCCATTCTCGATGCCTATTATGATGAACAGATTGCGGAATTTCACACGCTGTTTGAAGCCCGTGCGGGCGAAAGTCGCGCCACGTCTGACATTTCTGATGCCGCGCGCGCCAGCACGTTTGGCGGTATTGATACATTGCTGGTCGATATCGACGAAATCGTGACAGGCAGCATAGATGAAACTACCGGTGAGGTTACATTCCTGCCCGACGGAGGCAAAGGCAGTTACGGTGTCGTGGACGAGATCGCAGGCCGCGCATTGCGCACCGGTGCGCGGGTTCTGGCGGTTCGCAAGCAGGACATTCCCGGCAAACAATCGTTGGCTGCAATTTTGCGCTATCCGATTTGACGGAGTGAGGCATACATCACGTAGATTGACGTGATATATGCCTCACCGATCGGGATTGGGTAGGAAACAGTAAGGCCATCATCGGGAATTATTTGGGCATCAGCACCCAAAAGAATGTCGTGGTTCATGAACAAATCTCATTCAGAACCGCCGCCCAAAGCGACAAACAGTGAAACCTTATTCTGGTTCCCCAGTCGTGTAATCTGAAGCAGGCGCTGTTGGGAGGAAAACAGATTCCGTTCGGCGTCCAGCACTTCCAGATAACTCGAAACGCCTTCGCTGTATCGTAAGCCTGCGATACGCGAGATGCGTTCCTGGGCGACAATTTCGCGTCGCGCTGTTTTTACCTGTTCGCCGATCCAGCGGCGTCCGGCCAATGCGTCGGAAACTTCGCGAAACGCGATCTGCACTGCCTTGTCATAATTCGCGATTGCTTCACTTTCGCGTGCTTTTGCCAATCCAAGCCGTGCATCGCGGGCGCCCGCATCAAAAATAGGCAGGTTGATTGAAGGACCAAAGCTCCATGTAAAGCTGTCTCCGCTGAATAACCCGTCCAGATCGCTGGACGCAAAGCCCGAGGAACCAGTTAGCGAGATGCTTGGGAAAAACGCGGCGCGAGCCGCACCAATATTTGCTCGCGATGCGCGTAACCGCTCTTCTGCTGCCACTATATCAGGTCGGACAAGCAATAAATCCGATGGTATTCCTGCATCCAGAGGCCCGGCAAATATCTGAGCGTCTGCGGTACTCCCTTCCGGCAAGTCATCCGGAAAGGGTCCTCCAATCAAAACAGTCAGACGGTTGCGCGTTCGCGCCTGTGCCAGCTTTTGTCCCGCAAGGGCCTGCTCTGCCTGCGTCAGCAGAACTTCCGCCTGACGAAAATCAAGTGCGGATGTAACGCCTGCATCAAGACGAAGCTTGGCAATTCGCAGCGCTTCTGTCCGGCTTTCCGCTGTGGCCTGAGATAGCGCGATCTGTCCCTCTGTCTCCTCAAGCTCGAGATAAGCCGATGCGACATCGCCAATCAACGACAGGTAAAATGCGCGCTGCGCAGCAACGGTAGCCAAATATTCTGCACGTGCGGCATCGCTGAGATTGGCTACTCGTCCCCAGAAATCCAACTCGAAAGAAGTAACTCCAACGCTGACATTATAGCGATCGAACGTGACTGAGCCCGATCCGCCTCCTCCACTCGGACTTGCCGTGTCGATAGGTGTGCGGGAACGCGTGGCACCGCCGTTGATGCCGACATTGGGTATCCTCTGGCTATCCTGTATCCGGTACTGCGCCTGGGCTTGTGCAATGCGGGCTGTTGCGGCCATCAGATCGCGATTGTTCTCGATCGCCGAAGCCAGGAGAATTTTAAGTTGAGAGTCATTGAAATATTCCCGCCAACTTAGCTTTGATGCAGTGACAGAACCGTCGGGTCCGTAAGCCGGATCATATGCGGCGTCGGTGGAAAGTGCCGGTCGTATATGATCAGGTGCCATGCTAGTGCAGGCGCTCAACCCGGTGGACGTCGCCAGTACCGCGAAAATGAATCGTTTCATTGGCGCGCCTCCACTCTGGGTTCATTACCAATTTTGAGTGATTTGCGACTAATCTTTTGCCGCACCAGCATATAAAGCAAAGGAATGATGAAAACCCCCAGCGCGGTTGCGGTAATCATCCCGCCCATGACGCCAGTGCCAACAGCAATCCGGCTATTGGCACCCGCGCCGGTCGCAACGAACAGGGGTACCATTGCTAGAACAAATGCCACAGATGTCATCACAATAGGGCGAAAGCGAAGCCGTGCGGCTTGCGCTACCGCTTCCACAATCGATTTGCCGTCCTGCTCTTCCTCGATCGCAAATTCGACAATCAGGATTGCATTTTTGGCGGCAAGACCGATGATGGTTATCATGCCAACGTTGAAATATACGTCAGCAGATAATCCGCGCATCATCGACAGCACAACCGCACCCAAGATGCCCACAGGGATGATCAGGAGCACCGCTATCGGGATTGACCAACTTTCATACAGAGCGGACAGCAGAAGAAAGACAACCAGCACAGACAGGCCCAAAAGCATACCGATCTGTCCTGCTGATTGTTTTTCCTCATAGCTAATGCCCGTCCATTCATAACCAATGCCAGTCGGCAACTGGCTGATAAGCTGCTCGACTTCTTCCAGCGCAGCGCCGGAGGATTGTCCTTCCGCAGCTTCTCCGGAAATGGTCATGGCTGGATATCCGTTATAGCGTCCCAGACTAGGAGGCCCTGCCGTCCACTTCGCGGTCGCAAAGGTGCTGAATGGAACAAGTTCGCCCTGTTCGTTCGGAACGCGCAGCGCCAGAACATCTTCCGGGGTCATCCGGTATCGCGCATCAGCTTGCACATATACTTGTAACGAACGACCGTTGCGTACGAATTCGTTGGCAAAGGAAGAACCAAAGTTAATCGCCAATGAAGAGTTCACGTCTGAAATAGATAAGCCGAGTGAGCGCGCCAACACCCGGTCTATATCGACCTTGAGCTGCGGACTGGCTTGCTGATCTTCCGGCCGGACCCCGGAAAGGATTTCACTCTGCGCCATCATACCCAAAAGCTGATTGCGCGCATCGCCAAGAGCGCTGCGCCCGACACCACCGCGGTCCTGTAACTTTACCGTAAACCCGCTAGCGGTTCCAAGTGAACTGATCGCCGGCGGCTGAATGACAAATACGTTCGCGGTATCTATCTGTGAAAAGCGGCCCATTGCCTCCATCAAGATAGCAGTTGCTCCGCTCCCCTCGTCAGTGCGGTCTCCCCACGGTATAAGCGGAGAAAACATCATCGCGTTGCTTTGGCCCTGACCAAAAAAACTAAACCCGCGAATGACGACCAGATCGGCGACCTCATCCTTGCCCATCCAATAATCTTCGACCGGTTTGATCGCTTCCTCGGTACGTGTGCTCGTGGCACCAGGAGGAGATTGTATGGCGGTGATCAAATAGCCTTGATCTTCGGTGGGCAGAAACGCCGTTGGCAAGCGCATGAACAACAAGACGGCTGCGGCAACCAGCAGCAGGAACACGACAAACCCGCGCACTGGCCGCGACAAAATGCTGTCGGTCGTACGACCATATTTTTCGGTAATTTCGGCAAACCAGATATTAAACTTTTCAAGTAGTTGGCCAACGAAGCTGGTTATGCGTCTAAATCCTGTCTCGTTTGGCGCCATGTCCTGTGTCGCTTCTGAACTTTGAGAGGCGGGCTCATCTTTTCTGATAGGCTTGAGCATAGTTGCACAAAGAGCAGGCGTGAGGGTTAAGGCTATCAAGGCAGAAAACAGGATGGAGATCGCAAGCGTAACCGAAAACTGCCGGTAGATGCCGCCCGTTGAACCTGGGAAAAACGCCATTGGCAGGAATACGGCAACAAGTACGAGAGTGATACCGATGACTGCACCGGAAATCTGATCCATTGCCTTGCGTGAGGCTTCGACTGGCGAAAGGCCTTCCTCCCGCATTATGCGTTCGACATTTTCCACGACGATGATCGCGTCGTCGACCAAAATTCCAATCGCAAGAACCATTCCAAACAGGGAAAGCACGTTAATCGAAAATCCGAAAACCCAAAGACCAAGACAGGCGCCGGCCAGTGCAATTGGAACGACCAAAGTGGGGATAAGTGTAGCGCGCCAGCTTTGCAGGAATAGAAACAGGACTAAAAAGACGAGAACTGTAGCTTCTATCAGCGTGCGCACAACTTGTTCTACCGAAAGCTCGACAAATGGCGTGGTGTCATAAGGCACAGACCACGCAACATCTTCAGGAAGTCCGCTGCTCAGCTGCTGCATCCGTTCGTCGACGCCCTCGGCTGTTGCAAGCGCATTCGCGCCCGTTGCCAACTGGACAGCCATTCCTGCCATCGGCTTGCCGTTCAGGGTCGTCGATGTGGAATAGTTTTGTGCGCCAAGTTCCACCCGCGCAACATCGCTGAGCCGGACAGTGCCACCACCGAGATCGGCCCGCAAGATGATCTCCTCAAACTCCTCAATTGTAGAGAATTTATTTTGTGTAATGATGGTCGCGTTGATTTGAGTATTTGCCAGAGTTGGAAGCGCACCGAGCGAACCACCCGCTGATTGGCTGTTTTGCTCTCTGATCGCCGCAAGCACGGCTGCGGGAGAGAGTTTGAACGAAGCGAGGCGCTCCGGATCAAGCCAAATTCGCATGGCGTACTCAGACCCAAACAGGGTTATATCGCCAACTCCTTCCACACGGCGGAGCTCGTCGGCAATTTGTGTCGATGCGATATTACCGAGGTCTGTAGCGCTTAGTTTCCCGGTTTTGGACGTAAGCGCAACAATCTGAAGGAAGCCGCTATTTGCCTGACGGACCTGGATGCCTTGCTGCCTGACGTCGGAAGGAAGGCGTGCTTCCACGGTTCCGAGCCTGTTTTGTACATCGGTTTGGGCAAGATCAATATCCGTACCCGCATCGAAAGTTAGTGTGATCGCACCAGTGCCATTCGACTGGCTCGTCGATGACATGTAAAGGAAGCCCTCTACGCCGTTTAGTTGTTGCTCGATAATTTGAATTACATTTTGTTCAAGCGTTGCCGCATCAGCGCCTGGATAAGCGACCGAGATGGTTAGTGAAGGCGGCGCAACGTTGGGATATTGTTCAATTGGAAGACTTCGTAGCGCAATAAAGCCAGCTAGCAGTATGCAGAGCGCAATCACCCATGCGAAAATCGGACGGTCGATGAAAAAACGCGACACGGCTTACTTACGGCTCTGTTCGGAAGTCTGCTTCGAGGGCTTACCGCCCCGGTCTCTTTTTATCATTTTAACAGGAGCGCCTGGTCTAATTTTTTGTAAATTGCTCGTTATGACGCGGTCTCCTGCTGACAGCCCACTACTAATGATCCATTGATTACCCGAAAGGGAACCGAGCGCGACCGTCCGCGAAGTAGCTTTCCCCTCCGCATCTATGACAAATACGCTGGCACCGGCATCGCTTAATTGAACAGCCCGTTGCGGAATCTTGATTCCGTCTCTAATTTCGCCGACAAAGATTCGGGTGCGAACAAATTCTCCAGGCAGGAGCCTCAGGCCGGGATTAGCAAATTCCGCGCGTAAATTGACCGTTCCCGTGCTTTTGTTAACTGAAAAATCAAGAAAATCCACATATCCCTCAATTGGATAGATCGATCCGTCCTCAAACACCAATTCCGCTTTGGTTTTTGCGCCCTCATCAAATGCCAACTTTCCCTCCGCAATCGCCCGCCTTGCTTGCATTAGCTTAGCCGATGATTGCGAAATAGAGACATATACCGGATTTAATTGTTCTATGCGTGTCAGCAACGTTGATTCTCCGGCGCTAACCAATGCGCCTTCGGTAACTTCTGCTTTGCTCGCTCGTCCGCGAATAGGCGCACGTACCGTAGTGTATCCGAGTTGCAAGCCTGCTGCATCAAGCTGGGCTTTGATTTGCGCTACACTTGCGCTGGACTCGCGTGCCGAAGCGACCGCCGCATCATATTCCTGTCGGCTGATGGCCCGCTCCGCGACCAGCAACTTGTAGCGATTGACCACCGCTTGCGCATTGGTCGCCGTCGCTTGCGCACGTTGAAGACTTGCCTTAACCTGTGCATAGCTGGCCTGAAGTTCACTCGGATCAATACGGAACAATGGTTGTCCCTGTCCGACGTCGGTGCCCTCCTTGTACAACCTGCGTTGGACAATGCCATTAACTCGAGCCCTTACCTCCGCAGTTCTTACAGGTTCTACTCTACCAGGCAGTTCGATGATGTTCGGAACCGTGGTGGTCTCGACCAAATAGGTTTCGACCATGATAGGCGCAGGGGGTTGTGGTTCGCCTGAGCCGCTGCACCCTGAAAGAGCGATTAAAAGCCCAATCGCCAGCATTTCTATATTTCTCATATACACCCCTGATCAATCGTCGTCGACAACATGGCCTATGTCTATTGGCACGGTAGATTGTGCGAAGCCGGGCATCATACAACGACTGACCAAGATCCGTTTAACGAATTTTGTCAAATGCGTCGAATTCGATCTCGTAGCTTGGCTCGGGACGCTTAAATAGATATTCGCCATTGCGAATAGATGCCAGTACATCGGCGCGCTGGCGCACGGCCTCAAATGGCGTTTCTGCATTCAAGACCAGAAAGTTAGCCGGTTTACCTTCCTCAATGCCATATTGATCTTCAACATTCAGCGTCTTGGCACCGTTAATGGTAATGAAGTCGAGGCACCGATCCAGTTGATCAAACGACATTGTTTGCGCCAGATGAATACCGTTATCCAGGATATTCATCATATTGCCGTTGCCCGCCGGGTACCAAGGGTCATTGATAGAATCCTGTCCGAAACAAACATTGATGCCGCTCTCCCACAACTCTTTCACGCGCGTTAAGCCGCGGCGTTTTGGATAAGTGTCCTGCCGCCCTTGCAGGTAAGCATTCTCGGTTGGCAGCGAGATGAAATGCATCCCGGACTTCTGGAACAATGCCATCATACGAAACGCATAGGAATTATCGGCGGAACCAAATGAGCAAGTATGGCTGGCCGCTGTGCGCGAACCAATATCTTCAGACATAACCAAGGCATTGAGCAGTTCAACAAATCGGGCCATGACATCATCGGTTTCATCGCAGTGGACATCGATAAGTTTGTCATATTTCATCGCCAGTTCGACGGTTCTGTGCATGGACTTTTCGCCGATCTCGCGCGCCCACTCGAAATGCGGGATAGCCCCGACGCAGTCTGCACCCATTTTCAAAGCTTCTTCGACCATTTCATCGCCGCCTTTATAGGCGTACATTCCCTCTTGCGGGAATGCGACGATCTGGATGGTTACGCTGTCTTTAAGCTGCTCGCGTATTTCCAGCATGGCTCTCAAACCCGTCAGCTTTGGATCATCGACGTCAATATGGGTGCGGATAAACTGTACACCCTTGGAGACTTCTTCATTAATGCCTTTGAGTGCGCGCTCTTTGGCGTCTTCTAGTGTTTGTGTCTTTTTTACGTCATGCCAGCGGGCAATGCCTTCAAACAATGTACCGCTCGTATTTGCAGCGCCTTCGCTGCGTCCGGTATAAACATAGTCCAGATGCAAATGCGCATCGACATAGGGTGGCACGACAAGGCGGCCCTGAAGATCGATTTCCTCGTCAGCTTTCGGCAGGCTTGCGCCGATCTGCTTGATCACGCCTTTATCGACCAAGATCTCACTGGTTTCCTCGTGCTGTCCGTAGATGCGTGCGTTGGTATATTTTTTCATGTTATTCTCCTTGGGAGGGTGAAAATGAGGTCAGGAAGATCGCAATGTACGTTTGGCGAAAAATGCGATTATCGCCGCCGCAGCAAAGGCCGCGAGCGAGACGTAAACAATGCCTTTGACACCGTTATCAGGGAAACGGGTCAGCAATGATCCGCCAATCCATGTTGAGATCATGATTGAAAAGTTAAAGACACTGGACTGCACGGAGGTCGCCACAGCAACGCCGTCTTCAATCTGTTTTGTGACGGCGGTTTGATACATTGTAACAACCGGCCCAAAGGCGACACCCCACAGGAAAAACGCGAAATGCGATATTCCGATGGCCCCGCTAAATACGAGCAAGAGGATCATTGCAAAGCCGCCTATGGCAAGCATGAAGACAATCAAAGTGCGCAAATGGGCATCAATAAATTTGGCTGTAACGACAACTGAGAAGACCGACCCTATTCCGAAAATCAACAGGGCCATTCCAATGCCGCCGATGAGATCAATCATTTCCACTAGCAAAGTGATGTATGTATATATCCCGTAATGGGCGATAACTGTCAGGAAAGTCAGGAGTAAAATTATCAGCATGGACGGTATTTTCAGCACGGCGAACGGTGAATTGCTTTTATTGAGCTTCTCCCCGTCCACTGCCGGCAATATGAAATAAGACAGGATCGCAATAAGTAAGACGAATGCACCCAATACCAAAAACCCGGTATGCCAGCCAAATGTCAGACCGACCGTCGTCATCACCGGAAGGCCGACGCTAATCCCGAGCGTCGTGCCCGCCATTATGATGGTAAGCGCCTTTCCTTCCATATTTTCGGGGACCAGGCGCGTACCGTAAGCCGCAATCATGGGCCACATAACGCCAGCACACATACCGCCCAGGACGCGGGAGGCCACCAGCACATAATATGATGAAGACACGGCGACGATGAAATTGGAAATCGCAAATCCAATCAGAAGCACCATCAGCAGCTTCTTCCGGTTAATAGCCAGTGTCGCACTGATCAGCGGGATGGCGAAAATACCGGAGGCCAAGGCATAGACGCCGACAAGAAATCCAATTTGCGATTCTGACACGCCAATGCCGTCGGCCATCTGCGGCAAAATGCCCGAGGGCAAAAGCTCTGACAGCATACCGACAAAGGTGACGCTGGACATCAGGCCAAGGACGAGCCACGAAAACGTCAGTTTTGAGTTAGGCTGGGTTTTGAAGGACATGTTGGGTACTTTGAATAATTTGATTAAAGAAAACTTGTCCTTCCAAACACAAAGGCTAAGCTATATTGACCTAGATACGACTAACGTGCCGCAAGACTTAAATTATACCGGTCGAACTAGTTCGGCGCTTACATCGGTGTTCCACTCGTCTTTCAATTCGGGAAATGAACTATGCGTGGATTGCGCCCTAATGCAAATCTCTGGCGATGATCAATTAGGTACAAATACCTAACCGCCACTGGATTTACGAACTGATCAAGTCGCGAACGCCGCAATCTGCCGACGATTTTTGCTTAAATATGATAAGCGCTGCCATTTCTGACCGAATAGTTTTGCGTCTGATACAACATTGTCAGCAATTTCTCACCCTGCACCATCAAGGTGGTCGATCCGGGCGTATTCGCAATCGAACACGAAGGAAAAATGCGCTATAGCTGAATAAAGGCTGGGGCGAATGCCTCCGCCTCCATGCAATTTCGCAGAGGAGCAGGATATGTCCATCGAGCGCATTATCGATAAAAGAACCCATGACTTGGGCGGCGGGTTCGAAGTGGGTCGCGTGCTGCCCTTTCACGCCCATCGCATGGTTGGCCCGTTCATCTTTTTCGACCATTTCGGACCGGTTGACCTTGCGCCCGGAATCCCGCGCGAACTCGATATTCGTCCTCACCCCCATATCGGGCTTTCTACCGTCTCTTATCTCTATGACGGGGCCATGACCCATCGGGACAGCCTGGGTTATCGGCAGGAAATCCGTCCAGGCGAAGTCAACTGGATGGTTGCTGGAAGCGGCATCACCCATAGCGAACGCTTTGAAGAAGCGCGCGCAAATGGCATACATTTGCACGGGATTCAGGCTTGGGTGGCGCTGCCTGAAAGCGATGAAGAAACCGATCCCGCTTTTTATCATCATGAAACATCCGATTTGCCCGAATGGGAAGAAAAAGGAGTGCGCGGACGTCTCATCGCAGGACAATCTGGCGGCATGAACGCCAATGTCAAAACCCATTCGCCGCTGTTTTACATGCATTGGGATATGGATGCGGGTGCAAGCCGAATACTCGGCACGGAACATCTCCAACGGGCCATCTATGTAGCATCGGGCACGGTCGATGTTGATGGGACGCCCGTTGAAACAGGGCAAATGGCAGTCCTGACGGATGGTAAGGAAGCGCGTATTTCTGCTCGTTCGGTTGCAACCGTAATGGCACTTGGCGGAGAGCCGATTGGCGAGCGCTACATGCTGTGGAATTTCGTATCGTCCTCGAAGGATCGCCTCGAGCAGGCGAAGGAAGACTGGAAACAGGGCCAGATGAAGCTTCCCGATGCGGACAACGAAGAATTCACTCCGTTTCCGGAGAAGCGTGAAAGTGACTAATATTGTGATCAGCATTGATCGATAGCGTCATTGGCGCATAAGCATCTCCCAACCTTGCGCGAAAGCCGGAAGGCCGCTAGCTTTGCTCTGAGCAGCATGGTCAAGCCAAAATTAACAGATTGGCACGTTCATGACCTTTTGAAGAGATAGGCACGCCCATGACCGTTGATCCGACACCTGAGAACCCCTCGGCTGACACGCTGACCAAGGACGACAGTCAACCGCGGATTCAATCGCTTATCCTTGTCCTGATGGGGAGCGTGCTCGCCCTGATCGGCTCAGTACTGGTTTTGGGAGGAATATGGCTCGCGGTGCTTGGCGGGTCTCTTTATTATATGCTTGCCGGTTTGGGGCTGCTCGTCTCCGGTGTTTTGCTTATCCGGCGGCAGGCGCTAGGTGCCTGGTTGTATCTGATCGTGTTCGCGCTGACGGTCTTGTGGGCGTTCTGGGAGGCCGGACTCAACGGGTGGGCGATGGTTCCCCGGCTGATCGGGCCGGCAGTGCTGGCGATACTCGTTCTGCTTGTTTTTCCGTTGCTTCAACCAGCGCGGTGGCGTTGGCGGACTGCGCTTGGTGCGGCGGGCGCAGTTCTCGTCGCGCTCGTGGCAGGAGGCACGCTCGTCTCGATGGCCAATCAGCCCTCGGCGGGGCCGCTGCCTGACCCGATCGCCGCTGCTCAGAGCGACATAACTCGCACCCAAGTGGGAGCGGACTGGCCAGCTTATGGTGGAACGGACAGCGCGCAGCGCTATTCGCCGCTCAAGCAAATCACCCCCGCCAACGTAACAGAGCTTGAGCGCGCTTGGGTATATCACACGCGAGACCTCCCGTCTCCGAAGACTGGCCACAACAGATATGGGGCCGAGACAACGCCCCTCAAGGTTGGCGACACGCTTTATCTATGCTCAGCGATGAACATTCTCATCGCCGTTGACGCTTCAAGTGGCAAAGAACTCTGGCGCTACGATCCTGAAGTGCCGCAAAAGTCGATCCCCTACACAGCCGCCTGCAGGGGCGTTGCCTATTATGCTGTGCCGGACACCGCGCCCAATGAAGCCTGTGCGACGAGAGTGATTGAAGGAACGCTCGACGCACGGATCATCGCAGTCGATGCGCGTAGCGGCCGCCCTTGCCCCGGGTTCGGCACAAACGGAGAAGTGGACATCAAGGTCGGGATGGGTCGGAACTTCCCTAGTATGGTCTCGATAACCTCACCGCCGACGATCGTACGCGGCGTGATCGTTACCGGTCACCAAGTGCTCGATGGTCAACGCCGAAACGCCCCGTCAGGCGTGCTCTTTGGTTTCGACGCCGTTACCGGCAAAAAGCTCTGGGCGTGGGATATGGTGAATCCAGAATGGACCGGTGATCCTCCAGCCGGCGAGACCTATGCCCGTGGTACGCCCAATATGTGGACGATCGCGAGCGCTGACGAAGAACTGGGACTCGCCTATATGCCAATGGGCAATTCCGCCGTGGATTACCTGAGTTCGAGCCGCCGACCCGAGGAAAACCGCTACGCCAGTTCACTAGTGGCGCTTGATGTGATGACCGGGAAGCCGCGCTGGCACTTTCAGACGGTACACATGGACGTCTGGGACTATGACCTCGGCGGCCAGGCCACGCTTATCGATTTTCCTGTCGGAAGCGAACGCGTGCCGGCCCTGATCCTGCCGACCAAGCAAGGCGACATGTACATTCTCGACCGCCTTACGGGCAAACCGCTCGTTCCGGTGGAGGAACGACCTGTGCCGCAGGGCGGAATGGAGCCGGAGCAACGCTCCGCCACTCAGCCATTCTCCACCTACCATACGCTCGCCTACCCACAGCTCACCGAGCGCGATATGTGGGGGATGTCGCCCATCGATCAGATGATTTGCCGCATTCAATTCCGGCGCGCGTCATATCAGGGACCCTACACCCCGCCGACGCTCAATCGTCGCTTCATCCAGTATCCCGGCTATAATGGCGGCACAGACTGGGGTGGCGTTGCCGTTGATCCAGTGCGAGGCGTGATCGTCGCAAACTACAACAACCTGCCCAACTACACGCGGTTGGTTACCCGTGAAGAGGCCGATCGGCGTGGTTGGGAGCCGCGCAGCGCGGTCCGGGACTGGACAAAAGATCAGGCTGCGGCAGGTGCTGGCGATCCGCAATGGGGCGCTCCGTACGCGGTGGACGTGAACGCGGGTTGGCGAATGCCATTTACGGGACTCCTGTGTAAGGAACCACCTTATGGCGGAATTCGGGCGATTGAACTTAAGACCGGTCGCACAATCTGGGACCGTCCTTTGGGAACGGCACGCCGCAACGGCCCATTCGGAATACCATCGATGTTACCGATCAATATTGGCACGCCGAACAACGGCGGCGCGGTGGTAACTGCGGGCGGTCTGACATTTATCGCCGCTGCGACCGACGATCTCATTCGCGCGATCGACACGCGAACCGGAAAGACGCTTTGGCAGGATGCCCTCCCCGCCGGCGGTCAGGCAAGCCCGATGATTTATGAAGCAGATGGTCGGCAGTATCTGGTCATTATGGCGGGCGGCCACCATTTCATGGAAACGCCGATTGGTGACGAGGTTATCGCTTATGCTCTACCGAAGCAATAACAGGCGGACGGCTTCGAGTCTCAGTCTCAAGCTTGCTCGGGAGAAAATCTGACCTGTAGACAATTAGAAGGCAGGGATAATGGAGATAATCGGAATCTGAATATTTAGCGAATGTTGAAGAGCCTTCATTTTCTACCGAGTGAAACAAGACACCTGCGCATCGGTCACAATCCTGTGTGAATTGCCCTACCGTTCTGACCACCGATCTACCAACTGATCGACTGTAACGGGTTGAGAGTGGGGTCGGTTGTGAACATGCCGAATGTGATGACTTTCAGAAAAGCCGCAGTAACACGTCTTCTTCGATCATCCACTTGGATCTTTTGGCGAGCGTGATGCTGTTTCAAGTGCGACGGGATTGTCGAGCTTCATCGAGTTTGGCGAGAAACGGCTAACCCACTTGGCTGCAGATGGACAGATGGTGGAAGGACGGTTTTCAAATTGTAAGGGCTTGTCGCGTGGACAATGCGCCCGACCCAGCCGTAAAAACGAACATTCGTTGTTGAGTCTTACTCGGCACAGCAAAGTTGTTTCGATTGTATTATCCGTCATAATAGGAATGTTGCTAACAGTATCACAGGTCAATCTGAGCTTTGGCTAGATTCGATGTGTCTCGTTCGATATGATCTACACCCATGATTTCCAATATGATGAAAGCTGAAAACGTGTTTTATTCTCTGAGAGCATCCATCGTAAATGTAGCCAAACATTAATCTTGATGTCCAAGAAATCATCAAACTCACAGTCAATCTCCTTGCTGTTACGGCTTGATCTTGAGAGCAGCTTGTCACTTCAGGCGCAGCTTCGTACGCGCATAATCGAGGCGATTAATGCATCGGTCCTGACGCCAGGCAGAAAGCTGCCCTCTTCCAGAAAACTTGCCGGTGAGATAGGTGTTTCTCGCAACACGACCTCTCTCGCATATCAACAACTCGTGGCCGAGGGTCATCTTCTGGCCAGAGAGCGCAGCGGGTTCTTCGTAGCCGAAAATCCGGTTCCGGTTACCAAGGTTGCCACGATAGTCACCAACGCCGGAATTGATGACGGAAAGACTTCGTTTGCCCGCAGCAAAATTCGTGCGCAGATCGGTGCGGCAGGCGGATTTCGCTGCCCTCCTGACTGGCAGAAATATCGTTATCCGTTCATAGACGGGCGCTATGACCACTCGCTCTTTCCGGTAGCCGAATGGCGCGAAGCCAGCCGGTTCGCGCTGGGCGTCCGCGAAATCGATCAATGGTCAATTGACAATGGCGATTCCGATGATGAAATGCTGGTGGAGGAGATCCGCACCAAACTGCTTCCCCGTCGCGGCATAAGCGCGCAGCCTGACGAGATTCTGATCACTGCCGGCGAACAGCAGGCGCTGCATCTGCTGACAGAGCTTTTTGCCCGACCCGGTGTTTCCGTGGGAATGGAAGAGCCGGGATTGCCTTCGATGCGCGAACTCATCAATCTGCGCGGTGCCGATACTCATTATCTGAAGATTGATGAGGAAGGCCTGGTTGTCAGTGAGGCCATAGCGGAATGTGATCTGGTTCATGTTACGCCGAGCCGCCAGCGACCGACCGGAGTTACTATGTCAATGCCGCGCCGCGAGGCTTTGCTCGCTGCGTCGCGCGAGCATGAGCTGCTGATCATCGAAGATGATTTTGAATGCGAAATGAATTATCTTCGCAAGACCTTGCCAGCCATGCGTGCGATGGCAGGCGGTGAGCGTGTTCTCTATGTGTCAGCGTTGTCCAAATTGTTGTCACCCGGCATCCGCCTCGGATATCTTGTCGGCCCGGCTGACGTTATCGCAGCCGCGCGGCGCCTGCGCGGACTGACAACAAAACGGCCATCCCCGAATAACCAGCGAACCGCAGCCTTTTTCCTGTCTCTGGGTCATTATGACGCCATGCTTGGCCGTTTGAACCGGGTATGTGAGGAGAGGTTGATTGAGTTGCGGGATGCGTTGAACCATTATCGGCCCGACTCTGTCGCTATTCCCCCGATTGATGGCGGCACCGCCTATTGGGTCAGCGGGCCGGAAAGTCTCGATGCCGATCGCCTGGTTCAGGCCGCGCAGGCACATGGGATGCTGATAGAGCCGGTCAGCGACTATTTTGCTCATCCGGCAGGTCATAAGAATATGTTCCGGCTCGGGATAACCAGTCTCCCCAAAAGCAGCATTCGTCCAGGTGTCAAATTGCTGTCCAAAATCATGCGCGATCTGAATGACGGTTCGAAGACCGATGGCCGCGCCAAGCAATCCACATTGGACAATGATACCCTGAACAAACTGATTCCCGGGACAACCTTGTTGTATAAAACCGTTTACGGCGAACCATGCACAATCGAAGTTCGCGACAATGGCAAGCTGTTAGGCAGAGCCGGATATGCAAATGAGGATCGTGATGCAGGCACGTGGTGGATCGAGGGGGAGTTCTGGTTCCGTCGGTGGAATCGCTGGGCCTACGGGGAAGTGGCCAGCTTTCAAATCAGGATTGAAGGCGACATGCTGTTCTGGCTAGATGAAGAAGGTCGTACGGTCGATACAGCTGTTATTGTTCCACCACAGCGGTGATACCAGGCGGCCTGTTCCACAAACTGGCACCATAAAAGGAACTCAACTGGACCTAAGGCATCTGTCAAAATTCTGCAATCACTAGTGATGGACAAGCGAACCGTCCGGCATGAGAGGTTCGTAAGATCGCAGAAAGCCCTTATGTCAACATTGGGAATAGCATCAATCCAGCTTGCGGGACGCAAGGACGATAATATCGATTTGATCGAAACCGAGTTTCGGTCGATTGCCAAGCGTTTCCCCTGGATCGATATGATTGTCTGTGGAGAGCTGGCAGTACATGGGGCGAGTCCGGAAAACGCCGAACCGGCTGGCGGACCTACGGAAAAAAGATTCCAGAAAATTGCGCGCGAAACCGGGAAGTGGCTGATACCGGGCTCTCAGTTCGAAGCGCGCGGGGACAAAATTTTCAATACATCGCTGGTAATTGATCCGCAGGGCGAGATCGTTGCACGCTATGACAAGATGTTCCCTTTCCTGCCGTACGAGAAAGGCATCACATCTGGTGTAGACCCGGTGGTATTCGACGTCCCGGGGGTCGGACGGATTGGTCTCGCGATATGCTATGATATGTGGTTCCCCGAGGCGATGCGTACATTGGCTGGCATGGGTGCGGAGGCAATTATTCTGCCGACCATGACCAATACCATTGATCGCGATGTTGAAATGTCCATCGCGCGTGCAAACGCCGCGGTGAACCAATGCTATTTTATCGATGTGAATGTTGCCGGTGAATTGGGCAATGGGCGCTCCGTATTTTATGGCCCGGGCGGTGAACTTCTCCATGAATGTGGAACGGAGAGGGAAATCTCAGCATTTGAAATCGATTTCGAGCAGGTTCGTAGAGCTCGCGAACGCGGCTGGCACGGCCTCGGGCAGGTGCTCAAGAGTTTCCGCGATGCGCCAGCACGTTTTCCGTTTCACGAAAATCCCGAAGCGCGTCGGTCAGCAATGAGTGGTCTAGGAGAGTTGCGCATGCCGCAACGGAAAACCAGCTCGGAAAAATGAAACCAAAAAGGTGCAGCGTGACGCTGATATCAATGTCGAGAATGAATTAAACAAGGGGGATCGAACGATGGGAAATTCAATGATTAGCGGAATCTCTAGCCGTAAGCGGGCAATCGTAGCGCTGATGGGCGGCACAATGCTGTCGATGGGCCTGCCTGGCATCGCCCAGGCACAAGCCGAGCAGCCGGAGCAAGCCGAGGATGGCGCGAAACAGGAGCGCAACATCATAGTTGTGACCGCAACCCGGCGCGAGGAAAGCATTATCGATGTGCCTTATAATATCTCTGCGGTTAGCGGTGATACGATCGAGGCGGCCAAGACATTCGATAGCGCAGAACTGCTGCGCTCCGTTCCGGGGGTTGGTGTCGTTGACCGCGGCGCACGCAGCGCCGGAACCGTTAATCAGGTTCGTATTCGCGGTCTCAATGTCGATGGCAACGCGCTCGGTGACTATTCGGTATCGTCGGTCGCCTCGGTTTCGACTTATATTAACGACACGCCAATCTTTGCCAATTTCCTGCTCCGCGACCTTGAGCGGGTCGAGGTGCTGCGCGGGCCTCAAGGTACGCTTTACGGTTCGGGCGCCCTCGGTGGCACCGTGCGCTATATCACCCGCGATCCCGTACTTGGCGAATTCGGAGGCACGATAAGCGGATCGCTGTCGAACGTGAATGGCACCAGCAAGTTGGGTTATACGCTCGACGGCGTGCTCAATGTACCGTTGGGTGATACGGCTGCGCTCCGCGTGGTCGGCAGCTGGGCCGATTATCCGGGCATCACCGATTATGTGAATGTCTATGAGCTCGATGCCGACGGCATACCCGTTGCACCAAACGGCATCCTCGCACCTGACGCCAAATATCGCGTCGCGGAGGACGCTGATACCGTCGAGCAATGGATGGTCCGGACAACGCTTTTGTGGGAACCGAGCGACACGGTCAGTATCAAGGCGCTCTATACGCATCAGGAAGATGACATTGGCGGCCGCCGCGCGCAAACCGTCAACAACGACGGTTTCGGCCGCCCCTATCAGCGTTACGAGCAGGGCTCGATCCAGCTAGAACCGGCGCAGAGCAATGACGATATGGCCGCGCTGGAAATCAATGTCGATTTGGGTTTTGCGACCCTGACCTCATCCTCCTCATACTATGACCGTGAAGGCGACAGCATAAGCGAAAACACAGGCTTTTATGCACAAGCCGGTTTTCTGGGATTCTATTACAACTATCCGCGGCCAATGGCGTCTGCGGTTCGCAGCTATACCGACGAAGCCTTTGTGCAAGAACTGCGATTAGTGTCTGATACCGAAGGTCCGTTCGATTTCATCGTTGGAGGCTTTTATCGCGATCAGAAAACCCAATCGACACAGCAAAGCTATCTGCGCGGATTCAAGCGCTGGTATGACACGGCTTTTCCAGCCTTTGCGGCGTTCGTTACCGGCGACAAGGATTTCGACTATCGCAGAGACGAAAAATTTGAAGAATTGGCTGTATTCGGTGAATTGACCTGGCATGCCACAGACACTCTGGATCTGACCGGTGGTGTGCGCTATTTCGACAATAAGTCGGAAAACACCACCTTCATCGACCTCCCGCTTTTCACTGGTGTGTTCGCGCCTACGACCGCCTTCTTCGAGACCAGCGAGAATGACGTGCTGTTCAAGGGAAATCTGTCGTGGCAATTTGGCCAGCGCGACCGGTTATATGCCACGATTTCGGAAGGTTATCGGCGCGGCGGTACCAATGCGGTTCCATTGACCGGGACATTTGCCGAAAATCCGGGCTGGCAGACTTATCGCGCCGACAATGTTGTCAATTACGAAGTCGGCGTGAAGGGTCAAAGGGCAGGAATCGTTTATGATCTCAGCCTTTATTATGTCGACTGGCAAAACCCCCAACTCAATACAGCGACAACCAATTGGGGCTTCTTTGCCGTCCAGAACGGTGATTCAGCGCGCACCATGGGACTGGAAGCACAGCTCGACGGCTATGTTGGAGAGGGGCTGCATTATACGCTCGGCTATACATACACCGATGCCGAGCTGACTGCCGACTTTTTTGCCCCCGACAACAATATCACTCCGGTGGCAGTAGACGGTGCGCGACTTCCCGGCGCGCCCAAGCATATGATCAATTGGGCACTGGATTATACGATGCCGGTGTCAAACGATTGGTCGCTATATACACGGTTGGATGGCAATTATCAGTCGGGTTCGCGCAACGGCATAGGCGTGTCACCGACATTCAACGTTCCGCTGGCGGGCTTTTCGATCTGGAATGCGGTCCTATCGCTTTCCAACGATAATCTCACGGCGTCGCTGTGGATGAAGAATATCTTCAATGAGGAAGGTATTACAGGTATATTCACCGAGGCCTATATGGGCACCTCACCGGCGCAAGGTTATTTCGGCAACGCCAACAAGCAGCTGATCTCGCTTCCGCGGACTATCGGTGCGACGGCGACTTATAAATTCTAATAGGGGGCGGCTTGCATGTTTTACATTCCAGCCGCCTTCACCAGCCGCCTCATATGACAACCGCTTTCCAGAGCCGCCTGAACGAAGCTGACCGGCTGTTGCGAAAGCGTCAGCCGCGAGCGTCCGAAGAGATCTGCATTACGCTGTTGGACGAAGAGCCCGAACACATTGAAACATTGTTGGTTCTCGGGCGTGCCCGGCAGATGCAGAATGACTGGACCGGAATGCTCGCGCAGGTTGACGCGGCGCTTAAAGCTGAGGCCGGCCATATCGCAGCACGTTTGATGCGCGCCGAGGCGCTGAGTGCGTTGGGTCGAATTCGTGATACCCGCGATCAGCTCGAAACGCTCAAACAACAAGCTATGGAAAACGCGACGCTACTGGGCCGGGTCGCCGAAATAGAAACACAATTGGGCGACCATCCTACCGCACGGGCAACACTGTCCAAAGCACTTGCGCTTTCGCCAGATGATCCTGCCATCATTTATAATCTTGCCGCGACAGAAATCGCTGTCGGTCAAATGGAAAATGCAGAAAAGCTGCTCGACAAACTCTTACATATTGCACCGCGTGACTATGATGCCTGTTATAATCGTGCGACCGTCCGACGGCAGACGATAGACGACAATCATATAGATGATCTGCAGGTGCGTTTGTCCGAAGCCTCTGGAAACACCTTAGGCGAAATCCAGCTATGCTACGCTCTTGCCAAGGAGCTTGAGGATATTGGCGAATATGACCGCGCCTTTTCGTTTTTATCGCGCGGAGCAGGCGCACGCCGGCGCATTATGGCCTATCGTGTTGAGGATGACATCTCGACAATGGAAGACATCGCCGCTGTTTTCGACCAGGAATATTTTGCCGGAGCCGGTCATGGTTCGGACGGCGAGGGCGCAATTTTTATCCTTGGCTTGCCAAGGTCGGGCACGACGTTGGTCGACAGGATTTTAAGCAGCCACCCGCAAGTGAACAGCGTTGGGGAAGTGAATGATCTGGCTTTGGCGATAACACGCCTGTGCGCGGGCGCGAAAAGCAAGGAAGAACTTGTCAGGCGTTCAGCGATGATCGATCCAAAAGAATTGGCTCGGGATTACCGGAGTTCGACGACCCAGCGATCACCCGAGAGCATGTATGTCATCGACAAGACGCCGCTGAATTTTCTCTATATCGGCCTGATTGCAAAGACCATGCCTGCGGCGAAGATTATCAATCTCGTCCGCGACCCGATGGATGTCGGCTATGCGATGTATAAAACGATGTTCCGCATGGGTTACCCCTTTTCTTATGATCTGGAGGACATCGGCCGCTACATACGCGCCAAGGACCGGTTGATGGATCATTGGGAAGCTGTCTTGCCAGGAAAAATCATCTCCGTTCACTACGAAAATCTAGTCGCTAGTCAGGAGGAAGAAAGCCGCAAACTTGTTTCGGCACTTGGTCTGGAGTGGCACCCGGACTGTCTGGCCTTTCACAAGAATAATAGTCCGTCGGCTACTGCGAGTGCAGCCCAGGTGCGCCAACCAATTTACACATCATCGGTTGGAAAGTGGAAAGCTTATGAAAAACAACTCGCTCCCCTGGCGGAGGTATTGAACGCATGACGCCGCTATACAACACCATAGTCGCCTTGTTCGCTTCGCTGTCGATAATATTGCCGATGGCATCAGCGCAAGCTCAGGAATTGCTGAATGAAAATTTTGAACAGGGTGCCGGTGAGTGGGCGATAACGCCCGGACGCGGCACTGCAGAAATCACAAGTTATGCGGGCAATTCTTCACTGCGGATTACGCGAAATGCTGCGGCTGTACGTAGCTTTGATCTATCCGGTATAAGTCGGGTGGATATCAGCGCCTCTTTCGCCGCAAGTGGCCTGGAAGACAGTGATGCCTGTCTGATCGAATTCTCGCCCGATGGGCAAAGCTGGTATGAGATTGGCCGGATTGAGAATGGCAAGGATGACGGACTTTCGCTGCACGCGGTATACGGTACTGTCGACATTCAGACCGCGACAGACAGAGGCTATATCGGCGTTCGGGTTGCGGGCAATGCTGACAATGACATCTGCTGGGCCGATAATATCAGGGTTCATGCCCGGCCATCGCCAACCCAGCTTTCTAAAGTAATTTCAAACGCATCATTCGATCTGGGCCAGACGCCGGATATGCCATTTTCCACGCAAGCCTTCGGACGCCCCGACAATGCTTCGCAGCCAACAAACAATTTTGCCGGACGGCTGAGTTCCACAGGCGAAGCAATGACGCACTTTCTGCTGCTAAAAGACGGATTTGACTACGCCGCGACGAGCCAGAGCATCAAGACATTGCCGCCGTTCGAAATCGATCTTTTGCAGATTGATGACGAACTGGCTCCGCTGGTGCGGACACCGATTGCCGGCACACATCCGGACTGGGAATGGATATTTGCAACTGGCGCTGTCTGGGATGACCCGGCAGACAAGGGAATGACACGGGCGGTGCTGCCGTTCGCGCTGATGGAACGCAACGCCAATTGCATTCACAATGGTCTCGCAAGTTTTCGCTTCGATAGTAGCGGCGCAGTATCGCATTTCGTCTATCAGATCGGGTCGGAAACTTGCGCCTATACCCAGTTCGATGCGTGGGGCGCTGCGCCGGCCACATATACTCCTCGGCAAATAGCGCATGCAACAGATGTGGCGACAGCCTTTAGGACAGAAAAAGCAGCCAGGCTGGAAACGCGTCCGATAGAGAGCCTCCCGGCGGAAGTTTCCGGGATGTTCGGGTCTGCGGAAGAAGTGGCTCCAGATGCGATGACCTCGTTCGGCTATATCGCAGACAATGTTCATTACACCGGAGCATGTGAAACGCGCTTCGGCAGCTATATCTATTGCGATTCACTGATACTGCCGTCCTACTCATGGGCCAAGTCGCTGGCGGCAGGCATCGGCGCGATGCGGCTGGAACAACTATATCCAGGCGCGATGCAGTCATTGGTATCGGATTATGTTCCAGCCTGCTCTGCACCGCGCTGGCGCGGTGTTACCTTTGCCAATGCCCTGAACATGGCAAGCGGCGTCTACAATTCCGATGGGCATGAGGTGGATGAGCAATCGGCGGAAATGCGGCGGTTCTTTCTTGCGCAAGGTCATCAGGAAAAGATAATCGCTGCCTGCACTGCGTTCAACCGTCAGCAGGAGCCGGGAACAAAATTCGTCTACCGGACCGGCGACACCTATATTCTGGGGGTCGCTATCAACGCTTTTCTTCGCAAAAAGACCGGCAATCCTGCAGCCGATTATTATGATGACCTGCTCAAACCAATCTGGCGCGCATTGGGCATGAGCCCGCTCACGATGAATATCCGTCGGACCTATGATAGCGAAAGCGAGCCGTTCAGTGGCTGGGGAATGACATTATTGCGGAATGATATCGCACTGGTCACATCTTTTCTGCAGCGCGGCGGTACCGTCAACGGCAAGCCCATGCTCGAAAGCAAAATGCTGAATGCAACGCTCCAGCGTGACCCCGACAATCGCGGGCTTCGCGCGGTGATGGACGAGCAGCGCTACCAGCATGGTTTCTGGGCCTGGAATGCGGGCTCGGCTCTTGGTTGCAAGGTGGACGCATGGATCCCTGCCCTGTCCGGGTATGGCGGGTTATCGGCCGCGCTGATGCCGAATGGACCGGTTTACTATTATGTCAGCGATGGAGGGGCTTTCGCATGGCGAAGAGCCGCCCAGGCATCCAATCACCTTCACCCCTTTTGCGAGCAATCAGAATGATCGAGACCCAAGCTACTGCACGTCGCTGGCCAACAGCGCCAGCCGACGGCGTAATAGCGGGCATAATGCTCTCTTTCCTGGCTACGGCTGGTTTGTTTTACGTCAATATCATGGCGGCCATCGTTGATGGGCTGAAAACTGGTCTGGAGTTCACGGACGGTCAGGCGGGCAATGTTGCCGCCGCCAATATTTATGGCGCGGCACTGGGCGCCCTGGTTGCCATATTTCTCATAAAGCGCGTGCACTGGCGCTATGTTGCGACCGGGTTATTGCTGACATTGATAGCGATTGACCTTGCTTCGATTGCTATTGCTTCTCCAGTGGTCATGATTGGCGTCCGCTTGCTGCACGGTATCGCGGGGGGGTTGCTGGTCGGCCTGTCTTATGGCGTGATCGCGCGGGTGGCAAATCCGGACCGGACGTTCGGTATCTTGCTGTTTGTGCAATTCGGGCTTGGCGGACTAGGTGTGATGACTTTGCCGCGGCTGGTGCCGGAATATGGTGCATCGGTGCTGTTCATCGCACTTATCCTGTTCAGTCTCGTGACTCTCGTAATGCTGCCGTTCCTGGACCGTTATCCGGCGAATGAGGCGCAGGGCAAGACGGTTGCAGGACCCGTCAGCTGGAAACCGCTGCTTCTAACCCTTGCCGCGATCTTTCTTTTTCAAGCGGCAAATATGGGCCTTCTCGCTTATATTATAAGCTTGGGCATCGAATATGGTCTTGAGCGTGATTATGTGTCCACCGCTCTGGGCCTAGCGACCTGGGTTGCCCTGGCAGGGCCGCTTGTAGTCATTTTTGTCGGCGTCAAATATGGTCGCTTCTGGCCTCTTGCCATTGTTATGCTGCTTACCCTGATCGGCACAGCGGCTTTCTTACTCAGCGCCAATCCGGTGATGTACCTATTGGCCAATTGCGGCACTGGCATTACCTGGGGGATGGTAATGGCTTATCTACTGGGCATGGCTGCCCAGTTTGACGCTGCCGGGCGCACGGCTGCTGCCGCTGGTTTTGTCTCGAAAGTGGGTTTGGCTTCCGGCCCGCTTGTTGCAGGGCAAATGCTAGCCGCGGGCTTTACATATGCCGATATAATCTACGCAGTTTTTGTTCTGCTTGCTCTCAGCATGGCTGTAATGCTGGTCCCTGCCTCCATTCTGGATCGCAAATGACAAGCGGATACTGGCACCACTGTTTGGCACCAACTGGCGCTGTAACCGCACGCCCGGAAACAGCAGAATACAACTTTGGTATTATCCGGAGTCGCCCAGATCATGATCTCTAGCGCCTATCTCAAATATGAAGCCTATATTGACGGTGATTGGACCACAGCTGAAAGCGGTAAGCGCTTTGCCGTTCATAATCCGGCTGACGGCACCAAAATCGCATCCGTAGCTGATTGCGGGACGGCTGATACCGAGCGTGCAATAGCTGCGGCAGATAGGGCTTTTGTATTATGGTCGGCGCTAACAGGTTCCGCGCGAGCGCAAAGGCTCAAGGCCTGGCATGAATTGATGCTGGCGCATGAAAATGAGCTGGCCCGTATTCTGACTGCCGAAATGGGTAAGCCTCTGGCCGAAGCCGTCGGCGAAATCCGCTATGGCGCCAGTTATCTCGAATGGTATGCCGAGGAGGCAAAGCGCGTCTATGGCGATGTCATTCCTCATGCTTCCAGCGATGTCCGCACGGTTGTTGTGAAGCAGCCGATTGGTGTGTGCGCTGCCATAACGCCCTGGAATTTTCCCAACGCCATGTTGATGCGCAAGGTTGCTGCAGCGCTGGCCGCAGGTTGCACGATGGTGGCGAAACCTGCCGAAGACACGCCGCTATCCGCCTTGGCGATTGCCGCCCTGGCCGAGGAAGCAGGCATACCTGCCGGTGTCTTGAATGTCATACCCACAAGTCAAGCAGCGGAAGTCGGCAGCGAGCTGACATCGAACGAAAGTATCAGGAAGCTCTCGTTTACCGGATCGACCGAAGTCGGGCGGCTGCTGCTCGGACAATGTGCTCCAACCATCAAGAAAGCATCGCTCGAACTGGGTGGAAACGCGCCATTCATTATCTTTGAAGACGCCGATCTTGACGCGGCGATGGACGGTTTGATGGCCTCCAAATATCGCAACGCCGGGCAGACCTGTGTATGCGCCAACCGTATATTTGTGCATCGTTCGGTTCATTCGGAAGTGGCGCAGATGCTGGTCGAACGGGTAGGCCGCCTGAAGGTCGGGCGTGGCGATGAAGCCGGTAATGACATCGGCCCGCTGATAAACATCTCGGCCATCGAAAAGGTCGAAAAGCTCGTGGCCAGCGCCACGAGCGCAGGTGCGCGGAATTTGATCGGCGGGCGCCGTCACACAGCAGGCGATCTTTTCTTTGAACCTACAATTCTCGACAATGTCAGTAATGATATGGAAATTGCGCGCAGCGAGATTTTCGGCCCTGTCGCAACTCTGATTCCATTCGATAGCGAAGCGGAGGTTGTCGCTATGGCGAACGATACGCCTTATGGTCTGGCCGCCTATTTTTATAGCCGCGACATCGGCAGAGTGTGGCGAGTTGGTGAAGCGCTTGAATATGGCATGGTGGGGATCAACCAGGGAATAGTTTCGTCCGAGGCCGCTCCTTTTGGCGGCGTAAAGCAGTCCGGCATTGGCCGGGAAGGCTCGAAATACGGACTCGAAGATTATCAGGAAATAAAATATCTGTGCTTAGGAGGCATTTCCGAATGAACGTATCAGCCAAAGTAGAAAGTTTGCGTGAAGTGAATGACAACGCCGCATGGCAGGCGCGCAAGAACGCGGCCATTGCCAGAGGTGAAGGCAATGCCGCGCCGATTTACGTTGATCGTGCCCGGGGTTCGGAAATCTGGGATGTTGAAGGGCGGCGCTATGTGGACTTCGGGGCCGGGATAGCGGTCTGTAACACTGGCCACATGCATCCCAGAATCCATGCAGCGGTCAGCGCGCAGCTGGAGCGGTTCAGCCATACATGCGTCATGGTAACCCCCTATGACAGCGCCGTGATGCTCGCCGAGCGGTTGAACAAATGCGCGCCCGGCCCCAATCCCAAGAAGAGCATGTTCGTGACGACTGGCGCAGAGGCTGTGGAAAACGCCATAAAGATCGCGCGCTCCCATACCGGGCGTCGTGGTGTCATCGCATTCGATGGCGGCTATCATGGACGGACGATGATGACATTGGGGCTGACCGGTAAAGTGACGCCCTATAAAAATCGTTTTGGCCCGTTTCCCGGCGAAATTTACCGCGCTCCATTCCCGATTTCCTATCATGGGATCAGCACGGAAGACTCGCTGCGTGCCCTGCACACCTTGTTCAAGACCGATATAGAACCGGATGATTGTGCCGCGATAATCGTTGAGCCGGTGCAAGGCGAGGGCGGATTTTATAGCGCGCCGAACGAGTTTCTGCAGGCGCTACGGCAGGTCTGCGATGACCATGGGATCATGTTGATCATCGACGAAATCCAGACCGGGTTTGGCCGGACGGGCAAGCTGTTTGCCGCTGAACATGCGGGCGTAGAAGCTGATTTAATGACCGTCGCCAAAGGCCTCGCTGGCGGGTTCCCACTGGCTGCGGTAATCGGGAAATCAGAAGTTATGGACACGCCAGAGCCAGGCGGCTTGGGCGGCACCTATGCTGGCTCTCCGATCGGCTGCGCCGCTGCGCTTGCCGTGCTCGATGTGATAGAAGAGGAAAAACTTGTCGAGGCGTCCGGTCGTATAGGGCGTGCTTTTGGTAGACGGCTGCTTGCGCTTAAGTCCGAGTTTCCTGATCAAATCGGTGATGTGCGCTGCGATCGCGGTGCGATGATCGCGCTTGAACTTGTGGAAAATGGCGATGCCAATCGCCCCGATGCCGCCTTGACCAAAGCTATTGTGACGACCGCCTATCAAAAGGGGTTGATCGCATTGACTTGCGGCGTTCGCGGTAACGTATTCAGGTTCTTGCCAGCGCTGACAATTTCAGACGAGTTGATCCATGAAGGACTGGATATTTTCGAAGAATGTTTCCGTGATGCGATAGTCGAGATGGCATAAGCCGGAACTCCGGCAGTGCCTTTTCACCTAGATCGGGCAGCGACCGAAGAGTCGATTGGTGTTTTTCAGGGAGCAACCAAATCATACAGAAATTAACAATCTCGGGTGCCTGCTTAAGAGATTTTCCCGTCATTTGGTGATTATGACAATTGATATCCGTTTTCCAACTACAAGAAGACGCCGGCCCCGGAAGGACAAGCGATCAATGATATTTCCGTTTTTCTGACAATGTCAGTTCGTCTTGGATGTCGACACCCTGATATCGAACTTTATATTCCTACTTCGAAGAACGATCTGGCTCCCTCAGACTCCGCTTTCGGCGTGCAGCTAAGGAATGTCCGTCAACCGATCTGAGGGCGCGAATCGGACGTAAAATTCAGCTTTCCGAAAGCGGGGTATAGGCAGGGGAATATATTACGCAGTAGATTGATATTTCTGTGCAATACCAATGGCTTAAGGCTCGATTGCGAATCCCTCCGTCTCCGCCAGCTATTTTTACCCATTTAAATCAATATCTTATATAGTTAATGCTGCCAGCAAGCGTTGTGTCTATTTAGATGTGACGGGACGGTCGAGCGTGATCGACGTCTTGCGAGGAACGGTTAGTTTTTCGGCGGAAATTGGGCCGTTTACCGACTGGCAGGTTTCTGGAAGCCTTGGCAATTAAGCCGTCTTTCCAGAATTGATTAAATTGCACCGCCAGTCAGCTCCACCAATTCCCCGCGAGCGACGTTGCATCCGTCCTCAAAGCGCCGCCTCGAACGCTTCCATTAGCCAGGTTGTGGCCGGACCCGGCAGACGATCCTTGCGCCAGAGCGCATGGAGGCGATAATCGACGCTGGTACCTTCGGGTAGTTTGAGAATGTCCAGACGTCCGGCGGCAATATCCTGTTCGACGGCATGACGCGGCATATTGCCCCATCCATTCCCGCCAATCAGCAATTCGTGCTTCGCACCGAGGTCGGCGAGGCGCCAGCTTCGCGGACTGAGGACCGAAAATTCCTGTCCATCTGTATAGTTCGATCGGTCGGTCAGGACGAGTTGCAGATAGTGACCGGCCTGACCCGGTTCGATCGCCGCCATTTGCGCCAAAGGGTGGTCGGGAGCGGCCACCGGTACCAGTTCCACGCAGCCAATTTCTTTGCGGTTTAGCTCGGGAAGATCGAGAACTTCCGGACCCGCGATAGCCAGATCGGCACTGCCTTCGCGCGCGCGTGCGGCCACCGCCCCCAAGGCCTCGACATGAAGGCGCAATTCGACCAGCGGGAACGCCTGCTGAAAATCCCGAAGGATTACCGAGATAATGCCAAAGGGAACCATGACATCGAGAACAATGGAAATCTGGGTTTCGACGCCGGCATTGATGCTGCGCACCCGGGCCATCAGGTGATCTGTCCCGTCCATCACGGCCCGCGCCGCAGCTACTAATGAGCGACCCGCGTCAGTCGTCTCTGGCCGCCGAGAGCCTTCGCGATCGAACAGGTTTACGGCGAGCTGGGTTTCCAGAGCGGCAATGCCGTAACTGACGACCGAAACCGCACGGCCCAGTTTTCGCGCGGCGGCGTTAAAGCTGCCCTCGTCGTACACTGCAAGAAAGATGCGAAGCTGATCAAGCGTCGGGCTGCCAACATTCACTATACAACTCCTTCGTACATTTTGTACAACTTTATCCGGGTTATCAGATCATTGTGCAAGCTCTATATCCAATAAAAATAACATGGAGTTTACAAGACATGATTGACATCAGACCTTTTTCTTCGCTCGGTGCCGCCAACCATGGCTGGCTCAACGCGCACCATCATTTTTCATTTGCCAACTATTATGACCCGGCCCGCATGGGCTGGGGGAAGCTACGCGTCTGGAATGACGATCAGATCGCAGCGCAATCCGGTTTTCCACAGCACCCCCACCGCGACATGGAGATTATCACCTATGTCCGCCAAGGCGCTATCACGCATAAAGACAATCTGGGCAATGAAGGCCGCACCGAAGCAGGCGACGTTCAGGTGATGTCTGCCGGCAGCGGTATTGCCCATTCCGAGTTTAATGCCGAAGATGAAGAAACGCGCATCTTCCAGATCTGGATTGAGCCAACGGCCACAGGCGGCGAACCGCGCTGGGGCGCAAAACCGTTCCCGAAAGACGATCGCTCCGGAAACTGGACTATCTTGGCCAGCGGTTCGAAAGACGATGACGATGCATTGATGATCCGCGCCGATGCACAGGTTGCTGGTATTTCGCTGAAAGCGGGCGAAACGACAAACTGGACGCTCAAGGAGGGGCGCAAGGCATATCTTGTCGCGGCAACAGGCAGTATGATGGTTGGTAACGAATTCGCCAATGAACGTGATGGCGTTGCCATCGAAAATGTCGGAGAGATTGAAATCGAAGCGCTCGAGGATACCGAGATCGTCCTCGTGGATACGATCTAATCACCACCCGGACCGGAACCATCGGTCCAGCCAATCATTTAATCACTCAATAGAGGAGCATATAATGTCCAAGAATACCAAGATTGCTGTCGTCGTCGGCAGCCTCCGCAAGGGATCCGTCAATCGCAAGGCAGCCGAGGCGCTGGTCCGTATTGCACCCTCCAATCTGGATTTTGACTTCATCGAGATCGGTGAATTGCCGCTTTACGACGAGGATATTGACACGGCCGACGCGCCGGCGCCCTGGATCCGGTTTCGCCAAGAAATCTCTGGGGCAGATGCTGTGCTGTTCGTTACGCCCGAGTATAATCGTTCAGTCCCCGGTGCGCTTAAAAATGCCATCGATGTGGGGTCCCGCCCCCCTGGCCAGAGCGTATGGGCAAAGAAGCCCGCAGCCGTGATGAGCGCTTCTCCTGGCGGAATAGGCGGGTTTGGTGCCAACCACCACCTGCGTCAATCGTTAGTCTTTTTGGATATGCCCGTCCTGCAGCAGCCCGAAGCCTATGTTGGCGGTGCCTATGACATCTTCGACGAGCAAGGCGAGTTCAAGACGGACCGTAGCCGCGATTTCTTCCAGAAATTCATTGATGCCTTCGGCGAATGGATCGAACGCACTGCGCAGTAACATTTCAATCAATCCATTGAAGGTATCATCATGACCAGCACTAAACTTACCGAGCATGCACCCAAAATGTTGAGCGTGCTTCGAATAATATCCGGATTGCTGTTCCTTGCCCACGGCACGCAAAAGTTTCTGAGCTTTCCCAGCGGTGAGCGCGCAGGTTCCGGATTAACGTTTGACGGGCCCGGCGCCTATGCCGGTATTATTGAACTGGTTGCAGGTGCGTTAATTGCACTGGGGCTGTTTACGCGCCCAGCAGCCTTTATCGCTTCTGGCACAATGGCAGGTGCCTATTTTCTGGCTCATGCCCCGCAAAACTTCTTTCCGGTCAATAATGGCGGTGATGCTGCGATTCTTTACTGCTTCCTGTTCCTCTATTTCGTCTTTGCAGGACCAGGACCCATCAGCCTGGATGGGCAACGAAGGAAGGCCGCCTAAGAGAATTCAACGGCGGCGATTCCTTTCATTATTTGACCATCGATGCTTTCCCTGAACGGATCGAACGCATTGGGCGATGATGCTGACGGAAATGTCCGCAACAAAATTGGAAGAGGCAAAAATATGAAAAGTTCAGCAAAAACAGTGATCGACGAAATGTTCTCTGCATTTGGGAGCGGTGATGTCGAAAAATTCGTAGGAACCGTTTCTGACGACACCGTATGGATCTATCATGGCACGCACATCATTCCGAAAGGCATTTTTGAAAAAAAGGAAGGTATACGGACGTTTATGACGAACATTCTCGACCGGACTGAAATCATAAGCTTTGAGCCTCAACAATTTATCGTTGAGGGAAATATGGTCGTTGTGTTGGGCCAAGAGCATCAGAAAGTGAAACGATCCGGACGGGAACTAAAACAAATATGGGTCCAGATTTATACCGTTGAAAATGACCTGATCACGAGAATGGAAGAGTTTGCAACGTCGGAAGAAGTCGACTGACGCGGTAGCAGCTCTTCCCGTTTATAATGTTCATCCAAGGAGTTGATATGACATATCCGGCATGGCCCACATTGCCCTTCAAAGAATGGGAAGAAACCTGCAGCGCGTTGCATCTCTGGACCCAGATCATCGGCAAATATCGATTGTCGCACACGCCGTGGGTCAACCACAGTTGGCATGCGACACTTTACGTAACCCCACGAGGCTTGACGACAGGGCCGGTGCCGGATGGCGGCGGCAGCATTTCGGTATCGCTGGATTTCCACGACCATATTCTGATCGTGGAATGCGCGTCGGGCAAAAAGGCAACTGCCCCGCTTGAAGCGATGAGTGTCGCCAATTTTCACCGTACTGTCGGCAAGGCGATACAGGTGGTAGGCGGTTCTTTCGATATTCACGGCGCACCCAACGAACTGGAAGATGCCACTCCGTTTGAGCAGGATACAGCAGTCCGACCCTATGACGCTGATGCGGTTAGCAGGTTCCACCGCGCACTGGTCTTGATTGAACGCGTCTTCTCGCGCTTCCGCACAGGGTTCCGCGGCAAAGTCTCTCCAGTACACCTGTTCTGGGGTTCGTTCGATATGGCCGTTACACGGTTTTCCGGTCGCACCGCGCCGCCGCATCCGGGCGGCATTCCGAACCTCCCCGATGACGTGACACGAGAAGCATATAGCCACGAAGTTTCATCTGCCGGTTTCTGGCCCGGTCAGGGAGCTGGCGAACCGATGTTCTACTCATATTGCTATCCGGGACCGGAAGATTTCAAAAATCAATCTGTCGCTCCAGACGCGGCATATTGGGACAGCGATCTCGGAGAATTTCTTCTGCCCTACGAAGCCGTGAGAACAGCAGGCGACCCGGAGGCGATGCTGATGGAATTCCTGCAAACGACCTATGTTGCAGCTGCCGAAACCGGCAATTGGGATCGGGCCACGCTTGAATGCCCCACTGGAAAAATTGGTCGGCCGCACGAAATTGAGAATGTTAAATGAGTTATAATGAATGCCCCCACGCAAAGATGGGAACGGGAAACAATATTCGCTTCCCATAAACCGTGATCATTGGCCCAATATTGCAGCCATTTTGTCGTCCGAAGGATTTGACCGCTTTGGCCCTGCGCAGCGTCAGAAAAGCTTGCTATGGCGCCGCTATGCCTGCGCTTTCCTTCCTCGCGCACAGCCAAATCGCTTCAAACCACGCTCCGCGCATTTAATAGGTCCTGACCCTAGCGGTCAATGATATTTCTGTGCAATACCAATGGCTTAATCCTCTAATTCGAATCCCTTCGTCTTCGCCGTTTTCTAGATATCGTCGATCATTTCGGCGAGGGTCGCCAGGCATTCGCGGGCGAGCAAATTGCAGCGCTCGGGGGACCAGCCTTGCTCGGCATCGGGGAGGTCGCGATTGTCCTTGAACGGCATTTCCAGAGTCATCGTGACGGCGCCGAAGCGCTCCGCCAGCTGATTGGTCGACATCGACAGATTGGCCTTGCCCTTGGCCGCGGTGGGATAGCCGAGCTTGGTCTGGAAATCCGGTGTGCGCTGGGCGAGGCGGTTGCGGTAGCTGTGGTATTTCTTCAGCTGCTGATCGGTGATCGAAGCTATGCCTTCAAAACCGGCGATGAAAACCGCGGGAATCGCCTCGTCGCCATGGACATCCATGGCGAAATCCACGCCGCTCTTGTCCATGGCATCACGCACACACAATACTTCAGGGGATTTCTCGGCGCTGGGCTCGTGCCATTCGCGGTTGAGATTGGTTCCGGCGAAATTGGTTCGTAAATGTCCTCTGCACGAACCATCCGGGTTCATATTGGGCACGATATGGAACCGGCATTGCTGTAGCAGCCGCCGTGCGTGGGGATCGGCGGGATCGGTCAGCATTTCCAGCGCGCCTTCCATCCACCATTCGGCCATGCTTTCGCCGGGATGCTGGCGGGCGTAGAGCCAGACCTGTTTGTCGCCGCTGCCCATTTCCACGCAATCTATCGGCTGGCCTTCCAGGCTGTGGCCTAGCGTCTTCACCGTCACGCCTTCAAACCCTGCGGTTTCGGCAATCAGATCATGGTGTCGTTCCATGCTGTAAGGCGCGAAATAGGCGAACCAGATGATATTGCTGCTCGCGGTATAGCGAATCGACAGAGTTCCGCTTTTCTCGTCGTAGCTGCTTTTCGCGCGGCCCCAATATTCCCGGTCTTCGCTGACACAGGCGTCATAATCGGGCCAACCCTGCGGATAGGCAGATTCTTTCAGTCCCCTGATATTCAACTCGAGTTCGTCGCCAATCTGGCAGGACACCCGAAAATGGAACCATTGAAAAAAATCGCTGTCCTTGTCCTTGCGGATCGAGAGTGTCGCGGTGGTGCCCTTGATGGCATGGACTTCGATATTGCCGCTATCGAATGCGCTGGTGATTTGAATGCTCATGGAACCCTGATAGTGGCTCCGGACTCTCCGGGGAAGTCCCTGAATAGGGCTTCGGCCAGTTTTGCTGCTGCCAGACCGGGTTGGGATGCCGGTGATCCCTGTTTCGCCTCTACCGATGCGCGGCCTTCCCAGACGACAATGTCGCTCTGGCGCTTTGCTATGCGCACCGACAGTTCGGTGGCGATCTTGTCTTTCGGCCGGCCACCGAGATTGATGCCGATGCCCAGGCCGACGCCGGAACCATAGCTGCCGGTGCTGCCGCCGACACCGACCGAGACGGGCGATCGTGATCCGCCAGCGCTTATCTGCGCTCTTTCGATGGTATAGCGCACGACATATTCGCTGTTTCCGGTGTCATTCCTGGCCTCGGAAAAGCCGACTCGCTGCAATTCACGCAGCAATGCTGCGCTATAGGTCGTATATTCGATGCTGCGACTATGCCCTTCATCGGTGACATTAGCCTCGATGACGACACTGCCCGGTACTATCGGAGCGACCTGAGCGTTATGAAAGCGGGTGACATCGACCGGCGGCGTCACCGCGGCGCACCCCGACAATAATAATCCCGCCAATGCGGTCGCCGCAAATGATTGAAACCCGGTCATTTTACTCACTCCTCAACATGTCCGGGAGCATATTAGCGCATAATCCGCGCGACTGTGGCAAAAAATTTGCGTCAATTGGCCCCGGCGTTTAATCGATTGGAGAGACCCGCGCGCTAAACAGCCGATATTGGGAATTTACAGGGATCCGGGAATGATAGCGAAACCGTTCACGATATTGGTCACCGGCGGGGCCGGTTATATCGGCAGCCATGCGGTACTGGCGTTGCAGGACGCCGGCTGGCCGGTGGCGGTGATCGACAATCTGACCACCGGTTTCCGCTGGGCGGTGCCGGAGGAGGTCGCCTTTTATGAGGGCGACATCGAGGATAACGCATTGGTCGCGCGAATTATCAAGCGAGAGAATATCGGTGCGATCATGCATTTCGCCGGTTCTATCATCGTGCCGGAATCGGTCGCAGATCCGCTCAAATATTATCACAATAACAGCGCGAAGAGCCGTAGCCTGATCGAATCGGCGGTGACCGGCGGAGTGCGCCATTTCATTTTTTCATCGACCGCAGCGACCTATGGGATCCCCGAGGAAAGCCCGGTCAGCGAGACAACGCCGCAACTGCCGATTAATCCCTATGGCATGTCCAAGCTGATGACCGAGCATATGCTCCGCGATGTCTCGGCGGCCCATGACCTGAATTTCTGTGCGTTGCGCTATTTCAATGTAGCCGGTGCCGATCCACAGGCGCGGACGGGACAGTCGACCGCTGGTGCCACCCATCTGATCAAAGTTGCTGTCGAGGCCGCGCTGGGCAAACGTGACAGCGTCGGGGTCTTTGGTACCGACTATGATACGCCCGACGGCACCGGCGTGCGCGACTATATCCATGTCTCGGACCTCGCCGATGCTCACGTGCTCGCGCTCGAAGCGCTGATCGCGGACCCGAATCAGAATCATCTGCTTAATTGCGGCTATGGGCGCGGTTTTTCGGTGCTCGAGGTTCTTGATGCCGTCGATCGGGTGACCAATTTGAAAATCACGCGGAAAATGGAAGGTAGGCGCGCGGGCGACCCCGATTCGCTGATTTCCGACAATCACGCGATCATGGAACGCTTCCCCTGGCAGCCGAAACATGCCGATCTCGACAAAATTGTCGCCCACGCGCTGGCGTGGGAACGCAAACTCGTCGAAATTCGCGGAGAATAGCGCTGGTCGCTTGACTTTGGCGGCTGTCGACCTTAATTGCCCTGCTCAACGCAGCAAGGCTGCTTCCAAGAAATTCAGAAAATCAAGGCGTGGTACCAAAATGAAAGTCCGCAACTCTTTGAAGTCGCTTAAAAACCGTCACCGGGATTGCCGCGTCATCCGTCGCCGTGGTCGCACTTATGTGATCAACAAGACGAATCGCCGGTTCAAGGCACGCCAGGGCTAACTGCCTGATTGTGGCAGAAGAGTCTGCCATTTCCAAAATTGACACCGTCATCTTCGATATTGGCAATGTCTTGTATCGCTGGGATTTGCGCTGCCTGTTTGCAAAGCTGATTGACGACCCGGAAGAACTGGACTGGTTTCTTGCCCATGTGGTGACGCCGGAATGGCATTTTCAGCATGATGCCGGACGGCCCTTTGCCGACATGGTGGCGGAACGCTGCCGCGAATTTCCCGAATATACCGATCACATCATAGCCTATTCCAAGCGATTCCCGGAAACCATCCCGGGACCGGTCGACGGCATGCTCGATATTGTCCGCGCATTGGCGAATCGCGGCACTCAAGTTTTTGCCATCAGCAATTTCGGTGCCGAATCCTGGGCACAATTCCGGCCGCTGGCACCGATATTCGATAAATTTTCGGATATTGTCATTTCCGGTGAAGAAAAGTTGATGAAACCGGATCCGGCCATTTTCGAACTGGCCCTGAAACGTTTTTTCCGCCGCGCCGACCAGTGTCTTTTCGTTGATGACCGGCCGGATAATATCGCGGCAGGTCGGGCGGTCGGGCTCGCCGGCCATCACTTCAAGGATGCGAGACAATTTGAAAGCGAGCTGAAGGCCTTGCGCCTGCTCTAGTTGCGCTTGAGTTCGTCTCCGCTGAGACGGACGATATGGAGCAGGTTGGTTGACCCCGGGGTACCAAAGGGCACGCCTGCACAGACAATCAACCGCGATCCTGCCTCGGCCAGCTTGTGGCGGAGAGCCATGCGTTTGGCCTTGGCAATCATTTCCTCGAAATTGGTAACGTCGCGGGTGACCACGGCATAAGCGCCCCATAGCAGGCCGACCCGCCGGGCGGTGTGGAGGTTGGGGGTGAGCACCATGAGCGGCACCGAGGGCCGCTCCCGGGCCATTCTGCGGGCCGTCGAACCGGAAAACGTAAAGCAGACAATAGCCGACGTCTCGATGGTACGGGCGATATTAAAGCTTGCGGCCGCCAGGGCATCCGCTGTTGTCTCATCGGGTACGGTTTCGGTGAAATGGACGCGGTCCGCATAGGACGGATCGCTTTCCACCTGCGCGGCAATCCGGTCCATCATCGTCGCGGCCTCGATCGGCCAGTCACCCACGGCCGATTCTGCCGACAGCATGATGGCATCGGCGCCGTCATATATGGCGGTCGCGACATCGGACACCTCGGCGCGGGTCGGCGTCGGCGATTTGATCATCGATTCCAGCATCTGGGTGGCGACGACCACCGGCCGCCCGAGCTTACGGGCAGCAGCGACGATTTTTTTCTGCAGCGGTGGCACCTGTTCCGGCAAAAGTTCCACGCCGAGATCACCGCGCGCTACCATCACGGCATCGGAAAGCTCGAGTATCTCGTCGAGCCGGTCGATCGCCGCGGGCTTCTCGATCTTGGCCAGTAGTGCCGCCTTGCCGCCGATCAGCCGCCGCGCTTCGGCGACATCTTCGGGGCGCTGTACGAAGCTGAGCGCGATCCAGTCGACATCCTGTGCCAGCGCGAATGCCAGATCCTTGCGGTCCTTGTCGGTGAGCGAGCTGACCGGCAGCACGACTTCCGGAACATTGACCCCCTTGCGGTCGGAAATTTCGCCTCCGACGATCACTTTGGTCTCGACGCTCTTGCCGTCCGTCCTGGTCACCTCCAGCCGGATTTTGCCGTCGTCGAGCAGCAACGTGTGCCCCGGCTGCAACGTGCTCAATATCTTTCTATGGGGTAAGGTGACGCGTGTCGCGTCGCCCTTTTGCTTGATCAGGTCAAGCGTGAACTTTGCGCCGTCTTTCAGCATCACCGGCGGTTTGGCAAATGTTCCGATACGCAGCTTCGGTCCCTGCAGATCGGCAAGGATCGCGATCGGGCGACCGACTTTCTTTTCCAGCGCCCGGATCGCTTTCACATTGGCGGCATGCGCTTTATGCTCGCCGTGGCTCATGTTCATCCGGAAGGCGTCGACACCGGCCCGGTACATTTTTTCGATCATAGCCGGGCTGCCGCTGGACGGGCCGAGCGTTGCCAGTACTTTGACTTTGCGGTTACGGGAGAAGATCGGCGATGCCATTTATGAATTCCTCGGTGGCGCTTTACCCGCGCGTTGCCTATTCCTATTTCATGACAGGTTCATAACAAAAAACAACGGAAACGAACATGACCGATCAAATATCTGACGACGCCGCCGCCGCTGCCTTTCGCCGTCTGGTCACGCATCTCCAGCACCGCCATGATGCGGAAAATATCGATTTGATGGGGCTGGCGGGTTTTTGTCGCAATTGCCTTGCCGACTGGGTGATGGAAGCGACCAATGACGCAGGCGGTTCGATGACCAAGGACCAGGCCCGTGAGGCAATCCACGGCATGCCGGTGAACGAGTGGAAGAAAAAATACCAGACCGAGGCGACGCCGGAGCGGCTCAAAAAGATGAAGGAAAGCGTGGCCAAAAACGCCGACGCATCTTAAAGACAGGCTTCGAATCCGAACAAAATTTTTCAAAGGAATGAAAGAATGAGCGAAGGCAATGTTGCCGCAGACCAGCTGCGTCTGTTTATCGAGCGTATCGAGCGGCTGGAAGAAGAGAAAAAGGGCATGGCGGACGATATCCGTGATGTATATTCCGAGGCGAAATCACAAGGCTATGATGCCAAGATCATGCGCCAGATCGTGCGTTTGCGGAAAATGGAAACCCATGACCGGCAGGAAATGGAAGCCATTCTCGACACCTACAAGTCGGCGCTTGGTTTGGCCTGATCAATAGGCTAATAGCCAGTCTTTGACGGCGGGAGAGCAGCGATGATTGTCACCACGACACCCAGTATCCAAGGCCGTGCGATCCGCGACTATCGCGGGATCGTGATTGGCGAGGTCATCGTCGGGGCGAACCTGTTCCGCGATCTTTTCGCCAGCATCACCGACATTGTCGGCGGGCGCTCCGGCAAATATGAAAATGTCCTGAAACGCGCGCGCGATGAAGCCCTGGCGGAGATGGAGGCAGAGGCGGCGAAAGCCGGTGCCAATGCTGTCGTCGGTGTCGATCTTGACTATGAGGTCGTCGGCGACAAGGGTTCGATGCTGATGGTATCCGCATCGGGAACCGCGGTAATCGTAGAATGAGCAAATCGGGAATTTGAGGTAAAATGGCAGGCCATAGTAAATTTAATAATATCAAGCATCGCAAGGGCGCTCAGGACAAAAAGCGCGCGGCGCAATTTTCAAAGCTGTCCCGCGAGATAACCGTGGCGGCCAAGTCGGGCATGCCGGATCCGGATTTTAATCCGCGTCTGCGGCTCGCGGTAAACAGCGCGAAAGCGGTGTCGATGCCGAAGGACAATATTCAGCGCGCGATCGAAAAAGCGACAGCAAACGAAGGCGAGGACTATAGCGAGATCCGCTATGAAGGCTTTGGCCCGGGCGGTGTGTCGCTGATCATCGAAACCCTGACCGACAATAATAACCGCACCTTTACCAATGTCCGCACGATCATGTCGCGCAACGGCGGCAATCTGGGCGAAAGCGGTTCTGTGGCGCACGGGTTTGACCGGGTCGGCTATATTCAATATCCGGCCAGTGTTGGCGATGAAGAGAAAGTACTCGAAGCCGCCATGGAGGCGGGCGCAGAAGATATTTCTTCCGATGACGACGGCCATGAAATCTGGACCGCGATGGAAGATTTGCACGAAGTTTCCAGTGCTTTGGAAAAGGAGCTGGGCGAAGCGGCAAGCGTGAAACTCGCCTGGCGGCCTTCGGTCCAGGTCGAAGTCGATCAGGAGCAGGCCGAGACCTTGCTCAACCTGATCGATATGCTCGACGATGATGATGACGTCCAGACGGTCTGGGGCAATTATGACGTGTCCGACGAGATCATGGAAAAACTGAACGCCGAGTGATGTGGGAATTTGTCGCCAAGGCCGCGCTTGCAGGAGTGATCGTGGCAATGGTTGCAACCATCGCGCAGCGCCAGCCGAGTTTTGGGGCGCTGATCGCCTCGCTGCCCCTGATCTCGATATTGGGCATGATCTTTCTCTGGTATGCGCGGCCTGACACGGAAAATATGGCGCTGCATGCCGAGGCAACCTTCTGGTATGTCCTTCCATCTCTTCCAATGTTTCTGCTGATCCCGCTGTTGCTCCGCAATGGTGCCAGCTTCTTTCTGTCGCTGGCGGCCGGGTGCGTGCTGACGATCAGCCTGTATCTGATCATGGCCTTTGTCGGTCGCCGGATGGGGCTGCCGATCTGATGCGGCCGGTCTGAGATGATCATTCTCGGCCTCGATCCCGGACTGGGCATCACCGGCTGGGGCGTGATCATGGCCGACGGCAATCGCCTGTCCCATGTCGCCAATGGCCAGATCAAGACCGATCCCAAAATGGCTTTGGCCAGCCGCTTGCTCAAGCTCGACCTCGAACTGACCGACCTGCTGCTGGAATATAGGCCGGATGGCGCGGCGGTCGAGGAAGTGTTCGTCAACAGCAATCCGCAAAGCACGCTGAAGCTCGGGCAGGCGCGCGGCGTGGTGCTGCTCGGGGCTTCGCGGACAGGAATCGAAGTCGGAGAATATTCGGCGCGGACGGTGAAAAAATCGGTGGTCGGTGTCGGCAAGGCGGACAAGGACCAGGTACAGGCGATGATCAAAATCCTGCTGCCCGGCGTGAAACTGGCCGGGGCGGATGCCGCCGATGCGCTCGCCGTGGCGATCACCCATGCGCATCACCGGGGGCGTTGAGGTTGGCTAGGATTAGAAACCGTTCGCACTGAGCTTGTCGAAGTGCACCTATCTACTGGGAGCTGTCCTTCGACAGGCTCAGGACGAACGGTTTTATTCGCACGAAGACACAAAGTCACGAAGACAAGTCCTCGGTACCATTTGCTAAGTGCCTTCTTGTCTTGGTGCGAGGCCCCATTTTGTAGCCCGCTTGCGCGGGGTAGAGAAAGAAGGCTGGATTGCCGAGCAAGTTAGTCTAAAACAACAATATGATCGCAAAACTCACCGGCACTATCGACGAAATCGGCACCGACAATATCGTGCTCGATGTGCAGGGCGTCGGCTATCTGGTTTTCTGCTCGTCGCGGACCATTGCCGCGATTGGCGGGGTGGGGGATGGCGCGACCATCTATACTGAAATGCAGGTCAGCGAGACCGACATGCGCCTGATGGGCTTTGCCAGCGGCTCGGAGCGCGACTGGTTCCGGCTGCTGATCTCAGTACAGGGCGTCGGCGGCAAGGTGGCGCTGGCGATCTTGTCGGCGCTGGAACCCGGAGAAATTTCACGGGCCGTGGCAATGGGCGACAAGGCGATGGTCGCGCGAGCGAATGGCGTGGGACCGAAGCTTGCGTTCAGAATAGTCAACGAGTTGAAAGACAAGGTCGGCGGGATTGCGACTGATCCAATTGCTGGCAGCGGCGCGGTCCACGCGCCATCATCGAACAGCGCTGATGCAGTCAGCGCGCTGCAGAATCTGGGCTTCAAACCGGCGGATGCTAGTGCGGCGGTGGCTGCGGCGGATGCCGAGGCGGGGGATGGCGCGACACTGGATGCGCTGGTGCGGCTGGCGCTGAAGAAGGCGGCGCGGTGATGGATGTCAAAGAGTTGCTTGCTAAAAAATCTGAAGATGAAGAGGCGTTCCGCAAGATTGCTGAAGCAGACTACAAAGCATATTTGGAAGAAGCGGGGGAGCGGTTGCGATTTCAGACTGAGTTTTCTCAGTCTGCTTTGAAAAACCTAACATTCGTGAACGGTGGAGCAATCATCGCGTTGTTTACCTTTATCGGAAACGATAACGCACAATTCGACGCCAACTATTTGCGCTGGTCCTTTGCCGCCTTTCTAATTGGTTTATTTCTATCTCTGTTTTCTTACATTGGTGCTTATTTCTCCCAAGGAATGTTCATGCACGTAACAATCATTCAAGCTTGGAACTCGCAGCTTCGAATGCATGGCTTCGATGAAAAATACGATTTCAAAAAAGAGATCAAATTGGGCAATGTTAATTTATATTTGGCGATCATGTTGGCGGTTGGAAGTTTAATTGGTTTTGGCGTCGGTTCCTATTGCGCGTTAGAAGGTGTGCTGTGACCGAAGATCGCCTCCAATCTCCAGAACGCAAGGTCGAAGACATCGACGCGGCGCTGCGTCCGAAAACGCTCGACGAATTTATCGGGCAGGAAGCGGCGCGGGGTAATCTTCGAGTGTTTATCGAAGCGGCCAGGGGGCGTAGCGAGGCGCTGGATCATGTACTGTTCTTTGGACCTCCCGGCTTGGGCAAGACCACGCTGGCGCAGATCATTGCGCGGGAACTGGGGGTTGGGTTTCGCGCCACTTCGGGGCCGGTCATCGCCAAGTCCGGCGATCTGGCGGCGCTGCTGACCAATCTGGAAGAAGGCGATGTCCTGTTTATCGACGAGATTCACCGGCTCAATCCGGTGGTTGAGGAAGTGCTCTATCCGGCGATGGAGGACCGCGCGCTTGATCTGATCATCGGCGAAGGGCCGTCGGCGCGTTCGGTGCGGATTGATTTGCCCGCTTTCACCCTGATCGGCGCGACTACGCGCCAGGGCCTGCTGACCACGCCGCTGCGCGATCGTTTCGGCATTCCGGTGCGGCTCAATTTCTATTCGACCGAGGAACTGGAAAAAGTCGTCCACCGCGCTGCGCGGCTGCTCGGTCTCGAGATTGCGCCCGACGGCGCCACCGAGGTTGCTCGCCGCGCGCGCGGGACGCCGCGGATTGCGGGACGCCTGCTCCGCCGGGTACGGGATTTCGCCAATGTCGCGGGGACCAAAATTGTCGACCAGAAAACCGCCGATGCATCGCTGACCCGGCTGGAAGTCGATCATATCGGCCTCGACGCCATGGATCGCCGCTATCTCCATATGATCGCGGACATCTACAAGGGCGGTCCGGTGGGTGTCGAAACGCTCGCCGCCGGCCTGTCGGAACCGCGCGATACGATTGAAGAAGTGATCGAGCCCTATCTGATCCAGCTCGGGCTGATTGCGCGAACGGCACGGGGACGGGCGCTTAATGATCGGGGTTGGAAGCATCTTGGACTGACGCCGCCTGCCGGGAAAGCGGTGGATGGCGAGTTGTTTGATTGAACCTATTCCTCTCCCTAAGGGAGAGGCAACAAGCCTTGGCAATTTATTGCCTTAGGCGCAGTCGGTGAGGGGTTTGCACTTTTCGAAGGTTCGCAACCCCTCACCGAGTTCCACTAATCAGCAAGCTGATAAGTTCCACTTGCCTCTCCCTTAGGGAGAGGGTCCTCCAGATTAGCCGGAAAGCTGCTCCGCCGAAGCCCAGGTCGCGTGGGTGCCGCTCGATATCCGGTGCGGCAGGATGATCGTACAGACCGGGCCTGCCGAAATATTCTGCGCATCGATGATGATACATTCCGACCGGTCCAGCGCCATGTCGGTGATGAAGCTGATCAGATAGCCGTCATCTTCTGACAGCGCGTTGACGCGCGGGATGAAGGGCGCTTCCGAACCGAAACGATGCTCGCCAAAGCCATAATGTTCGGCCTCTCCGGTCTCCAGATCATGTTTGGTCAGGCCGGTGAACAGGAACCAGCCCGGCTCCCCGGTCACGCTATAGACATAGCGATAGGGCTGGCCCGCGAATTGTTCGTTGATCATTCCGAATTCGACCGGATAATCGTCGAACAGGGTTTCTTCTTTTGTCTCACCGGTCGCCAGATTGAACCGCCAGCGGTGCAGTTCTGGCTTGAAGCTGTGCAGGTCGAGACTTGCGCCCATGCTTTCATAGCCTGATGGAAAGTCGGTCAGCGGCGGCGGCACCGGATCATTCTGGAAATAGCCGTCGAGGACAACTTCATCGCCGTCCTCGAAAGCGTTGGCCCAGTGGAGGACATAAGTCGGCTTCGCCTCGAACCATTTGATATCCTCCGGCTGGCCCAAGCGCGGGAGAATGCCGAAGCGGGTCGGCATATCGGAATGATAAGTCGGGATGCGCAGCTTGCGCTCGAACAGTTCCTCTTTCCAGAACAGCGGGCAGTCGTTGAAGATCGCATGGTTTTCCGAAAAGGCCATGTCATGCGGCAGGCGCGGGCCGGGCAGGTCGATGGGAACCAGATGCTTGAGCTGATTGTCGGGACCGACGACGCCATATTGGAAATAGGGTTTTTCGATCGCATAGTTGAAGAATAACAATTCCCCGCTCACCTCGTCGACCTTGCAATGGGCCGAGATGCCGTGCGGCGGAACCCAGTCGGCAGGACCGAGCGTTTCCAGCGTTTCCGGATCGAGCCGGTATCCCTCTCCGCACAGGTAAAAGGTCGAAAGGATAGCACCAGCGTGAACCACGACATCGGTCGAGCTGCTGTCCTTGACGCTGCCGTGTGCGGTCATGCCGGGTCGCAGCGCGTCATGTGGATTGCCCATCAGGCCGGGCCAGAGTGGCCCGCCTGCTTCCTGCTCCGCCTCAAACCCCTCGGTCCGGACAAAGCGGTTGCGATAGGTGGCCTTGCCATTCTGCAAGCGGATGGTGTGGATCATCCCGTCGCCGTCAAAGGGATGGTAACGGCCGATGCTGCCGTGCACGGGATTTTCGGTATTGCGGACATAGAGGCCGTCGATATCGGCCGGAATTTCACCGATTATTTCCAGATCATCGCTATCCAGCTCCTCGAAAACCGGGGTCCAGGCGCCGTTGCGATAGGGGTGGTCATTGGGCTCCAGCGTCACCTTCACCTGATCCACCCGGGTTGCCATCAGTCGCGCAGCAATTCGTTGATCCCGGTCTTGGACCGGGTCTTCGCATCGACAATCTTGACGATCACCGCACAATAAAGCGATGGCCCCGGCATGCCATCAATATTCACTTTGGGCGGCAATGTTCCCGGCACCACGACGGAATAAGGCGGTACTTCACCCATCCAGATCTTTCCGGTGACCCGATCGACAATCTTGGTCGATGCGCCGAGATAGACCCCCATCGAGAGCACCGCACCCTCACCGACGCGCACGCCTTCGGCGACTTCGGCGCGGGCGCCGATGAAGGCGCCGTCCTCGATGATCACCGGGTCGGCCTGTAACGGTTCGAGCACGCCGCCAATGCCGGCACCGCCGGAAATATGGACATTCTTGCCGATCTGCGCGCAGCTACCGACCGTCGCCCAGCCATCGACCATCGTGCCTTCATCGACAAAAGCGCCGATATTGACAAAGCTTGGCATCAGGACGACGCCACGCCCGATAAACGCGCCCTGCCGAACGATCGAGCCCGGCACTGAACGAAACCCTGCTTCGCGGAACCGGTTTTCGCCCCAGCCGGCAAATTTGCTTGGCACTTTGTCCCAGTGATTGGCGCCGCCAGGGCCTTCAATCAGTTTATTGTCGTTGAGCCGGAACGAGAGCAGCACCGCTTTCTTGAGCCACTGGTTGACCATCCATTTTCCGTCTTTTTTCTCCGCGACCCGCGCGGTGCCGTTGTCGAGCATCGCCAGGGCCTGATTGACCGCATCGCGCTCCGGTCCCTGCGACGTGAGGCTCAGCGATTCCCGTTTGTTCCACGCGGCGTCGATTACGGTCTGTAATGCTGCGGTCATGATAGTTGCTCTTCCTTCGCATGGTGGAGGCCGGTAACCCAGCTTTCCAGATCGGGTATTTCGTGGTCAATATAGGCGGGTTCATGCTCCCGGCCAGCCCATTCCGCACCGGTGTTGATCCACACCGTCGTCATGCCCAATAACTTCGCCGGACGCAAATTGCGCGCCATATCTTCGACAAACAGCGCGCGCGTCGGGTCGATACCGGTGGCGGCGATCAGGCTATCATAGGCGGCTGTCTGCGGCTTGGGGACGAGGCCGGTATCCAGGATATCGTGCATCTGGTGAAACAGCCCGCCCAGCCCGCGCTTTTCCAGAACCCGTTCGGCATAAGGCCGGTCGGCATTGGTGAAGACCAGCTTTTCGCCCGGCAATGCGTCAATAGCTGCACGGACCAATGGGGCAGGTGACAGGCGGTCCATATCGATATCATGGACGAAATCAAGGAAATCGGCGGGATCGGTGCCATGATGATGCATCAGGCCGGCAAGCGTAGTGCCATGATCGTGGAAAAAATCCTTCTGGATTTTTCGCGCTTCGACGAGATCACAATTCAATGTCCGGGCAATATATTCGCCCATCTTGATATCGATCAGCGCAAACAGATTGCACTCTGCCGGATAGAGCACGTTATCGAGATCGAAAATCCAGTGATCGATATGGGAGAGTTCGGGTGGCATGACGCAATCGACTAAAGACCGTTTCCGGCAATCACAAGCTGCAATATAGGCTAAGCCCGCGCTCCGGCATTCTCGACACTTGCACTATTGTGCCGCAGGGCCTTCAGCACCGTCTCGACAATACCATCAGCATCCAGCCCCGCTTCCTTATATTGCACGTCCGGCTTGTCCTGATCCTGAAAAATGTCGGGCAGGCGCATGGTGCGGATTTTCAGCCCGGCATCGGTCAGGCCATTGTCGGAAGCGTAAGTCAGGACATGCGCGCCGAGGCCACCGACTGAGGCTTCCTCGACCGTCACCGCGACTTCATGGGTCGTCAGCAATTTGCGGATCAGCTCTTCATCGAGCGGCTTGGCGAAGCGGAGGTCGGCGACGGTCGTGCTGAGCCCTTTAGCCTCGAGCCGAGCGGCTGCCTTCTTGGCTTCTTCGAGCCGGGCGCCGAGCGAGAGGATCGCGACCTTGGTGCCCTGCTTGACGATCCGGCCCTTGCCGATTTCCAGCTGTTCCAGCTTTTCCGGTATGGGCACGCCGGTGCCATTGCCGCGCGGATAGCGAAAGGCAATCGGACCGCTGTCGTGCAGGGAGGCGGTATAGGTCATATGCGCCAGCTCCGCTTCGTCGGCCGCGGCCATCACAACGAAATTGGGCAGCGTCGCGAGATAGGTGACATCGAATGATCCGGCGTGGGTGCTGCCGTCCGCGCCGACCAGTCCGGCCCGGTCGATCGCAAAGCGGACCGGCAGATTCTGGATCGCCACGTCGTGGACGACCTGATCATAGGCGCGTTGCAGGAAGGTAGAGTAGATCGCACAAAAGGGCCGCATGCCCTGCGCGGCGAGGCCGGCGGCAAAGGTAACGCCATGCTGTTCGGCGATGCCGACATCAAAGGCCTTGTCGGGATGGGCCTTGGCAAATTTGTCGACGCCGGTACCCGAGGGCATAGCCGCGGTAATTGCACAGATTCGCGGATCGCTATCGGCCAGTCTGGCAAGGGTTTCGCCGAATACATTCTGATAGGCGGGCGGTCCGCCGCCGGGTCCCTTGTTCTGCTTGCCGGAGACAACATCAAACTGGGCGACGCCGTGATATTTGTCGTCGGCTTCCTCGGCAAATTTATAGCCTTTGCCTTTTTCGGTGACGACATGGATCAGGCAGGGTCCTTCTGCGGCATCGCGAACATTCTCCAGAATCGGGATGAGATGCTCCAGATTATGACCATCAATCGGGCCGACATAATAGAAGCCCAGTTCCTCGAACAGGGTCCCGCCCATGGTCATGCCGCGGGCAAACTCGTCGGTCTTACGCGCCGCGTCATATAGCGCCTTGGGCAGTTTTCTGGCGATTCGTCGTGCGAGCTGGCGCACGCCGAGAAATTCGCGGGAAGACACGATTCGGGCGAGATAGGCCGAAAGACCACCGACCGGTGGTGCAATCGACATGTCGTTGTCGTTGAGGATGACGACCAGCCGGTTGCCCGCCGCTTCGGCATTGTTCATCGCTTCATAGGCCATACCCGCACTCATCGCGCCGTCGCCGATCACGGCAATGCCGCGACCGGGTTTGTCGTTCAACTTGTTGGCAATCGCAAAACCGAGGGCTGCGCTGATCGAGGTCGAGCTATGCGCAGCACCAAAGGGATCATACTCGCTTTCCGCCCGTTTGGTGAAGCCTGACAGTCCGCCGCCTTGTCGCAGGGTTCTGATCCGGTCGCGGCGACCGGTAATGATCTTGTGCGGATAGCATTGATGCCCGACATCCCAGATCAGCCGGTCCTCGGGAGTGTTGAAAACATAATGGATCGCAGTTGTCAGTTCGACAACACCCAGACCCGCACCCAGATGGCCACCGGTTGTGGAAACCGTATCTATCACCTCGGCGCGCAGTTCGTCGGCAAACTGGCGGAGCTGGCCCGGCTTTAATTTCCGCAAATCCGCTGGAAAGGAGACGTCATCCAGCAAAGGTGTATTCGAAACTGGCATATTCACTCCCTGTTTGGTCCCAGCTTTAACGGCATCGCAATGGTCTGTCGAACTTTCAGCAGACTGTCAGTGAACCTTTGCTGACAAACAGGGTGGATTAACTGCATTTCTGGCAAATGCCGCGCACCTCGATCACCGGGCGGATGGAGCTGAAGCCCTGACTTTTTGCTACTGTTCGTACTTGCTGGGACAAAGGATCGTCGTCAATATGAGTTGCCTCACCGCAAGTGTCGCAGACCAGGAAAATACAATCATGCGCGCAGCCGGGATGGCTGTTGGCAAGATAGGCATTGGCACTTTCGACCCGCATCGCGAGATTGTTCGTCACAAACAGGTCGAGAATCCGGTAAACGCTGTTCGGTGCGACGCGCTTGCCCCGCGCGGCAGAAACAAGCTCGGCGATGTCATAGGCCGAAGCCGGGCGAGAGAAACCGGCCAGCGCGTCAAAGATCGCCGCCCTCGTATCGGTCCATTTCTCGCCGGATTTTTCCAGATTGTCACGCGCGGCATCTGCCAGAGAATCGCCGTGATGCTCATGATGATCATGTTTTCCCATGGGGATAATTTAGGGATGTTTCGCCGCAAGGGCAATGGGGAGCAGATTAATGGGTGGCGCGGTAGTTCAGATCATGGCCCAGTGCGAGAACGCCTACACCCAGCATCGTGTACAGAACCTCTGCTCCGTCATGGCCACCTTCGTGACCCAATGTGATCGCACCCATCATCATGCCGAGGCCCAAGCTGCCAATAGCCGCTGGCATCATATAGCCATGGTCCAAAACACCGCGGCCGAGGGTAAACAGGCCCAACGCAATCGCGATACCAAGCCCAATTTCATGGATCAGCGGATCAAGCAGCAGTCCGCCCGCCGAGGACAGGATAGCAACAATGGCAATGGTCGAGACGCAATGCACAAGGCACAGGCCGGACACCAGCACGGCCATGCGATCCCACAGGCCATCCCTGATCAAAAGACCATCTTTGTTCCACAATTTTGCTGCCGTAAACACGACTCACTGTCTCACTTGTTGATTGCGTAGGACCGATATAAGGAAAAGCGTGTTAAGATACAACATAACATTATTGAAATTTCCGGCCTGTTTTGCGGCTGGTACCCGTATTTCCGGTTGTCAGGCCATAGTTTTGATCCCAAATAGCGGCCCATGACCGATCAGATCGCCCTGAATCAGCCGGATAGCAAGGCAAGTACGCGCCCCATCGCCATCGCCAACTGGCTCTATACCGTCGCCTTCCTGGTGTTTATCATGGTCGTCGTTGGCGGCATCACGCGGCTGACCGAATCGGGACTGTCGATAACCGAGTGGAAACCGGTGACCGGGGCGCTGCCGCCACTGAGTGAAGCGGACTGGTTGTCCGAGTTCGCAAAATACCGGCAGATCCCCGAATATCTCGAAATCAACGGTCCGGCGGGCATGACGCTGGCGGATTTCAAGTTCATCTATTTCTGGGAATGGGTTCACCGGCTGCTCGGGAGGGTAATCGGCTTGGCCTTTGCGCTGCCACTGCTCTGGTTCGCGGTGAAGCGGGCGATTCCGTCCGGCTATGGCTGGCGGTTGCTGGCGCTCCTCGCGCTCGGCGGGCTGCAGGGCACGATTGGCTGGTGGATGGTCAGTTCGGGCCTGAGCGAACGAACGGATGTCAGTCATTTCCGTCTGGCGGTCCATTTGCTGACCGCGCTTTTCATCCTCGGCGGTCTCGTCTGGACAGCGCTCGACCTTCGCCAGTTGGCGGTCGGTAACGTAAGGCCGGCGCGCATGACCAGCCTTGGCATAGGAGTGGTGGCGGTTCTTTTTATCCAGTTGCTGTTTGGCGCTTATACGGCGGGACTGAACGCAGGTTATGTATCAAATACATGGCCGCTGATGAACGAATATTTCATCCCCGGTGGGATCGATTGGGGCAACGGTATCTGGGCCGTGCTCAACAATGACCCTTATCTGATCCATTTCATCCATCGCTGGTGGGCTTGGGTGCTCGTCGGCTTTCTCGTCATTCTCGCCCGCCGAGTGCGGTCGATTGATCGCAGGGCCTCGATCGCGATCCACATCGCTTTCGGCAGCCAGATATTGCTCGGAATCGCGACTGTGATGACCGGGATCAATATTCATCTGGCGGTATTGCATCAGGCGGTTGGTGCGCTGGTCGTCGCTTCGACCATGTGGGGTGTGCATCTGATCGGTCGCAAAGCTCGATGACCCGCTCGCTATCGCTTATCTATTCGACTTTTGGTTCCGAAGAGGAAGCCCGGCGTGTGGCGAGGACATTGCTGGAGGAAAAGCTGATTGCCTGCGCCAATCATTTCGCGCAAATCTTGTCGCAATATGAATTTCAGGGCGCGTTTCACGAGGAACGGGAGTTTCCGGTCTTGCTCAAGACCGCGACGGAACTGGTGAAACCGGCGATGGACCGTCTGTTGGTACTGCACAGTTATGACACGCCAGCAATTCTCCATTGGGCGGCCAGCGCTTCCAATCCGGACTATGAGAAGTGGCTGCTCGATCAGGTGAAAACCTCTCTACGGTAATATTATACCCTCCAGCAAAGCCCCGCTTTCGCTTGACTTGCCGCAAAAACAACGCCAATAGCCCCGCAGTCGGCCGGATCATCGCGTCCGGCTTTTATCATTTTTGAATCAAATCATTCTCCCAGAAGGAGCAAACCCCATGAAGGGTATCACCAAACAGACCCAGTCGGCCAAGCCCGCTGACGTCGAAAAGAAATGGCATATCATTGATGCCACAGATCTGGTCGTTGGCCGGGTTTCATCGATTATTGCCAGTATCCTGCGCGGCAAGCACAAGCCAAGCTACACCCCGCATGTCGATTGCGGCGATCATGTCATCGTGATCAATGCTGAAAAGGTGAAGTTCACCGGCAACAAGACCAAGCAGAAAACCTATTACAAGCACTCGGGCTATCCCGGTGGCATCAGCGGCACGACCGCGGAGAAGATCCTTGAAGGTCGTTTCCCCGAGCGTATCGTAGAAAAAGCTGTCGAGCGGATGATTCCGAAGGGCCCGCTAGGCTTTGCCCAGATGCGTGCGCTGCATGTTTTCGCTGGGACCGAGCATCCTTATGCTGGCCAGAACCCGGTGGCGCTCGACGTCGCTTCGATGAACCGTAAGAACAAGGTGGGCTCATAATGTCTGATGTAAAAACCGATCTCGCTGATCTTAAAGATATCGCTGGTCCGGCTGTAGTCGATGCACCAGTTGCTGCGGACGCAGACGCGGAAACAGTGGCGGTTGAACCGCCCGTTTCCACCATGCCTTTGCGTGAGCAAGAGCTGGACAAATTTGGCCGTGCCTATGCGACCGGTCGCCGGAAAGACGCGGTTGCCCGCGTGTGGCTGAAGCCCGGCAAGGGCAAGATCACGGTGAATGGCCGCGATCAGGAAACCTATTTTGCGCGCCCGACCCTGCGTCTGGTTCTCAATCAGGTTTTCGCAATCACCGAGCGCGAAGGTCAATATGACGTAGACGTTACCGTTAAAGGTGGCGGACTCTCGGGACAGGCTGGCGCGGTCAAGCATGGTATTTCGCAGGCGCTGACCAAATATGAGCCGGCACTGCGGGCAGCGGTCAAAGCAGAAGGCTTCCTGACCCGTGACAGCCGCAAGGTCGAGCGGAAGAAATATGGTAAGGCGAAAGCGCGCAAGAGCTTCCAGTTCTCCAAGCGTTAAGCGAAACCGGATTGAAATTAGAAAAGGCGGCCTGCGGGTCGCCTTTTTTATGGCGTGCGGGATTTTTGCACCCGAGCCTGAGGCTGTATGATCGCGGCCCTGCTTGATATAAACAGGATGATCGTCGTCAGTATCGCGGAAATCAGCATCACCCAGGCCGCGCCGATTGTCCCGAACTTCGGCAGAAATACGGCCATAAGGAGCCCGAGCGCGACCAGTCCGGCAACCCTGGCGACGAGCGCATTTTGCGCCCGCCCGGCTGCTTGAAGCATGGGCTCCAGGCCCAGACCCGCGAGGCTGATGATGGTCGCGGCGCCGAGCAGCAACAAGATCGGGAAAGCGGCGAGATATTCGGGGCCCGAAATGAGGGCAATGATGTTTTTGCCCAACAACAACAAGCCGATGAAGAGGACGCCGCCGCTGATCGCGGAAACCCGCAGGGATCGCCAGAACAAGCCGCGCAATTCCCGGGATTGGCCGATTGCGAACAGTCGGGACAGTTCCGCAAACAGGGGACGGGCGAAAACCTCGGAGAGTCGGTTGAGGCTATTGGCAATCTGGTCAGCCAGGCGGAACAAGCCAGCCGCAGCCGGACCGACGAAAAACCCTACAATGACAACCACCAGCCGTTCGCGGACAACATTGACCAGATAGGCGAGATTGGTGAACAGCAAGAATCCCAGAAATTCTTTTCGGCTCGGCGGCGCCACGGCAACGGTTGAGGCGTTACCCGGCGGGTGATTTGTTTCGTGGCGGCGCCACACCATCAACCACATCACCACAAAGCTGATAAATTCGGATAGCCCCCAGACAATCAGAAATCCGGTCATCGAAGGTAGAGTAAGAAACAGGATCAACGCTCCGATGAAGCGCACGATGGGAATGATGGCATCTCCAAAAGCATTGCCGCCATAGCGATCCTGAGCGCGCAATATGCCGATCGGCGTCGACCGGACCGACAGGAAAACGATCACGCCATAGCCCATAATCGCGCGCACGACGGCATCGGTCCAGCCAAATTGGGATGCGCCATAGGGCAGCATCAGCCACAGCGCCCCGCAAGCAGCGATTCCGCCGATCAATTCGATCCAGAAATTCTGCCACGATAATTTTCGAAAGGCCCGATTTTGACCTGCCAGTAAATAAGGCACACCAAATTGCACCACTGCCTGCCAGGTCTGCAATTTCAAGACCGCTGTCAGAACCTGAACCGCGCCGACGATGACCATGAACTCCCCAAAGCCCGCAACGCCCAACGTCCGCGTCAATATGGCGAGATAGAAAAGACTCAGGATCGCGCCCACGCCCTTGGCGGAAAACAGCCAGCTGCTGTTGCGAAACACGCGGACGAGCGAATCCTCGCTGCGGGACCATTTGGAGAGCATTTTGCGCGGCACAGGTTTCAACTTTTCCAATACAAGATACTGAGGTTGAACCTCTCTTTATCGTAAAAGCCAGTTTTTTCTATCTCTCGATTGCAGAGGCGATCTTGAAAACCTCGACGTGATGGTCTTGTGGTCCTGACGATATGAATTTTGGGATGGCTTGCCGGACAACTGATGCTAGCTAGGCAATATGATCCAAAATAATCGCACCGCGAACATCGCCAATTTCGTCACCCATCTGGAATGCTCGAAAACGGGGAGGCTTTTGCCCGCCGGAACCGTACAGAATCTCTCACCCGCAGGTGCGCCGATCTTGGTACGCTATGATCTGGATGCCGTTGCTGGCCAGCTGACCAAGGAAAAACTGGCCGGCCGCCCTGCTGATCTCTGGCGGTATCGCGAGCTGCTGCCGGTCACCAGCGCCGCCAATATCGTGTCGCTGGGCGAAGACATGACGCCGCTGATCACTCTGGACAATTCGCTGGGATCAAACGTGATCGTCAAGGACGAAGGCCGTTTGCCCACCGGTTCCTTCAAGGCGCGCGGATTGGTCATGGCGGTATCGATGGCCAGGGAACTGGGGCTGAAACGACTCGCCATGCCCACCAATGGCAATGCCGGAGCAGCGATGGCCGCCTATGCCCGGCGTGCCGGGATGGAGGCTTATGTTTTTTGTCCGGACGACACACCCGAGGTGAATGTCCGGGAGATCGCCCTGCAAGGCGGTAAAGTCTGGCGCGTGAACGGGCTGATCAATGACTGCGGCAAGATTGTTGGTGATGGTGAAGCGGAAATGGGCTGGTTCAATCTCTCGACGCTGAAAGAGCCCTACCGGATCGAAGGCAAGAAGACGATGGGACTGGAACTGGTCGAGCAATTGGGCTGGGAGATGCCGGATGTGATTTTCTATCCGACCGGCGGTGGCACTGGTCTGATCGGCATGTGGAAGGCCTTTGATGAGCTGGAAGCGATTGGTTTTATCGGATCCCGGCGGCCGCGGATGGTTGCGGTGCAGGCCAGCGGTTGCGCGCCGATTGTCGACGCCTGGGAAAAGGGGCTTGATCACGCGCCGCTGTGGGAAAATGCCCATACAGTGGCCGCTGGCATCCGCGTACCCGTGGCGATTGGCGACTTCCTGATACTGCGGGCCGTGCGTGATTCTGGCGGTTTCGCGATTGCAGTCGAGGACGAGGCGATAATCGCGGTGCAACAAAGGATCGGGCAGGAGGATGGGCTGCTGCTCTGTCCCGAAGGCGCAGCCACGGCGGCGGCTTATCTGAAAGCCCTGGAGGACGGCCTGATTAGCAAGACCGATCGTGCGGTGCTGTTCAATTGCGGCAATGGCCTCAAATATCCCATGCCCGCCGCCGATGCTGCCCTTGACCGCCATCAGCCGATCGACTGGAGCGCCATTGCCAGCGCCTGATCGGCTGGTTAAGGTCGCGCATGAAATGGCTTGTCATAATCGGTGCGTTGTTGCTGGCCTGCGGCGGCCTTGCCTGGTGGTTTTTCTCCCAGCCGGGACCGAAACAGCTGGATATGGTCAATAATATCGTCCCCGGCGACAGCAATGCCAGGCTGCTGGTGCAGGACCAGATTTACGACGGCGAGCAGGGCCTGGGGCTCAATATCTGGGTTCCGAAAACCGCTGCGATCGAACAGCTCCCCGTTATCGTCTTCATCTATGGCGGCGGCTGGCGCGATGGGGCCAAGGATCACTATGCCTTCGCCGGCAGGGCGCTGGCCAGTCGCGGCTACATGGTGGTGCTGCCCGACTATCGGCTTTTCCCCAAAACCCGTTTCCCTGGGTTTCTTGAGGACAGCGCCAAGGCGCTTGCCTGGGTGCATGATCATATTGGCGAGCATGGCGGTGATACGGGGCGGATATTTCTCTCTGGCCAGTCCGCAGGTGCCTATAACGCGATGATGCTGGCGCTCGACCGGCAATGGCTGGGGCGGGAAGGCAAGTCTCCGGATCTGATCAGGGGCGTGGCAGCGCTGGCCGGGCCCTATGATTTCTATCCGTTTGATTCCGAATCCACAAAGCAGAGCTTTGGCGAATATCATACACCCGAGATGACCCAGCCGGTTAACTTCGTGCGGCCTGATGCCCCGCCGTTGTGGCTTTCCAGCGGTAGCAATGACACCCAGGTAAGGCCCCGCAACAGCAAGATTTTGCGCAGCAAGATCCTCGAAGCGGGCGGTGATGCCGAATATGTCGAATATCCCGACGTCGATCATCTCGAGATCATCATGGCGCTGGCCAAGCCGTTTCGCCACAAGGCCCCGGTACTGGACGACATGGTCGCCTTTTTTGAACGCCACAAATGATTGCATGGTTTGGAAGTTGAACCGTGGTTTTTGCAGTGCAAAACGGTTGAGATAGTGGCATTTTTTGGTTATGCCGATCCGCAGAACAAGGGAATCCGATAGACATGGCTACTTTCACGCTCCCCAAGAATAGCAAGATTCGCAAGACCGGCGAATTGCACCAAGCTTTGACCAATGGGAAAAAGCGACCCTTCAAAGTCTATCGCTATGATCCGGACAAGGGCGAGAATCCGCGCTACGATACGTTCGAGATCGATCTCGACCAATGCGGGCCGATGGTGCTTGATGCGTTGATCAAGATGAAGTCGGAGCAGGATGCCACGCTGACCTTCCGCCGCTCCTGTCGCGAAGGCATTTGCGGGTCCTGTGCGATGAATATCAATGGTAAAAATGGTCTGGCTTGCACCACCGCGATTGAAGATTGCGGCAACAAGGTCACGATCACCCCGCTACCGCATATGGAAGTGATCAAGGATCTTGTCCCTGACTTCACCCATTTTTACGCGCAATATGCCTCGATCCAGCCCTGGCTGAAAACGGTCACGCCGACGCCATCGGGCAAGGAGCGGCTGCAATCGCCGGAAGATCGGGGCAAGCTGGATGGGCTGTATGAATGCATTCTCTGCGCCTGCTGCCAGACAAGCTGTCCGAGCTATTGGTGGAACAGCGACAAGTTCCTCGGCCCCGCGATCCTGCTGCAGGCCTATCGCTGGCTCGCCGACAGTCGCGATGAAATGACCGGTGAGCGGCTCGACGAACTGGAAGATCCGTTTCGGCTTTATCGCTGCCACACGATCATGAACTGTGCCAATGCCTGTCCCAAGGGCCTGTCCCCGGCCAAGGCAATCGCCGAGATCAAGAAGATGACCGCCGCGCGCGTAATCTGAATCGCTGGCAGGCGGGATTCATGACTGAAGGCGAGCGTAATTTTGTGATCAGCGATCCTGATCCGGACTGTCCGGGCTGGAGCACATGGGTGCTGAACGATCCGGATTGCTATAATAGTTTTCTAGGTAGAATGATTGTCCGGCGCGGTGGCGACGGCGTGAGCGACGACATTGCGCGAATCCGCATGTTTCCCGAAAGACGGCATCGCAATCTCGGTGATGTAGTACATGGCGGAACGATGATGGGCTTTATCGATTGTTCGCTGTTTGCGGCAATGCGGGTGCTGGAACTGGGGCCGTCCGGTTATGCCGTGACGCTGGAATTGCAGACCCATTTCATCGGGGCTGCACGGATGACCGAGCCGCTTGAGGCACAGGTAGAGATTACGCGCGAAACCGGCCGTTTTCTGTTCATGCGCGGGCTGGTTGTGCAGGGCGAGAACGGTCAGGACAATATGGCCTCCTTTACCGCAATCGTGAAAAAGGCCCCGAACCAGAATACAGATTTGCAATGAGCAAATTCTATCAGCGCTATCTGGCGCTGATTGCGCAAGGCGAACTCAAACCCGATCCCGATCAGGGCGATTGTGCGAAACGGCTCGCCCGGTTGCAGGAGGAGCTGGAAGCAATGCCGCCGCGAGGCAGCCTCTTGTGGCGCACATTCGGCAAGAAACCACCAGCACCGCAAGGCATTTACATGTGGGGCGGAGTCGGGCGTGGCAAGTCGATGCTGATGGACCTGTTCTACAACAATCTCCGCATTCGCCGGAAGCAACGCGCGCACTTCCATGAATTCATGCTCGATGTTCACGCCAGAATTCGAGAGGAGCGCAAGAAAGAACTGGGCGATCCGATACTGCCGGTTGCTGCTGCTTTGGCGAGCGAGGCGCGCTTTCTCGCCTTCGACGAAATGGTAGTGAACAACAGTGCCGATGCAATGATCATGTCGCGGCTGTTCACCGGGCTGGTCGAGGCGGGGGTGACGATTGTCACCACCTCCAACCGGCCGCCGGATGATCTGTACAAGGATGGTCTCAACCGCGAGCATTTTCTGCCGTTTATCGATCTGCTCAAGACGCGGCTCGATGTGATTTCGCTCAACGGGCCGACGGATTATCGGCGAGAGCGTTTGGGCGATGTTGATCTGTGGCATGTGCCCAACGGTGAGGCCGCAACGAAGGCGCTGAGCGATGCCTTTTTCCGCCTGACCGACTATCCGCCCGAGGACCGTGAACATGTTCCGTCGGCGGAAATTGCAGTGCAGGGTGGTCGCATGTTGACGGCCCCGAAATCACTCAAGGGCGTCGGGGTATTCTCGTTCAAGCGGCTATGCGCGGAAGCGCGCGGCGCTCAGGATTATCTCGCGATTGCGCGCCATTATCACAGCGTGATCATTGTCGGTATTCCGGTGCTCTCCAAAGAAAACCGCAACGAGGCTGCACGGTTTGTGACTCTGATTGACGCGCTTTACGAATATAAGGTGAAGCTGTTGGCGGCTGCTGACGCAGAGCCGGATGCGCTTTACCCGGAAGGTGACGGCAGTTTTGAATTTGCGCGGACTGCGTCGCGTTTGATTGAAATGCAGTCCGAAGAATATCTGGCCTTAGGCCATGGTTCTGAAAGCAATATTTAGGAGAGATGTGATGCATAGACGTTTTTTTGGGGGATTGGCTGCCTCGGCGCTACTGGCGTCCGGCGCGCTTGCCGCTCCGGTCAAGGCGCCAGAGGTTGAAGCACGAGATTTGTTCAAACAGGTCGTCGAGATTCCCACGGTCGAAGGTCGCGGCGAAGTGCCCCGCCTGGTCAAGCTTCTGTCCGCCAAATTCAACGCCGAGGGTCTGACCGACATCACCGTCAAACCGCATGGCGAGACGGAAAGCATGATCCTGCGCTGGGCCGCGGATGGAGTGGCCAAGGCCGAACCGATCCTGCTGATGGCGCATATGGATGTGGTGGAAGCCAAACGCAGCGACTGGGCCGATGATCCGTTTATTTTCCGCGAGAAAGACGGCTATTACTGGGGCCGGGGCTCGGTGGACAATAAAGCGGGTATGACCGCCATCATGATGAGTCTGATCCGGTTGAAACGTGCCGGATTTAAACCGAAGCGCGATATCATTGTCCTGTTCACCGGTGACGAAGAGACGGCGGGCGATGGTTCACGCCTGGCATCGACAGAATGGATTGATCTGGTGCGCGCCGAATATGCGCTGAACAGCGATGCCGGCGGTGGCGGCTTTACGGCTGACGGCAAGCCGCTTGGCTATGGTTTGCAGACCGCCGAGAAGACCTATCGGACCTATAGTTTTTCGGTGACCAACAAGGGCGGCCACAGTTCCAGGCCGCGTCCCGACAATGCGATTTATGAATTGGCAAGCGCCCTTACCCGACTGGAGCAGCACCGATTCACGCCGAGGCTGAATGAAACAACCCGCGGTTATTTTGCTGCGCGGGCAAGGGAGGAAAAGGGGCCGGTTGCAGATGCTATGCGGCGCTGGCTGGCGGACGAAAATGATGGCGGGGCCGCGGATATTATCGAGGCTGATCCCAAGGAGGTGGGCCTGACCCGTACCCGCTGTGTCGCGACCAAATTAAACGGCGGTCACGCCGATAACGCGCTGCCGCAATTGGCGCAGGCGACGGTCAATTGCCGTATATTTCCGGGCGTTGACCCAGCCGATGTGATGGCGGAACTGCAGGAACTTGCTGGCAAGGGGGTAACGCTCGAGCAGTCAGACAGTTTTGGCGCATCGTCGCCGGCCAGCCCGCTTCGCGCGGATGTTGTGGGAGCCTATACCAAAGCAATCCAGAAGCGCTTTCCCGGCATGCCGATCATACCATCGATGTCGACCGGCGCGACCGACGGCGTATTTTTCCGCAGCATTGGTATCCCCGTCTACGGGGTTAGCGGCGTCTGGCTGAAGATTCCGGAGGATGCGAGAGCGCATGGACTGGACGAGCGTATTCCGGTGGACAGCTTTCACATGAACATCGGTGTCTGGGAAGATATGCTCCGCGAGCTTGCCGGTTAGAGCAGGCTCAAACTATCCAGATCGATCGCCATTTGTGCCGGCCGTTCGGCCATCGCAGCAAACATTCTGTCTCCGCGGTCGGTCTGTTCGACATGGAGAGAGGCGTTGATCGCCATGATGAAACCGGAAAAGGCGTGGCGGCGATATTCAGCCCAGAATTGTTTGAAATCGGGTGCATTTGATCGCTGCGCCAAATAAGTTCGGACCAGATTTTCTTCCTGTTCGCGGCGGACGCCCGGATCGGCAAAGCTGGTGCCGATCATATAGGCCACGTCATTGGCCGGATTGCCGAGGGTGCTGGTTTGCCAGTCGACCAGGGCTGCTATCCGCCCGTCTTCGTGGAACAAAATATTGTCGAGCCGCATATCGCCGTGGGTGATGGCCAGTTCGAGCGGTTCGTGGACGACATAGGCATCGATCCGATCGATCAATTTCTGGCCGAGATCCAGTATGTCTGATGACAATAGTGTCGAAAAGCGCTCGCGGAAAACGGGATAGCCATTGGGCAGGGTGTTCTTCAAAAAATCGCTATTGCCCTCGCCGTGATGAAGCCATCGATAGTTATCAAACCCGCCATCAGGTTGGAAACTATGCAAGGCCGCTGCTTCGATTAGCGTTGTTTCCACTTGGACGAGTGATGCGCCCGCCAATTGATCGCCCTGCGAAGCGGGAGTCATATCTTCGAGCAGGAGCACAAATTCCTGTTCATTTTCGGCAATATCGGCGTGATAGGATTTCGGGCAGAGCACCTTGCAATCGTCCGCAACATCCCGGTACCAGCCGACCTCCATATCGTAGAGATGAAAGATGGCGGCCGCGCCTCGGCTCGCCGGATTGGCGCTTGGGCATTTGGCGATGAAGGTGGGGGGATGGCCGTTATCTGTCCAGTCGCAGGTGAATCTATAGCTATCGCAGACCTGGCCGGTGCCGACCGGTTTGTGGGTCAGGGATTTGAGTGACCCTGGAGCAGCGTCAAAGGCCTGCTCGACAAATGCGGCTTCGAATTCTTCGGGACGCACGGGAAAGCGGCTGCTCATGCGGCGGGGTCCATGAGGCCGGTCAGGCCGCTGGTGGCGTGCGGGCCGATGAACAATTGCTCGACAACGCCAATTCCTTGATGTTTCGTGCCATCAACGGTGAGCACCGCATCGCTGAGCGCCTGGATATGAATCGTGGTCATATCGATCGCTGGCGCCGGATCTAGGGCGATTACATCATGCGCGACTTCGAGATCACCATGATCCATCCCGTGGCCCCAGATCGGATGCATATAACCAAGGCCGGACATATAGAATGTCCGCGCAGAATCGCCGGTCCGCGGGGTGATCGAGAGCGATCCGTGGCCGGTTTCGAGCTGCACCTGTTTGATCCGACGGGAGCCTTTATGGTAGCTGAGATCGATGCCTCGGGGTTCGAACTCGCGGGCCTTTCCAGAAATCTCGTCAATCACTCCGCGCCGGTTCCAGGGTTCACCTTCGCCATCATCATTGCTGTGGAAGAAGCCGCAATGATCGGCGAAATTGAGCGGAGTCCACAGCCACCAGAATTGCGGGAAAGCCCCGGCGGGCGGCGGCTGCGACTCCGGTGCGCCGACCTGCCTTATCCCCCAGCTGCGGTCGCGCGTGCCGCGGCAATTGGCGATATCGATTGCTTGACCGTCAACGGTGATTGTCCCCGACCACTCCCCGTTTTGGGTCATTCTGGTATAGTCCATCAGCAATCGCGGGCCATCGCGGCGGATGAAGCGAGGTTCCTCGATCGGCTGGTGGCGGGCGGTGAAGCGGATGTCTGCGGTGACCGGGCTGTCGTTGTCGGTGACCGTCAGGTGAAGCTGCTGGAGCGGTTCGACAATCGTGACAGTGATCGGACCGACAGTCAGGTCGAGGCGCTCGCTGGACATTCTCTTCGAGGCGCGCAGATTATGCTGTTTGCCGTCAATCGAGACACAAAAGGCGGCGTCCATGATGTCGAGCTGGGGGTAGATGCCGAGTGCTGCGGCGAAGAAGATGCTGCCGTCGGCGCTATAGCCGTTGAAGAAATAGCGGTCGTAGAAGTTACGGTTGCCGCCGGACAGCGCCATTGGTTCCGGGGTCTGGTGCAGTGGATAATCGTCGCCTCTGGTCAGCATATTTGTCTCTCCCAAGCGCCGCATCATGGCATTTCAATTTTCCTTTGCAACGCAAAAGATTGGAAGATTTGGAAGCATGTTTGGTGGTTTGTGTCATAGCAGCGAAGGCTGCTATCCAAACCGGTCTTCGGCCATGCGCTTTAGCTTGGTTTAGGCCCCTGCCTGCGCAGGGGTGACGGCTACTTCCGATATATTCGCACCCCTATTATTGCTATTGCGAACCAATTGCAAAGATAGCTTGTTAAATGGTGCTATCTGCGGTTGAATTTGTCCGATTAGGGGCCTAATCTCTTCGGTAAGATCCTTTTTTGACTCTATTTTTCAGGAGATTCTCCCACATGGCCCGTAACAAGATTGCGCTGATCGGCGCAGGCATGATTGGCGGCACGCTCGCCCACCTCGCAGCTTCCAAGGAAATGGGCGATGTCGTCCTGTTTGATATTGCCGAAGGCATGCCGGCGGGCAAGGCGCTTGATCTGTCGCAGGCCGCTCCGGTCGACGGGTTCGATTCCAAGCTCAAGGGCACCAGCGATTATGCGGATATTGCCGGCGCCGATGTGATCATCGTGACCGCAGGCGTTCCGCGCAAGCCCGGCATGAGCCGCGACGATCTGCTCGGCATCAATCTGAAGGTCATGAAGGCAGTCGGCGAGGGCATCAAGGACCACGCGCCCGACGCCTTTGTCATCTGCATCACCAACCCGCTCGATGCGATGGTCTGGGCCTTGCGCGAATTTTCCGGACTGCCGCATAACAAGGTCGTCGGCATGGCCGGCGTGCTCGACAGCGCCCGCTTCCGCACCTTCCTGGCGCAGGAATTTGATGTGTCGGTCGAAGATGTTACCGCCTTCGTGCTCGGCGGCCACGGCGATACGATGGTTCCGGTTCCGGCCTACTCGACAGTTGCCGGCATCCCGATCCCCGATCTGATCAAGATGGGCTGGACCACGCAGGCCAAGATCGACGCGATCGTCCAGCGCACCCGCTCCGGCGGCGGCGAGATTGTCCAGCTGCTCGGCAATGGTTCGGCCTATTATGCACCGGCCACCAGCGCGATCATGATGGCGGAAAGCTATCTCAAGGATAAGCGCCGGGTTCTTCCTGCCGCCGCGCATCTCACCGGCCAATATGGCGTCGACAATCTCTATGTCGGGGTGCCGTGCATCATCGGCAAAGACGGCGTCGAGAAGATCATCGAGATCGAACTGAGCGAAGAAGCGCAGGGCAATTTTGATGTGTCGGTCGATGCGGTGAAGGAATTGCTGGACGCTTGTAAGGCACTGGATCCGAGTCTGGTTTGAGAAAACTAAATTTCTTTAACTGGATAATTGTCGGCCAAGCCTTGGTAGCTCTTTTGCTAGCGAGCACTTTTTACATTCTGGCCGATCAGGCGACTAGATTCTGGAATGTTGCTGTAGTGCCAGTCCTACTGTTTGGTAGCGCAGCCATCCTGCTATTTGGCATAGCTTTTAATTTCATCATCGCTTTATTTCGCAAAGCCGAACTCAACGACGATGTTTCTACACGGGGAATCAAATGAGCATTTTAATCGACAAAAACACCAAGGTCATTACCCAGGGTATGACCGGTAATACCGGCACATTCCACACCGAACAGGCGCTGGCTTATGGCACGCAGATGGTTGCGGGCGTGACGCCGGGCAAGGGTGGCACGACCCATATCGGTCTGCCCAATTTTGATACGGTGGCGGAAGCCAAGGACGCCACCGGCGCGACTGCTTCTGTGGTTTATGTACCACCGCCATTTGCAGCGGACTCGATCCTCGAGGCGATTGATGCCGAGATTGAACTGATCGTTGCGATTACCGAGGGCGTTCCGGTGCTCGACATGGTTCGGGTGAAGCGGGCGCTGCAAGGCAGCAAGTCGCGCCTGATCGGCCCCAACTGCCCCGGCGTCCTGACCCCCGACGAATGCAAGATTGGCATCATGCCCGGCAGCATCTTCAAGAAGGGCTCGGTCGGCGTGGTCTCGCGCTCCGGCACGCTGACCTATGAAGCTGTGCACCAGACGACCGCGGTCGGGCTCGGCCAGACCACGGCGGTCGGCATTGGCGGCGATCCGGTCAACGGCACCAACTTCATCGACGTGCTGGAGCTGTTCCTTGCCGACGACGAAACCAAGTCGATGATCATGATTGGCGAAATTGGCGGCAGCGCGGAAGAAGAAGCGGCGCAATTCATCGCCGACGAAGCCAGGAAGGGCCGCAGCAAACCGATGGTCGGCTTTATCGCTGGTCTCACCGCCCCTCCGGGACGCCGCATGGGCCATGCCGGCGCGATTGTCTCCGGCGGCAAAGGCGGCGCAGAAGACAAGATCGCGGCGATGGAAGCAGCGGGTATCCGCGTGTCACCTTCGCCGAGTGAACTGGGCACGACATTGGATGCGATGTTGAAGGAGCTGGTTTGATTGGTTGAAGCGAGCCGCAATTGTGTGTGCCCTGCCGCAGGGCAGGGTCCAGACGATCGGACGGGACCGTTCTGGGCACCGGCCTTCGCCGGTGAACAATGTGGCCGGTGACCGAAAATGGGCAAGCCGGGATATGTTTATATCATGGCGAGCCAAAGGAACGGGACTATTTATCTGGGTGTCACGAGCGATTTGCCGAAACGGGTTTACGAACATCGCGAGGGATTGATTGAAGGGTTTACGAAGAAGCATGGATGCAAGTTGCTGGTATGGTTTGAGGCTTATGACGACATTCAGGAAGCAAGGGCTACCGAACTGCGGATGAAGAACTGGAACCGGCAGTGGAAGCTCAAGCGGATCGAACGGATGAATCCCGAATGGAATGATTTGTGGGATGAGATTGTGAAGTGATTCTGTTCCCCGCCGTAGGGGGGGGCAGACGATAGTGCACTACAGTTCTGGGCACCGGCCTTCGCCGGTGAACATTAAACGACCGGTACACAAGGTAGTATATTATGGGTTTTGAAAATCAGGATTTTGGCTCCGAAAAGGAAAGCGGCCCGAGCTGGCAGCGCAAGCATTGGCCGATTGATGATGCCGACGAGCTGAACAGCGCGCTCGATCCGACGCGAATGGCTGTCGAGATCAAGGCCGCAGCGGAGAAATCGGGCGCGTCCATGTCATTGCCGCTGCAGCCGAAAAGTCTATTCGCGCGATGATGCTGATCCGCACCTATCGGGTGCGCGGGCATCTGGGTGCCAATCTCGATCCTCTGGGCCTGTCCAAGCTCGAGGAACCGGCCGACCTGACCCCCGAATTCCACGGGTTCACCGACGCGGAAATGGATATGCCGATTTTTCTGGGCGGGGTATTGGGGTTTGAAACCGCGTCTATACGCGAAATCGAAGCCGTGCTGCGTGCCAATTATTGTGGCCCGGTGGGTCTGGAATATATGCATATTGCCGATATCGAGGAACGGCGCTTTTTGCAGGACCGGATGGAAGGCAAGGACGCCGAAATCCACTTTACGCCGGAAGGCAAGAAGGCGATCCTCAACAAGGTGATCGAAGGCGAGGAATATGAAAATTTCCTCGGCAAGAAATATGTCGGAACCAAGCGCTTCGGGCTGGATGGTGGCGAATCGATGCTGCCGGCGCTGGAAAATATCATCAAATATGGCGGCGCAGCCGGTGTCCGCGATATTGTCTATGGCATGGCCCATCGCGGGCGTTTGAACATCCTCGCCAATGTGATGGCCAAGCCGTACAAGGTCATCTTCCACGAGTTTCATGGCGGCTCGGCCAATCCCGAAGATGTCGGCGGGTCCGGCGACGTCAAATATCATCTCGGTACCTCCAGCGACCGCGAGTTTGACGGCATCGACGTCCATATGAGCCTGGTGCCCAATCCGTCGCATCTCGAAGCGGTGGACCCGGTGGTGCTCGGCAAGGTGCGGGCGCAGCAGGTGGCGCGCGACGATCTGGAGCAGCACAAGGAAGTGTTGCCGGTGCTGATCCATGGCGACGCGGCGTTTGCTGGACAGGGCATAGTCTGGGAATGTCTCAGCTTTTCCGGCATCCGTGGCTATAATACCGGTGGCTGCATCCATTTTGTGATCAACAACCAGATCGGCTTTACCACCAGCCCGCAATTCGCGCGTTCATCGCCTTATCCGTCAGACGTGGCCAAAGGCGTGCAGGCACCGATTTTCCACGTCAATGGTGACGATCCGGAAGCGGTGACCTTTGTCTGCAAGGTCGCCATCGAATTTCGCCAGCGCTTTCACCGCGACATCGTGGTCGACATGTGGTGCTATCGCCGCTTCGGCCATAATGAGGGCGATGAGCCGAGCTTCACCCAGCCGCTGATGTATGCCGCGATCAAGAAGCATCCCAAGGTCAGCAAACTGTATGAGCAGCGGCTGGTTTCGGAAGGCGTAATTGATAAGGATTGGGGCGACGCGACCCGTAATGCCTTTGCCGATCATCTTGAAACCGAATTCCAGGCTGCTGCCGATTATAAAGCCGACAAGGCCGACTGGTTTGGTGGCCGCTGGCAGGGGCTGCATGTTCCCGCCGATCCGGAAACGGCGCGGCGCAATGTTGAAACCGCGATCGACAGCAAATTGTTCGACAGTTTGGGCCGGACGCTGACAACAGTGCCGGACGGACACAAGATTCACAAGACATTGGGCCGGGTGCTCGATGCCAAAGCCACGATGTTCAAAAGCGGCGAGAATTTCGACTGGGCAACCGGCGAAGCGCTGGCCTACGGATCGCTGGTTTCGGAAGGCTATAATGTGCGCCTGTCCGGACAGGACAGCGGACGCGGGACCTTTTCCCAGCGCCACGCCGTCTGGGTCGATCAGGACACGGAAGAAAAATATGTGCCGCTCAGCACCGTGCCGCATGGCCGGTTTGAAGTGCTGGATAGCCCGCTCAGCGAATATGGCGTGCTCGGTTTTGAATATGGTTATGCCGGCGCTGATCCGAAAACACTGGTGCTCTGGGAAGCGCAATTTGGCGATTTCGCCAATGGCGCGCAGATCATGATCGACCAGTTCATCGCTTCGGGCGAGGCCAAATGGCTGCGCGCCAACGGGCTCGTGATGCTGCTGCCCCATGGCTATGAAGGGCAGGGCCCGGAACATAGTTCGGCGCGGCTGGAGCGATTCCTGCAACTCTGCGCGCAGGATAATATCCAGGTCGCCAATATCACCACCCCGGCCAATTATTTCCACATCCTGCGCCGCCAGATGCTGCGGTCCTTCCGCAAGCCACTAGTCATCATGACGCCAAAGTCGCTGCTGCGGCACAAGCTGGCGGTATCGAAAGCGGAAGATTTTCAGGGCGACCATCATTTCATGCGGATATTGTCCGATACCAATCCGCCGGCGGACAAGGATGTGAAGCGTCTGGTGCTCTGCTCCGGCAAGGTCGCTTATGATCTGATCGAAGCGCGCGATGCGGCGAAAGACAAGAATGTCGCGATCGTACGGATCGAGCAGCTTTATCCGTTCCCGGGCGAACCTCTGGTGGTCCGCCTCAAACGAATGAAGAATCTTGAGACATTGGTCTGGGCGCAGGAAGAACCGAAGAATAACGGCAGCTGGCATTTTGTCCGCTCCTATCTGGAAAAATGTCTCGAGCAGGCGGGCGTCGGTCCGCGCGATCCGGCCTATGCCGGGCGCGCCGCTTCGGCTTCGCCGGCAACCGGCCTGGCAACACGGCACAAGGAGCAGCAGGAGCAGTTGATCGCCGAGGCATTGGGGCATGACGTGAAGTAAGGGAGCCGTTCCCCCGCGCGGGCGGGGGCCGTCTCCCGATGGTTAGATTAGGCGGTGACAGGAGATGGGCTCCTGCCTTCGCTGGAGCACAGAAAGCTACGAAAGCAGAGTTGAAATTATGGCAATAGAAGTAAAAGTCCCGGCACTGGGCGAATCGATCACCGAAGCGACTTTGGGTGAATGGCTCAAGCAGCCGGGCGACGCGGTCGCGGCCGATGAGCCGATTGCCAGCCTGGAAACCGACAAGGTGGCACTGGAAGTGCCCGCGCCCGAAGCGGGCGTGATGGGCGCGCACAAGGTGGCAGTGGGCGATACGGTCGAAGTTGGCGCGATCATCGCGATGATCGAGGCAGGGAGCGGCGCGACAAGCGCGGCCAAGTCAGCCCCGGCCCCGGCCAAAGCAGCCTCGGCTCCGGCTAAGGCAGAGAGCAAAGCGGGCGAGCCCGATGCCTCGATCACGCTGTCGCCGTCGGTCCGCAGGCTGGTCCTCGAACATGGTGTGGATCCGAGCCAGATCAGCGGCACCGGCAAGGATGGTCGGCTGACCAAGGCGGATGTCGAGCAATATGTGAAATCCGGCGCCCAGCAGGCGCCACCGCTGGCTGAAAAAGGCGCAGCTAAAGGCGCACAGACACCGGCCCCATCGTCGCCGGGCGGCAACCGCAATGAAGAGCGGGTCCGGATGACCCGCTTGCGCCAGACCGTAGCGCGGCGGCTGAAAGAGGCGCAGGAGACGGCGGCGCTGCTCACCACGTTCAACGATGTCGACATGACCGCGGTGATCGAAACGCGCAGCAAGTACAAGGACCTGTTCGCCAAGAAACATGGTGTGAAGCTCGGTTTCATGGGCTTTTTCGTCAAGGCAGCCTGCATGGCGCTGAAAGACGTACCATCGGTAAACGGGCAGATTGATGGCGAGGAAATCGTCTATCATGATTATGCCGATATTTCGATTGCGGTCAGCGCGCCCAATGGTCTGGTCGTCCCGGTGATCCGCAACGCCGAAGCGATGAGGTTTGCCGATGTCGAGAATACGATCGGCGATTTCGGCAAGCGGGCCAAGGACGGCACGCTGACCATGGCAGATATGCAGGGCGGGACGTTCACCATCTCTAACGGCGGAGTGTTCGGGTCACTGATGTCGACCCCTATCATCAACCCGCCGCAATCGGCAGTGCTTGGTCTTCACCGGATCGAGGATCGCGCTGTGGTTGTAGACGGCGAGGTGGTCGTCCGTCCGATGATGTATCTGGCACTCAGCTATGACCACCGGTTGATCGATGGCCGTGAGGCGGTGACCTTCCTCGTGCGGCTTAAGGAAGCGATCGAGGATCCGGCGCGGCTTTTGATTGATCTTTAGTTTCACTCGTCATGCTCGACCTGTATCAGGGTGACGAACCAAGAGGTGAATAATGACCGATAAATTTGACTATGATGTTCTGATCATCGGCTCCGGCCCCGGCGGCTATGTGGCCGCAATCCGGGCGGCGCAACTGGGCCTGAAAACGGCTTGCGTGGAAAGCCGCGAGACCCTGGGGGGTACCTGTCTCAACGTCGGCTGTATCCCGTCCAAGGCGATGCTGGTCGGAACTCTATCACGAGGCCCATTCGGGCGCGCTGGAGAAATTCGGCGTGAAACTGACCGGCACCAAGCTGGATCTGAAGCAGATGCTGGCGGAGAAACTGAAGGCGGTCGCGGAGCTGACCGGCGGCATCGCCTTTCTGTTCAAGAAGAACAAGGTCGACTGGATCGAGGGGCGCGGCGCGTTTGAAAGCGCGAATACAGTCAAAGTCGGCGACAAAAGCTACAGCGCTAAAAACATCATCATCGCGACCGGGTCTTCGGTGACCCCGTTGCCCGGTGTGGACATCGACAATGACAAACATGTCGTGGTGGACAGCACCGGTGCGCTCGAGCTGCCGAAAGTACCGGGCCATATGGTGGTTATCGGTGGCGGCGTGATCGGGCTGGAACTGGGATCGGTGTGGCTGCGGCTGGGCGCGAAAGTGACGGTGGTGGAATATCTCGACCAGATATTGCCCGGCATGGACGGCGATATCCGCAAGGATGCGAACCGCATGTTCAAGAAGCAGGGCTTTGATATCAAAACCGGCACCAAGGTCACCGGCTGCTCGGTCAAGGGCAAGAAAGCGACCCTCACCATGGAACCGGCCAAGGGCGGTGACAGCGAGACCCTCGAAGCCGATGTCGTGCTTGTCGCGATTGGCCGCAAACCCAATATCGAAGGTCTGGCACTCGACAAGTCGGGTGTTGAAACCAATGATCGCGGCCAGATCGAGGTTGGCCATGATTTCCAGACTGCGGTTCCCGGCATTTACGCGATTGGCGATGTAACGCCCGGTCCGATGCTGGCGCACAAGGCCGAGGACGAAGGCATTGCCGCCGCCGAATTTATCGCCGGACAACAGGGTATCGTCAACCACGACCTGATTCCCGGCGTCGTCTATACCTATCCTGAAATTGCCAATATCGGCAAGACCGAGGAAGAGGTGAAGGAAAGCGGCGTGGAATATAAGGTTGGTAAATTCCTGTTCGCCGCCAACAGCCGTGCCAAGACCAATCGCGACACCGAGGGCTATGTGAAGATCATTGCGGACGCGAAAACCGACCGCGTGCTCGGCGCCCATATCATCTCGTCGCTCGCCGGCACGATGATCGCGCAAGTCACCCAGGCGATGGAATTTGGCGCGACCAGCGAGGATATCGCCTATACCTGTCACGCGCATCCGACGCACAGCGAGGCGATAAAAGAAGCCGCGATGGCGGTGCAGGGCAAGCCGATTCATATGTAGCTTCTTGTGCTCCGCACTTGATGTGGAACTCAGTCAGCAGTAGCACCACTTCCCAGAGGGCTCCGGGTTCCCGCCCGGAGCGCAGGGGAGAGATTATGTCGATTTTATCACTAACCACCGAACCCACAGCGACGGAAATTGCGGCCGATGTTGCCGCAGGAAAACTCTCGGCTTTGGAAGCAACGGAAGCCGCCATCGCGCGCATCGAAGCTCTAGATGGTCCAATCAACGCAGTTGTCGTGCGCGATTTTGATGGAGCATGTGTAGCTGCAAAACGGCTGGATGAGATCGGACCACAAGATATCCAGCCGCTTTTTGGCGTGCCGATGACGGTCAAAGAAAGCTTTAACCTCACCGGTCATCCCTCGACCTGGGGACTAGAGCATGCACGGAATAATATCGCGCAGTCCGATGCGGCTGTTGTGCAGCGACTCAAGCGGGCGGGAGCTGTGATAGTTGGCAAGACCAATGTCCCGCCCGACCTGGCTGACTGGCAGTCGAACAATCCGGTCTACGGCCGGACCAATAATCCGCATGACCTCGATCGCTCGCCGGGTGGTTCTTCCGGCGGCGGTGCGGCAGCTGTAAGCGCGGGGATGCTGCCATGTGAATTTGGATCGGATATTGGCGGGTCGATCCGAGTGCCAGCGCATTATTGTGGTATCTGGGGGCATAAACCAACATTCGATGTCATCAGCCTTGAGGGTCATGGATATCCCGGCACCGATTCCGCACGACCCGCGCTGTCCGTATGCGGTCCGCTGGCGCGTTCGGCGGAGGATCTGGCGACATTGCTGGACGTCACGCTCGACCATCCGCTTCAGCGTCGGAACATTTCGATCAAGGGTGGTCGTTTTCTGCTCATTGATGAGCAACCCATGGTTGGATGTTCGAGCGCCTATCGCGGTGAACTCGACCGGGTCGCTGGACAGATCGAGGATGCAGGTGGCCAAGTCGAGCGGCGTTGCGAGTTGGTTCCCGATCTCGAAGCAGCCCATGAAAGCTATCTCAAAATGCTCAATATCGCGATGGCCGGTGGCTTGCCTGCACCCGATGGCACTCAAGCCACGGTGCGGGACTGGTTTGACCTTTGCGACATTCAGGAACGTGTCTATCGGCAATGGCGCGATGTGTTCGGTGAGTTTGATTTTGTGCTGGCCCCGGTGAGCGCCACGCCTGCTTTTCCGCATCATGACGGACAGATTTTCCAAGGCAATATTGCGTTTGACGGTGAGAATTTACCCGCTAGCCCGCAGCTCGCTTGGGCGGGAATGGTCACGTTCCCTGGCCTTCCCTCTACCGTGCTGCCTGTAGGTACCGTAGATGGTATGCCCGTCGGGATGCAGGTTATTGGCGACAAATTTCAGGACTATCAAACAATTGATGGCGCGCGGCAGATCGGGACTCTATTGGCCATCTAACCGTTTTTGCAGGAGGGCCGGGGGCACAGCATGAAACACTATAAACTCATGCGCTGGCATGTCTGGCTGGGCTGGTTGATCGGGGTGCCGATCATCATCTGGACCGCAAGCGGATTGTTGATGGTCGTCCAGCCGATCGAAAATGTGCGCGGCAATCATTTGCGCAGCGAAACGCCGGCGCTTGATGCCATAAAGCCCGTCGCGCCCTTGCTCGAGGGCCGTCAGGCAAAGAGTCTGACCCTGAAGCAGAACAGAGCTGGCCCCTATTGGGTGATAGACTATGCGGATGGTGGCAAGCGTAGGGCGAACGCCGAGACCGGCGTGTTGCTTCCGCCCGTGTCAGCCGCCGAGGCAGATGCGCTGGCCAGTGCCGCCCGTTCCGACACGTCCGCTATCCGGTCTGTGAAACGATTTGACGCGGACAACGCGCCGATGGAGCAGCGCAGCGGACGGCCTGCCTGGCAAGTCGCGTTTGACGATGATGCGCGCTTCTATATCGATGCGGACACCGGCGAGCTGATCGCCGTGCGGACCAAATTTTGGCGCGCGTTCGACTTTATGTGGGGCCTGCATATCATGGACCTTCAGACGCGCGAGGACACCAGCCACCCGATTTTGATCGGCTCGGCAGTCATTGCTCTGCTGGGATCCATTCTCGGCTTTGTCATGCTGTTCACCCGGCGCAGGCGCAAGCGGCGCAAACCGTCATGAATTCCGCCATATTATATAACGCGCTCGGTTGGCTCGACCTGTTCGGGATCGGGGTTTTTGCCATTTCCGGGGCGCTGGTTGCGGCGCGTAATCGGCAGACGCTGGTGACCTTTGCCTTTTTCGCGCTGGTTACCGGCGTGGGCGGCGGCACAGTGCGCGACCTGTTGATCGGCGCGCCGGTTTTCTGGGTACAGGACGCCCGGGTGCCGGTTTTATGTCTGAGCATAGCCTTGCTGATTTGGATCACCCCGGTGAAATTCTGGCGACCGGCGGCGGTTGACTGGTTCGACGCCGTCGGACTGGCGGCCTATTCGGTTTTTGGTGCCGCCAAGGCGATGCAGCTGGGGATCGACCCGGTGCCAGCCGCGATCATGGGCATTATCACCGCCAGCGTTGGCGGGGTGATCCGCGATCTGATTTCGGGAGAACCCTCGATCATCGTGCGGCCGGAACTCTATGTGACAGCCGGAGCGCTTGCTGCCTTCACTTTTGTTCTGCTGGCGCAAGTCGGGGTGCAGGGGTTTATTGCCGCGTTGATCGCCTTTGCTGCCGGATTTGCGCTTCGCGCTCTGGCCATCGTCAAGGGCCTGTCGCTACCCGCCTATCGGGGAAAAGAAGAGAAAGAATAGCCTAGCAGACGATCAATCCAGCCGGTTGACGCGCTCTTGTTCCGGTGCATCCTGGTCCCGCATTCCAGACATAATGCCTGTACATCCTCGCGCGCGAGCAAGCCCTGAGCTGTTGCCAGCGCTTCGCCGAAAATCGCCTTCTGGCGCTGTGCCGCCCAGCCGACGACACCGGTAACCGGCGTGTTTTCCTGCCGGATAAAGGGAATGCCATCGAACGGGAGCCATGAGAGTCTGGTCTTCGGATCGAGATATTGCGGGTGGTAGTCGCCTTCTGCCAGACCTGCCCGCCTGGCCGCCTCGGCAAGGGCGTTTGTCATCCCGCCAAAGCCGTCGATCAAACCGAGTTGTCGCGCGGTGCCGCCGTCCCAGACCCGGCCCTGTCCCATGGCATCTACCTGTTCGGGCGTCTTGCCGCGCGCTGCCGAAACCAGTTTTACGAAGTCGCTATAGCTGTTCTCGACCCCGGCCTGCAAAATGACGTCGAGGTCTTCGCTGAAGCCGCCGACAAAATTGGGCTCACCTGACAGAGGGGTGGTCTGTACGCCGTCGGCGGTGACTCCCCATTTTGCCAGTGCTATTTCAAAGCTGGGAAGAACGGCAAACACCCCGATCGATCCGGTGATTGTATCAGGCTCGGCGAAGATATGATCGCCGGCCGTTGCGACCCAATAGCCGCCGCTGGCCGCTACGTCGCCCATCGAGATGACGATAGGCAGCTTCTTTTTTCGGGCTTCGAGCAACGCCAGGCGGATTTCCTCGCTGGCGAAGGCCGAGCCGCCGGGCGAATCGACCCGGACGACCAGAGCCTTGATCCCGTCTTCATCCAGCGCCTTGTAAATCTGCTCGGCTATCCGTCCGCTGGCGGCCATGCCGGGTCCGGTTTCGCCGCCGACAATTTCGCCTGCGACGGTTATGACGCCGATCGCGGAGCCGTTTGTATCCACCGGATGCGCCGCAACAAAATCATCATAGTCGATGCTTTTAAAACTGTCCGGCGAGGGCTTTTCATCCGCGCCCACCTGCTCCGCAACATAGCGGTCAAACGCGGTCTTGTCGGCGAGCTTGTCGACCAGTTTCTGCTTCAGCGCCACCGAAGCGATATCGCCGCCTGCGGTGGTGATGAATGTCGCAGGATCGTCAGCAAATGGCTTGACTATCGCTTGCGGCCGGGACTTTTTCACTTCGGCCAACCAACTGTCCCACAGCACGCCGTAGAGCGCCTCGGACGCCTCACGGGATGCAGGCGACTGGTCGGCGCGCATATAAGGTTCGACCGCGCTTTTATAGGTGCCGACGCGGTAGATATTGGCAGTCACGCCCAGCCGGTCGAGCAGGCCTTTATAATAAAGCCGGTTGCCGCCCGCACCGGCAAAGATAATTCCGCCCATCGGGTCCATCCAGATTTCTGTCGCATGGGCGGCAAGCTGGTAGCTGTCATCGCTATAGAAGCTGGCGAAAGCATAGATCGGCTTGCCCGCCTTCCTGGCCCGGGCAAGCGCCTCGCCGATATCGGTCAGGCTGGTCTGGCCGCCACCGGCAAAGCTGCTGAGATCAAGCACGATCGCTTTGACCCGATCATCTTCCACTGTTGCATCAATGGCGCGCACGACATCCCGCAAGCGATATTCGCGCGGGCTGTCGCTGCTGTTCGCCAGAAAGTCCTCGAGTGTCGGCGCAGCCGGTTCTTCAACAATTACGCCATTCAGGTCGAGCAGCAACGCGCCGTCGCGTATCGCGCCGCTATTGGGCTGCGTGGACAGCAGGGCATATAGCGCGCCGAAAAACAGCAGCATGGCGATCAGAACCATGCCATCCTTTACTGCGACCAGAAATCTCCACGCCGCCCGCGCAAATTGCATATTCATGTCCCTGTTTTGACTGGATTGACCTGTCCTATATGGGATCGGGGCGGGATATTACCAGCGGATAAGATGCGGGACGATCAGCCGACCCAGAATCGCGCATATCGCCACCGCCAGCGAGTACCAGAGTCCGATATAGAATATGCTGTTGAACGGACAGTACAGGCTATAGGCCGCAGCGCCCAATGCTCCGGAGGACATGCCGACGAGCCAGCCTGCGCGGTTCAGCGCGACCGGCGCACCCCGGCGGAGCCAAACGACTTGCGCCGCGGCTATTCCCGCACCCGCCAGCATGCTTATGCCAAGACATTCGATGCCATAACGCGGCACGAAAATGGCCATATTGACGGGTGCAGCGATCATTGCCATGACGGCGGCAGTGGCCGGAAAGAGCAATGCGGCGAACAACGCCCAGATCCAGCCCTTGAAGCTATTGCCTACGGCTGGCTGGCTCATCGCAATAACGGCATAGCTGCTGGTCACGCCGAGCAGGAGCAAGGCCCCGCCCCGCAGGAAGAACATCGGATGCGGCATACCCATCATGATGTCGCTACGGACCCCGCCGATCATCGCAACGGCCGCGGCAAAAAGTCCGGCAATCGCCAGAGTGAGTGCGAGCCCGTCCCGGGTTTTCAAAGGCTTTACCGGGGTTAAGTCTTCTACGAGGCGATCTATCATCATATCTGACATCATATATACTCTTTTACTATCATTCGGTTTCAACCATCGACGAGAGCTTTTTCAGCCCGCGATGGATATTTACTTTTACCAGCGATTCCGACTGGCCGGTCATCGCCGCCGCCTCATGAATGCTGAGGCCTTCAATCTTGACCAGGCTGATCACCTCGGCCTGTTTGGGCGGTATCATGCCGAGCAGCCGTTCGAGGCTGACCTTGGCGGTCACGTCCCCGTCCTGCGGATCGGCGACCATTTCTTCATAGAGCTGGTCATGTTCGTGCCGGTATATCTTGCGCAGGCTGTCGATCCAGCGGTAGCGGCCGATGGCGGCAAGCCACGGCAGAAATGCCTTGGTCGGATCATAGCTCGCCCGCTTACGGTGGAGCGAGATCAGCGTTTCCTGCACCAGATCATCAATCGCTGCCGGGTTGATCTTGCGGGCGTAGTAACGGCGCAGCCATTTTTCGCACTCGGTGAGTAGACTGGAATAGCATTGCTTGTCGCCGCCTTGTGCCTTGACCATCAAGATCTGCATGGTTTCCTCATTGGCGATCATGAAGGCTCTCCCAATACCTGTCTGTCAGCCGAACTTGTGACCGATCATGCGATCCAGCGAGAACATCCCGCCGCCACGCACGATCAATATGCCGGCCAGAGCAACCCAGATAATATGCGTTTGCCACCAGGCTTCAGGGTAAACGAAGAGCTGGATGACCAGTGTCATGACCAGCAAGCCGGCCGCGCCGAGCCGCGTGAACAAGCCAAACACAACAAGGATCGGGAGAAAATGTTCGGCATAGGTGGCGAGCAAGCCGGTGATTTCCGGGTACGGCATGCCATATTCTTCCTGGAACAGGAAAACCGTAGTGTCGCTCATCTGCAGCCAGCTACCATCTTCGACCTTGGTCCGGGCAGAGCGCCAGAATATGCCGGCAAGGGCCACGCGGGTGAACAGGAGGGCGATTCCTTCCGGTACCGCGCCGCTCACCATGGCGATCAGTTTCTTCATCATGTCCATCATATTCTCTACCCCGTGATTTGCGTCAGCGCCCCGGTCTGGATCAGCTTTACAATATGCTGCATCGCCGTGGCCTCATCACTCAATTCGAGGGCATGTTCCAAAAGGTTACCCATCGTCCCACTATCGGCAATTTTTTCGGCAATTGCGTGTTCTACGGCGGTTAACGGATGGAATAGAACCTGCGCTTCCGGGCGGACGATCATCAGCGCGCGCGGTTCTGCGTCGGCCAGTTCGCCGAGTTCCGGGGACAAGGGGCCGGTGACCGGTATCAGGCGCAACGCCGGGTGGGCGGCAATCGGGAAGGCCAGCAGCCGATCTTCAGCGAGCGTAGCGATGTCGGTGAGGACGACCGGCGGCGCTTCGACGCTGCGATAACTCTCGATCCAGGCCCATTCTATCCGGGCGAGGTCGATCTCGGTATCGCCATAGGCGCGATCAGTCAGAAAAGCGGGAAAATCGGCAGCGATGTGGTTGATGTCGCAGGCCATGACATGATCCTGGTCGACATAATCGCGGGAGATGGCGTGAAATAATTCATGGCCGATATGGGTGTGCAATCTTGGGAAGCTGTCTTCCAGAGCCACCAGCCGGGCGTGGGAAATATTGTTGGCATGTGCTTTCAGCCCAAGCAGCGCGCGTTCGGCGCTCTGCGAAAACAGGTCGGCGGGAAAATGCGCCGGGCCTTTTTGCAGGCAGGCGACAAAGCGCGATTGGCCTTCAGCAAGCGAGGGCATGGCGCGGCTCTTTCGGTAAAGGATCGCCCAATATCGCATCGGCCTTGGCGACTTCGGCCATCAGCACATCATATTCGGGGATATTACTGTCCCATTCGATCAGCGTCGCTATCGGGCCGGCCCGTTCGATAAAGCGGTGGTACAGGCGCCAGGTGACGTCGCTGACTATCGAGCCATGATTGTCGATCAGCAGCGGCCCGCTGTCATGATTTTCGCGCGCATGGCCGGCGAGATGGATTTCGCCGACAATAGCGGGGTCGATCGCGTCGATATAGGCCTCCATGTCGAGCCCCACATTGGTGGCGCTGACTTCGACATTATTGATATCAAAGAGCAGTCCGCATCCCGATTGTTTGCATAAGGCGTGGATGAAGTCGGTTTCGCTCATCTCGTCGTCGCGGTAGGAGAGATAGCGGGACGGGTTTTCGATCAGGATGGTCCGCTGGAGCCGGTCCTGCACCTTGCCGATTTCCCCAGCCAGATGGTCGAGCGCTTCGCGCGTATAGGGAAGCGGGAGCAGATCGGGGTAGCGGTCATGGGCGTTGCCGCTCCAGCTCAGATGGTCGGAAACCATCGCCGGTTGGTAACGATCGCAAAGGTCGGCAATTTTCTCCAGATCATATTCGTTCAGCCCATCAGCCGAACCCAGCGACAATCCAACGCTGTGAAAACTTAAGGGATAAACCCCGGCGATGGCAGTGAGCCAGCGGTGTGCCGGACCGCCATCGCCGAAGTAATTCTGTGGATGAACCTCAACCCAGGATGGGCGTTTCGTCACCGCGGGGTCGTCGAGTACATTGGTATAATGCACCGATTTCAGGCCTATGCCACCTAATGGAGGGAGGGAGTGTGGCACGGGCACGGCTGGCGAAACGTGAGGATCAGGAATTGCGGACATCCACGGAATCTAGCGCATTCAGCCCTTTTTGGGAACCGGTTTTGCATTGCCCTTGTGCGCGGTCAGCGTCCCGCCGATTTTGACGCAACTGTCTTTGGCGACCATTTTCCAGGCATTGCCCTGATAGTCGGCAGTGGATGTTCCGGCACAACTGGTGCCGGGTCCGGCCGCACAATCATTCTTGCCAGCAAGCGCCACGCCATAGCATTTTTCCTTGGCACCGGCTGCTTCTGCAGCGGTGGCGGACAGGGACAGGGTTGCAGCGGCGGCCAGAGCGGCAGCGGCAGCGGTTGTTTTCATAAAAGCAGACATAATTTCTCTTTCTCGAAATTGGGGAAAAGTCCGAACCTGCCGAAGCGGGCTCAAACTGACATTCGCCGCGCTTGACGATCCGGTTACACCCGGCCGCGGCAACAATACGAATTGGCGGAGAAAAGAATCGGAATGCCTTGGAAATCCACCAAAAATAGATAGAAATATTTTCCACCCTTTCCCTTGACGGCAAATGAATAGCCACTACATGGTCCCTGTTAGCACTCGAAAGGAGAGAGTGCTAATTCACATATATTCTGCTCTTCCAGTCGGCGGTAACAAGTCGGCTTGCAGAGATTTGGATTGGGCAAGAAAGGGAAATCTATGAAATTTCGTCCATTACATGACCGTGTACTGGTGCGCCGCGTAGAAGCGGACGCAAAAACCGCGGGCGGCATCATCATTCCGGATAGCGCACAGGAGAAGCCGTCAGAAGGCAAAGTTGTTGCCGTCGGCAGCGGCCTGAAAGACGACAACGGCAAGACCACGGCGCTTGACGTCAAAAAAGGCGACAAGATCCTGTTTGGCAAATGGTCCGGCACGGAAGTCACCGTCGACGGCGAAGAGCTGATCATCATGAAGGAAAGCGATATTCTCGGCATAATCGAGAAGTAAGCGCTTCCCCCGACATAATTTCAACCAACTAAGCAGAGGAAAATAACATGGCTGCTAAAGACGTAAAATTTGGCCGCGACGCTCGCGAGCGCATCCTTAAGGGTGTGAACACGCTGGCTGACGCCGTTAAGGTAACTCTCGGTCGGCCGTAATGTTGTGCTCGACAAGAGCTTTGGCGCACCGCGCATCACCAAGGACGGTGTTTCGGTTGCCAAGGAAATCGAACTGAAAGACAAGTTCGAAAATATGGGCGCACAGATGCTTCGTGAAGTGGCATCGAAAACCAATGATGTTGCTGGCGACGGCACCACCACCGCAACCGTACTGGCTCAAGCTATCGTCAAGGAAGGCATGAAATCCGTTTCGGCCGGCATGAACCCGATGGATCTGAAGCGCGGTATTGACCAGGCGGTCATAGCCGTGGTTGCAGATCTCAAGAAACGTTCGAAAGACGTCAAGGGCACCGAAGAAATCGCTCAGGTTGGCATTATCTCTGCCAATGGCGACCGTGAAGTTGGCGAAAAAATCGCCGAAGCCATGGAACGTGTCGGCAAAGAAGGCGTGATCACGGTTGAAGAAGCCAAGGGTCTCGACTTTGAACTCGACGTTGTTGAAGGCATGCAGTTTGACCGCGGTTACCTGTCGCCTTACTTCATCACCAACCCGGACAAGATGGTTGCCGAACTCGACAACCCTTATATCCTGATCCACGAAAAGAAGCTGACCAACCTGCAGCCACTGCTCCCGATATTGGAAGCTGTTGTGCAGGCCGGACGTCCGCTTCTGATCATTGCCGAAGATATTGAAGGCGAAGCGCTGGCTACTCTGGTGGTCAACAAATTGCGCGGCGGCCTCAAGATCGCAGCGGTCAAGGCACCTGGTTTCGGCGATCGTCGCAAAGCGATGCTCGAAGATATCGCGATCCTGACCAAGGGCGAAATGATCTCCGAAGATCTCGGCATCAAGCTGGAAAGCGTTACGCTGAACATGCTCGGTGAAGCCAAGAATGACAAAGACAATACCACGATCGTCGACGGCGCTGGCAAGAAGAGCGACATCAAGGCGCGTGTTGAAGCGATCCGTAACCAGATCGAAAATACGACTTCCGACTATGACAAGGAAAAACTGCAAGAACGTCTGGCGAAACTCGCCGGCGGTGTTGCCGTGATCAAGGTCGGCGGCGCATCCGAAGTGGAAGTGAAAGAGAAGAAAGACCGTGTCGACGACGCGCTGCACGCAACCCGTGCTGCTGTTGAAGAAGGCATTGTCCCGGGCGGCGGTGCTGCGCTTCTTTATGCTACTTCGGCTCTCAAAGGCCTTGAAGGCATCAACGACGACCAGACTCGCGGTATCGACATCGTTCGCAAGGCGCTGCAGTCTCCGGTTCGTCAGATCGCTGAAAATGCGGGCTTTGACGGCGCGGTTGTTGCCGGCAAGATGCTCGACCAGAAGAGCAAGGAATTCGGCTTCAATGCAGCTACCGATGTTTATGAAGACCTTGTGAAAGCTGGCGTGATCGACCCGACCAAGGTTGTTCGTGCAGCATTGCAGGACGCTTCCTCGGTTGCCGGTCTGCTGATCACCACCGAAGCGGCTGTGGCGGAACTGCCATCAGACGACAAGGCTGGCGGCGGCGGCATGCCCGACATGGGCGGCATGGGCGGCGGCATGGGCGGAATGGGTTTCTAAACACCCACACCACTCGGCCAAGGCTGAACCAAAAAAAGAGGGGCTGGAAGGAAACTTCCGGCCCTTTTTTTGATTGCTAGATGCGTTTCCATATCGCGCCACTTGTGCGATGGAGGCTTCATTGAAAATCACAGTGGCAGGATGAATGATTATGCGGATCCGGTTTTTTCTCTTCAGCACGGCGTTATTGACTGGTCTGGCTGCTCTCCCGATGGCTCCTGCAATTGCAGCAACAGAGCAAGGCCCGAGCGAAGCGGCTAGCGAAACCGACCGCATCAACCAGTGGTTTGACACGAAATACGAGGAAGAGCTCAAATTCAGCCCGATCGAACAGACATATATCGGGCGCAAGACCGACTATGGCCTGATCGATGATTTCAGCGACGAGGGCGCGGACCGGGAACTGGCATGGCTGCGCGATGCGGTAACGGAGATGAAAAGTAATTTTGACTATGAAAAACTCTCCCAGGACACGAAAATTTCCTATGATATCTGGGTCTATAATCTGGAGCAGACCGAAGCCGGGCTGCCGTTCCGGACCAACCGCTATGCGCTGCACCAGCATAATGGCCTGCAATCCTTTTTCCCGACCTTTCTGATCAACACGCACAAGGTCGAGACCGAAGCGGATATGCTGGGCTTTATCCAGCGCCTGTCGGGCGTTGCGACCGCGCTCGACCAATTGTTGGCGCGGGCAAAAACCAATGCCGCCGCGGGAACCCGCCCGCCCCGTTTCGCCTATGAAGGGGTGATCGACCAGTCGCGCAAGATCATCGGCGGCGCGCCCTTTGGCGATGGCCCTCCATCGGCAATCTGGGTAGCCACCGAAGAGAAGCTGCAAGGACTGGTCGACAAGCAGATCATCGACGAGGCGCGGGCCGATGCATTGCGCGAAGAAGCGCGCACGGGCCTGACCGATGCCTTTGCGCCAGCCTATCAGCGGGTCATCGCCTGGTATGAAGCGGATATGCCCAATAGCGATTCTTCACCAAAGGGGGTTGGCGCGCTGCCCAACGGGAAAGCCTTTTATAATTATCGCATCGCCAATCAGACGACAACCCAACTCACCGCCGACGAAATTCACAACCTCGGTCTGTCCGAAGTGGCTCGCCTGCGCGCTGATATGGAAGCGATCAAGGACGAGGTGGAGTTTGACGGCGACCTGAAGGCGTTCTTCAAATTTATTCGCGAGGATGACCGGTTTTATTTTTCCGATGATGATGCGGGAGCGGACGCCTATATCGCGGCGGCCAAAGGGCATATCGACGCGCTGAAAGAAGTGTTGCCGGATTATTTTGGCATCCTCCCCAAAGCTGACCTCGAGGTCCGCCGGGTCGAAGCCTTCCGCGAACGCGATGGTGCGGCCCAGCATTATCGCAGCGGCACCCCCGATGGTTCGCGGCCAGGGATATATTATGCCCATCTCTCCGACATGCGGGCGATGCCGATCCCGACGCTCGAAGTGATCGCCTATCATGAGGGCCTGCCCGGCCATCATATGCAGATTTCGATTGCCCAGGAACTGACCGGCATTCCGCTGTTCCGGACCCAGGCGGGTTATACCGCCTACAGCGAAGGCTGGGGGCTGTACTCGGAAAAACTCGCCAAGGAAATGGGCGGCTATCAGGATCCTTATTCGGAATTCGGGCGGCTCACCAGCGAGATCTGGCGGGCGATCCGGCTGGTGGTCGATACCGGACTCCATTCCAAAGGCTGGAGCGAAGAGCAGGCGGTAGCCTATTTCCTTGAAAACTCATCGATTCCGGAAGCGGCCGTGCGTTCCGAAGTGCGTCGCTATCTGGTCAATCCGGGTCAGGCGACCAGCTACAAGATCGGGATGATCAAGATTCTCGAATTGCGCGCCCGGGCGCAGGACCAGCTCGGCGACCGGTTTGATATTCGTGCCTTTCACGATGTCATCCTTGGCGGCGGCGCGTTGCCGCTTGGCATATTGGAACAGCGGGTCGATCAGTGGCTCGACGAAATGGGCGGCTCGTAATGATTAGGACGCGATATGGTCTGTAGCACATTTGAACTTTTCAAGATCGGCGTCGGGCCGTCTAGCTCGCACACGATGGGACCGATGCTGGCTGCGGCGCGGTTTGTCGAGCGGGTCGACGATAGCGGCAGGCTCGGCGACGTCACCCGGCTTGAGACCCTGTTGTTCGGTTCGCTGGCGCTGACCGGCAAGGGCCATGCGACCGACCGGGCCATCCTGCTCGGACTCAGCGGCCAGCGACCGGAGAATATCGAGCCGGATGCTGCCGATGTGCTGGTCGGGCAAATCCGGGAATCAAGCCAGATTCGGTTGAACGATGTGCATGTGATCGCTTTTGATGAAACCAATGACGTGATCTTCGACCAGAAAAAGCGGCTCGATTTCCACAGCAATGCCATGCGGTTTAATGCGTTCAACGGTGATGAACTGGTCGCGACCCGGGTCTATTATTCGGTTGGCGGTGGTGCGGTGCTCGATGAGGACCAGATCGGCAGTAACAATCCCGAAAGCGGCCTGTGGGACGTGCCTTATCCGTTCTGTTCGGGCGCGGACTTGCTCAGGATTGCGGCAGACGAGGGTCTGTCAATCGCCGACATCATGCGCGCCAACGAACGCACGCGGCAGGCGGATGAAAAGACCAGCGCCGGTATCCGCGCGATTGCCGATGCGATGTCCGCCTGTATCGATCGCGGGATATTGCAGGGCGGCATTCTGCCCGGCGGCCTTCGCGTCAAGCGCCGTGCGCCACTGATCCACGCGCGATTGATGGAGCGGCAGGAGCGCGCCTTGTCCGATCCGCTGACCATATTGGACTGGGTCAATCTCTGGGCGCTGGCGGTGAACGAGGAAAATGCCGCCGGTGGCAAAGTTGTGACCGCACCAACCAATGGCGCGGCCGGGATCGTTCCGTCGGTGCTGCGTTTCTACGAAAGATTCGCCCCCAAGGCGGACGAGGCGGGCGTAGAAACCTTTCTGCTGACCGCAGCAGCCATCGGGTCTTTGTTCAAGGAAAATGCCTCGATCTCCGGGGCAGAGGTCGGTTGTCAGGGCGAAGTCGGGGTCGCCTGTTCGATGGCCGCCGCAGGCCTGACGGCGGCCTGGGGAGGGACCCCGCTGCAAGTGGAAAATGCCGCCGAAATCGGCATGGAGCATAATCTCGGTCTGACCTGTGATCCGGTTGGTGGCCTGGTGCAGGTCCCTTGCATTGAACGCAATGCGGTTGGGGCGGTCAAGGCGATCGAAGCGGCGCGGCTGGCGATCCTCGGCGATGGCACGCATCGGGTCAGTCTTGATGAGGTGATCGAAACCATGCGCAAGACCGGCCTCGACATGTCCGAGCGCTACAAGGAAACGTCGCAGGGTGGACTTGCTGTCAATCTGGTCGAGTGCTGAGCGAAACGGAAGGCGTTATCGGTGAAAAAGCTGGGCTTTGGCTGGCCGGAAACGCAAGCCCCATAGCGACAGCCCCATGATGGTCAGCGCATAACCGATCGCCATGATCGAAATGCCCGACCATCCGCCAAATTCATAAATTGCGGTGCCCAGCCAACTCGATATGCCGCCGCCGATAAACATGATGACGACATAGATGGTCATCAGGCGGGTCCTGATTTCCGGTGCGCGGCTAAACATGATCGTCCGGCTGCAAATATCGACCGACGCTCCGCCGATGCTGTTGAAAATAACCGCGATCACCAAAAGCCAGAGATTATTGCCTGCAAAAGGGAGGAGGAAGACTCCGGCCAGTTGCACAAAACAGAAATAGACGCGCGCGCGTTCGGCCCCGATATGGTCCGCAAACCGGCCTGCAAATGGTGAACCCAGAACATTGACGATGGCGATGATCGCAAGATAGCCAACCGTATCGACGCCGTAGCCATTGCGCGGCAAATGCAGGCCTATTGCCAGCCAGAGCGCGAGAAAAAGTCCGAACGAGAGCGCCTGTATCAGGCCGCCCAACGGTACTTCCGGAAGCGATTTCATGATCGGCCAGAGCGAGCGGAGCAGTTCGCTGTAGCGCGGCGGCTCGACGCCGGAAGGCTTCTCGTCCTGCTTGCGCTCCATGATCGAGGGCAGCAGGATGACCAGCAAGGCCATGCACGCCACCCCGACCCAATAGGCGGAGCGCCAGCCGAAATAATGGCCGAGCAAGCCGCCGCCGACCCGGCTGCCCAATATCCCCAGGGTCACGCCAGCGGTCATAATCCCGGTGACATGGCCTATCCGTCCGGGAGCAACGCGCCGGGTCACATAAGCGGGCAAGAGATAAGGCGTTATTGTGAAAAAGCCGAGCACCGAAGAAGCTGCGACAAATAACAGGAAACTTCCGGACAGTGCCATCGCCAGCATGGCCAGAAATTGTCCGACGACAAATATCGTCACCAGCTTGCGGTTGTTTATCCGGTCACCGAGCGGCAGCAGCAACAATATACCCAGCGCCAAAGCGATCTGGTTGAGGGCCGGCGCCAGTCCGATCGTCGCGCCGCTGACGCCGAACTCTTCCGCAACCGGCGTGACTAGCGGATGGATATAATAGCCATTGGCAACCACCGCCGCAGACGACAGAGCGAAGAGAAAAAGTCTGAGCTCGCTGATCCGGGTGGGCGCATCGCGTTCAATTGGTTCGGGATTGTTCATTTCCGTCTTCGCCTACGCGATAACGCCAAGAGCGGAAATCAAAATTCCCGCATATAGCCCATCAATAATATCTGCCAGATCCGGGGCCTGCTTTTCATAGAGATCGCGCCAAATCCTTCCAGCGGCGATGTACCGGCCCATTGGCTGGTCGCCCGCTTGCCGTCCAGCAATCCTGCCGCCCCGAGTGCCAGCGAACCGGTGCAAAAGGAGGTGACATATTGGGCTCCCTCCCCCCCTGATCGCGCAGAAATTGCTGTCGGGAAAAATGGCAAAGCCGCTGCCGGTTTCGATGGGCAGGATGTGTTTGGTGGCGGTATGGGTCACCGCTGCCAGAGAATATTCATCAGCCCGCTGCTAGGGCATATTGATGGAATATGTGACCAAAGATGGCTGGCAAGATCGCGCCAAATCCCTGACAGCGGTGATCATCATTCATGCCGCATTGGGCTATGCGCTGGTCAGCGGCATGGGAATGGAGATGGCGAAGACCGTCACCACAGGTTTCAAGGTTATCAATGTCACCGCTCCGCTGCCACCGGAACCGGAACCGGACAAGAAGCCGGCAAAAGCCGAAGAAGGTGCCGCTTCGCCAGATAACCTCAAAGCCAAGGCAACCCAGATTGTAGTGCCGGAACCGGAGGTCAAACTGAAGGTAGAGTCGCCCGTGGTTGCCGCGCCGGTTTCAGGTTTGGGAAATGACAATGACGCCGGTGCTTCCGACCGGCCGGGTCCCGGCTTCGGCAGCGGTGGGCAGGGCGACGGTTCCGGCAGCGGGAGCAGCGGTGATGGTTCCGGCAGTGGCGGGGTAGTTTCGGGTCCGCGACATCTGTCCGGTATGATCGCCCGCAAGGACATCCCGCGTTCCGTCTGGAAAGCCGGAAACCGCGGCAATGTCGTGGCCCATTTCACGGTCAGCGTTGATGGCCGCGCCAGCGATTGCCGTATCCGGCAATCCAGCGGTCATCCGGTGCTTGATGCAACCACCTGCCGTTTGATCGAAGAACGCTTCCGTTTCGAACCGGCGCGGGACGCGCGCGGCCGGGCGGTTGCGCAACCCTATGGCTGGCTACAGGAATGGTGGCAGGATGGCCGTGGTCCGCAGCGGGGCGACTGATCCCGCCTTACATCCCCATATAATCGCGTTTGCCGACCGCCACGCCCTGCATGCGCAGGAGATTATAGGCGGTGGTGACGTGGAAAAACAGGTTTGGCAGAAAGAAGCTGAGCACATAGGTCTGGCCGTCCAGTTCCATCGTCTGCTCCGGACCGACCGGCATCGAGATTTTCAAACCGGCATTGCCATCAATAGCCGCATCATCCGCAGCAGCGATCTTCTCCGCACATTCGGCAACCCGGGCGATCAGGGCGTCAAATGTATCGCCCTCCATCGGCATATTAGGCAGCGCGTCAGGCGCTGTGCCGGTCATCCGTGCGGCACCGCGAACGGCGAATTCGGTGATCATCTGCACCTGCCATTTCAAGTCGTTCATGTCGGGAAACAGGCGCGCGCCGAGATAGGCTTCTTCGGTGGCGCCGGTCGCTTCGGCTTCGGCCTTCGCCTTGGCAAGAACGGTGGTCAGGCCGCGGAAGGCCTGGGCAGAAGAGCCTTTGAGAATTTGGGAGAGGGTGGTGGTCATGTCGTTTCCTTCTGAAACCGGGTTGAGAGTGAGAATCTAGAATATGCCGGCGAGCAAATAGCCGCCCACCGCGATGAAGCTGCCAAAGGTAGTGAATGCGCCAATCGCCCGGAAGATCTGGAAGATCTTGCCCTTTTCGGCACCCTGCGACCCGGCAACGGTCGACAAGGCGATCGCGTGCAAGATACGGCCCACGACAAAGACGATGGCGATGATCCGGACAACATTGTTCGGCACTACCGTCATTTCCGCCAGCGCCAGAACGACGATGAATAGCGCGGCATTTTCCGCGAGATTACCATGGCGGCGGATTTTGCGCTCCAGCGCCGGATCGTCACCCGTGCCCAGATTGACCCGGTTGCGGATGCGGTGCGTGCCAACAAGCATCATCAATATCCCCTGCAGGATGATGAGCACAGCTCCAGTGACGGCCGCGATTATCGGTATGGTCATTCGGCATTCTCCCGGTTGATTTTCTGTTTGTAGGGGACTTGCGGTAGTTGGTGAGCGAGTGCAACATTTTTAGCGGCTGAAAAATAGGGAGTCAAAGCAGCATATTGCACATCATTGGTGCAAATATTAGCCATGCAAAGCCAGATATTTTCCGCTACGAGTCAAGCCATGGACTGGGAAGATGTCAAAACATTCCGCGAGGTGATGGACGCAGGTACGGTGCGTGCTGCCGCCAAGCAGCTGGGGGTGCATCACAGCACAGTCAGCCGCAGGATCGAACAGTTGGAAAAAGCGCTCGACAGCCGGCTGTTCGAGCGCCGCCCCGAAGGCTATTTTCCTACTGCTTCGGGTGAGGAACTGGCACGGGTCGCCGACCAGTTTTCGGAAGAATTATTCACTGTCGAGCGTCATATCGCCGGGCGCGACAATGAATTGTCGGGCAGCCTGAAGGTGACCATGGCCGAGCCCTTCGCACTCACCCTGTTCGCCGACCGGATCCCGGAATTCTGCGCAACCTATCCAGGCCTGAATTTGGAAATCATCACCAGCTTCGACGTGCTCGACGTAGCGCGGCGCGAAGCCGATATCGCGATCCGGATGGACAATAATCCGCCTGATGCCCTCGTCGGTAAACGACTGTTTGCTTATTACACGTCGATCTATGCCAATCCGCAATATCTCGCCGCCCAGGATTTTGAAAACCGTCCAGAGGATGCCCGGTGGCTGGGCTGGACCGACAAAGAGAGTCGCTTTCCCGACTGGACCCAGGATACCGAATATGCGCGGGTACCGGTTTGGGGCAATTTTGCCAGTATCGGGCTACAGGTGCGGCTGGCCCGAGCCGGGATGGGCCTGATCATGGTGCCGTGTATCGCCGCGGATGGGGTGTCTGGGCTGGTGCGGGCAACCAATCGTGATCCGGTGGCGTCGCGCGATATCTGGATATTGACCCATGAAGATTTGCGGAGAACCGCTCGGGTTCGCGCCTTCATGGAATTTGCAGAAACGGTGCTGCGTGACAACAGAGCCGTCTTGCAGGGGGCTTTGCTGCGCTAGTGTCGTAACGGGCTGATTTTAGTCGGAATTTGCCCGTTTTTGAATAGCTGTGGTGACAAATCATACCAACTTATTAACCAACAATTTGCACAGGCCTTCAATCTATCACCGATAGTGACGGGCTTCATGAACCCCTCTATCTCCAGTATGTCGCCGATCCGGCAGACCGCCATCATCTCGGCGATCGCGGCGCTGCTGTCGGTTACGTTCACCGGAGCGGTCTATTTCCTCTTCTACGGAATAGACGACAGGTTCTGGCCGGCTTTGAACATGTCAATCATGATACCTTGGGCGATCACTATTCCACTGGGTCTCCATATGTCCAAACAGAGGTTCAAGCTCGTTGAGCTGACCAACCGGCTCAAGGATGCGCGAGTAAAATTGCGCAAGGCGAACAAGGCGCTTGAACAGCGAGCCAATTTTGACGGGATGACCGGCCTGCCCAATCGTGACAATTTTTTCGACCGGCTGGACAAGTTGCGCGCCAATCGGATGGACAATGTATTGATGATTGTCGACGCAGATCATTTCAAGAATATAAACGACAGTTTCGGGCATCTGATCGGGGATCAGGCGCTCACCCTGCTAGGCAAGGCGTTCCGAAAGACCTTGCGCAAGAATGATCTTGTCGGGCGTATTGGCGGCGAGGAATTTGGTATATTTCTGCCCGACACAAGTGCGGCGGAAGGCAAGATTATCGGCGAAATGATCCGGCATGAGATAGAGAACATGATTTTCGAGCCGCATAAGAACATGCGCCATGTGATCACCGTAAGTATAGGTGTGACCGAAATTGCCCCGCGCCAGGAACGTTCGACACTCATGCGCAATGCCGACGTCGCTCTTTTCGCTGCCAAACGGCGCGGGCGCAATCAGGTGGTGCTGTACGAGCCGGGCATGAACGCCAAACCGCGTCCAACCCATGACACGGCGCTAAATTTAAAACTGGATATGCTGGGTTCAAATTTCCGGCAACGCAGAATTTGAAATGACGAAGGCTGTTGGCGCTGCTAGTGCTGACGGCTATGACGAACTCTCCAGACAGCAAACCCAATCATCTCTATCTCGTTGACGGCTCGGCCTATATTTTCCGTGCCTATCATCGCCTTCCGCCGCTGACCAATGTGCACGGTGAGCCAGTCGGGGCCGTCTACGGTTACACGACCATGTTGTGGAAGCTCGCCGACGAACTCAACAAGGCCGATGGCCCGACCCATATGGCGGTGGTGCTGGATAAGTCGGGTACCAGCTTCCGCAACGATCTCTACGACCAGTACAAGGCCAATCGTCCAGAGGCACCGGAGGATCTCAAGCCGCAATTCCCGATGATTCGCGATGCCACTCGCGCCTTTTCGCTGCCGCTGATCGAGGAAGAAAATGTCGAGGCCGATGACATGATCGCCTCCTATACCAAGGCGGCGCTGGCAGAGGGCTGGAAGGTCACGATCGTTTCATCCGACAAAGATCTGATGCAGCTGATCGAACCGCATGATGACGGCAGGGTCGACATGCTTGACACGATGAAAAATGCCCGGATGAACCGCGGAACGGTCGAGGAGAAATTTGGCGTCGGGCCTGAAAAGCTTGGCGATGTGCTCGGGTTGATGGGTGACAGTTCGGACAATATCCCGGGCGTTCCCGGAATCGGGCCAAAAACGGCATCGAAGCTGATCAACGAATTTGGCGATATCGAAAGCGTGCTTGCCGCTGCGCCGGAGATGAAGAAATCCAAGATGCGTGATAATCTGATCGAATTTGCCGAACAGGCGCGGCTGTCGCGGGTGCTGGTGACGCTCAGGGAAGATTGTCCGTTGCCGGACACGCTAGAGAGTTTCCTGATTCAGGATATTCCCCATGATCCGTTGCACGAATTTCTGTCGCATCACGGGTTTAACAGCTTGCTCAAAAAGCTCGGCGGCAATGGTCAGGCGGAGCCGCAGAACCCCGGTGTCGATAATGAAGATTCGGCTCCGGCGGCGGTAAAAATACCCGATGCCCCGGCGATCGACCGGTCAAAATATGAATGCGTACAAACGATCGCTGCGCTCGACCTCTGGATTAAGCGCGCCACCGAACAGGGTGTTTGCGCGGTCGATCTGGAGACCGATAGCCTCGAAAGCGTGACCGCGCGCGTCGTCGGTGTCTGTCTCGCCACCGGTCCTAACGAGGCTTGCTATATTCCGCTTGGTCATGGCAGCGGGGACATGTTTGGCGAGACTCCGGACCAGATCGACCTCGACGAGGCGCTGGCGAAGCTGAAGCCGCTGCTCGAGGATGATGCAGTACTCAAAGTCGGGCAGAATCTGAAATATGACATGGGTGTGCTGGCGCAGCATGGCATAAAAATCGCGCCGTTTGACGATACGCTGGTGATGAGCTTCAATCTCGATGCGGGCCTGCACGGGCATGGCATGGATGAATTGAGCAAGCTGCATCTCGGGCACGAATGCATCAGTTTCAAGAGCGTGACCGGTACGGGCAAGAAGGCGATCGGCTTTGCCGAAGTGCCGCTCGAGAAGGCGACGGAATATGGCGCGGAAGATGCCGATGTCACACTCCGCCTGTGGGAAATCCTCCGTCTGCGGATGGTCCCGGAACGCGCCACACGAGTCTATCAGATGGTCGATCGTCCGCTGGTGCCGGTGATCGCCGGGATGGAAGCCACCGGCGTGCTGGTCGACCGCGAGGAACTGGCAAGGCTATCCAAGAGTTTTGCCGAGGAAATGGAAAAGCTGGAAAAGCAAATCCATGAACTCGCTGGTGAACCTTTTTCGATTGGCAGCCCCAAGCAACTGGGTGAAATCCTGTTCGGCAAGCTCGGCCTGAAGGGCGGAAAGAAGGGCAAGTCGGGACAATATTCGACCGATGTGACCGTGCTCGATCGGCTGGCCGGCGATGGCGAACCGATTGCGCAAAAGGTCGTCGACTGGCGTCAGCTCGCGAAACTGAAATCCACCTATACCGATGCGCTGCAGGAACAGATCAACCCGATAACCGGCCGCGTCCACACCTCCTACAGTCTGAGCGGAGCGCAGACCGGGCGACTGTCTTCGACCGAACCGAATCTGCAGAATATTCCCATCCGCACCGAGATCGGGCGGCAGATCCGGCAGGCCTTTGTCGCTGCGCCCGGCAATGTCATTCTGGCTGCCGATTACAGCCAGATCGAACTCAGGCTGGCCGCGCATATTGCCGATGTGGAGACATTGAAGGAAGCGTTCGCGAATGGCGAGGATATTCATGATCGCACGGCGCGGGAGCTGTTCGGTGCCGAAGACCGCGACGCCCGCGCGCGCGCCAAAACGATCAATTTTGCGATTCTCTACGGCATCTCCCGATGGGGACTGGCGCGGCGGCTGGAAGTCGATCCCGATGAAGCGCAGAGCATGATCGACACCTATTTCGAGCGGTTTCCCGGTATCAACCAATATATCTCAACGACCCTGCAATCGGTTCGCGAAACCGGCTTCACCGAGACATTATTCGGCCGCAAGACATGGTTCGAGCGGATCAGATCGAGCAATCAGGCCGAACGCCAGGGCAGCGAACGCGCGGCGATCAACGCACCGATCCAGGGCACCAGCGCCGACATCATCAAGCGCGCCATGGCGCGAATGGGGCCGGCGCTAACCGATGCCGGACTGGGCGATGTCAAAATGCTGATGCAGGTGCATGACGAACTGGTCTTTGAACTGCCGGAAGGCGATGTCGCTGCGGCCAGCAAGGTGATCCGTTCTGTCATGTCGGGCGCGCCGGAACCTGCAGTAAAACTATCCGTATCGCTGGACGTGGATATCGGAACGGGCAAGAGCTGGGATGAAGCGCACTAAGTTGAGAGTGGCACAGTCCCGTACTTCTATCCCGTGTCAGGTTTTGATCCAGAGCCGGATGAAAAAGCCGACTATGCCAACAGCGAGGACGCCCATCGCCCAATAAGCCAGCATCCAGATCAGGCGCTTGGGCAAGGGCGCTCCGTCTGCAGTTTTGCCCTTGGACGAAAGCGGATCAAACACCATTAGTGATAACCGTCCGATCCGACCTTTCCGCGAAACACCCAATAGGCCCAACCGGTATAAGCGAGAATGATCGGCACCATGATACCTGCGCCTACCAGCATGAACAACTGGCTCTCATAAGGCGCCGCGGCTTCCCAGATGGTGATACGGCCGGGTATCACGTCCGGCCACATTGAGACGCCCAGGCCGACGAGACTCAATCCGAACAGGCCAAGCGCATAGAAAAACGGTGCTGCTTCTTTGCGTTTGGACAGGCTCCGGAAAAACAGCACCGAGATTATGAGCGTCGCGAGCGGAATTTGGGCCGTCGCCAAAACACCGGGATAGGCCAGCCAGCGCGTGTAATATTCACCCTCCAGAAACGGTGTTGCGGCGCTGACGGCAATGATGGCCAGCAGCAGCAATATACCCAGGCGGCCCGCGTAGCTGTAACATTGGCGCTGCAAAGGTCCTTCGGTTTTCCAGATCAGCCAGCAGCATCCGAGCAGCGCATAACCGGCCAGCAATGCAAAACCGGTCAGCAGGCTGAACGGCGTCAGCCATTCCCACCAGCCGCCCGCATAAGCACGGCCTTCGACCGTAATGCCCTGCAGCAAGGCGCCGAGCGTGATGCCTTGCGCAAAAGTCGCTATCACCGATCCAGCGGTAAAGGCAAAATCCCAGCGGGCGCGGTGGGCCGGGTCGCGCCAGCGAAATTCAAACGCCACGCCGCGCAGGACCAGTCCCAGCAACATCGCGATGAGGGGCGCATATAGCGCAGGCAGGATGATGGCATAGGCGAGCGGGAAAGCGGCCAACAGCCCGGCCCCGCCCAGCACAAGCCATGTTTCATTGCCATCCCATACCGGTGCGATGCTGTTCATCGCCATATCGCGATCCGGTCCGACCTTGAAATTGGGAAACAAGATGCCGATGCCGAGGTCAAAGCCGTCCATGATCACATAGACGACAACGGCAAAGGCGATGATGCCCGCCCAAATGACGGTCAGGTCGATGCCGTTCATGTCGCTACTCCTTCGTCACTATCCCCGTCGAGAACCGCTGCTGCGGGAGTAATCCCCGCCGAGCGAATGGGAGCATCGTCGGGCGTTGGTTCATGGGCCTCCGGCGTTTTGGCGGCGAGCTTGAACAGATATAATATGCCCGCGCCGAAGACGACGAAATAAACGACAACAAATGCCAATAGCGAAGCTGCAACCGCTGGAGCGTCGAGCGGCGCTGCGCTCTCGCTCGTGCGCAGCAGACCATATATGGTGAACGGCTGTCGTCCGACCTCGGTCGTTACCCAGCCGGCCAGCACGGCGATAAAGCCCGACGGGCCCATCACAATGGCCGCGCGGTGCAACCAGGACCAATCATAGAGTTTTTTACGCGCGCGGGCGACCAAGCTCCACAGACCGATCCCGAGCATCGCAAAGCCGAGGCCAACCATGATCCGGAACGACCAGAACACGATTCCCACCGGCGGTTCGTCCTGGTCAGGAATGGTATCGAGCCCGGCGAGCGGTGCATTGAGATCATGTTTGAGGATCAATGACGACGCTTTGGGTATTTCAATGGCATAGTCGACACGCTTTTCCTTGCTGTTGGGAATGCCAAACAGGATCAGCGGCGCGCCATCAGGGGGGCTCTGGTAGTGACCTTCCATGGCCATCACCTTTGCCGGCTGATGCTCAAGCGTATTGAGACCGTGCAAGTCGCCCATGAATATCTGTGTCGGCGCAACCAGTGCCGCCATCCACATTGCCATGGAGAACATTTTGCGGGCACCCGGATTGGCCTTGTCTTTCAGCAGATGCCAGGCCCCGACCGCACCCACCGCAAATGCAGTGGTCAGATAGGCTGCGAGCACTGTGTGCACCAGGCGATAAGGAAAGCTGGGATTCCAGATAATTTCCCACCAGCCCGCAGCGGGCACATACTGACCAACTTCATTGATGGCAAAGCCGACCGGCGTCTGCATCCAGCTGTTCACCGACAGGATCCAGAACGCGGAGATGAATGTACCCACCGCCACAGCCAAAGTAGCGACGAAATGCAGTTTGCGGCCAACCTTGTTGATCCCGAACAGCATCACACCGAGAAATCCGGCTTCCAGGAAAAATGCGGTCAGTACCTCATAGGCCATGAGCGGACCGATAATCGGTCCGGCCTTGTCGGAAAATACCGACCAGTTTGTACCGAATTGATAGGACATGACGATACCGGAGACGACGCCCATGGCGAACACCACAGCAAAAATCTTGAGCCAGTAGCGGTACAGGTTCGCATAAACGCCTTTATCAGTTTTCAGCCAGAGTCCCTCCAGAACAGCGAGATAGCTCGCGATGCCGATCGTAAATGCGGGAAACAGGAAATGAAAACTGATGGTAAACGCAAACTGCGCCCGTGCCAGATTGATTGCTAGATCGTTTTCAATCACGATTTTCTTGCCCTGATATTATCGATTGCGAAGCCGCCCGGCCCGTTTGCCCACAGATAGAACAATGCGCCCAATATGGCGATGTTTTTGAATAATGGACCCATATGTCCGGGAGCGATATGAATGCTGAACGTGATTGGTACGAGCGTCACAAAAAGCAACAATGCCGAAAGGCGGGTCAAGAAACCGAGCGCCAGGAACAATCCGAATATGGTGAAAATTGCGCCGCTCATCCATAAAAGAACCGACGGATCACCGATCGCGACCACCCAGTCTTTCCAAGGAGATTCTTCCATCCGGTCAAGCATCATTTGATGCTCGCCAAAATGGCCAAGACCGCCGATGATGAAGATCAGGCTGGTCAATATTCTGAACAAAGGTGCGGAAAGCGCACTGAACTTTGGACCTGCGGTTATGAGCGAGTCTAGTTTATCGATCATATCAGTCCTCTTGCGCTCCAAACATCATTCGAATTGTCGGTTTTGTCCTCGCTGTCCGCCATTGCAATTAGTGCAGAATATGCTTCATTTTGCGAAAGGAAGACTTTCCCTGACAATTGTTCCAGAAAATGCGAGCGTTTCAGCCGGTCCATCACCGGGCCTTTGACTTCGGACAGATGAAGTGAAATGCCGCCATCCTCGAGGCGGTGGTTGATTGCTTCGATACTTTCCAGCGCCGAAGCATCGATCCCATTGACGGCCGAGCACATCAACACGACATGCCGGACGGTTTTCTGTTCGGCTACCTGTTCGAGAATGAATTCTTCAAGCCAGCGGGCGTTGAGATAGGTCAGGCTTTCATCGATACGGATGGTCAATATCCGGGGATCGGTGAAAACCTTATGACGATCGACGTTGCGAAAATGCTCGGTTTCGGGAACCCGCCCGACGATGGCTGCGTGGGGGCGGGAACTGCGCCAGAGGAAGAGCGCAAGGCTGAGGCCCACACCCGCGATTACGCCCGGCTCTACGCCAGCGAGTAATGTGACCCCGATTGTCGCCGCCATGGCCGCAAAATCCATCTTGGAATAGCGCCAGATCGTTTGGGGAGTTTTTAGATCGACCAGGCTCAGCACCGCGACAATGATGGTCGCGGCGAGCGTTGCGATCGGCAGGGATGCCAGCCACGGGGTTAGAAACAGCGCAGCAATAGCAATCCCGACCGCGGTGAAGGCTCCTGCTGCGGGCGTCTCCGCGCCAGCGTCAAAGTTGACCACCGAGCGTGCAAATCCGCCGGTGACCGGATAGCCGCCCGAGAAAGCCGCCGAGATGTTGGCTGCACCAAGGCCGATGAGCTCCTGATCAGGGTCAATCCGCTGGCGCCGTTTCGCCGCCAGTGTCTGCCCGACCGATACCGATTCCACAAAGCCTATAATGCTCAATAGCAACGCCGGAATGGCGAGCGTTTTCCATAGCTCCAGATCTATCAGCGGAACGGAAAAGGGTGGCAGGCTTTGCGGGATATCGCCGACCACGCTGACCCCCTTGGCTTCCAGTCCAAAGATGATTGTCACAATAGTGGAAACGGCAACCGCCGCTATCGGTCCGGCCTTGGCGATCAGTTCAGCGGGGCGTACGGGAAGACCGATCCGCATCAGCACTGGTTTCAGACCTTTGCGAACCCAGAAGAGAAAGACGGTCGCGGAGACACCGATGATCAGTGTGGGCAGATTGGTTGTCCCGATCGTTGCGGCAATGCTGGAGATCAGTTCGGGCATGGCCGCTCCGCTCGCCTTGATTCCAAGGATTGATTTCAACTGGCTGGTCGCAATGATGATGCCGCTGGCGGTGATGAAGCCCGACACCACCGGATGGGAAAGCAAATTGGCCAGGAAACCAAGCTTGAATATGCCCATAAGCAGGAGGAAGAGGCCCGAGAGCAACGCCAATACCAAGGCAGCTGCAATAAACTCCGCGCTACCGGGAAGGGCAACGGCGCTTGCTGCCGTCAAGGTCATGAGGGACACCACCGCAACCGGCCCGACCGCCAATGTCCGGCTGGTTCCGAATATGGCGTAAGCGATCAGCGGCAGGATGGAGGCATATAGCCCGATTTCCGGTGGCAGTCCTGCCAGCATGGCATAGGCAAGGCTTTGCGGGATCAGCATGATCGTGACGATGATCGCCGCCACGCCATCATTGGTCAGCGTCGTGCTGTTATAGCGGCTGCCCCAATCGAGGATTGGCAAATAGCGGGAGAGTTTCACGACCTGTCTTATTCCGCGCCGATGCGGTGGGGCTTGGCCATCCATTCGCGTCCCTTGAGCATGCCATGCCAGTAAACGGGCGGCAGGATCGTATCCTTGAGCAACCACGAAAGCCGCGATGGCCTTGTCCCGTCGATGAGCCAGTTGGGAAAGCTTGGTAGAAGCTTCCCGCCATAGCCGAATTCAGCTAGCACAATCTTGCCGCGCTCGACAGTCAGCGGGCAACTTCCATAGCCATCATAGTCGGCAACTGGTGGCTTGCCGTTGAGGGTGGCGAGGGCATTGACCGCAACTATCGGGGCCTGTTTGCGCGCGGCGGCCATGGTCTTGGCATTGGGCGCACTGCAGGCGTCACCCAGCGAGAATATATTGGTGTATCTTGCGTGGCGAAGGGTGACCGGATCGACGTCGACGAAGCCGCTTTCGGCCGTCAACGGACTGGTACGGATAAAATCGGGAGCCACTTGTGGTGGAACAACGTGGATCATGTCGAATGGCACTTCGACTGTTTTGGCTTCCTCACCATGTTTTTGCTCAAAGGTGGCAAATTTTGCCTCGCCATCCACTGCGACCAGCCGGGATTCAAGGCTCATCTGCGCGTTGTAGCGCTCTATATATTCCATCAAGGCCGGCACATATTCTTTGACACCGAAGAGTACCGCGCCGCTATTGTGAAACTGCACGTCAATAGTGCCCAATAAGCCCAATCTTTCCCATTTGCTGCACGAGAGATACATCGCCTTTTGCGGTGCGCCTGCACATTTTATCGGCATTGGCGGCTGGGTGAACAAAGCCGTCCCGCTGGCCATGCCTTTCACCAAGCGGAACGTATAAGGCGCGAGATCGTAACGGTAATTTGACGTGACGCCATTTTTGCCCAAAGCCTCCGGCAGGCCGTCAATTGCTTCCCAATCGAGCTTGATGCCCGGACAGACTATCAGTATGTCATATCCGATTTCCTGTCCGTCCGCTGTGAGGACAGAATTATTCTCGGGATCAAAGGACGCGACGGCGGATTGAATCCATCGCGCCCGAGCAGGGATCAGGTCCCTTTCCTTGCGGTGAGTGAACTCCGCAGAAAAGGCACCGCCGCCGACCATCGTCCAGCCGGGTTGGTAATAATGGTCTTCGGCCGGGTCGATGATCGCGAGCGAGATTTTCCTGTCGCGCTTCAACATGCTGGCAGCGGTAGCGATGCCAGCGGATCCACCGCCGACGATGACGATATTGAAACGGCTCGCGCTAGCGTTTAACCCGGTATTCTTTGGCCTGCTCGTCATCCGATATCCTTCGCGGTGATATATCTGTCTAACTGGTCACACGATGCACGACCATGCCTGCCAGCAAAGCGATAACGAATGCCAAGGCCGGTAAGGGATTAATCGCCAAGTCGGCTATCCCCGGCCCAGGGCAGAGGCCGCTGATGCCCCAGCCTGCGCCGAAAAGCATTGCGCCAATCGTCAATTTGCGATCGATGAGCGTTGTACCGGGAAGCGAAAACTGCGTATCGGCTAAGGGCTTGTCGAGCCTTCGCTGCACGATCCAGGCTATCGCCATCGGAATCATGGCACCGCCCATTACAAAGGCGAGTGTTGGGTCCCAACGGCCGAACAGATCGAGAAAGCCTTGCACCCGCGCAGGATCAGCCATTCCCGAAAAGGCCATGCCAGCGCCAAATAATGTTCCCGCGAACAGGGCGACCAAAATCTGTCTCATAGAAAACCTCCTGCCCGCATCAACGCAACCGTAATGAATCCGCTGCCGATGAAGATGGCCGTGGCGATCAATGAGCGGGGCGATAGTCTCGACATCCCGCAGACGCCGTGACCGCTGGTGCAGCCCGAACCAAGACGTGTTCCGTAGCCGACCAGCAAGCCGCCGATGACAAGCGGAATGACCGAGGACGGAAAGCGGGTTTCAACACCGCCAAGGATTGCGGATACGATAAGGGCTCCCAGCGGGAGGCCGATGACAAAGGCGATGGCTATGCCGCGCGGGGTCCCGCTGTCGGCTATTCCGGTTGCTCGGGCGGCCAAGCCGCTGACACCGGCAATGCGGCCAAGACCCAGCAGCATCACTGCGGCGGCCACACCGATCATCAGTCCGCCGATCAGGCCTTCAAGCGGCATGGCATAGGGAAATGCAGCGAACATCAGACGCCGTTCAACGGCACTTTGAGATACCGCACTCCGTTATCTTCAGCCGGCGGCAAATGCCCTGCCCGCATATTGACCTGAACCGACGGCAGGATCAGTCGCGGCATGTTCAGCGTCTTGTCCCGCTCGGTCCGCATTTTGACAAATTCATCCTCGCTCACCCCGTCATGCGCATGAATATTGCCCTTTCGCTGCTCTTCAACGGTGGTTTCCCAGACATATTCGTCCCGGCCCTCAGGCAGATAATCATGACACATGAACAGGCGAGTGGTATCGGGCAGCGACAAGAGCCGCCGCATGGATTGGTATAGCTTTCGCGCGTCGCCGCCCGGAAAATCAGCTCGCGCAGTCCCGTAGTCCGGCATGAACATGGTATCCCCGACGAAGACCGCATCGCCGATCACATAGGCGATATCCGCGGGCGTGTGGCCGGGGACATGCATCACGGTCACATCGATGCTTCCGATCTTGAACGTATCACCGTCGGCGAACAGATGATCAAAATCCGACCCGTCACGCTGAAATTCCGTTCCGGCATTGAACAGCTTTCCAAAGACATCCTGTACTTTGACGATATGCTCGCCAATGGCAATTTTGCCGCCGAGCTTTTCCTGCAGATAGGGAGCCGCCGACAAATGATCGGCATGGGCATGAGTCTCGAGCAGCCATTCGACCTTCAAGCCATGCTCATTCGCATAGGCGATAACTTCATCGGCGGAAGCAAAGGAAGTGCGGCCGGAAGCCGGGTCAAAATCAAAAACGCTATCGATGATTGCGGCACATTTGGTCTCAGCGTCATGCACCACATAGGTAACGGTGGAGGTCGCCTGATCAAAAAACGCCTTGATCACGGGGATGTTGCGCTGGGCATGGGAGATTTGTTCTACTGCATGAATCAATATCGAATCAGTCATCAATAATTCCTCATATTCATATTTACAGAAAATATGTAATGCATTATATGTGTTGCGTCAATATGTGAGCACTGCCAATTCTCAGGAGGGGTGGAAGTTAATGACAGACGAACTGAAAATAAAGTCCGGTGCATTGCGTATTGGTGACCCCGCGCCGGATTTCGAGGCGCGCACAACCCACGGGCCGGTCAAATTGTCTGATTATCGCGGCCGGTGGCTGATCTTTTTTTCGCATCCTGCCGATTTTACGCCGGTGTGCACCACCGAGTTCGTGGCCCTGGCGCGCCATCAGGATAAATTCGAAGCGCTGGACTGCGCCTTGCTGGGCCTGTCTGTGGACAGCTTGTACGCCCATCTGGCTTGGGTACGCGCCATCGAGGACAGGTTTGGCGTCAAAATACCCTTTCCCGTCGTTGAAGACCCGAGCATGGCCGTTGGTCATGCCTTTGGCATGATCGATGAAAATGCGGTCGATTCTGCGGCGATGCGGACCAGCTATTTTATCGACCCTGAGGGCATCATTCGCGCGACAACATGCTATCCGCACAATGTAGGGCGCTCGGTCGATGAGATGCTCCGCATGCTTTCAGCCCTGCAAATGGCAGACAAGGGGAATGTGCTGATACCGGAAGGGTGGCAACCCGGGGAGGATGTTCTCGAGATACCGCCGCTATCGGCAAACGAGATCAGCCGTGAAAATGACTGGTTCTGCCACGTGGTGAAAGCCCCATGACCGCAATTTTTGAAAGTCGCGACCAGGCCGATGCAGCAACCGAAAAGCTAAAAATCTATGCCCAGCCACAACGGTTGATGATCCTGTCCTACTTGCTGCGCGGCGAAAACACCGTCAGTGAAATCGATGCGGCGACAGGCATCGGCCAACCGGCGCTCAGTCAGCAACTTGCTACACTCAGGCGTTCCGAGGTCGTCACAACGCGGCGTGAGGGAAAGCAAATCTGGTATGATCTCGCCAATGACTCCGCTAAGCTATGTGTTCGAACAATGGAGGCGTTGTTGATCGACCAGCCCGACCCGCAACGGGTAACGGAAGCCGCAACCCAGACCGAACTTATTAAAGAAGCCCCGCTGACCGATCCTGGAGCTGCGGGCTTCGCAAAAATCTTATAGAATAGGAACATTTTCCATGAGCAATGATAGCGCTGACCAGGACCTGCAGACCGAAGAGCTTAAACCGGAAGACTGGGCTGGTGAAATGGGATTGAAGTGGTTGGCCAACCTCTCCTCGTTCGAAGAAATGATCGCCCCTATTGGCGATGCATTGCTGGCGCGCGCAGATTTTCAGCCAGGGGAAACCGTGATTGACCTGGGTTGCGGCGGCGCCGCTACCACGCTCGCTATCTCACGGACGGTTGCGCCTTCCGGCAAGGTTACGGGTGTCGACATTTCGCCCGACCTCATAGCAGCGGCGCAGAAGCGCGCGTTACAGGCCGGAGCGACAAACATAGAATTTACCTGCGCCGATGCAGCCACGGTTAAATTGCCGGATGCGCCTTATAACCGCCTTTTCTCCCGTTTTGGCAGTATGTTCTTCGAGGATCCGGTTAGTGCTTTTTCCAACCTGCGCGGCCTGCTCCGCAAGGGCGGTCGCATTGATCTGGCGGTATGGGGACCCCCGCGTGAAAATTTATGGATGATGGAGATGATGGGTGTTGTCAGAAATCACGTCGAAGTTCCACCAGCGATTCCCCGTGCGCCGGGTCCATTTGCCTTTGAAGATCTGGAATATATGGTTGAGATATTGAACAACAGCGGTTTCACCGATTTTGAAGTTGTCGAATATAAAGGATTGCAACCCGTCGGCGGTGTTGGTGCAACACCGGAGAAAGCCGCCGAATTTGCTTCAGCCGCGATGGCGACCGGTCGTTTGCTAAGTGATAAAGGTGATGCGGTGATCGAAGCCGCCCGCCAGGAACTGACCGATCTTTTCGCGCAGCATTATGTTCCCGGTAAGGGCGTTATGATGCAGGGGAAAGCGTGGTTGGTATCTGCAATCGCTTAAACTACCGGACGTTGCCCGGTTGATCCTATCGGGCCTCTTTGCACGCCGGAACAGTGAACGGGATCACTCTATTCAGAGATTTTTACGATCTCTTCATCCAGCACGGCAACTCTGACACCCAGTTTTCTGACCAGCATGATGTTCCTTGCCGACCGCCCGTCAGCCGCAAGATACAAATACTGATCGACCGGGAAACCGCCGTCCATCGTGAAGGATATGTGCATCCGGTTTTCTTTCACGGAGATATTAACCGGACCGCTGGCATCGCTCAACGACCCACCAAATAGATTTTCGCCTATGCGGCGAATACGCCAGCTACGTTTGCGGGGTGGCTTTTCACCTTCCAGCACCTCTTGGTCCAGGACGAGAACTCCGTCCTTGTCCACAACACCGCGGCCATGGACGATGACGGGTGTCGGCGATGACAGGATTTTTTTCAAGTTTCCGCGGCCTTCTGTCCGGCCCGAGAAAAATATCAGCGGATCGAAAACCGGCGCTGAAGACGCTAGCGGTTGCTGCAAAGGAATTGAGACGCAGCCTGACAGCGCCTGGACCAAGAAGCCCAGAGCCATAAAGGGAAGCATATTGCGGATTGAATAGGCAAAATAGATACGCCTGACTCTAGCCACGCGGATCGATCGATGCGCGCACCAGAACCAGGCGGTCAAAATGTGCGCCATTGCCGATGGTGGAGAGGTACCACTGCAACCGCCATGCCCTTAAAAAGATATCGAAACCATGGGTAGTTTATATGGCAAAAAATAGCGCTCTTTGATGCTAGCTTTACCATATCGCATTCACGCCGCTTTGGCGCTACTAATCATGGTCGCGACTTCGTCCAGAAGCTGGAGGCGCTGCTTTTTCAGCTCCTCGCTCCGCTCATCAGAAGCGGCCTCCACTTCAGCTTCAATGCGGTGAATTTCTTTGTTTACGTCGTGATAACGATCTGAAACGGTCCGAAAATGTGCGTCTGACACCTTCAGTTGATGAAGAATATCGCTGTCGTTCGGAAATTCGGTATGGAGATCATGCAATACGTGGCTCATCTATATTCCTTTGGTGCAACGGATTCATTCTCACGAAATGGAGCAGGATAGAGCCCGAATCTCTGAGCCAAGCCTTCGCGTTGGCAATTATTCTGACGCATTGCTCTCGTATATCAGGGAATCTACCTACTTTCCGCTTTGGCCAGAACGGCGTAATCTGCAAAGAGGACGTTTTCAATGCAATAAGACACGGAAATAATTGCATTTACTTTGGCGGGTTTTCCGATCATTCTGCGTCCAGGGTCGTGATCATGCAAAATGGAGGGGTGGTTAAATGAACGAAAATCAAAGCGGAGCATCACTGTTGCAACGGGTTAAGGCGATAATATTGCAACCTCGTGCAGAATGGCCGGTTATCGAAGGCGAAGCTGCGAGCATCGCGGATATTTATAAATCTCACGTGATTCCGCTGGCGGCTATCGGGCCAATTGCAGCGTTCATTCACGCCGTCGTGTTTGGCAATAGCTTCTTCGGGATCACGCACCGGCCGTCTTTTCTGTCAGCACTGTCGTCGGCGGTCATCAGCTATATTTTCACCCTGGTCGGTGTTTTTCTTATGGCATTGGTAATCGATTTTCTGGCTACCCGTTTCGGCGGAACCGCCAATCGGAACAATGCTTTCAAACTGGCAGCTTATAGCGCAACCGCAGCATGGGTCGCGGGGATTTTCCAGCTTGTTCCGGGCCTCGGCATGCTCACCTTATTGGGACTATATGGTTTGTATCTGCTGTATGTCGGCATCCCGATCATGATGAAGGCACCCGAAGACAAGGCCCTCATCTACACGGTGGCGGTCGTTGTTGTCGGAGCGATTGCAGGGATGATCTTTAGCGTCGTTCTGGCCCCGCTTATGCTCATGACCAGCGCCGCGCCAGACGTCAGTGACGGTAGTCTGTCCGGTAGCTTTGACGTGCCCGGAGTCGGATCGTTGGATCTGGGCAAGCTGGAAGAAGCTGGCGAGAAAATGGCTGCGGCCAATGAAAGAGCGCAAAGCGGAAAGGCCACCGCATTGCCATCCAAACGTCTCGCCGCAATGCTCCCGGCTGCACTGCCGGGCGGGCTAGTCCAGTCGAATTTGAAAACCAGCGGAACGTCGGTTGGCGGGGTCGGAGCATCCAGCGCATCGGCCACTTATGGCGACGATGAAAGACGCATTGATCTGACCATTACCGATTTGGGCGTTGCGGGAAGCCTCGCTGCATTGGGCAATGCGTTGAACGTGGAATCCGAAAGCCAGGATGGAAGCGTGACCGAAAAAATGGGCAAAATCGACGGTCGCCTTACGACGATCCGTTTTGATAGTGAAAGCAAGGATGGCCGGTACGGTATGATCGTGGGTGACCGCTTCAACGTCGAAGTCGATGGTTACGCCGATTCCATCGAGGCCTTACGCTCGATAGCTAACCGTATCGACATTGAAGCTTTGGAATCGATCGCAAAATCCGGAGAGTAAACGTGATGCCGCGAGGGCGGCGGCACTTCCGCCCCCAGCTAGCGGTTGATACAAGCAATGCTTGTTCTTGCGAGCTGTTCAACAATGGACAGCGCCGCATATACTGAAAGGGGCCGTTAGGTTCGGCCCCTGTTTAATGGAGAAATGTAGAAAAAGCCTTGCTATACCAGCCACATGCACGAGAAGAGAGATTCTCTCCGGCGACCAGCGCGCAGAGTATTGCATGGGAATTTGGGATGGGGAGCAAGCGCGGTGATAGTGCAGCAGAAAGTCGCAATCTAAGCCTGTCCGAAGAATTGGTCGTGGAGACCTATGATGCTTTGCGCCGGATTGCGTCCCGGCAGCTTAGTCGACAAACGACCGGTCCATCGTTCAACACAATGATGATCGTGCATGAGGCCTGGCTAAAATTATCTGCATCCGAGGGCTCCTCTTACACCGACCGCAATCACTCTCTGGCAACGACATCTCGCGCCATGCGCCAGATATTGGTTGATCACGCCCGGCGCAAGGCTGCCGGATAACGGGGCAGCGGTGCGGTCCAGGTTCAGCTAGGTGAAAATTTGGTCGCAGACACTGCGCCTTCCGACGCGATACTGACCATTGATGAAGCTCTTGCCGTTCTGTCTGATCGGGTTCCGGAATTGGTGGCGGTCGGGAGCATAGAGAGCAAGCCTTGACGTGTCTCGCTGTATCGATCAGATTGAGATTTGGGTTGGCGAAACGGAGAGAAAATATGAAAAAATGTAGAGCTACCGTGATTATCGCAGCACCGATATTGATGACGATGGCATGTTCTGACGACCCGCAGCAGTCAGAAGCCGCCGCCAATGGTCCGCTGGAGATCAGTGCTGCGGATTCACCACCAGATTTCTTGTCCAAGGATATGGACTGGATGCCCAAGGATATTTGGCTTCCCACTGATTTCGAACCCACGCAAAGCCAGAAAATGAATCCGCTAGCCGAAACCTATCTCTTGCGCGGCAATACGCAGATGAGCGCAACAGACTTGCTGGCCGCTTATGAAGACCGCATGATCGCGGTCGGATATGAGCTATTGCCGGTGGAAAAGCCAAAGCCGGGTACGATAATTTTTCGCGGAAACGGGCACGGTAATATCGTCATCAATATTAGCGATGATGGAATTAAACGCGTACTGGTCGTTAGCGTGGAGAATGCATCCGGTGTTTAAGACCAGCTCTGATGTAAGAAGCCGGCGCGCAACCCCGCTATCCGTCACAGCATTCAGTTATCCTTCTGTAAAATCGTCAGGAAATATACATGAAATTTCGTACCGCGCTCCTCCTTCCTCTGATTCTTTCAGCCTGCGGTCAGGCAGAAGATCAAGGGGCAACATCTGCCGAGACAGTGAATGCGGCAGGCCCTGAATCGGCGCAAGCTGCCGACCTGACCCCGGCCTATCTCGAAGGCCAATGGTGTTATACGCATGCCATTATGGGCGACGAGCGGAGCGATGAAATGCTCAGTTATATATTCTCGCAAGACGGGACATTGCTATATCAGACCAATTCATCGACCGAGATCGAGAAGCCCGGAACTTACGTCATCGATGGCAACAGCATAAAAATCAAACCAACCCTTGCGTTCTTCAACATGCAGCTCGAAAGCATGTCTCAAGACGAGATGGTGTTTAAGATGGCATATGGGCAGATGCATTGGTCTCGGGGGGCGTGCAAGGCCCAAACGATGTGATCCATTGGGCCGCCGAGCGGGATGCCTGTGATAGGATCGAAATGTCGATGTCTTTGGTCTATCGCATCTGCGAATCATCATCGATCTGGTCGGCGTTACCGAACCCTTGATAATTGACAAAAAAATCTGCCATTATTCTTGAGTGATCGTAAGGCTGAGGATTAGAAAACATTATCTCTGGACGGCTTGCAGTAGCGGTTGAAGTTCGCAGAACGCTGGATATCTGACAATCGATCGAGAAGAATTGTTTTCCGGTTGGAACGGCCGGAAGATCGTGATGGCTGCGGACCTTCGCTGCATCCAACCACAAACGCGGGCTTTTTGCTCGTTGCGGATATCTTGACAAGATATCAAATAAACTTAGGCCGACATATTCAAATGCGATTCAATCAAAGCTTTGGCTTTGAACATCAATGGAGAATTCAACATGCGCGAAGCTGTCATCGTATCTTATGCCCGTACCGGGCTCGCCAAATCGGGCCGCGGCGGCTTCAACATCACACCGCCGATGACGATGGCGGCGCATGCCATCAAACATGCAGTCGCCAAATCGGGTGTGGAAGGTGAGTTTGTCGATGATTGTCTGATGGGTAATGTCGCGCACGGCGCTCCCAATATCGGACGCAATGCGGCCCTTCTCGCCGGCCTTCCCAAAACAACGGCGGGAGCAACCGTTAATCGCTTCTGTTCGTCCGGCCTGCAGACCATCGCGATGGCCGCCAATCATATTCGCGGGGATGGGGCGGATTGCGTCGTAGCGGGCGGCGTCGAAAGCATCTCGATGCAAGGACCCCGGGCACCGGAAGGCAGCATCGACCAGGAAATCCTGAAAATTGCCCCGGCGATCTTCATGCCAATGATCGAGACCGCCGATATTGTCGCCGAGCGTTATAATATCAGCCGCGAATATCAGGATGAATATTCCCTGCAATCGCAGCAGCGGATGGCGGCAGCACAGGAAGCGGGGCTATTTGCCGATGAAATCGTGCCGATGCAGACAAAGATGAAACTGGTCGACAAGGAAACCAAGGAAGAAACCATTGTTGACTACACGGTCGACCGGGACGAGTGCAATCGTCCGACAACAACATTGGAAGGTTTGGCCAAATTGCAGCCGATCATGGGACCGGACAAATTTATCACGGCCGGCAATGCGAGCCAATTGTCAGACGGTGCCGCTGCAGTCCTGCTGATGGAGGCCAAAGAGGCCGAACGCCGTGGACTGAAACCATTGGGCCGCTTTGTATCCTGGGCCGTCGCCGGATGCGAGCCGGATGAAATGGGCATCGGCCCGGTATTTGCCGTTCCCAAGCTGCTCGAACGGCAGGGCCTGACTGTCGACGATATCGATATCTGGGAATTGAACGAGGCCTTTGCCAGCCAGTGCCTTTACAGCCGCGACCGTCTGGGAATCGACCCGGCGAAATATAATGTTAACGGTGGCTCGATCTCAATCGGCCATCCCTTTGGCATGACCGGCGCGCGCTGTGCCGGGCATTTGTTGCAGGAAGGCCGCCGCCGTGGCGCAAAATGGGGCGTGGTCACCATGTGTATCGGAGGCGGCCAGGGTGGTGCCGGGTTGTTCGAGATATATCCCTGAACACTCGCTCTATCCACAGCCTGACGCATATTAAGGAATAGAAACAGTTTTGGAAAAATTGACAGACGCACAAGTCGAGCGGCGGTTGGCGGACGCTTTGGCCCATCGCTCATCCGTGCCTGCGGAGAAGCTGATAGCCGGATTGCTCCGCACCTTTGATTTGACGGCGGAAGCGGATGACGAGTTCATATTTCCTGCGCTCAGTTCGACGGCGCGGGAACGCATTTTTGGCGGTCAGGTGATCGCCCAGGCGATTGTTGCGGCGGATCGCACGGTCGATGAAGAGAAGAACATACATTCTCTCCATTCCTATTTTCTGCGCGCCGGGGAGGAAACCAAGCCACTGCATTTCCGGGTCCACCGCGATTTTGATGGACGCAGCATATCCAACCGCAGGGTGGTGGTCAGGCAGGATGACAAAGTCATCTTCAACCTGACAGCCTCCTTCCAAAAGCCGGCCGATGGGCTCGAACACCAGTTAGCGATGCCGGACGTTTTGCCGCCCGAGCAATGTATGAACGCGATGGAACATATCGCCCGTAATCCGCAGATATCGGATGAGCATATAGAGCGGATGAGCATGCCGCGACCGTTTGATGTCCGCAGCTTTCGCCCCGAGGGAAAAACCGATGACGCGCGCCAATATCAGTGGTTCAAGACGGTTGCGCCGCTGCCGGATGATCCGCTTATACATCGTGCCACTCTGGCTTTCGCGTCCGATATGGGATTGCTCTCGACATCGATGATTCCGCACGGACTGCACTGGACGACACCCGGACTATTTTCCACCAGCCTCGATCACGCCATGTGGTTCCATGATGATTTCAGGGTCGATCAATGGATATGTTATGTCATGGACAGCGACTGGACCGGCAATACGCGCGGCCTTAATCGCGGGTCACTCTATACGCAGGACGGCCTATTGGTCGCGTCAGCGGTGCAGGAAGGCCTGATCCGCCTGAAACCGAAAAGCGACTAAAGCTCAGAAAAGCGACTTCAGATCCTTCTTCAATATTTTGCCGTTAGCGTTGCGCGGCAAGCTATCCTTGCGGAACAAAATCTTTACGGGCACCTTGAAGCTCGCCAGTCGCTCGCGCACCCACTCTTGCAATTCCGCTTCACTGGCTGATTGTCCCGGAGCTAATTGTACAATCGCCGCCGGTTCTTCGCCCAACATCTTGTGATCGATGCCGATCAGAGCGGCATCCATCACGGCAGGATGATCGTAAAGGACATTCTCCACTTCGGACGAGTAGATATTCTCCCCACCGCGGATGATCATGTCTTTCGCACGGTCAACGATATAGCAGAATCCTTCATCGTCCAATCGCGCCAGATCGCCTGTACGGACCCAGCCATCGACGAAGGTTTCAGCACTTGCTTCCGGACGCTTCCAATAGCCTTTCACAACCATCGGGCCACGCGCCCAAAGTTCACCGACTTCGCCAATCGGCATTTCCCGGCTGGCGTCCTCGCTCATGACTTTCAAGTCGGCAGCAGCCACCGGCGGGCCACAACTGGTCGGGCGATTGAGATAATCTTCGGCGCTATGGCCTGTAACTGTCGCCATGGTTTCTGTCATGCCCCAGCCATTGCCGGGCAGCGCACCAAAGACTTCATATATTTTCCGGGCCAGTTCCGGTGCTGAAGGTGCTCCGCCATAGCTGATCGAATCGATCGAACTTAGATCATATTTTTCACGGTCCGGATGTTCGATCAATTGCCAGGCAATAAACGGTACGCCACCGGTTGCGTTGACTTTTTCCCGTTCGATAATTTCCATAGCTTTCACTGTGTCCCATTTATGCAGGTAGACCATTTTATGGCCGCCCTGAATGGTTGGCATCATGATGGCCGAGCAGGCCGTGCAATGGAACATGGGAACAACTGTCAAACCAACCCGGATGGTCGGTTCGGGCAATTCATTTCCCCGGCGCAATGAAGCAGCAGCTGCGGAATAGCCGACCGAAAGTGCATTGGTTGTCAGGTTGCGATGGGTACCGAGCGCGCCCTTGGGTTGCCCGGTCGTCCCACTGGTATAGAAAATCGTTGACGGATCATCCGGTGCAATGTCCACGACGGGCAGGTTCTGATCCGGAAGATTGCCATAATCATTGGGCCGACCGATAATATCTTCCAGCGGACGGGCGGGAGCCGCCAATGCGCTCTGGCTGCGCGCCACGATGACATGTTTTAGATCCGGCAAATCCGTCAAATGCGGAGAAATCCGGTCCCATCTTTCGGCATCGCACAGCAAGGCGCTGGTCTCTGAATCTACCAGCCCGAAAACCAGTTCCTGGTCCGTCCACCATGCATTGAGCGGCACAACGATGGCTCCAATTGCGGTCGCGGCAAAGAAAATTACGGGCCATTCAGGCAGGTTGCGCATGGCCAGCGAAACCCGGTCACCCTTGGATACGCCGATTTTCTGAAGCTCCACGGCGAGAGCGGCGACAGCACGATACCAGTCTGCATAGGTGACGCGTTCGTCTTCAAAAATCAGAAACTCGCTGTCACCATGGCCGCGTGCATGTTCCGCCAGGGCAGCAAGACTGGCATGTGCGTTTTTCCAGACACGGGTCGCTATGCCGTCGATGTCGACCGTTTCCATTTCGAAGGGCTGACCCGGTGCGCACAACAACGCCTCCACCTCCTCGCGCGACCGCAGAGGCCATCCCGCAGGAGGTGTCCACTGTTCCAGTGGGTCTATTGCTTGGGTTGCCAAAACTTTCTCTCCTGATCGATGAACACTAACCTATCCATTGAACTTTTCGCCATTGCTCGCCTTATCCCGAAGCATATCCGCTACCGGCAGATTATGCTTCTCCAGTCCCGCCACGACTTTGTCGAGTCCAACCGTATCGGCCCAGAACATCGGGCCGCCAGTATAAAGCGGCCAGCCATAGCCGTTGATCCAGACGACATCGATGTCGCTCGCGCGCTGTGCCATACTCTCTTCGAGAATTTTCGCCCCTTCATTGACCATCGGATAAAGCAGCCGCTCGCGAATCTCGTCTTTCGAAATGTCGCGTTGCTCCTTGCCTGCTTTGGCTGCAAATTCAGCGATGATCTGCTTGACCTCATCAGAGGGCGTCCGTTGGCGCGCCTGATCATAATCATAAAATCCTTTGCCGACCTTCTGTCCCCAGCGCCCGCCCGCACAAAGCGCGTCACGCAGCGTTTCGATGCGCTCCGGATCGCGATGCCATCCGATATCCACACCGGCCAGATCGGACATCTGGAACGGCCCCATTGGAAAGCCGAATTCGAGCAGAACATCGTCAACGTCCCAGTAATTGGCCCCTTCCATGATCATGGCATTGGCCTGTTCCTGACGCGGGCTGAGCATCCTGTTGCCAATAAAGCCGGGACAGACACCCGAGACCGCTGCGACTTTGCCGATCTTCTTCGATAGCTTCATCGCCGTCATCAACACGTCATCAGCGGTCTTCTCACCGCGCACGATTTCCAGCAATTTCATCACGTTGGCGGGCGAGAAAAAGTGCAGACCCAGGACATATTCGGGTCGTTTGGTCACCGCCGCTATCTCGTCGATATTCAGGTAGCTGGTATTGCTGGCGAGGATCGCGCCCTGTTTCACAATCCCATCGAGCTTGGTGAAGACTTCCTTTTTGACATCCATATTTTCGAACACGGCTTCAATCACCAGATCGCAATCCGCGAGATCGTCATAGGAAAGGCTGGGCGTCAAAATGCCCATCGCATCCTCGACTTGCTGCTCCGTCATGCGGCCGCGCTTGGCGGTGTTATCGTAATTTTTGCGGATCACACCGACGCCGCGATCAAGCGCCTCTTCTTTCAACTCGACAATGGTCACGGGAATGCCAGCGGACAGAAAGTTCATGCCTATTCCGCCGCCCATGGTTCCGGCTCCCAAAATGCCAACTTTCTTGATCGGGATAAGGTCGATCTTGGGATCAATGCCGTCAATCTTGTTGGCCGCCCGTTCGGCGAAGAAATAATGCTGCATGGCAGCCGCCTGGGTGCCGGCCATCAGTTTCATGAACAGCTCGCGCTCTTTTTTCACGCCATCTGCATAGGACAACTCGCCTGCCGCCTTGACCGCCTGGATGCCCGCTTCCGGTGCTTCGAAGCCACGAATCTTGCGACCGCTTTGTTGCCGGAATTCGTCGAATATTGCGGGGTTTTTGATGCCATCTTCATTGGCCGTGCCCTCCGATGAGCGTGGTGGTTCCTTCCCAATCTGTTCGCGTGCAAATGCGATGGCATCGTCGGCCAGGCTGTCTTCACCAACGATCTTGTCGACTAGCCCGATGGTATGGGCTTTTGTAGCCGAAATCGGGTTGCCGATCACAACCATCGGCAAAGCGGCTTCTGCGCCAATCACCCGTGGCAAGCGTTGGGTACCCGCAGCTCCGGGGATCAGGCCCAGTTTAACTTCCGGCAGGCCCATTTTTGCCGAGGGCACTGCAACCCGATAATGACAGGCCAAGGCCACCTCGCAGCCGCCGCCGAGAGCGGTGCCGTGGATTGCTGCAACCACCGGCTTGTTGCTGGCCTCCAGCTGATCCAGCGCTTCGCCCAGATTGGGACCTTTCATCGGCTTGCCAAATTCTGTAATATCGGCGCCGGCGAAAAAAGTCCGTCCATCACAGCGGATGACCACGGCCTCGACCGTATCGTCAGAAAGGGCCTCATTGATGCCATCGACAAGTCCTTGGCGAACGGCTGCACCGAGAGCATTGACCGGAGGATTGTTGGAAACAATGACCAGAATATTGTCATGCTTTTGAGTGGTTACGACAGACATTTTTTTCTCCTACAAGACCATGCTTTCGTGGCGAGACAATGCGACACAGCACGAAGACAAACCGCGAATATCGGGCAAGTGAAACGAATATCACAAAGCCTAGGGATTTGAAATCAGGCTTTTGTCTCGATGGGCTGATGCTGGTTATCAGCGGCCCATATTTTTTCGGGATTGAGAATGCCCTTTGGATCGAGTGCCTGTTTTAACAGGCGCATTAAGGCAAGTTCTTCAGGCGAGCGAGACAGGTGAAGCCACCGTCTTTTTTCCAGGCCAATGCCATGTTCGGCGGAAATCGATCCGCCGATGGTCGCAAGAGGTTCGTAAACGGTTTTCTCGGCCAGTTCACGGGCGGCTTCATCCCACGGTCGCGGCGACACAATTATGTGCAAATTGCCATCGCCCAAATGACCGAATATGGTCAGTCGAACGGCCTCTCCCCAATTTTTTTCGAGCCTGTCTCGCAAACCGATAATGTAATTGTCCATTTCATTGATCGGCAGACTGATGTCAAAAACTGCCGCAGGAAAGAGCGCCGCGACAAGACCCTCGATATCTTCCCTGATGTCCCAGATTGCGTTGCGTTGGGTTTTTGACGAAGCGATTACCGCATCGATTACAAGCTCTTGTTCCACCGCTTGACCAAGAATTTCGACAAATCGTTCCGTGTCCCGTCCGGTATCACAACCATTGGCTTCGACGATCACATAATAGGCATGCCCCCCAGCCAAGGGCGCAACATGGCGCTGGGAATCCACGGCCATGGTTTGATAATATTCCGACCACATAACCTCGAATGCGGTCAGATCACCGCCCAGATTTTGTCCGATGAAGCCAAAAAACCGCGATAGGCTTTCGAAATCTGCAATCGCGACCAGCGCGGTGTTTTCGGTTGTCGGGCGCGGGTCGAGTCGCAGGACGGCCCGCGTCACAAATCCTAAAGTGCCTTCTGCGCCAATGAACATTTGTTTGAGGTCATAGCCGCTGTTGTTTTTTATCAGCCGATTCATCGAGGATAAAATGGTGCCGTCTGCCAATACCACTTCGAGCCCCAGAACGTGATCGCGCATCATACCGTAGCGCAGCACCTGATTTCCGCCGGCGTTGGTTGCGATATTACCGCCGATGGTTGCCGAACCACGCGAACCCAAATCAACCGAGAAAAGCAGGCCCTCCGCTTCTGCTGCTTCCTGAACCTTTTGCAATTGTGCGCCGCTCTGGACCGTTATCGTCCGGCCAACGGGATCGAGCGTTTCCACTTCGGTCATAAGTTCAAATGAAATCAGGATGTCCTGGCCGGTCGCGTCGGCCCCACGTACAACTCCTGTCAGACCGCCGGCCGCGACCACGCTCTGTCCTGCGGCATGACAAATCTTCATGACTTCGGAGAGCTGTGCGGTGTTTCTGGGGCGGACCACAGCCTTGGCCTGACAGGTTGAAAGACCCATCCAGTCGGCGGGACGTGCGGCAACATCGGCGCCGGTGATCAAACCACCTTTATCCACCAATGCTGCTATCCGGGATATTACATCCTTCATCCTGTGCTCCTTTTTGATCTAACTCTCCCGGCCAGCTCCCGAAACTAAGGTCTTTCTTCGCCTAGCTCTGATCAATGATCGCTTCGATGAGTCGCGGACCTTTTTCGGACAAAGCCTTCTGCAGCTCATCATAAAAGGCTTCGGCCGTATCCACGCGAACGGCCGGTACGCCCATGCCTTCGGAAATAGAGACCCATTCGATCACAGGATTACCAAGATCGAGCAGCGACAGTGCCTTCGGTCCCGGGTCGGTCACGCCGACGCGGGCGAGTTCGATGTTCAATATTGCATAGCTGCTATTGTTGAGAATGACGGTCGTCACATCCAGCTTCTCGCGCGCCATCGTCCACAATGCCTGCACCGTATACATGGCCGAACCGTCGGCCTGTAGAGCCAGAACCTTGCGGTCGGGGCATGCGATTGCCGCGCCAAGCGCGGCAGGCAAGCCAAAACCGATCGATCCGCCGGTGAGCATCAACCAGTCATGCCTGGGCGCTCCCTGGGTCATCGGATAGAAGGTGAGGCCAGCGGTCGTTGACTCATCTACAACGATTGCATTTTCCGGCATCAGGTTCGCTATTACCGTACCGGCATTCATTGGATTGAGTGCGCCTTTTCCAACTGGCGGCACACCGGCGGCTTGAATATGCGCTGGCTCATCCGGCGCTTCCAGCGCGTCAGCCAGGCGGGTCAGGCAATCCAGTGCATCTGTGCGAGGCCCTGCCAGTTCAATGAGTTCGGCATCGTCCGGAGACAGCCAGCTTGGTTTGCCAGGATAGCCAAAAAAGGAAACCGGAGGCAGAGCGCCAACAAAGACTATCTGGCTGGATTCACGGATGAACTCAGCCGCCATCTCACCGAAATAGGGTAGTCTTTCGGCATTCACTCGACCGGCACCCCGTTGGACGCGGGCTGAAAATGTCTCACTGACCAGACGTGCACCCGTCGCTGCAGCAATCCTGCCGGCTTGGACGAGCGTGTCTTCGCGCAATGCTGGTCCACCAAGATACAGAACCGGCTTGTCGCCTTTGTCGAGGGCCGCAGCGGCTTTTTCAATTTCGGCGTCGGACGCCTTTTCCGTTTCGGGAAGGTTCTTCTTCGCGGCGGGCTGCGCGCCGTCCGTCCAGGCATGGTCAGCAGGAGCAATCACCGTTGCTACCTTCCCCGGATAGCGCATCGACTCTGCAAAGGCTTCCGCGCCGGCCAGCGCAAGATCAGAGGCCGAAGATGAAACGCGAACCCAGTCTGACATCGGTTTGGCCACGCCTGCGACATCGGAGGTCAGCGGTGCATCATATTGCAGATGATCGACGGCATGGTCCCCGACCAGATTGATTACGGGGCTATGCGCCCTTTTGGCGTTATGGAGATTGGCGAGGCCATTGCCCAAGCCTGGCCCAAGATGGAGCAGGGTCGCGGCGGGCTTTCCCGCCATCCGGCCATAGCCATCAGCGGCACCGGTAACCACGCCTTCAAACAGGCCCAGAACGGCGCGCATTTCGGGCTGCTTATCGATAGCCGCAACCAGCTGCATCTCCGACGTTCCGGGGTTGGCGAAACAGACCTCTACACCGCAATCCTTCAGTGTTTCAATTAACGCCTCTGCTCCATTCATATCCAATATTCCTTCTGAAATTTTCTCGGCTCGGGTTGAACAATGAGAAGAACTTTTTACGCGCTATCGGAAGGCCAGTTTTGATATAAGAAGGCGCATAATTGATATTATGCCGGGTTTGTTCCAGAGACTTTTATCGATACCAACTTTGCCTGGAATCCCGGACGGACTTCCCCCCGGTTCAGGAACCAGGTCTCGATAACCTTCCCGTGCACCGATACGGATGGGTGTGATCATTTGTGACAACCTCCGTTAATTTACAATCAAAGGACCATTGCTACGTTCCGTTGGTCAAAACGATAGACCGGACGGGATGGGCCTCTTTTGATTCAGATCAATTGCGGCCATGAACGGTTGATTTTTGCAATCCTCGAACAGGAGCGCCTGTCATGGGTCTGACAGGATCTCTGATTGGTCGTTTGGGCTTGCTGGCTGCAATTATGAGCTGATCAGCAATTTTTCTGCCAGAATCTTGACCTTTGCCAATGTCTGCCGGAAATCTTCTTGCGTGGTGCGTGGGTTTATTGCGCAGATACGAAGAACCTCTCGGTCTCCGATGCGCGTCGGCGTAATCATCGCGAAGCCGTCGATCAGGATTTCACGCGATAACCGTTTGTGAAATTTTTCAGGCAGTGCTCCACCGGATTGATAGCGGAAGTTTATCACGCCAATTGCTGCGGGTGTCACAATTTCCCAGCAATCATCCCGTTCCAGCAACGATTCGACATACTCGGCATTGGCGATTCCTTGCTCAATGGCCGCACGGAAATTTTCCAATCCGAATGTCTTGAGCGACATCCAGAATTTGAGCGCCCTGAACCCGCGTGTCAGTTGCACTCCATGATCGCTATAATTTTTCTGTTCACCGCTATTGTCCAGAATATCCAGATATTCGGCAGTCACCTTGAAGGCCTCTTGAAGGTATTGCGCATCGCGCATCAACAAACAGCCAATTTCATAGGGCTGAAACATCCATTTATGCGGATCTATGGTAATCGAGTCAGCCATCTCGATGCCTTTGAGCAAGATCTTGCCTGTCTCTGTAATCGCTATCGCACCGCCATAGGCACCGTCAACGTGCAACCAAAGCCCCTGTTCCTTACAAAAGGCCACCAAATCTTCCAACGGATCGATCGCGCCGCTATTGGTCGTACCCGCATTAGCCACTACACAAAATGGCACCAGCCCTCGCCTGCGGTCAACGTCAACCTTGTCCGCCAGACTGGTCATATCGAGCCGCAGGTTTGCATCAGACGCCAATGTACGAATTTGATAAGGCTGGAACCCCAGAATCTTCAGCCCCTTGGGGACCGATGAATGGGTCTGATCGGAAAAATATATTGACGCATTGGCTGGGTTATTGCCCAGCTTTATGTGGCGTGCGACAGCGAGCGCGGTGAGATTTGCCATCGAACCACCGCTGACGAACAGGCCACCAGCCGAATTTGGAAGCCCGAATAGCTGCCGTAGCCAGTCGATCGATTTCATCTCGATCGCAGCGACACCCGAAGGTCCAAGCCATGCGCCGGCAAAGATATTGAATGAAGAGGCTATAAATTCAGCAAGCGCGCTCACGAAATTACTCGGGCTGGGCACAAAGGCAAAACAGCGCGGATGATCAAGATGAGTCATCGTCTCAAGCGCTTTGGTCTTGAACTCGTGCAGCACATCCTGAACCGCCATCGCCTTTTCCGGAGGCGGTTCGGTCAACCACTGCTTGAGCATTTCAGGATCGGTAGGATTGGCAACTGCCTGGATACCGTTGCTTTCAAAATGGTCGATCACCATTTCCATTACCTGGCTGCCTATCTCTTCCATCTCGGCGCGCGACAGTGTCAATGTCGGATCGTGTGTCATGCAAATAGTACCTCTCAGGGGTAGAGTAGCTGGTTCTGCCACAGCCCGTTTTCGTCTAATGTATAAGCCAATCTGTCGTGGAGCCGGAATTCGCCGCTTTTCCAGAATTCCATTCTTTGCGGGATCAGGCGAAATCCGGACCAGAATGGCGGCCTTGCTATTTCCTCGAACGCAAACCGGGCGGTTTCTCTGGCAACGTCTTTCAGCAATGCAGCGCCGCTTTCAAGCGGCTGGGACTGACGGGATGCCCAAGCGCCGATACGGCTACGCAACGGGCGGGAAGCGAAATATCGATCTGCCTCTTTATCGCTTACGGGAATAACTTCGCCTTCAATCCGGACCTGCTTTGCCAGCGGTGCCCAGTAAAAACACATGGCCGCGTGCAGGTTTGCCTCCAGTTCCTTCCCTTTTCGGCTATCCAGGTTAGTGTAAAATATGAAACCGCCGGGACCGTGCCCCTTCAGCAATATAATCCGGTTGGAAGGCATTCCATCTGGGGTTGATGTTGCCAGATTTACGGCATTGGCGTCTTTGACATCATTGTGCCGCATCGCCTGTCGATACCAATCATCAAAATGGTCAAATGGGTTTCTCGGGATATGGGTCATAGCTTGTCTGGAGCCTGTAGTAGAATGGCATGGCAGGCATTGATCTGAATCAACGCATGGCCAAGCTTTCCTGCCAGATGAGCGCCGCCGCCCCGTTGACTCGCAGAGGGCGGGATCCCAGGATTTATTTTTGCGCTCGCGCACAAAATATTGAGACAAGCAAAAAATGGGAAACTGGGTGGTGCCGCTTAGAGGATTCGAACCTCTGACCCCCGCATTACGAATGCGATGCTCTACCAACTGAGCTAAAGCGGCATCGCCGAAACGGATGAGGGTCGACCTCATGCATATTCATTGATCGCGCGCCATTACCAGCAGAGCTTTGCCGTGACAAGTCCGCGCGGTCGATAAATCGAGTGGTCCTGGCTGTAACCTTGTGCTTCATAACCAATTGGCCCCGAAGTCATTATCAGAAAATTTACCATATATTTACCATAGGCGATGCATATCAGTGTGGAACCAATGGAATTGCAATGGGGCAGCATGGAAAACCTACGAAATCACGGCGACCTTAACGATCAGGATTTAGCTTCGGCACCTGATTACACCGCCTATGACGATGATGACGCCGCTGTGGAAGCGCCGCCGGCCATCGGTCAGGATGAGCGGCGCATGCATGTGCGCGCCTATAATTTCTGGGCTGGCCTGCTGGGTGATCGGCAATTTCCCAACGTGGAAGATCTGGCGCCTGAATCGGATGACGATTTCGGACCGAACAGCGTTTTGCTCGACTTTACCGATGGTGTTGAAAATCCGACGATCCAGTTTCTGGGCCGGGCGCTACGCGAGGAATGCGAGATCGATGATTCGATCACCGCGGTTGCCGATGTGCCAGCGCGCTCACTGCTGTCGCGGATTACGGATCATTATTTGCAGATTATTGCCAATCAGGCGCCGATCGGCTTTGAAGCCGAATTCATCAATCAGCGCGGAGTCTCGATCATGTATCGTGGCATCCTGCTGCCCTTCTCGACCGATGACGATACCATTGATTTCATCTATGGTGTGATCAACTGGAAAGAAGTTGCCGCCGATGCAGTCCGGCAGGAACTCGAGGACGAGGTCTCCGAAGCGATGCTCTCCACTCCGGCTAAAGTTGCAGCAGGACCGATCTGGGAAGACGGACCACATGCAGCCAATCTGGATGAGCTCGAACTCACCCCGGAGCTGGAGATTGTACCAGATGATGCTGCCATTGCAGTCGCCGAGCAACCGGATGACGATGCAAGTCTGGCGGACTGGTTGTCCGCAGCCCGCAGCAGCGCCGACAACGCGGCGCATTGCGAACAGCGCACCCGTGCAGCGCTCTATGCCGCTATCAGTCAGGCCTATGACTTCTATCTGATGACCGAGCAATATCCGGACGATTATCAGATGCTGCTCGAAGATTCCGGTCTCGCGGTTCAGGATCGCGCGCCGATGACGCCGATTGTGAAACTGGTGTTTGGCACACAATATGACAAGACCAGGCTGACCGAATATGCGACCGCGCTCAAATATGCGAAGCGCAATGCTATTGAAAAAGGGTCCCTGGGTGATTTCCTCAGTCAACATGACGGTGGCCTGAAAGCGATCGTCTATGCCGAACGGGAAACAAACCAGCCGTCCGGCCTGCTGTCCAAAGCGCGGACGCTCGGAGAAGATCTGCTGGCGAAACTTCGCTCGGCACCGTCGCGGCAATTGCAGGATATTGATGCCGGCGACTCCGAATTTATCGTGCTCGTTGCCCGCAAGGATCTGAACGGCGATCTGACCATCGTCGGCCCGGTCCTCGGCAACGACAAGCTGACCAGCCAGGCGCTCAAACATACCCAGTTCTGATTTTTCGCCCACAGGATCGCACCCGCTGTCGGGTAGCTTGTAGTGGCGTATGTGCCCAAAATATCACTATTTTCAATATTTCCAAACTGCATCCGAAAAGGATTGGTGAACCTCTTGAGCGGGTTGTGGAATAGGCGCATAGCATAGCCATGCTGACGGGATTGTGACTCGTCTTGATCCACTTGGGGGAAAAATGGCAGCCACTCGCAAACCAAAAGCTAAGCGAACGAGCAAACCGGCCGACAGCCTCGAAAAGGCGCTGGTAGCAGCCTTTCGCGAAAGCGCGTTGCCGGGCGAAAATATCGGTTTTGACAAAAAGGCTTGCGAAGAGGCGGCGCGGTTCACTTTGCGATGCGCCCAGGAACGTCAGGGCAGCGAAGCCAGTCTTTCGCTGGAAAGCGTTAGCGGTCACCCGAGTCACAGGCATTTGCGTCTTGCGATAGTCAACGACGACATGCCTTTTCTGGTCGACTCGGTTTGTGCCACTATTGCCGGTTTCGGCTTGACCGTGGAGCGGCTGATCCACCCGGTTATTGCGGTGCGGCGGGATGCCAAGGGCCAGCTGATCGAGATTACCGAACAGGCAACCAGCGGTGAAAAACGCGAATCTGTCATCTATATCGAACTCGAAAGGACCGACGCCCGGATTCGCCGGGAACTCGTCAAATCGCTGCGCTCTAATCTCAAAGATATTGCCGCCGCTGTTGCTGACTGGCTGAAATTGCAGATCGTGCTGGGTGAAAATGCCGATGCCCTTCCGGAAGGAGAGGGCGCGACCTTGCTGCGCTGGTTCCTCGATCGGAACCTTACATTGCTTGGCCATGAAATCGTCAACACTAAGGGTGATCGCACAGCGCGACTTGGTCTGGCGCGGATGCGGCCGCAGCCGATCCTGTCCGAAGAAAGCCGCAGACGCGCTTTCGAATGGTTCGAAAATGGCGGAAAAGCACCGCTTATCATCAAATCCAATCAGCTTTCAACGGTCCATCGTCATGTTCTGATGGATCTGATCATTGTGCCGGTGAGGGACAAGTCCCAGATTACGTCGCTGTCGATCATTTCCGGCATGTGGACCAGCGCAGCGCTTGCAGCCCCGCCGGAGAATATTCCGGTATTGCGCACCCAGCTCACCCGGCTGTTCGACAAGTTTGAATTTTCCGAATCGGGTCATGCCGGGAAAAGCCTGACCCATGCGTTGACCGCATTGCCACATGATCTCCTTATCACGTTCGCGCAAGACGATCTGGAAAAACTTGCACTGATCTCAATGTCACTGATCGATCGTCCGCGACCCAAATTGCATAGCGTGATATCGCCACTGGCACGTCATCTATTTGCCTTCGTATGGCTTCCGCGCGAACAGCTCTCGACCGAGCGCCGGGAGAATGTCGAGAATATGCTGTTGGACGCGACCGGGGCGAAGATATTGAGCTGGTCCAATACTCTGGAAGAAGGCGGAGTATCTTCCCTGCGCTACACGCTCGACATGGGGGCCGATGGCAGAATTCCCGACCCTGACCTGCTTGACCAGGAGCTGGAAAATATGGTCCGGGGCTGGAAACCGGAAGTCGAGCGAAACCTGAGGGAAGCCGGACAGGAAAACCGGGCAGCGGTTCTGGCACAGCGCTATGCCAATTGTTTCCCGGGAACTTATCAATCAATCTATGGTGCATTGGAAGCCGCGAAGGATATCATGCGGTTGTTCAGGCTCGAGCGAGGTGGCCAGCGCTCGACCCGGCTCTACCGGCTCGCCAGCGATGCCGATCATCTGCTGCGGCTGAAAATCTATCATCTGGGTGGTGCTCTGCCGCTGTCCGATGCTGTTCCGACGCTCGAGAATTTCGGTTTTACGGTGCTCGAATCGGTTCCGACACCGCTCGACGATGGCCGGTTGGGCTATATTCACGATTTCCTGCTTGAACTGCGGTCCGAGGAACGGTGTGACAGCTTGATCGGCCGGTCAGATGAAATCGAGGCGGCGATCACCAGCGTATTGGATGGTGAGGCCGAAAATGACGCCTTTAACCAGCTGATCACGACAGCGGGCATCGATGCCCGCTCGACCGTGTGGATGCGGGCATGGTTCCGCTATTTGCGCCAGACCGGTCTGAGCTATGGCCTGATTACCGTTGTCGAAGCTTTGGCCGAGGCGCCGGATGTCACCGCAGCGATGATCCTGCTTTTTCGTGCCCTGCATGATCCCGATTTCGAGGGGGATCGGCCGAAAGCTGCGAACCTCGCGACACGCGACATGGACAGCGCTCTGGTCAGCGTTCATTCGATTGACGATGACCGCATCCTGCGGCTGTTTCGTGCGGTTATCGAATCCATATTGCGCACCAATGCGTTCGCTTACCAGGCCGGGGAAGCACTCGCCTTCAAGATCGAGAGCGCCAAAATACCGGAGCTGCCCGCTCCGGTTCCGTGGCGAGAAATATTCGTCTACAGCCCGCGTGTTGAAGGCATTCATCTGCGGGCAGGGCCGGTTGCTCGTGGTGGTCTGCGCTGGTCGGACCGGAGAGATGATTTCCGAACCGAGATATTGGGCTTGATGAAAGCCCAACGGGTCAAGAATGCGGTGATTGTTCCGACCGGTGCGAAGGGGGGCTTTTTTGCAAAGCAACTGCCTTCGGGCGATGACCGCGATGCGTTCATTGCAGAAGGTATCGAAGCCTATAAAATCTTCATCACCGCCCTTCTGACGGTGACTGACAATATCGTCGAAGGCAAGGTCGTACCCCCTTCAAGAGTAGAGCGTCTTGATGAAGATGATCCGTATTTTGTTGTGGCTGCCGACAAAGGTACCGCCAGCTTTTCCGATATCGCCAACCAGATCGCGATCGATCGCGGTTTCTGGTTGGGCGACGCCTTCGCCAGCGGCGGCAGCAACGGATATGATCACAAGGCGATGGGGATTACGGCGCGCGGCGCCTGGGTCTCTGTGCAGCGCCATTTTGCGGAAACCGGTGTTGATGTTCAGACTGCGCCAATTACCGTAGTCGGTGTCGGTGACATGTCGGGCGATGTGTTCGGCAATGGTATGCTGCTGTCGAAGAGCCTGAAGATAGTTGCTGCCTTTGACCACCGTCATATTTTCATCGACCCGGATCCCGATCCGGCAAAAAGCTGGGTAGAGCGCAAAAGACTGTTCGACTTGCCGCGTTCCAGCTGGGATGATTATGACAAGAAACTGATCTCCAGAGGCGGCGGTGTATTCCCACGCAGCTCGAAGACGATCAAAATCTCGAAGCAGATTGGCAGTCTGCTGGGTCTGCCCGACGATGCCGAAACAACCCCGTCCAAATTGATGACCGCTATATTGGCATGCAACGCGGATCTGTTGTGGTTTGGCGGGATTGGCACATATGTGAAGGCTGCATCCGAGAATCACATCGAAGTTGGTGACCCGGCCAATGACAAAATTCGCGTGAATGCGGAGCAACTGCGGGTCAAGGTCGTTGGCGAGGGGGCCAATCTGGGCGTTACGCAAGCAGCACGCATCGCCTTTGCCGTCAAAGGCGGCCGGATCAACGCTGATTTCATCGACAATAGCGCCGGGGTTGATTGCTCGGACAATGAAGTCAATATCAAGATCGCGCTCAATGCGGAACTAGCCGCCGGCAAGTTGAAGCCGGACGCACGAAATACCCTGCTTGAATCGATGACCGATGATGTCGGCGCGCTGGTTCTCGAAGATAACCGACTGCAGGCATTGGGTCTCTCTATCGCCGAGATGGGCGGTGCAAAAAACCTGCCGTCCTATGTTCGCCTGATCGATCAATTCGAAGAGCAGGGCCATTTGAACCGGGTCGTTGAGGGGCTGGCCAGTAATGAAGACCTGATCCGCCGTGGTCAGGAAAATAGGGGACTATATCGGCCGGAACTGGCTGTATTGATCTCCACCGCCAAGCTGGTGCTGCAGGATGCCATCGAAAATAGCGATCTGGGTGATGATCCCGGATTGAACAGCGAGCTGCTCGCGGCATTCCCGGCCGCGATGCAGAAAGAGCATGAATCGGCCGTCCTCAATCATCAATTGCGCCGCGAAATCATCGCAACCAAGCTGGCAAACCGGATGATCAACCGGCTGGGCCTGATTGATCCGTTTGAATTGTCCGAGGAAGAGGGCTGCTCCTTGGGAGAAGTCGCGCGCGCATTCGTCATGGCTGAACGGCTGTTCCACGCCGACCGATTATGGCACGCACTGGAAGTAGCGGAAATTGCGGAAGATATCAGAATAGTCCTATTCGATCGTCTCGCTTACGTCCTGCGCTCGCACATGGCGGATTTGATGCGGATTGGTGTTTCCGATGACCGGATTGACGATACCGTCAATATGCTGGCGCCGGGCGTCACGGCGATCAACGAGAATGTCGACGATCTGATAACCGCTGAAGGTCGTCTGCAGGCTGCGAAACAGACCAAATCGCTGGTCGAGGCGGGAGCGACGCCGGAGATCGCCGCCAAGATTGCCCATATTTACAAGAATGATGGCGCGGCAGGCATTGCCCATCTCGCCCACAACCGGGAGATTGATCCCCTGGACGTGGCCGTTGCCTTTACCACGCTCGGCAGCCAGCTCGGCCTGGACTGGGCACAAATGACCGCAACCCGGATCAACCCATCCGATCCCTGGGACCGTTTGCTGGTGGCAGGTCTGGCACGGGATTTTCAGCAGATGCGTCTTGATTTCCTCCGCCGGACCCGGGGCAAGGATATGCCGCAATTTGTCGAAAGCTGGGCTGAACGCAATATCAACCGCGTGGCCCAATTCAGAAAGATCATGGACCGGGCGCAGCAAACGTCAAAGCCTTCTATCGCCATGCTGGCACAAATTGCCGGGCAGGCGCGCCTGTTACTCTCGCGCTAGATCCAGAATCCGAGTATATGGAGGGACACCCCGACCAGTCCGCCCACCAGGGTGCCGTTCACCCGGATGAATTGCAAGTCACGGCCAACGGCATTTTCTACCCGATCGGTGATCGTCTGGGCATCCCAATCGCGGATCGTCTCTGACACCAGCTTGACGATATTGTCGCCGTAGCTGGCGACTACCCCGATGACGGCCCGCCGGCCGAATCGATTGATCTGGTGATTGAGCAGCTTGTCCTGCTGGAGGCTGTTTCCCAGCTGAATGAGCGCGTCACCAAATTGGCCAGCCAGCGCGGCATCGGGATCTCGGGCTGCCCGGAGCAGCGCTTCCCTGCCTTGCTCCCAGATTCCGTCCAGCCAGGACGCGATGGCCGGATTGTCGATCATTTCGAGCTTCCACTCGTTTACCTTTTGACGAAGATCCGGATCATGCTTCAGTTCGGAGGCCAGTTGCTCAAGGCTTTCTTCTGTCTTGGCGCGCACCGGGTGATGGGGGTCGGCTGCCATGTCGGCGAGAAGCTTGTAGAGACCGTCGAGCACCTCATTGGCAACCCGGTCGTCAAGACCAGTCCAGCGCATCACTGCATTGGCGCGGTCGGTCACGATCTTGCGAATCACCACTTCATTGGAATCCAGTGTGCGATAGGCCCAGCGGATAGTGGAATCGATCAGGGGCCCGTGCCGTTTTTCAGCCATAACCGCAGCCAGAATCTGTCCCATCGGTGTCGCGATGTCGAGGCCAACGGCCTGCGTCTTGACGGCGCCTTTGAACATGGTCCCGAGACGATCCTTGTCGAGTGAGGCAATGGCGTCGCCCAGCAGTCGCGATGCGCCGAATTTGAGTCGTCCTTCCCCGCCGCTGGGTGATTTCAGAAAACGCCCAATGCCGCTGGCAAGATCGACATTTCTCATCCTTTGGGCAACCAGCTGTGAAATCAGGAAATTGTCCTTGAGAAAATTGGCCAGTGTGTCGCCGATCCGGTCCTTGTTGCGCGGAATGATCGCGGTATGCGGTATCGGCAGGCCCATCGGGTGGCGGAACAAGGCGGTGACGGCGAACCAGTCTGCCAGACCGCCGACCATCGCAGCCTCGGCGAAGGCGCGAACAAATCCGAGTGCCGGGTGCACCGCTTCATAGCTTTTCGAAGTGAAATATATGACAGCCATGACCACCAGCATACCGGTGGCGATGATTTTCATATCCTGGCCGGCATTTTTGGCTTTCGTGGCAGAGTTTGATCCGTCTCCGCTGCCTGTCTGTGACGATATTGGCTTCACTCGGCGGGCTGGACCTCTGCATCGGGTCGATCATGGTGGTCATCGCCGGGTTCGAAGGTCAGCATTTTGTTGCGCAACCACGGGCCGGCCCGTCGTTCGAATCCGTCCGCCAGGCTGAAACCGGCGGGAACAATGACCAGGGTCAGCAAGGTCGAAACGATCAGGCCGCCAATCACCACTATTCCCATCGGCGCGCGCCAAGCGCCATCGCCGGACAAGGACAACGCAGTTGGCACCATGCCCGCAGTCATCGCCACCGTCGTCATGACAATCGGCTGGGCTCGCTTGTGCCCTGCATCCATGATCGCCTCGAACTTCGGCACGCCTTTCTGCATCTCTTCGATCGCAAAATCGATCAACAAAATCGAATTCTTACTGACGATACCGAGCAGCATGAGCACCCCGATCAACACCGGCATGGAAAGTGAAGTGCCTGAGACCCAGACCAGTAACATGCCGCCGAGCGGCGCAAGTGCGAGCGACCCCATGTTAACCAACGGCGACATCAATCGCTTGTAGAGCAGAACAAGTGTCGCAAATACCAGCAATATGCCGGCTATCAATGCGACCATAAAATTCACTATCAGTTCCTGTTGCCACTCGTCTTCGCCAAAGGCCTCGTTTGACACGCCTGTGGGCAGGTTCTTCATGATCGGCAGATCGGAGATTTTAGTCATCGCCTCACCTTTGACGACATCCGGAGCCAAGTCAGCACCGACAAATGTCCGGCGGTTCTGGTTATAGCGCTGGATCGACGTCGGTCCGGATCCAAAACTCACCGAGGCCACACGGCTGAGCGGTACAGTGCCGCCACTGGCAATTGGGATTGGCAGGTTCTGGATGGTCGTCAGATCTGTTCGCGATGCAATCGGCAACATGACACGGATCGGAATTTGCCGGTCCGACAGAGAAAATTTAGCGGCATTCTGATCGATTTCGCCCAAAGTTGCGATCCGGATCGTTTGGCTAAGGGACGCCGTGGTGACACCCAGCTTGGATGCCAGATCCATATAAGGTGTGATGATAATCTCGGGTCGGCTGAGGTCTGATGCAATACGGGGGGCACGCACCAGATCAATGCCTTTCATCTGCTCAACCAACTGGGCAGCGGTGGTATCGAGCAAGTTCGGGTCAGATCCCGTCAGCATGATGGAAATATCGCGTCCCGTTCCACCGCCGCCACTTTGTGACTGGAAGGAAATCCGGGCATCAGGAATTTTCTGAAGCTCCGGTGACAGGCTGCGTTCAAATTCGATCGATGTTTTTTTGCGATCTTCCTTCAGAGTCACGAATACCGACGCGTTCGTTTCTCGCACCCGTGTCAGCGCGCGTTCGACTTCGGGTTGAGCATACATGAGGTTCGACACCCGGTCAGCGATCTTTTCGGTCTGTTCGAGCGTCGTTCCGGGAACAACCTCGATCTGGATACGGCTGTTGTCCTCATCGGTTTTTGGCTGAAACTCCGTGGGCGTTATCGCAAATAATATTACCGTCAAGCCAAAGGCAAGGACGCCGGTGGCCATCATCCATATGCGGTGATCGTGGCCTCGGGCCCGGAAACGGCCGGACCGATAGGCATACCAAAGAGTGAAGCGGCCACCAATGACACCAACCACCCGTTTGATGATTTCGACCAGCAGGAGCGCAGCGAAGGAACCGGCGACAATGCCGCATATCAGACTCAGGATCGCCCTTAGAAAATCGCTGGGTATCAAACTCGCAAGCAGGCCATAGACCAAGATGCCAATAGCGCCTGCGCCAACGAAGGCTGCAGTGATCAGAGTGAACAGGATAAAGCCGATCAGATATTGCCACCACGCGGCTTTGGCGGGGACAAGTGTCTGCCGGATGCGATCGGCCGCCGAGCGGTCTAGTACCCACTGCAGCAACCGCATGTATCGGTCCATCCAGACCCCTTCACCATGCTCGGCCTGGCCCTTGGCCTTGAGAAAATAGGCCGCAATCATGGGCGTTATCATGCGTGCGACCGCAAGGCTCATGAGCACGGAAATAACCACCGTGATACCGAAATTCTTGAAAAACTGACCGGATATGCCAGGCATCAGCCCGACAGGCAGGAATACCGCGACAATACAGAATGAGGTGGCGACGACCGCTAGACCAATCTCGTCGGCGGCATCAATTGATGCCTGATAGGCGGTCTTCCCCATGCGCATATGGCGCACGATATTCTCGATCTCGACAATGGCATCGTCGACCAGCACACCTGCAACCAGGCCCAGAGCCAGCAACGAAAGGAAATTGAGATTGTACCCAAGCAGGTCCATGAACCAGAAGGTCGGTATCGCCGACAAAGGAATGGCGATCGCGGAGATGACCGTCGCTCGCCAGTCGCGCAAGAATATGAAAACGACAACCACAGCCAGAATTGCGCCTTCTATCATGGCCAGCATCGAACTCTTATATTGCGATTTGGTGTAGGTGACGCTGTTAAAGAGCGGAATGAATTCGATTCCGGGCACTTCCGCTTTGATCTTGTCCATGACCACAATCGCATCGTCATAGACTGTCACATCGGAGGCTCCGCGCGCGCGGGACATCGCAAAATTGACAACCTCAACGCCCTTGACCTTGCTGATCGAACTGCGTTCGCCGAAAGAGTCGTTCACGTCTGCAACATCGCTCAACTTGATCGTCTGACCGTTGGCCAAGGATATTTGCGTTTGGGATAAATCATACGCATCGTCCGCATTGCCCAAAACGCGAACCGATTGCCGGGTACCTCCCACTTCTGCCCGGCCACCAGCAGCATTAATGTTGATCTGGCGCAACGTGCTGTTGATCTGACTCGCGGTAACGCCAAGTGCCTGCATCCGTTCGGGCCGGAGAATCACCCTGATCTCCCGGTCGACCCCGCCAAACCGGTCAACTTCCGCCATTCCATCTACGGATAGCAGCCGCTTGGCCACGGTGTCATCAACGAACCAGCTGAGTTGTTCGACGGTCATGTCATCGGCTTTGACGGCAAAATAGGCGATGGGGCCACCTACCGCATCGACTTTTGATACTTGCGGTTCCAGAATTCCTTCCGGCAGGGACCCGCGAACCTGATCTACAGCATTTTTTACTTCATTGACGCTGTTGTTCACATCCGCGCCAATTTCAAATTCGACAAATGTTCTGCTGCTGCCTTCGCTTGCCGTCGAGCTTATATTCTTGACGCCGCTGATCGAGCGAACCGCTGCCTCCACCCGTTGGGTGATCTGGCTTTCAATCTCGGTCGGTGCAGCGCCTGGCTGCGCGATCTGCACAGAGACAGCCGGAAATTCGACCTCCGGCTGGTTCACGACATCCATGCGATTGAAACTCAGCAAGCCCGCAAACAGGAGGGCGGCGAAAATCACCAATGGGGCCACCGGATTGCGCGTGCTCCAGGCGGAAATATTGCGAAGATTCATCGATCAGGCCTCAAATTTGCACACGACTCACGCGCCACCGGCTTTCTTTTGGACTTTCGGTTGAACGGTTTCGCCGGGACTCAGGAAGCCGCCTGCTCGAAGCACCACCCTCTCGTTTCCGGTCAAGCCGGAAGTGATGGAAAGTCCTGCGGCAGACACTGCACCGATCACGACATCGCGCCGCGCCGCTTTGTTATCCGGCCCTATAATATAGACAAAGCTTCCCTTGCTGTCATTCTGCAAGGCAGATTCGGGCAAGATTGCAACCTCGGACGTTCCGCTCTGGATCTGCGCACTGGCAAAACCGCCTGGCCGCAAAGCGCTATCATAGCCCAGCGCAATTCTGGCTGTACCCTGGCGGGATAGCGGATCGATGATCGGAGAAATTTGCCAGATCTGTCCGGTCAGGACCTTGTCGGTACCGACCGGGGTGACTTGCACGGGTATCCCCACCGAAATATTGGCCAAATCACTTTCACCAAGCTGCGCCTGTAGTTCCATTTCCCCATTTTGTGCCAGCAGAAAGAGCACACCGCTGCCCTGGGTCACCGTCTGCCCCGGTTCGACATTGCGTTCCAATACGAAGCCGCCCTTGGGAGCCACGATATTCAAGCGACTGTTGCGTGCCCGGGTTTCGTTTAACTGGGCCTGCGACACCCGCAGACGGGCGGCGGCGGAATCGCGGGTTGCAGTCAACCGGTCAATATCTGCCTTGGAAATAAATCCCCGTTCCACTAGCTGCTCTGCGCGATCGAGATTTGCTTGGGCCAGATTGAGATCGGCGCGAGAAACGCCGACCGACGCCTCGAGACTTGCCGCTTGCTGGGATTGAACGGACCGGTCGATACTGGCCATGATCTGGCCCTGCCTGACCCAGTCGCCGGCGTCGACATAGACGTTGGTTACCCGGCCACCCTCACCGACCACACTGACCGGAATCTCTCGCCGCGCGGCCAGTGTTCCCGTTGCATTGATTGTTCGTGTAATCTGCTGTTTACCGGGGGACATGACCGTGACCATAGGCGCCTGGCTCCCCGTATCTTCACTCTCCGCCGCTCCGAAAAAATAATTATAGCCAATATAAGCCAGCAGAAGCGCTATAATTACAGCCGCTGCGACAATCAGGCGACGGCGATTGATATTGCGCTGCTCAGGATCGTCCATAATCGCGATTTCATTACTGGGGATGGTGGATTCATAGTTCATGTTTTTACTCTTCGGTCAGGCCCATATCGCATTCTTGCACGGCAATACACAAAAGAATCGCTGATTTCCCGGTCAATTCGGATTTTGAGCGACTGTGTTACATCAATATGGCACTAGCAGCAACCCGGAACAGTATTCGACCAGTTTTACAAGCCGGGCTTCGACCAACAACCGATGTCATCTTGCGAAAGGGCCGATTCGTGAACGAACCGGCCCTCCAAATTTGCATGTTCTATTCTGAAAAGCAGGTTTTAACGTACCCGGCCACGCTGGATGAGGTTCAATATCAACAACAGCACTACTGCGCCCACAAAAGCGGTGAACAAGCCGACAATCGAGAATTGCTGAATACTTCCGCCAAAGCCGAAATAGCTCCCGACAAAATTACCAATTACCGACCCGATAATGCCGACAATAATGTTCCAGAAGACGCCCATCGAGGCATCACGTCCCATTACCATGCTGGCCAGCCAGCCTGCTACGCCACCAACGATCAAAGCAATAATCCAACCCATATGTTCCTCCTGATTATTTGCGAGCTTGAATTCTTTACGCTCGCGAATACAGCTACATAGAGGATTACTCCGGAGACTTGAAGGGATAAAAAAAGACCGCCGGAGTTCGTCCGGCGGTCCCAATAAGGATTTGAGTCGAACAAACGCCCGTCAATATTTCTGCTGACGCTCGTACAAGTCCCGATAATGCTGGATTCGTGTGACTCGCAGACCCGGCATTCCGGACCGGTCCACAGCCCGCTGCCAAGAAGCAAATTCTTCCAGCGACAGATCATAGCGATCGCAGACTTCATCAACGGTCAACAGGCCACCGTTGACCGCTGCAACGACTTCCGCCTTGCGACGGACCACCCAACGAGTCGTACCAGGCTTTGGCAAATCGCCAATGGTCAGTGGTTCACCCAGTGGGCCGACAACTTGCGCTGGCTTTATTTTCTGGTTTTCAATCATACTACCCTCAATTTCGCCTTGCGGCATTTGGCCCTGTTTTTGTTCCGTCTGGTCTTCGTAACAGTAGAGCTTTTCGATTACCTGAATTGCCAAGGTAAACGCCGTGTTCATAAATTCGATTATCCATGCATGTCGTTGATATCCTTATGCGCCAGATCCGGTCGAAAACAGCCGCTTTCAAACATTGTTGCTTCGGGGTTTCCGGTCGTGTCCGAGCGGATTCTTCCGGCAAAAAAAGCCATCCGGTCCTCCATGAAGCAGGTGTGAGCTGCTGCCAGGGGACCTGGCAGGCCCTTGCTGGCCGCGACATAATGTCGTGCCGACTGACTGGATGCCTGCCTCGCAATGGCGTGGGCGAATAAAGTCTGATGATCCGCGACTGGAATGGCAACAGCGGCGCCCTCATCCAACGCTGTCCGTTCCAGGTCCTTATGGGGGAAGTTCATTTCCATAGACGCCGGTCTAGCAGCGAAGATATAAGCTAATGTAAAAGCGATGTTCACACGGCCTTAGGACTGATTAAGCAATCCTTCCTTGTATCGAGCCAATTCGTGCCAAAATGGACCATATAAGGACGTAAAAGGAGAAAAGCTCGCAGCGCTGGCGCAAGCGGCGGGATTTCTTTAGGGACTGCAATTGATATGACGGATAGAATCAACGGAAATTTCCAGCTCGGTGACGATCTGACGGGCAAGCGAATTGTCGTGGCCATGTCAGGCGGCGTCGATTCGAGCGTCGTGGCGGCCCTGGCTGCGCGAACGGGTGCGGAAACCATAGGCATTACCTTGCAGCTTTACGACCATGGTGAAGCCGTGGGGCGGGTGGGCAGCTGTTGTGCCGGACAGGATATTCGCGACGCTCGCGCTGTGGCCGACCGGCTTGGCATCGCTCATTATGTCTTTGACCATGCAAGCCGGTTCAAGGATTCGGTCATGGATGTCTTTGCCGACGAGTATATGGCGGGTCGGACTCCGATTCCCTGTGTGCAGTGCAATATGGGTGTCAAATTCACCGACCTGCTGCAACTGTCCCGCGAGCTGGGCGCCGACTGTCTGGCAACGGGTCATTATGTGCGACGTGTTGCTGCTCCCGGTGGCGCAGAATTGCATCGGGCGCTTGATCCGGCGCGCGATCAGAGCTATTTCCTGTTCGCAACCACCCAGGATCAGTTGGACTATCTGCGCTTTCCGTTGGGTGATATGCCCAAAACACAGGTTCGCGAGATCGCCGAAGACATGGGTCTGGCGGTGGCGTTTAAGCCTGACAGTCAGGATATCTGCTTCGTTCCCAATGGCGACTATGCCAGCGTAGTGCGCAAATTACGTCCGGAAGCGGACGATGATGGCGAGATTGTCCATATCGATGGTACTGCAATGGGACGGCATAAAGGACTTATCCATTATACCGTGGGACAGCGCAAAGGTCTGGAAATTGGCGGTCAGGCCGAACCGCTCTATGTCATTCGTCTGGAACCGGAAGCGAAGCGGGTTGTCGTCGGCCCGAAGGCCGCTTTGGCCGTTGCTTCGGCGTCTCTTCGGGACATTAACTGGATCGGCGGCGACTATGCGGGCCCGGTCGAGGTCAAGGTCCGGTCGATGGCAAAGCCAACCCTGGCCCGGCTGGAGGGACAAAAGCTGGAATTCCACAATCCGGAATTCGGCGTGGCTCCAGGCCAGGCAGCGGTTTTCTATCACAAGGAACGGGTGTTGGGCGGCGGCTGGATCGACAGCACCAATGCGGTTGCGCAGCAATGGTTAGAGGGCGTCGAAGCCTAGTCTATTCAGCTTGCAGTTGCGCGTCGGTCAGCATTACGCAGCCCCAGCCTTCGCGAAACTCGGCAGTGGCCGACTCGATCAACAGGGCGGAAGCCGTTATCCTTTTGCGTTCCCCGTCCACCGACAAGCCGATCACTTCCATGCCCGGTTCGAAATCCTTTTGACAATCTTCGATATCCCGTCCGCCGACATAATGGCAGGAACAAGCCACCCGCGCGCCATAAGCGGTGCCGACGTCCAGCTGTCCTTTGATAGAACTGTAGTTATACACCAATAGCGCGATCAGGATGAGCAGGAACAGCGCCCCGACATATAGTGCAGCGCGCTTCCTGTTCAGCGGAGCTCGGGATGAGTCTTTTACGGTTGCCATGGCCGCTTCTATTGGTGCAACGACGCTATATGTACAAGATTAAACTAGCCTTGATACCGGCCCTGCTGCTCGCCCTTGCCGGGTGCGGAGCGAATCGTGACTCCAAAGCGCCGCCGCAGAAAAGCGCTGCAGAACTGGCCTACATCTCGGACGATACCCCGATCACCAAGGCACGGCTGGATGCGGCAATTGCGCCGCTGTTTGAAGATCCGGCGATGGCGGAGACGCGGGCCCTTCTAATCATGTATCGAGGAGAAATTATCGCCGAACGTTACGGCGAGGGCTATGATGAGGACACGCGATTCATCAGCTGGTCGATGGCAAAAAGCTTTACCGGCGCTTTGATAGGGTTTCTGGTTGCGGATGGCCGGCTGGTGCTGGATGATCCAGCGCCCGTGCCCGCTTGGCAAAGGCCTGGCGATCCGCGTGGCGACATCACGCTTCGGCATCTGCTCCATATGTCGTCCGGACTCGATCATACCGAAGTGGCCGAACAGGATGGAAAACCCATATATGAGGCGGATACCAACCGGATGCTGTTTCTGGATGGTGCGCAAGATACAGCCGCCTATGCCGAAGCTCGTCCGATGGAAGCCAAGCCGGGCGACAAGTTTGAATATAGCACCGCCACCAGCATCATTCTCTCTGACATTATCACCCGCACCCTGACCAAAAGCACCGATCCGCAAGTCCGGCGCGACGTTACCCTGCGCTTCATCCGGGGGCGACTGCTCGAACCCCTGGGAATGGATGGCACCTATCCGGAATTCGACCAGAACGGTACATTCCTGGGTGGCAGTATCATTCAGGCGACGGCGCGCGATTATGCCAAGTTCGGAGAGTTCCTGCGCCACAATGGCGCTCGAAAAGGCGCGCAGCACCTGCCGGTCAGCTGGGTAAAGTTCATGAAGACATCTTCGCAAAACGACCCGGCCTATGGCGGCCATGTCTGGTTGAACAAACCACGCCCGGAGGGCCGCAACCCGGTGTTGTTTCCCGACAACGGGCCGGAAACCATATTTGCCGCACTCGGCCATCTGGGACAGCAGATCGTGGTTTCACCCGAGCAACAGCTGACCGTGGTCCGGCTTGGCAAGACGCAGGATGATGTCCTTGCGCCGATGAGTGCCCAGATCGGCCGGATCATGGCACTGTTCCCGATGAGGGGCTAGTTCCCGGCCAGGGTCAGGCCGCTACAGGCGAAACACGCCTTCCACCACCGTCACACATTTCCCGCCCAACCAGGCCCGGTCGCCGTCGAGGCGGCAATTGACATAACCGCCGCGCCGGCGGCTCGCCTGATAAGCGGTAAAGCTGTTGCGGCCCAATTGCTGGGCCCAATAAGGAGTCAGGACGGCATGAGCCGAGCCGGTCACACTATCCTCGTCGACCCCGCCGCCTGGCACGAAAACCCGGCTGAGTACATCTGTGTCCTTGCCTGGTGCGGTGCAGATAAATTGTGCGCTACCAAACACAGCTAGAGCTTTCAGGTCTGGCTTGAGAGCAAGAACATCATCGGCATCGCGATAGCGAAGAAGATGATAGCGCCCTTCATGAAACCGGGTTTCAATCGGGCTACCACCGACCAGCGCGACAATTTCCGGCATGGCTGTTGACGCGGGGGTGTAAGCGGGAAGATCCAGCGCATAGCCATCTCCCTCGCGCTTGACGGTCAATATGCCTGCTTTTCGTGTCCGGAACGTTACTTGCTGCCGTTCGGGGTCTTGCGACAAAAGAACATGTCCGCTGGCGAGCGTCGCGTGACCGCAAAGTGCAATTTCCACCGTCGGAGTAAACCAGCGCAGCTCGTAATCCGCTTCCCCGCTTTCATCTGGCAGGTAAAAGGCAGTTTCGGCAAAATTATTCTCATCGCCAATGGCCTGCAGGACCATATCATCGAGCCAGGTTTCGAGCGGCATTACCGCTGCCTGATTGCCGGCAAAGGGGCGGTCTGCAAAGGCGTCGACATGATAATAAGGCAGGCCTTTCACGGGTAAAGCAGCCCTTCCGTCCAGGCCTCCCCGTTTTGGGTAAATACCCGCCGTTCGTGCAGCCGGTGTTCCCGGTCCTGCCAGAATTCAAATCGTAGAGGCGTAAGGCAATAGCCCGACCAGTGCGGCGGGCGCGGCACATCGCCGCCGTCAAACCGTTGCATCATTTCCGCAAACCGCGCTTCGAAGGTTGCGTAATCGTCGAGCGGACGGGATTGGTCCGACGCCCAGGCCCCCAGCTGTGAATCCCGGCCGCGGGTTGCAAAATAGGCATCTGCGGCGGTGTCAGATACCATCGAGAGCTGCCCTTCAATCCGGACCTGGCGGCGCAGGCTTTTCCAGTGGAATAATATCGCTGCCTTGGGATTCTGGGCTATGTCGACCGCCTTGCGGCTCTGCTGGTTGGTGTAGAAGACAAAGCCATCGGGGCCGTGGCCTTTTAGCAATACCATCCGCGCCGATGGCTGTCCGGAGGCATCGGAAGTGGCGATGGTCATCGCATTGCTATCATTGATTTCGGTTGTGCGGGCTTCGGAAAACCAGCTGTCGAACAGGGAAAATGGATCGGTCATAGCGGGTTCTTTAACAGCCGGGAGATCGACCGCAAACAAACAATAATTTGTCCGGCGACAAGGCTCGGAATTCTGGTAAAAGCATGGGAAAAGGGGGCGTTATGGATTGGGACCTGATTTTTACCATTACCAATATCTACGCGATGGCGATGTGGCTCGTTCTTTTATTTGCACCGCGCAACGAGCTTGTCATGACCGGATTATTCTACGGCGGGGCTGGTCTGCTATCCGCAAGCTATGCTGTGATCATGGTTTCGTTGATGACCGGAATAATCGACACCGTGGCCGGTGAAACAATGGATTTTTCAAGTCTGGCCGGCGTCCAGCAATCGCTTTCTAGCCCAAGTGGTGCCACCATCGGCTGGATCCACTATCTCGCCTTTGATATGTTCGTCGGTCTCTGGGTCGCGCGCAATGCGGATAAATACGGGTTTGCGCGCTGGCTGCAGGTCCCTATCCTGTTCTTCGTGTTCCTCCTGGGACCGTTGGGGCTGGTTCTCTATCTGCTTTTGCGATTCACGCGGCACAACAAGGTTGCAGATGCCGTTATACCCGCATAAAACAGTGGAGTTGAAAATTGGCGGAAAATTCCAATCTCTGCACGGTAAGGATTTGAAAAAGGGTAAATAATGATAGATCCCTATCAAGCATTGGGTGTTGCCAAGGGCGCGAACGAGAAGGAGATTAAATCCGCCTATCGCAAGCTCGCCAAGGAGCTGCACCCCGATAAGAACAAAGATAATCCAAAGGCAACGGAGCGCTTCTCCGACGTCACCAAAGCCTATGATCTGTTGCTGGACAAGGACAAGCGCGCCCAATTTGATCGCGGAGAAATTGATGCAGAAGGCAATCCCACCGCACCATTCGGCTATGGCGGCGGCGGGGGCGGCGGATATCAACGCGGTCCGGCGGGTCAGCAATTTGATTTCGGCAATGGTGGCGCGGATTTCGGCGATATTTTTGAAGGTCTTTTTGGCGGCGGCGGGCGGGCTGGCGGTTCGCCTTTCGGCAACCGCCAGCGCAGTGCGCCACCGCCGAAGGGTGCCAATGTTGCCTACCGGCTGAAAGTCGAATTCACCGCCGCTGCAACACTGCAAAAGCAACGGATAACGCTGGAAGATGGCAAAACCATTGATCTCAGTCTTCCCAAGGGTGTTGAAGAAGGCACGCAAATGCGTCTCAGCGGCAAGGGCCGCGTAGGTCCGGGAGGCAATGGCGATGCGATTGTTACCATCCATATCAATCCTCATCCCTTTTTTGAACGGGACGGCGACAATATCACGCTGGAACTGCCGATCAGCTTGAAGGAAGCGGTGGAAGGCGCCAAGATCAAGGTTCCCACCGTGGACGGGCCGGTGATGCTTTCTATTCCGGCGGGGTCGGATTCGGGCAAGACGCTGCGTCTGAAAAACAAAGGGTTTCACGGCAAATCCGGTACCCGCGGGAATCAGCTGGTGACTTTGATGATCGTCTTGCCGAAAAAGGATGAAAAACTCGAGCAATTCGTAAAAGACTGGAATCCGGAAGACAACCCCCGCGTCAGCATGGGCGTGTAGGCTTGCGCCGGAAGCCCCTGTCTGAGCTCACTCCGGAAGCCCGGCGCCATGACCGCGGGAAAGTTGGTATATCCGGTACTAAAGTGGGCGAGAACCTGGCCGATGAAAGTCCGGTTCGTCGTGCCGCCATCATCGTCGAGCGCATTGCCGTGGGCGTCTATTATGACGGTTTCACCTTTGCCGGAAATTTCGCCTATATGTCGCTGCTTGCTGTATTTTCTTTCTTCATTGTGGCAGCAGCGATTATCGGAGGCTTTGGCCAGACCCCAGTAGGGGCCGAATTTGTCGAGGCATTTCTGCGGACCGTCCCTCCTTCAGTTGCCCGAGCGCTGCACGATCCGATCAGCGATGCGATGACCGCACGAACTGGGCCTTTGCTCTGGTTCAGCGCGATCGTCGGCCTGTGGACCACCACCAGTCTGATCGAGACAATCCGGGAAATTCTCCATCGCGCTTATGGCGTACAGGCGCAGCGCGCATTCTGGGAATACCGTCTGACATCAATAATGCTCATTCTCTTCTCGGTGTTCCTGGCTATGCTGGCCCTAAGCACACAATTTGTAGTGGCCGGCATTAGAGGTTTCCTCGGCTCCTTTTTCCCTGCGGTGGAGAGCGATGCGCTTTGGCTTGCGCTTTCCAACGCTGTACCCTTTTTCGTTCTGTTTGCGACGCTTTATCTTCTGTTTCGGCTGCTTACGCCCCGTCAATATCGGCCTCGCCAATATCCCAAATGGCCGGGTTCGGTATTCATCAGCGGCTGGTGGCTGTTGATCACTGGACTGCTGCCGGTTTTTCTTACATATGCAGCGAATTACCAACTCACTTATGGCAGTCTCGCCGGGGTGATCATCACACTCATCTTTTTCTATTTGGTCGGTCTGGGAGTGGTAATCGGCGCAGAGCTTAACGCCGCTCTCGCCGAAAGGCCTTTGCGCAAGGAAGTTAGCCAATGATCCGCTGGAAAATCATCGGAATACAGTTTATTAGCGGCGACAATCGGATTTCAGGAGATAGCGGCGATGAGTGAGTTAATGAAGGGCAAGCGAGGCTTGATCATGGGGCTTGCCAACAACAAGTCGCTGGCTTGGGGCATCGCACAGCGCCTGGCTGCAGACGGTGCCGAACTGGCAATCAGCTATCAGGGCGAGGTGATGGCCAAGCGTGTCAAACCGCTGGCAGAACAATTGGGCTGTGATTTCCTGCTAGACTGCGACGTCAGCGATATGGCTCAACTCGATGCAGCATTTGCCGAGATTGAAAAACGCTGGGGCAAGCTGGATTTTGTCGTCCACGCGATCGGCTTCACCAATAAGGAAGCACTGCGCGGCAAATATTTCGATGTGACCCTCGACGATTTCCTGATGACAATGAATATCAGTGTCTACAGCTTTACCGCCGTCGCAAAACGTGCTGCGGCGCTGATGAGCGCAGGTGGATCAATGCTTACATTATCCTATTATGGTGCCGAAAAAGTGATTCCGCACTATAATGTTATGGGCGTCGCCAAATCCGCACTTGAAACGTCAGTCAAATATCTCGCAAATGATGTTGGTCCCGATGGAATTCGGGTGAACGCAATCTCTGCTGGGCCGATCAAAACGCTGGCCGCTTCCGGAATCGGCGACTTCCGTTATATATTGAAGTGGAACGAGTTGAATGCACCGCTTCGGCGCAACGTGACGATCGATGATGTGGGCGCTTCAGCTCTCTATTTGCTGTCCGACCTTTCCGCAGGCGTCACTGGCGAAACCCATCATGTCGATGCAGGCTATCATACGGTTGGTATGAAGCAGGAAGACGCGCCCGATATCGCGCTGGATTGATCATTCCCGTTTTTTCGTGAATGATCCTTTTGCAAACAGAATTGAGCCTATCAACGCGGAGAGCGAGCTTTGAGTTTCAATATCTTTGGTCACGCCTTTCGCTTTTCCACCTGGGGAGAAAGCCACGGTCCTGCGCTCGGCGCGGTGGTCGATGGCTGTCCGCCGGGACTGGAGTTGAGCGAGACGGATATTCAGCCGTTTCTCGATGCGCGTCGGCCCGGCCAGTCGAAATATACGACCCAGCGCCAGGAACCGGACCAGGTCAAAATCCTCTCGGGCATTTTCGAAGGCAAGACCACCGGCACGCCGATTTCACTGATGATCGAGAATGTCGATCAACGGTCGAAGGATTATAGCGAAGTCGCCAAGGCTTATCGGCCCGGTCATGCGGACTATGCCTATGACCAGAAATATGGCTTTCGCGATTTTCGCGGCGGTGGCCGCTCGAGCGCCCGAGAAACCGCGGCGCGGGTCGCGGCGGGTGCGGTGGCGCGGCTGGTAATTCCTGAAGTGACAGTTCGGGCGTGGGTTGCCGAAATTGGCGGTGATGCGATTGATTCCGCGCATTTTGATGCCAATGAAATCGGCAATAACCCCTTTTTCTGCCCCGATGCGGTGGCCGCGAAGCGCTGGGAGGAGCTGGTCGGTGGTGCCCGCAAGGATGGCAGCAGCCTAGGCGCGATTATCGCTTGTGAGGCGGTCGGTCTGCCCGCTGGATGGGGCGCGCCCGTCTATGCCAAGATGGATAGCGAGATTGCCGCTGCGATGATGACTATCAACGCGACCAAGGGTATCGAAATCGGCGATGGCTTTGCCGCAGCCCGGCTGCGCGGTGAACAAAATGCCGATGCCATGCAACCGGGAGAAAACGGCCCCGAATTTCTCGCCAACCACAGTGGCGGCACCGCTGGCGGGATATCCACCGGTCAACCGATTTTCTGCCGGGTGGCGTTCAAGCCAACCAGTTCCATTCTGACACCGGTGGCAACTATCACCCGCGAAGGCGAGGCGACCGAAATCTCGACCAAGGGTCGTCATGATCCTTGTGTTGGCATCCGAGGTGTTCCGGTTGTCGAAGCGATGATGGCGCTGGTACTCGCAGATCAGAAATTGATGCATCGGGCGCAATGCGGATGAGAAATCTCTTTAAGCCCGCAACCCTGCTGCTTGGCCTGCTCTTGTTGACGGGGGCTACGGATGAAAAACCCCGTCTTACTTTTACCGGACTGGGTCCTATACAAATTGGAATGAGTGAAACCGAACTCCAGGCATTGGGATTCAGCGATCCGTACAGATCGGCAGACTGGCAAACGGATGAAGAATATGCCGCGTGCCACTATCTTGCAAACGAGAGTGAATATCCTGGTGTCGGATTCATGATCAACGATGATACGCTTGTACGCATTGGAATTGGTCCTAATGAAGCTGGTATCACTTGGCAGACGCTGTCCGGCGCTATGATCGGGATGACCGAGACAGAAGTCGCGTCAATATATGGAAACTGGATGAAGATCGACCATCATCCCTATCTCGGCGATGCAGGTTCCTATCTGATTCTCCAGTCCAGCGACGGTCGCTATAAGATGATATTCGAGACGGCGAACCCGGAGGTCAGTGGCGAGCAGTTGTCTTCTGCGCCGTCTCAGGGGCCCAAGGCCGACAAACGCGTCACCGATTTTCGCGCAGGGCTGTCCGGTCCTGTGAGCTATATAGAAGGCTGTTCCTGATCCGATGATCGACCTCATTCTTCACATCCTCAACGAATATATCCAGGCGAACAAGGCGATAATTGGTCTGATCGTATTAGGCTTTCTGTTCGCCGGTTTCGTTATGGAGCGCTTTCCGGCCGCCGTGGTCGCGGTGCTCGGGGCCTGCATGTTCCTGTTTCTCGGTATCATCGATTCCGACGGCCTGTTTTCGGTCTTCTCCAACACCGCGCCGATCACCATTGCCGCGATGTTTATTCTATCGGGAGCCTTGCTGCGAACAGGCACTATTGACGCGATCGCCGGGTTCATCATCAAGCGCGCCAAGCGCCACCCCAAACTGGCGGTCGCCGAGATGTTTCTGGGCGCTTTTGTCGCTTCCGCGTTCATGAACAACACACCGGTCGTGATCGTCCTGATTCCGATCATCCTCCGCCTGTCACGGGCGACCGGTTTCTCGTCCAAGAAATTGCTGATCCCGCTCAGCTTTATCTGCATATTGGGCGGTACGACCACGCTGATCGGAACGTCGACGAACCTCATCGTCGATGCGGTTGCCCGGGATCAAGGCCTGGATGGCTTCGGGATTTTCGAAATCACGCCATATGGGCTGATCGCTGCCGTTGCGGGCACGGTCATGATGGTATTGTTCAGCAGCTGGCTGCTTCCCGGCGGCGAGGTCAAAGGCGAGTTTGACAGCAGCGATGAAAGCGCGTTCCTCACCGAACTGACGGTCCGCCGCAAGGCATCGGTGATTGACAAGAAACTCTCCGCCGTCCCGGAATTGCGCCGGGCAGGCCTGGAGGTCACGGCGGTCAAGCGGTTGAGCAGTTATATCCGCCATGACCTCGATTCTCACATATTGCGGGCAGGGGACCGGATTGTCGTGCAACTGGATCTCGCCGAATTGATTTCCTTGCGAAAATCGGAAGATTTCAAGATCGGTATCGTTCACAAAGGCGATGTCGGGCCCTTGGGTGAGGAATTGGTCGAGGCGACGGTGGCGCCGAGCCATCCCAGCATCGGGAACCGGCTGTTTGACATTCCTTTTCTGGCCCAGCTTGATGTCCGCATATTGGGCATGACCCGTTATCGTAACCTGCCGAGGTCTGATCTGACCAATGCGCGCATTCACGCGGCCGACCGGCTGCTCGTGACGGGATCGAGCGAAGATATTCGCCGCATGTATCAAAACCCAAATTTGTTCGGAGTCGGGCAGACCAAAATCCGCGCCTTTCGCCGGGATCGCGCGCCGATTGCCATTGGTGCTTTGGTTGCGGTCGTGGTTCTCGCCGCGCTCAATATCATTCCGCTGTCCGTCGCCGCCATTCTGGCCGTCGGCGCCATCTTGCTGGCGCGCTGCATAGATGCGGAAGAAGCCTGGGGTTCTATCGATGGTAATGTTCTGGTCCTGATATTCGGCATGCTCGCGGTGGGTCTTGGGCTTCAGCAGGCGGGCAGCGTTGACCTGCTCGTGTCCGAACTAACTCCCTTTTTGCGGGAAGTGCCGCCTTGGGGTTTGGTGTTTGCGATTTATGTCTTGTCGGTGATTATGACAGAGATTGTGACCAACAATGCGGTGGCCATCATTATCACACCGATCGCAATTGCGCTGGGCAATGATCTGGGTGTCGATCCGCGGCCGCTGGTCATTGCGGTTATGTTCGCCGCCTCCGCCAGCTTCGCGACACCGATTGGCTATCAAACCAACACGCTGGTCTACGCAGCGGGCAATTACCGTTTCACCGATTTCTTCAAGGCCGGCATCCCGCTGACCTTTGGAGTCGGTCTGTCGACCTGTCTGGCGATCAGCTTCTGGATGTAGCGCCGCCCTAAAGACTTGCCGCGCACTCCTGCGGACGATAGGCATGGGCCGGGAAAAATATCGGGGAAATTAGCATGCTGGCATTCTGGTTCAAGATTCCACTTTGGCAGCGGGTGATTGCGGCGCTTGTGCTCGGTGTCATCACCGGACTTATCTGGGGCCCTGAATCAGAAGCCATCAAATGGATCGGCGATTTCTTCATAAAGTCGATCAAGATGCTCGTCGTCCCGCTGATCTTCTTCTCGCTTGTCGCCGGTGTAGCCGCACTCGGTGACCTCAAAAAACTCGGCAGCGTTGGCGGCCGGGCAATGCTTCTTTTTGTAGTCACCGGTCAGATTGCCGCTTGGCTCGGCCTCGCGCTGGGAACTTTTATCCGGCCGGGGGACGGCGTCGATACGAGTGCAATCCAGAAAGGCGATACGCCAGTACCCAACGACACGACCGCCGTTGACATGATCCTGTCGATCGTCCCGGATAGTCCGGTTCAGGTGATGGCCGATGTGCGCGTTTTGCCGCTGATCGTTTTCGCTCTGTTGATTGGCATCGGCATTTTAATGGCCAAGGAAGACGGCAAACCACTCGCCAAGATTTTCGACAGTGGTGCCATAGTGATGCAGAAGGTGACGATGATTGTCATGGAGCTGACACCCTTTGGCGTGTTCGCGTTGATGGCCTGGGTGGCAGGAACCTTGGGCCCCGATGCGCTTGTCTCGCTCGCCAAGCTGGTCGGCCTCAACTATCTCGGCTGTCTGCTGATCATCGGCGTGATGTATTCATCGATGATCAAATTCATTGCGAAACTGCCGGTGATCGATTTCTTCCGCGGGATTGTCGACGCGATGGCGGTTAGCTATTCCACCGCGTCGTCCAATGCGACTCTGCCAGTAACCCTGCGCTGCGTCGAACGCAATCTGGGTGTCAGCAATTCGGTGGCGAGCTTTGTCGTGTCGCTCGGCGCGACGATCAACATGAACGGCACCGCCATGTATCTCGGCCTCGCCACTTTGTTCGGCGCGCAAATATTCGGCGTCGATCTCAGCTTCGGCGATTATGTCCTGATCTCGATCACCTCGACTCTCGGTGCGATTGGTGCTGCGGGCATCCCGGGCGCCGGCCTGATCATGATGGCGCTGGTCTTCGGCAGTGTCGGAGTACCGCTGGAAACCATAGCCTTTGTCGCTGGTGTCGACCGGATCATGGACATGATGCGGACTACCACCAATGTATCAGGCGATGCGGCAGTTGCGGTGACGGTGGCGGCAATGACCGGTGAAATCGACCGCGAGGAAATGATTTCGGCGGACGATGTTTAGGAGAGGGGGACAACCGTCAGATGTCGGCTAGATCAAAAATGGGCATCGGTGCATTCAAATTTCTGCGATGAAACCCGAGCTGCTTTGACCATTTGGATAGCCCGCGCCGCGTACTCTAGGCGGGGATCAGCACATTACGGTACAGCGGGTCCTCAAGCGCCCGGCCTGCTCCATTGGCAACGCAGGTCAGCGGGTCATCGGCAATGGTGACCGCTAGTCCTGTTTTTTCGGAAATATATTCGTCAATTCGTCCCAATAACGCACCGCCACCGGTTAGTATAATGCCCTGATCCATGATATCTGCCGCCAATTCCGGCTTGGTATTCTCCAGTGCGTTGAGCACGGATTCGGCTATCTGGCCCACCGGTTCGGCAACGGCATGGGCAATTTCCGCTTCGGTGATGGTAATCTTCTTCGGCATGCCGCTCACGAGGTCGCGTCCCTTGATATCCATGGTCCGTCCGTTGCCATCGGGGCTCACCGCACTGGCAATTTCATGTTTGACCAGTTCCGTGGTGGTTTCACCGATAGCGAGATTATGCTTGCGGCGTATATGGGATGCTATGGCATCATCGATATTGTCGCCACCCATGCGTCCCGATGTGCTGTAGGTAAGTCCCTGCAAAGATAATACAGCGACCTCGGTTGTGCCCCCGCCAATATCGACCACCATCGCGCCGGTTGGCTCGGCTACCGGTATTCCTGCGCCGATCGCTGCGGCCATCGGTTCCTCTATGAAAAATATACTGGACCCGCCGGCATTGGAGGCTGCATCGCGAAGGGCGCGCCGCTGCACGTTGGTGGAGCCGGAAGGAATGCAAACGACAATATCGAAACGCCGGAATATCCCGGGCTTTTTCCCATGCACTTTATGGATAAAATGTTTGATCATCTGCTCTGCGACATCGAGATCGGCGATGACCCCGTCTTTGAGTGGACGAATGACCGTAATATTGCTCGGTGTTTTGCCCATCATCAGCTTGGCATCGCTGCCAACCGCGCGCACCTTTGTCACGCCGTCATTGGTCTCGAGCGCTACAACGGATGGCTCGTTGAGCATGATGCCGCGATCCCGCACATAGATAAGCGTATTGGCAGTACCGAGATCGATCGCCAAGTCGAGTGACTGGAGTTTGAAAAGACTTTGCATAAAATCGGGATTACTTTGATTAGAGCCATCACATTGCCAATGTGACATGATTGCAAAACTTGGTGACATTGGGCCAATGAACCGCGGATGTATAGTCAATTAGCGCCAGTGATTTACAAAAAATGCCAGACTATTGAAGGTCGCCCTGCAACGCGCCGGTCGCCCGGGTCTGGAAACAAGCGGCCTTTTCAGTCTGCAAACGGATCTGTCACCAAAATCGTATCTTCGCGCTCCGGCGAGGTTGACACCAATGCCACCGGACACTGGATCAATTCCTCCACCCGCTTGATATATTTGATCGCTTGCGCTGGCAGATCCGCCCAACTGCGCGCGCCGGCGGTGGTTTTGTTCCAGCCCTTCATCGTTTCATAGATCGGCTTAACTGCGGCCTGGTCTTGATGATGCGGCGGCAGATAGTCATAGGTCATGCCATTGAGGTCATAGCCGACGCAGATTTTCAGTTCTTCGAAACCATCGAGCACATCCAGCTTGGTCAGCGCAATGCCGGCAACGCCGGACACGGCCAGTGCCTGCCGCACGAGCACGGCATCAAACCAGCCGCAGCGCCTCTGACGCCCGGTAACCGTGCCAAATTCATGACCGCGTTCGCCCAGACGCTGACCGACATCATCATTCAGTTCGGTCGGGAACGGACCGGACCCGACGCGCGTCGTATAGGCCTTGGTTATTCCCAGAACATAGCCAGTGCCGGACGGACCGATACCCGATCCTCCCGCTGCGGTTCCCGAAATGGTGTTCGAACTGGTGACGAACGGATAGGTGCCGTGATCAACGTCGAGCAGGACGCCCTGCGCGCCTTCGAACAGGATGCGCTTGCCATCGCGTCGTGCCTCGTTGAGGCGTTTCCAGACGGGCTGTGCATATTGCAGCACGCTGTCCGCGATCTCCTTCAGGTCATTGAGCAGCCGTTCCCGGTCCACCGGCGGTTCGCCAAAGCCTGCACGGAGCGCGTCATGATGGGCGCACAGACGGTCGAGTTGCGGTCCCAGATCGTCGAGATGCGCCAGATCACAGACCCGGATAGCGCGCCGACCGACCTTGTCTTCATAGGCCGGACCAATGCCGCGCCGGGTCGTGCCGATCTTGCCCTTGCCACTGGCGTCCTCGCGCATCGCATCAAGATCGCGATGGATCGGCAGGATCAGCGGGCAGGTTTCGGCAATACCGAAATTATCGGTGTTGATGGTCACGCCCTGGCTTTCCAGCTTCGCGATTTCGTCGCGCAAATGCCAGGGGTCGAGCACCACGCCATTGCCGATAATCGACAGCGCCCCCCGCACGATACCCGAAGGCAGCAGGGAAAGCTTGTAGACCGCACCGTCGACAACCAGCGTATGGCCCGCATTATGGCCACCCTGGAAGCGGACAACCACATCGGCGCGCTCGGACAGCCAGTCAACAATCTTGCCTTTGCCCTCATCACCCCATTGTGCTCCGATTACCGTTACATTGGCCATTGATTCACTTTCTTATAATGGTTCCGGCTGATCGCCGTTCAAAATATGGGAACAACCAAGCGGTTTGGCCTGGTCCTTGTCTGACAGGGCTGACACCGTGCGCCAACCCGTCTCTCTCAGCCGCGCTGCCGTAGATCGGTCATGTCCGAGCGGCAAGAATATCTGATCGCTGGTTTTTTCTCCAAAACCGGCATCGATCAGCGGATTGGGGTAAAGCGAAAAGCCAACCGCAGCTTCGGGTTCCCCGTCGGCACCGACAATTTCATAGCTGCCGCCGCGCCCCAACGCGCCGACAAACGTGTCGGCATAGAGCGTGAAGCCGAACCAGTTCTGATATTCAAAGCCGTGCCGTTCGGTCGGGTCCAGAGTGAGGCTCGCCTTGCCCTTGATGCTCGCAGCGATACGGGAAACACCATCCAGTCGCGAACTCAGTAGCCCGCCGCTATCAAATTCCCGCAATTTCGCCATCGCCTCGTCAAACGGGCCTGTCGCTTCGATCAGCGGCAGGTAGCCGGTTGCTCCCATAGCGCTCAGGCCCCCGGCATCTTTCATATCCAGTTCGCCGCGCACTTCGGCAATCTGGACTTTGTTCAGCGGCAACGGTCCCGCCGCCAATATGTCGATCAGGTCGGGCATGGTGAAATCCACGGTAATGCCAGCGACACCCGCCCGCTCCAAGGCCTCAACCGCGACCGAAACAATCTCGCTGGCGGCGATGACGCTATCATTGCCGATCAGCTCTGCGCCAATTTGCAACCGGCTGCGTTCCGGTTGCAACTGGCCCGAGCGCAGTTTCAACACTTGTCCCGAATAGCTGAGTCTGAGCGGACGAGGGCGGGCGGCCAGGCTTGTCTTGGCAATACGGCCGATCTGCATGGTCATATCCGGTCGCAGCGCCAATGTACGCTGCGAAATCGGATCGACAAAGCGCAGCAGGTCGCTGCTGGATCCGCCCTGCATCCGTTCGGTCAGGCCATCTTCATATTCCGCCAGTGGCGGGGTGACCCGGGCATAGCCGTGACTGGCCAGAGTATCGAGTACATCGCGTTCCAGTCGCGACGCCGCCTCGGCATATGGCGGCAGCGCGTCGTGAAATCCTTCAGGCAAGAGGTTGGATGGCGTTCGCATGGCCCTGCTCCATAGCCCAAGCAAAGGCTCAGGCCATCTTTTTTCTTGAGTCTCGGTCGACCGGATTAAAAGCGCAATGCCTTGACCGTCTTCACGCCTTCCAGCTGACAAACGGCCCATAGCACGGGCTCTTCCACAGGCGAATCGATGGAAAGGAGCAACACGGCTTCTCCGCCTGGCGCATCGCTGCGACGGCCAAGGTGGAACGTTCCGATATTGACACCGGCTGCGCCGAGCGTGGAGCCAACGCTGCCGATGAAGCCGGGCTGGTCGCGGTTGACGATATAGAGCATGTCCCCTTCCAGATCGGCCTCGACCTTGATGCCGAACATCTCGACTAGTCGCGGCCCGGATGATCCGAAAAGGGTTCCGGCAACCGACTTCTCGCCTTCGTCGGTTGTCACCGAGACCCGGACCAGCGTGTGATAGTCACCCTCGCGCTCATGGCGAATTTCGCGAACATCCAGTCCGCGTTCTTTCGCCAGATAGGGCGCGTTGACCATGTTGACGGTGTCGCTATAGGCCCGCATCAGCCCGGCGAGCACCGCTGCCGTAATTGGTTTCTGATCCAGTTCGGCGGCCGCGCCCTCCACTTCAACGGCGACGCCCTTGATCTGGTCGGCTGCGAGTTGGCCCACGAGAGAACCCAATTGGGTGGCAAGCGTCATATAGGGTTTGAGCTTGGGAGCCTGCTCCGCCGAAAGGCTCGGCATATTGAGCGCGTTTTCGACTCCGCCATTGACGAGATAGTCGGCCATTTGTTCCGCAACCTGGATGGCGACATTCACCTGGGCCTCGCTGGTGGAGGCGCCGAGGTGGGGTGTGCAAATCAGGTTCCGTGTGCCGAACAAGGGGTTTTCCTTGGCCGGCTCCAGGGCAAATACATCCAATGCTGCGCCTGCGACGTGACCCGATTCCAGGGCTTCCTTCAGCGCCTCCTCGTCGATCAGGCCGCCTCGTGCGCAGTTGATGATCCTTACCCCGGCTTTGGTCTTGGCAATGGCTTCAGCAGACAGAATGTTGCGCGTCTGGTCGGTGAGCGGCGTGTGCATGGTGATAAAGTCAGCGCGGGCGAGCAATTCGTCCAGCGACACTTTTTCAACGCCAATTTCCACGGCACGCTCTTCGGTCAGGAACGGATCATAAGCGACGACCTTCATCCGCAAACCGATCGCCCGTTCGGCAACAATCGATCCGATATTGCCAGCGCCGATCAGGCCGAGCGTCTTGCTGGTCAGTTCCACGCCCATGAATTTAGATTTCTCCCATTTGCCAGACTGGGTCGAGGCATCGGCAGCGGGCAGTTCGCGAGCCAGGGCGAACATCATCGCAATGGCGTGTTCCGCAGTAGTTATGCTGTTGCCAAATGGCGTGTTCATGACGACAACACCTTTGGCGGAGGCCGCCGGAATATCAACATTGTCGACCCCGATACCGGCGCGACCGACCACCTTCAAATTGGTCGCCGCTTCCAATATCTCGGCAGTGACGTTGGTCGACGACCGGATGGCCAAGCCATCATATTCGCCGATGATGGCTTTCAACTCTTCCGGCGTCAGTCCGGTAATTTCGTCAACTTCGCATCCCCGTTCGCGGAAGATTTCGGCGGCCTTCGGGTCCATCTTGTCGGAAATTAATACTTTTGGCATGTCTGGATTCCTTGTTGGGATCGTCATGCCAGCGCTGGCTGGCATCCAAAGCAAAGCCGGGCAACTCCGGACCATGGTTTGGGCCCCGGCCTTGGCCGGGGCGTTAGAAAAATTAAGAAAGTTCGGCTTTTACCTGTGCATATGCCCATTCGATCCAGGGCAGCAGGCGGCGGATATCTTCTTCCTCGACGGTCGAACCGCACCAGATACGCAGACTTGGTGGTGCATCGCGATACCCGTTGAAATCATAGCCGATACCCATTTCGTCGAGCATCCCGGCGATCTTCTTGGGCACAGCCGCTTTGGCGTCATCGTCGAGACCGTCATACCAGTCGCCCTGAAACACCATGCACACGCCGGTGTTGGTCCACTGGGCCGGGTTGTCGACCATATTGCGCAGCCACGGAGTGGATTCGATCCAGTCGTGGACGATTTTCGCATTGCGGTCGGCGCGGGCATGCAGTTCAGGCAAGCCGCCGATAGATTTTGCCCATTCGAGCGATGCAATATAATCTTCGTTCGCGAGCATCGACGGGGTGTTGATTGTCGCCCCTTCGAAGATTGCCCGGTTGAGCTTGTCGCCTTTTTTCACGCGGAAGATTTTCGGCAGCGGCCAGGACGGGGTATAGCTTTCTATCCGTTCAACGGCGCGCGGGCTGAGAATGATCATCCCGTGACCGGCTTCCGAGCCCATGACTTTCTGCCAGCTAAAGGTGGTGGCATCGAGCTTGGCCCAATCCATTGGCTGCGCAAAGACGGCGCTGGTGGCATCGTTGATTGTTATCCCGTCGCGATCGTCGGCAATCCAGTCGGTGTTCGCAATTTTCGCGCCCGAAGTCGTGCCGTTCCAGGTGAAGACAATATCATCACCCTTATCGATGCCGCTGAGGTCGGGAATTTCGCCATAGTCGGCGTCGAGGACGGTGAGATTGGCAAGCTTGAGCTGTTTGACGGCGTCCTGAATCCAGACATTGCCGAAGCTTTCCCAAGCGGCAACCGTTACCGGACGCGCACCAAGCATGTTCCACATCGCCAGTTCGACGGCTCCGGTATCGGAGGCCGGAACGATGCCAATCAGATAATCGTCGGGAATGCCCAGCAGCTCGCGACTGAGGTCGATAGCATATTTCAAACGGCCTTTACCGGTTGCGGAGCGGTGCGAGCGGCCCATTGCTATGGTATTGATCTTGTCAAGGGACCAGCCAGGGAATTTGGCGGTGGGACCCGAAGAAAAATTCGGGCAGTCAGGACGCAACTCAGGCGTCGGTATGGTCGTATCAGTCATTTTAACGCTTCTCCTTACAGAGAGCTCGCGCGGCGTTGGGACCGCGTGGCCCGGCGCCGCTTTGTATTGTGCGGCGCAGCATGTCAAGCGTCAAATCTTCAGTATCAACCGTTACCGAATGGCTGTCTATTGCTTGCGAAAAAGCTCTTTTCCGCGGCGCAGGACCAGCAGTTTTTCGAGCGATACCGGATGGAAATAGGCCTCAACCCGATCTCCTTCAGGGGTGGTGCCATAGACTTCATAGCAGCCGCCATCGATCTTGGACTTCTTGATCGTCCAACCCTGTTTAATCAGACTGGCTTCTAGTTCGGCCCGCGTTTTCCAGCCGGACTGCGGCCCTGCTTCGCAGGTCATTTTGCCGGTGGCAAAGGCAGGGGCGGACAAGCCAGCGGTGGCAAGAACAGCGGCTGTTGCAACAGCAATTACGGGATATTTCATCTTCATTCTCTCCAATTCTACTCTGTTTGCAGCGATTCGCGTTGCTTCAATCTATCGTTTCTTCTGGCATATATGATAATGCCTCGCAATAGCTGTAATAGCAAAAGCGGAATAAAATGTGCTAGAGCCCCGCCTGCGCCATCATGGATTAACAACCAATGAGCAAGCGTCAGCAAGGCGGCAACATACGCCAGCCGCTGCAATCGCTTCCAGCCCTGTTTGAGACGACGCATCGAGGCGTTGTTGCTGGTAATGGCCAGCGGTACGAAAACCATCAACGCAGCCCATCCAGTCCAGATACCGGGCGCCCAAAATTCTGCCAGAATGGGCCTTAACGCCTCCATATCTATTGCGTAAAAAATCAGATGCAGAACGCCGTAGCCAAAGGCAGCCAGCCCGAAGGACCGGCGACGTTTTAGCAACCAGCCGACCCATCGGCAGTTCCCGAATATCACCGAAAGCGGTGTTATCGCTAGGGCAATGATCATGAATCGGGCGGAAAATTTACCGGTCGGGTGCAACATGTCCATCGCGATAATATCACCCGCCCAATATCCGCGTAGCAGCAGAATTGCCGGTATGGTCAGCACCATCCAGAAGACCGGCAGGCTATTCAGTTTCCGCATAATCGACATGCCATTCTCATGGGATTTACAGACCCTATGGTCCAGCTTAAATTTGTAGCAATTTGTAGCAATTTGTCGCTCGTCCCGAGGCGGGTATTTGGCAATAATTTGTTAACCACAATCTTCAGCCTGAATTTAACCATCCTCTGCCATTGATCTTGCCATGGAAATCAACCTGCATATCAAACGCCAAGCGCGGGCGATCGGGCTTCTGGGCCTGGTTTCGGTGTTATTAAGCGCCTGCGGCGCAATACCTGCCGGGAACAGCGGTCAGTCGCAACGACCACAGGCCTCAGCCGGTCTCGGCTCTTTTGATCCCACACCCGCAGCTCGCCAATGTTTCAGCGACCTCGGCAAGGCCAACGTCCGCTTCTCTCCCTTGCCGAATCGTCAGTTCAGTGGTGGTTGTAGCCAAATCGACAGCATCAGACTGCTCGACGTTGGTGCTGATGTTACCAATCTGGGCCCGGTTAAGTGCGAACTGGCCGGAAAATTCGCCGCCTGGACCGAATATGCGGTTAAACGCGCGGCCCGCAAATATCTTGGTAGCGACCTCAAGCGTATCGAAACCATGGGTAGTTACAGTTGCCGCAATATCGCCGGATCAGGGAAATTGTCGCAACATGCACATGCCAATGCGATCGACGTGTCCGCCTTTGTGCTCGCCGACGGTCGCAGGATAACGGTTGAGAATGACTGGAAAAGCGGACGCCAGGAAATGCAATTTCTGACCGCGATCCATGACAGTGCCTGCAAGCGTTTTGGTACCGTTCTCAGCCCCGATTACAACGCAGCCCATCGCGACCATTTCCATCTCGATATGAGTGGTAACGGATATTGCCGCTAGGAGAATAAGGCCACTGGTCAGTCGCAAATCTATGCTTTAGGGCGAAGTGATGACCAACAAAGATCTCCACGACCGCCGTTTTTACCACGCCAAGCAAGAAGCTGAATTTGCCGAGAAAGCTGATCTCGAGACGGCTCAGACCCGGGACCCGGCCTATCGACTGGCTTTTCAGGATACCGATTTCCTGCTGCGTGAAGAATTGCGCCCCGTCCGTTTCCAGCTTGAATTGCTGAAGCCGGAAATGCTGCTGGATGAAGCCGGCATCGGATCGACCTTGGTGATGTACGGATCCGCGCGCATCCCCGAACCGGACAAGGCCGATGCGCTGATCGAGGCGGCGACCGACGAGGAATCCCTCAAGATCGCCCAGCGGTTGAAAGAAAAAGCCAAATATTATGATGAAGCCCGTAATCTTGCGCGGCTAGCGAGCGATTGCGGAATTTCAAGCGAAGGCAAGCGCCATTTTGTCGTTTGCTCCGGCGGCGGGCCTTCGATCATGGAAGCGGCCAATCGCGGCGCTGCCGATGTCGGCAAAGAATCCATCGGGCTCAATATTGTCTTGCCCCATGAACAAGCCCCCAATGAATATGTGACGCCGTCCCTGAGTTTCCAGTTCCATTATTTTGCGTTGAGGAAGATGCATTTCCTTTTGCGCGCCAGGGCGGTCGCCGTGTTCCCCGGAGGGTTTGGGACGCTGGACGAATTTGTCGAACTGGTCACGCTTGTGCAGACCGGCAAGATGGAACCGCTACCGATATTGCTGTTCGGCAAGGCGTTCTGGAATCGGGTGATCAATTTCGACGCATTGGCCGAAGAGGGCACGATCAGCCGCAAGGATCTTGATCTGTTCCAGTTTGTCGAAACCGCAGACGAAGCCTGGGCTATTGTCCAGCATTTTTACGAACTGGACTGCGACTAGGACAATCCGTTCAGCCGACCTATTCTTCGGCCGCCGCTGCGTCTGCTTCAACCGCTTCAACTGCTTCGGCATCAGCGCCGGCATCCGCTTCGGCGACTTCTTCCACCGGTGCTTCGACGACCGGAGCGGCCGGAAGCGGCAGATTTGCTCCCTGCGCATTCAGATAGACCATCAGATTGGCACGGTCTTCCGCCTTGCCGAGACCCGCAAAGGTCATTTTCGTGCCTTCGGCATATTTGCGCGGCGACGTCAGCCAGGCGTTCATGCTCGTCCAGTCCCAGTTGCCCGGAACGCTTTTCAGGGCATCGGTATAGTCAAAGCCTGCGACATGGCCATGCGGCTTGCCCATTGATGCCCACAGGTTCGGACCGATGCCATTGGCTCCGCCCTGATTGATCGTGTGGCACGCGGCACATTTGGCAAAAACCTTTTCACCAGCAGCAATATCGGCGGTCTGCAACAATGTCTCGATCGACGGACCTGCGTCAGCAGCACCACCAGAGGCGTCCACGCCTTCGATCACATAACCCATTACTTCCGGGCGTTCATGCTTGCCGGCGTGAAAATATTTTCCGCTGACAATGGAAAAGCCCAGTGCGGCAATGCCGCCAGCGAGAACCCAGCCTGCGATGGTGTTATTGTTGCTCATATTGTCTCTCAAACCCCTGAGTGAGCGGCGGCTATAGGCCTGCCAAATTTGTGCTGTCTGTAAAGAGGCCGACCGGCCAACGCAAGACCTCAATTGACGCTAAAGGCGCAATTGCCGATACAAAATGCAAAGGGGCTAGGCGGACAAGCCACTTCTTTCTTGCCCCGCGATGTCCCGTTCGACTATCGCAGCGCAGCAAAAGAGGGGCATGATGGACAGCTTTCCGAAAAACGCATTGGGCATGGTCAGCAAAATGACCGAAAAGGGCGCTGAAATGCCGGAGAAGGCGATTGCGTTTCAAGGCGCGCCCGGTGCCAATTCCCATCTTGCCGCGCTCGATTATGCTCCGGACGGTCTTCCGGTTCCCTGCTTTTCGTTCGAGGATGCAATCGACGCAGTGAAGCAGGGCACGGCAGGCAGCGCGATCATTCCGATTGAAAATTCGCTGCACGGCCGGGTTGCCGACATCCACTTTCTGCTCCCCGAATCGGGCCTACATATTGTTGACGAATATTTCATGCCGATCGAGCATTGCCTGATGGCCAAATCGGCCGATGCCGAAATCAGGACAGCGATGAGCCACCCGCAGGCGCTGGGCCAGTGCCGCCATTATCTGCGCAAGCGCGGGATCATACCGGTGGCCTATGCCGATACCGCCGCCGCCGCCGCCTTTGTTGCCCAGTCCGACGACCCCCATGCCGCTGCCGTCGCGCCTCGGCTCGCGGCGCAAATATACGGTCTGGAACTGCTCGAAGGCGCGATCGAGGACGCGCCCGACAATATGACGCGATTTGTCGTGCTGGCGCCAGATGCTGTGAAACCAGCAGCCAATGGCCCGCTGATGACGACCTTTATTTTCGAGGTCAAGAATATCCCGGCTGCCCTGTACAAGGCGATGGGCAGCTTCGCGACCAATGGCGTCAACATGACCAAGCTGGAAAGCTACCAGCAGGGCAGCAGCTTTGCCGCAACCGAATTTTACGCCGATATCGAGGGCGCGCCCGGAGACCCGGCGGTGGATCGCGCGCTGGAGGAACTGGGCTTCCACTGCAACCGCGTGCGGGTGCTGGGAACCTACCGGCAAGCGCGTCCGCGGACGGTTACGACCTAGCATAGCGACTACGCATTCGACGATTCGACATCATTGCCGAATATTACGATCATGGTCCCGAGCATCGCGAGCAGGATGAAGCCAATGGCGTTCAGGCGGTTTCCGGGAACCAGATAGGCCCGCCGTGCGGCAATCGCTGATTGCAATGTGTAATAGAGTGCAAAGGCGCGGCTGGCATAAGCGATAATCTGGAAGATATTGGCGCTCCAGGTCAGAATCAGGCCAATCGCCACCAACAACGCGTAACCGGTGCGCGCCTTGATCCGGCCGCGAGTCAGTTCCTCGACCAGCCCGCCCGATCCGCTGGTGTCGGCAATCGCCGCGCTGAACTGCGCCGCCAGCGCGGCTGCCACCAATAGCAGCGGCAATATCGGCGTGATGATCCCCATCATGTCGATAATCGCGGTCTCGGTGAGAGCAAATTGTTCGCGCTCGAAACTATAGGCGAACAGGCCGATATAGATCATGTAGATCACCGCGCTGACGATCTGCGCCAGTCGCATCGATTTGATTCGCGTGGTCGCGTCATAATCTTGACCAAGATAACGCGAGGTTTCAAAGCCCTGCACGGTGATGATCAGTCCGAAGGCAAGCGTGATCGCGGGCCAGCCGGAAAGCTGCGGCGCGTGGACAAAGAGCGTTGACGCGCTCGCTTTCTGATAAAAATACCAGCTGAGGCCGACCAACAGGCCGACGATGATCGCCAGTTTCAGCGTGACGGCGCTATATTCCATCTTTTCCAATGCCTTGAACCCGCGGGTCCAGCCGACGATCAGGATCAGGATGTAAACCGCTGACGTCAGCAGCTTGGCATTGGCCTGGCTGTCAAAAGACGTCAGGCTGACCCCGAACGCGCCGAACAGGTTGAGATAATAGCCGGCCGAAATGGTAAAGGCGAAGACGAGCGCCCAGGACGCAGCGAGCTCCAGCCGGTCGACCCATTGGTCCTCGAAGGGATGTTCGATATTGCGGTGGAAGATGTTGAACCGGATCGCCGCGCCAAATAAAAAGGCGCCGAGACAAAGTCCGGCCATGATCAGCGGAGCTATATAGCCATAGTCGGTCACCAATATCGGCGCGAGCACGAGAAACCCGCTGCCGATGATCGAGGCCAGCGGCGTCACCGTCGCGCGCCAGACGCTCGATTTCGACAGGCGCGGCGAGAGCAGCAGCAGTCCGGTCGCGATAACCGAGAGGATGATGAAGATATTGAGTGTCAAAACAATGTCCGACGATCCCGGATGATGGAGGAGGGGAATAGGCCTTTGTTCATTCTCTTGTCGACGGTTTTTTCGCGAATTTTCGACTCTGGTCGATTCCCGATTCTGGCGGTCATCAGGGTCACACGGGTCACACCCCCTTTAGTGAATAGTCCGGTCATCCCAATCCGGGCCTTCCGGCCCTTCCGGCCCGTCATCGTCATCGTCATCGTCGCAGTCGGGAGCAGCCTTTTCCCAGAAGCCCGGCTCGTCCATCATGCCGCTGCGTTCGGCACGCGCCCATTGCAGATCGTCCCAGTCGTCCGCTTCCAACGGATCAAGATCGGACGTATCGACATCTTCCGGGGCGGTCGCGGCGATCCGTTCGCGCTCCTCGAACATTTCGATCCGGCTGATCAGTTCCTCGTCGCTCAGTTGGGCCATATAAGGGCTCGGCGGGGCTGCGCGGCGGGCCTGCGCGGCCTGGTCCTGCTCGTCGAGCATGGCGGCACAATCCTTGCCTTCACCGATTGCTTCGACCATTTCGTCAAAATCCGCAACCGCTTCGCGCGCGGCATCGCCTTCCATATCTAGGCCATCGGCCTTCGCGTCCAGCCGGGCCAGCGCGGCGAGCAGCAGCCCGGGCGAAAAGCGCGATCGCTCGCCCACTTCCTCGCCATGATACCAGACCGTCTCGGTCCAGCCGTTGAGGCCGGTGTCGAGCAAGGTGTCGGCATACAAGTCCCGCGCGTGAATCAGCGCCGCGTCCCACGCCCGGGCAAAGGCCCGCCCCTCGTCGCGGCGGCGCAGGCGATAGGCGCCCTCCCGGCTCATCCCTGCAAAGGCGGCGGCCGCCTTGACCGACCCGCAGCGGGCGAGCGTTTCGAGAAATGTGCGTTGTTTTTCGGGGGTCCAGCTGGGTTGGGGGGATTGGGGTGTGTCGGCAGGGGAAGCTTGGGTGTTCATGGTAATCATCCTCTTTTTGGCTAAAGAAAATTATTTATATAACTTATTTGGTTAATTGTAGGAAAGAGGGTGTTTGTCCGGTGCATCCCGAAACGGATGTTGAACATTGCCCGGCTTAAAAGGCAGCTTACGACCCAGATTGGACGTTCGAATTACTGCTTGCAGGTGTCTACATACGACGCAACAGGATACACTAGAAACTTGACGCAGAAGCGTTGTTTTGATTGATAGCTGCAGTAGCGAATTTTGGATTATGTTGGGACAAATTTACTAAATGGTTATCCTAAGAATATTGTTTCTCTTCGCGCTTAGCTTCTTTTTCATTCACAGCAGCCATGCTGCGGAGATAGTTGACCAAAAAGATGCAAACAGAATTGATACAGCGACATTTGCCGATGCGGGCCATGTTCGCCAACCTTATCTTTCTCCTGATGGATCTAAAATCGTCTATCGTGAACAGATTTCCGACAAAACTTATTTGACTACCAAATTTTTGGACGGTGCGGAGAGTTATCGTGTGGCTATGCCCAAGGGTGCCGACTTGCGCTGGTATCGTTGGGCCGGGAATCAGAAATTGCTCTTCAGTGTCTCGAGTGTTCGAGAATATGGCACGGTAGAATTTCGTCAGGTCGGACTTTATGTAATAGATATCGCAATCCGTGAAGCTCGCTCGATCGGGCCTGGCGAATCCGGGCTAGACGGTGATAATGTGCTGTTTATTGATCCTGACGGGCAATATATAATTATGTCCATACGCCCGTCCGTCTATCAATACCCGCGCGTTTTCAGAGTGAACATCTCGACCAATAAACCAGAGGAAATCGTCTCGGACCAGTTCAAAATCTGGAACTGGATCACTGACAACAAAGGCGTTGTTCGTTTGGGAATCAGCTATCGCGTTCGTTCCACTCTTATTTATTATCGTAGCAAAGACGGAGAAAAGTTTCGCAGAATAGGTAAGTTGAAAGCCAATGATGATGAAGACGAAGAAGAAGAAGCGCTCGTCGATATCTATCATATCATCTCCGAAGCAGACGAAGGCTATATTTTATCTAACAAAGAGACCGGTCGTTTTGCCCTGTATAAATTCAATTTTCTGACACGGGAAACAGGAGAGATGGTTTTCGGCCACCAAACAAATGACGTAATCAGTTACGATATGAATGCCGATGGATCGGTTTTAGAGTCTGTCCGCTACACCGATTCACGAGATCGCATAAAATGGTTTAATGAGGAATTAGCCGAACAGCAAAAATTGCTCGATCGTACATTGGTTGGTCAGGAAGCGTGGATCGTGTCGAAAAGTAAAGACGGTTCAAAAATGATTGTCTTGTCCACATCGGCCTCTGATCCTGGCAGCTATTATCTCTATGAACCGGCTGCGAGAAAAATGGATCGCTTTGCCGGTATCAATGATAAATTGAATCCTGACCAATTGTCTTTGACGAAATATGAAACATATACCGCCCGGGATGGCACCTCGATCTCTGCTTATGTAACGGTACCAAAAGGAAAAGAAGCCAAAAACCTTCCGTTGATCATCATGCCGCATGGAGGCCCTTTTGGCGTCCGAGATACGTTGGATTATAACACCGAGGTCCAGTTTTTGGCAAATCGAGGGTATGTTGTGCTCCAACCAAATTTCCGGGGATCGGGGAGCTATGGTGAAAAATTCTATGAAATCGGCGAAGGTCAAATTGGTCGTGCGATGCAAGATGATCTAGACGATGGAATGGACTGGTTAGTGAAGCGACAAATTGCCGATCCAAAGCGGGTTTGCATAGTTGGATCGTCTTATGGTGGCTACGCAGCTTTGTGGGGTGTTACACGCAATCCGGAACGTTACCGCTGTGCAGCAAGTTTTGCCGGTGTTACAGATTGGAACAAACAACTCCGGTACGATCGACGTTTCCTTAGCAGTCGATATAGCCGCGATTGGAAAGCACAGATTCAAGGAAAAGATGATTTTGACCTTGATGATGTCTCCCCGGTCAGAGCAGTCGACCAGTTGACCCGCCCGATCCTCTTGGCTCACGGGAAAAAGGATAGCAATGTCCCCTATACGCAATTCACTCTTTATAAAAACAAACTCAAAAACCGTCGCACCGATGCAGTTTTTGTAACCTATGATGAGGAAGGGCATGGGTTGGCGGATACTAAAAACCGAAAAGACTGGCTGGACCAACTCGACGATTTCCTAGCGAAACATAATCCAAGCTAAATTGGATTGTTACAGTGTTCAGCGATATTGCATCCTCCCGAGCCAATTGAGGTGATTGAGTTTCTGCTATCAACCGACCCGATCTCCAGCAGCATTGATTGCGTAACCGTCTGTATCCCTCTGTAACCCGGCCACGATCGATTTTAATCATTTATTGGTGGTTTACCATTAGTCCGACCCGCATATCTGGCGTTTTTGTCTGCCTTGGATGATGGCGCGACGGTCCAGGGGGGATTATGATTTTTTCACGACGTCATTTCATAGCGACTGCCGGAATTGCCGGTGTGGCGGGACTGGCCGGCTGCACGGGCCGGTTCGGCACCGCAACATCCTATCTGACGCCCATATTGCGACCGCAATATCACAATGTCGTTACGCACTGGTGTGATATCATGCTCCAGCAGATCCGCGATCAGCGCGTGCCTCCGCCCCGCGCCGCCTATAATCTGGCGATGCCGACGGTCGCCGGTTTTCTGGCTGCGAACAGCATATTGCAAGCCTATGATGATCCCTTTGATATCGGCACCGGTCCCCGGGGCGCAGACCCTGAAATGGCCTATGGTGTGGCTTTTGCCACCGCGGCCTCGGAAGTGTTTCAGCAGCCTTTTATTGGCGAACGGATGGATTTCGCCAGAAATATACCGGATGGCGAGGCCAAATCGCTTGGCGCCGAATGGGGCAGGCAGGTTGGTCTGAAAATCGTCAAAATGCGCACGCGCGACGGATCGCAGCCGAGCAAGGTCAACTATTATCTGAACCGCTACCGGCGGCGCCACGATGCCCTGCAATGGACCCCGACCGGCCCGCTCTACAGCGCCAAGCCGGGGCCGGCGTTCGACAGTTTCGCCCGGCCGCTTTTCCCCGGTCATGGTCAGATTACGCCATGGACAATGGACCGCGTCGAAAATTTCAGGGTCGCTCCCTTTCATGATCCGGCCAGTCCGGATTTTGCCGATGATTTTGACCAGGTCCGGGTTTTGGGCGGCGCTGACAGCCGGGAGCGCACAGCCGACCAGAGCGAGATAGCGATGTTCTGGGAAGACGGTCCCTGGGGGATTACGCCGCCCGGTCATTACATGCTGATCGCGATACAGGTGCTGCAGGACCGCAATCTGTCGTTTATCGAATGGGCGCGGGCGATGGCGCTGGTCGGGATGACCCAGTGCGACGCCTCGATCCATGCCTGGGACACCAAATATCGTCATGATGTGATCCGTCCGGAAACCGCGATCCGTCACCGTGCACCAAAATTCGGCAATCGCGATCCCCGGGTCGAACGGGAAAAACAGTGGCGCAGCTATATCCCGACACCGGAATTCCCGGCCTATACATCCGGCCATTCGACCTTTGGCAGTGCCGGTGCCACGATGATAGCGCATATTCTGGGCACCGATGCAGTGCGCTTTTCGCATGAATCGCCGGATCAGGTGCTGTGGCCGCGATTGCGCGGCATCACCCGGCATTGGACGCGGCTGAGCCACGCGGCCGACGAGAATGGTTTGAGCCGCATCTATGGCGGTGTGCACTGGATGCGCGATCATCTGGTGGCGATGGAGGCCGGCAAGGCGATTGCCGACCATGCCCATATCAATTATTTCCGGCGGAGGGTTTAACCGATGACATTTGGATATTCCCGCTCCCTGTTTCTTTCGGTTGCTCTTGGGGCACTGGCTCTGTCTGCCGGTACTGCCCAGGCGCAGATCAGCCTCAACTATGACGATCTTTCCTCGATTGAAGAACCGCTCGCGTTTGAAATTGGCGAAGCCACGGTTCTGGTCGGCGGTGTGGTCGATGTCCCGGTTAAACTGACGGTGGATGATGCCGTTTTCCGCGGCGATGTGGACGTCAGTCTGGTCGGCAATTTTGATATCAGCGTGGAGATGCAGCTCGCCAACCGGTGGAATGTCGGGGTTGCCTATTTCGGGCAATATGATGAAAATAGCGACGACTATGAGGACAATGTCGCCGGCTTTGTCCGGACCAGCTGGGGCAGCCTGATCGGTGGCAATGTTAACGGGCTGGTGCGAGAGGCCACGCGGCGGCGACGCGGCACCGGCAATGCGTTCCTGGCATTTGACGATTATTATGGCCGGATCAACCAGTGGGGCGGCGGCTATAGCGGGCGTTTCGGGCCGGTTACCCTGACTGCTATTGCCGATGACGACGGCAATTTCGAACTGGGCACACAATTTCAGCGGCCGATTGGCCGAAAAGATTATCGCTTCGCCACCCGCGTTGCCAAGGCCCGCTATCTGGCTCCGGATGGCGTGACCGATTTCAAAACCATTGGTGCCGGCGCTGTCGGTGAATTTGTCTATGGCAGCAGCCTGTTCGACCTCGGATTCGGCTACGAGAATCTGCAGGCTGGCCCCATCGATCTGGATCGCTGGTATATATCCGGGGGAACGCAGACCAAGATCGGCGTGCTCAGCCTGTCTGCCGCCGGCCATTATGGCGAGCTTGACGGCACTTCCGAAGCATCCGCTTCGCTGGGTGTCCGCTATGATATTGCTCGCGGTCTATCGACCAATCTTGGCGTCAATGCCCGCAAAGCCCAGATCGCGCGGGACGGCATATCGGTGGTCGACGAGGATGAAACCAGCGCGACCGCTTCCGTGCGCTACAGTTTTTGAGCGGCGGTGCCCCGCTACCGTCCGGCCAGCTTTTTGGCCTCCGCGAGATGAGTCCGCCCGATGCGGATTTCCGTGTTACATTTGAGACACGCTATCCACACGCCGCCGCCGTCATGGCGCAGGCCGGCAATCCAGTCGCGCCGGACCAGATGGGAACGGTGCAGACGGATGAATTCGTCCGGGTTCAGCCGTTCTTCCAGGCCGGTGATCGTCTGGTGCAGGAGATAGCTGATGCTGCCGACGTGTAGCCGCATATAGTCACGCTCGGCCTCGACCCGGTCGATTTCGGTGGCAAGGATACGGCGCAGTTCTGACTTGTAGGGTACCCAGAATTCTTCGGCCCAGGGGGAGTCTTCCGCCTCGTTGCCTCGCGGTTCCGCGGTGCGTTCCCGCACCCGTGAGATGGCCAGCGTCAGCCGCTCGTTTTCGACCGGTTTCAAAACATAGTCGATCGCTGCCACGTCAAAAGCCTCGACTGCAAAGCGGTCAAAGGCGGTGACAAATATGATCGCCGGGGCATCGGCCTTCCCCGACAGGGCTCTTGCAACATCCAGCCCGTCCTTGCCGGGCATGGCAATGTCGAGCAGCAACAGGTCCGGGTGCAATTGTTCGGTGAGGCGCAGCGCCGCTTCGCCATCGCTCGCGGTGCCGATCAGATCAATATCCTTCTGCCGCGCGCAGAGCAGCTGCAAGCGTTCGATTGCCAGCGGTTCATCGTCGACAATCAGCGTCTTTAGCGGTTTGGTTGCGATATCATCTGTCATGGATTGTCCAGCATCAAGGGTAGGGTCAGCTGGGCAATATAGCCTCCTTCTGCAGGACGTACAGTCTGCAGGCCGGCTTGTCGGCCAAAGCGGGTTTCCAGACGATCGCGGACATTGGCGAGACCAATGCCACTGCTCGGGCCGTTGTCCTGCAGATCTACCGGTCGCGGATCACCGTCATCGGCTACCGTCAGGATTAGATTGTCCCCATCGGAACGCGCGCTGATCGTGATCGTGACAGGGCGTTTGCTGTGCGCAACGCTGTGCTTGATCGCGTTTTCGACCAGCGGCTGCAGGATCAGGCCCGGCACCAGCACGCCGAGCAGGTCATCGGGAATATTCACTTTTGTTCTGAGCCGCTCGGGAAAGCGGACCGCTTCGATATCGAGATAGAGATTCTGCAGATGCACCTCTTCCGACAGGGGCACATCCTCCAGCGGATCGCCCGACAGGCTGGTGCGATAGAATTTCGATAGATTGAGGATCATTTCCTCCGCTTCTTCCGGCTGGCTTCGCATCACCAATGTGCTCAGGCTGTTGAGCGTGTTGAACAGGAAATGCGGATTGACCTGATAGCGCAGCGACCGGAGTTCGGCATCCTGCGCCGCCTGGGCAAAGCGCGCGGCCTTGCGTTCTACCTGCCGGACTTCCCCGGCATAGCTCAAAGTCAGATAGAGCGATGCCCAGCTGACGATGAAGAAATAGCGGGAGATGGTGTCTTCAAAAATCGCTTTGAACGCGACGTTGTCTTGCGCCATATATTTGCGCATTTCCTCGATATGCGCTTCGTCCCACAGATTTTCCGGATAATAGACGTTGAAGACATAATGGTTGAACGAGGCGATGATGATCGCGCAGGGAATGGCGGCTACAAACGCTGTGATGATCCGGGTTGACAGGGCCTTGTCCTGAAACTGCCGGAGAAACAAATAGAGCAGGTAGGTGATGCCGATCCCGAAAATCGTCACGACAATGCGCCGCATCGCCATTTCGCCCTGCGCAGGCCAATCACCTACCGAAACACGAAGCGTTAGAACGATCCCATAGAAAAGCCAGAATCCGAGTATTGACAGGATGGCAACCTGATGTCCGACCGACGGCTTGCGGCTTCCGAGTTCAAATTTTCTCATGTGCATTCAATTCATGGTTTCCAAAGAGCTTAGGCCAATATGGTATCAATTGTCTCTAGTGGAATCGTGACCGGTCGAAACAGGCTTGCGGTTGGTCGAAACTTTCTAAGTCCGGCGCGCAATTTTCGGAATTTGGGCGGCCAATCTGGAATTAATCCGCTCCGGTTTAACCAATTGCTAACTATGTTTGGGTCAAATGGCCTTGTGGGATGATACAACAGGGAGTCCCGAGACCATGACCAAGGAAATAAAAGCCGTCCCCGGCGCGATGACGCTGGCCGAGATGAAAGAATTTGCGGGCTTCAGCTCCGCAACCCAGCGCTATATCCGGCGTTCGCTGGATGTCGGTCTCGAGCGATCCGATGCCATAGAAACCTGGTCGCGCGATGCGGTTGAAGAGGCGGGTATCAAGGTCCAGATGTCCTTGTACCGGCGCATCGACGACATTTGCAAAGCCATTCCCGAGGATTGCGCCATCGACAGTATCGAAGCCTTCATGCCATCGCTGATTTCTCTGGCAGCCTTTGATCTGGGGCAGGGCCGTATTCACAGTTTCCCGGCGTTTCGTTTTCTCTATGAGCGCCTGCTGGGTCCGGAATCGCGTCCCTGGCTACCTGGCGCATTCTGTGCGGCGGCGTCGCTTCCGCATCTTCACCCGAAAACCCGCAAGGGCCTGCTGCAATCGATTAGCGAAGCCGCCGCGACCGCGCCGGGCTGGTCAAACCGCGAACCGAGTTTTTTCCCGGAGTGGGTCGAAAAAGTCGATGTGAGCAAAGCGGCGCATTGACCGCTGTCATTTAGCAGGTCCTGACACTAGACCGTCGCCGGTCGTCCCGTCATCGCCGCTTCATAGTCGCTTTCGGCCCGCTGGATCAAATGCCGGTCATCCTCATTCCACGGATGAAATCCGGGCAGGAAGAATTTGAACCATGGGATGATGATCGCCCGCGCAATACCCGGTTTGACGAGCAGGAATTTTAGCAGCTTCATTTTCACCCGCCATCCCGTGATACCGTCCTGCGCAAGCAGGTCGAGCGTGTCACGCCAGCGGTTGCCCCAGAAATTGCGGGTAATCAATATCATCATCACCGCTTTCACCTGCCAGCGCTTCCGGCGGCTCCAGTCCCTGGTCGCGTATAGCCACGTGTCATAGGCCACGCCCTTATGCTCAATCTCTTCCAGAGCATGCCAGCGCCACAAATCGGCGGTTTCCTGATCGGAATCTTTCCAATGCCGGGGATTGGCCAGAAATTGCTGCGCCATGATCGCGGTGAAATGTTCGAGGATCATCGTCGCCGCCAGATTGGTAATCTTGGGCCGGTCTTTGGTCATCGCCAGCGATTCGGTAATCCGCTGTTCTATCCGGCTGGTGTCATATCCATTTTCCTGGACCCTGCGGTTGAGCGCAAGATGTTCGCGGCTGTGGATCACTTCCTGCTGCACGAAGGCCCGGATCTCTTTTTGAAGTTTTTCGGGCGTGTGATCCCGAAACTCTTTTACGCTTTCGATGAAAAAAGCCTCGCCACGCGGAAAGGTGAGCGACAGGCAATTGTAAAAGGCGGTCGCGACCGGATCAGCATTTTGCCAATATTTTCCAGACTCAAAGCCCGAGTCCCGTCCAAAACGGCGGTCGCGCGGCGTGATTTCATGGCCAGCAGGCGTTGGTGTGCGGATGGTTTCCGGTTCGGCGTTAGCGGAACGAAGCTTGGTCATCAGATGTTTCCATTATGGGAAATTCGGCTTATAGCTAGCTTGAAGTTCATAAGGTTACTTACATAAATGTCAATAGCGAAGAGACGTCTATCCCCGGAAGCAAGCCGCAGCATGGCGCTGGCGGCGGCCCGTGATTTGCTGATCGAAACGGGTCCGCAGTCTGTCACGCTAAAGGCTGTTGCAGGGCGGATCGGGCGCACCCATGCCAATCTATTGCACCATTTCGGGTCCGCCTCCGGCCTGCAAAAGGCGCTTGCGGTCTATTTGTCGAACGAGGTTTGCGGCATGATATCGGAGGCGATCGTGAAATCCCGTACTGGCGAAGGGACGGTGCGCGACATTGTCGACCTGACTTTTGATGCGTTTGACAAACAGGGAGCGGCGGCGCTCTGGTCCTGGATGATGTTGACCGGCAACGAGGACGCGCTCGACCCGATTGTCGATGCGATTCACGCTCTGGTCGACGATTTCGCAGAAGATGGTCACGAAGACCGCGAAATGCATGAAGACACGCTGGTCCTGGTTCTCATGGCGCTCGGTGATGCCCTGATCGGTGAACGCCTGTCCGGTTCGCTTGCTCTGGGACGCAATTCCGCCCGTGACATGGCCGAACGGCAATTGGAACATACTATTGATCGATGGAATCAGGAGCAGGAAGCCTAGGCTTCGATAGGCGGACTAGGGTCAGGACCCTGGTTTTTCGTAAACAGCTGATCGTCGCTGGCGAACGCCTTGAATTCGAGCGCATTGCCGCTCGGGTCGCAAAAAAACATCGTCGCCTGCTCGCCAACCTGCCCCTTGAAACGGATCGTGGGTAAAATGACGAAGTCGATTTTTTCCGCCATCAGGCGATCAGCCAGCGCCTGCCACCCGGACATCGTCAACACGACGCCAAAATGGGGGACCGGTACCTGTTCGCCATCGACCGGGTTGCGCAGTTGGCGGCCATCAAAATGTTCATCGAGATGGGTAACGATCTGATGCCCGAACAGATTGAAATCAATCCAGTGCGCTGCGCTGCGGCCTTCTTCACAGCCAAGCAAGCCGCCATAAAATGCGCGCGCTTCCTCGAGATCCCGCACCGGGAAGGCGAGATGGAAAGGCCGTAACGGGCCGAGCGGCTCAGTGTTCATATTTGCGCTGCTTGTCTTCGGGTGCGGCAAGGGTGAAGCAATGGTCGAAATCCAGATCGGAACTTTGACCCAGAGCTTCTTTTTGCCTGGCGTCGGCCAGCATCGCTTCGCGGCTTTGCGTTAGTAGAATATCGCTCTCCTGACCGCTCAGCCCCTCGGCACGCATTTTATCGCGGGCGCGGCTGTCCAGAACAGCCGCCAGGGTTTTCAGATCCTGCGCGGCTTTGGACAGGCCTTCGCGACCGTGGACCTCTTCATAGGCCAGTTGCAACATCCCGGCGCACTGGCTCAGGTCGGGCTTTGGCTTGGGAGGAACGGCGGCATCAAGCAAGGGCAGGCATGTCGCCATTTCCTTCCTGACCACTTCGTCCGGATCGGCGGCATTCTGCCCCAGGGCTTGCTGGGCTGATACCGCCGCCAATATATCTTCCCTCACCTGCTCTCTGGTTCTGCCGGTATCCTCCATGATCCGTTGGCCGACCAGACCGGCATAAGTGGCACCGCGTTCGGTGAGCAAGGGAAAGTCGAGCGCGCTCTCCACGCCGCGCTCCTGCTCCGAAGCGATGATCGCCAGAACGGCAACACAGGACAGGTCACGCCGCTGGGTTTCGTCGAGCGGTACGGGTTGGCTGGTTGCCGGTTGCGACAGGGCGAGCATCAGGAGGGGAATGATATTCATGGAGATACAATAGCAAGCAAATGCCTGTTCCGGCAATTAGCAATTGAATGGCGGCGACGAACACGGCAAAAGCCGCCGGTGTCAAAAATCCAGAATATGATCGCTCGCCATCCTTACGGATTCTCGCTGCTTGCAGGTGGTTTGAGCGCAACCGGCTTCGCGCCGCTGAACCTGTGGCCGCTGGCGCTGCTCATGCTGGCGCTGTGGATGGCAATGGTGATGCAGGCGCAAGGCCGCAAGGCTGCCTTTCTTGCCGGCTGGCTGTTCGGCGTCGGACATTTTGTCGTTGGCCTGAACTGGATCGCCAAAGCCTTTACCTTTCAGGCGGCGATGCCGGGGTGGCTCGGCTATGTCGCGGTGGTCTTATTGTCTCTCTATCTGGCAGTTTTCCCTGCATTGGCTGCTTGGGTCGCTTGGTGGGTTGGTAAAGACAGGCCCTGGACATTCATTCTGGCTCTGGCCGGGATGTGGATCATCACCGAATGGCTGCGTAGCTGGGTGTTCAGCGGGTTTATCTGGAATCCCCTGGCCGCGACATTGCCTGCAAGCTTCTGGGCCGGGTCTGCTTATGTCGGAACCTACGGTCTCGCTGCAATGGCAATCATGATCGCGGGGCTATTTCTGCAGTTCGGATCTGCTGCTGCGAGTCGGCAATGGGGGCGAATGACCGTCATGGCATTTTCCGTCTCGCTTCTTTTCGGCCTGGCGGCGGCGCTGACGCCGAAAGCCTCTACCGATATTGCCGATCCTGAAGCCATCCCGATCACCGTCGTCCAGCCCAATATCGGCCAGCAGGATAAGTGGAAGGCCGGTTACGAAGAGCAGAATCTGGCAAAACTGGCCGAGTTGACGCTCCGGGAAGACGATAGTCCGCGCATCATATTCTGGCCGGAAGCGGCCATTCCCGATTATCTGGAGACCGGATATCCGGCCCGCTATTATTACGGCCGCCCGCCGGAACTGGTGCGTCAGCAACTGGGCGCATTGATGAAACCCGGTGATGTGCTGGTGCTCGGCGCGCTGAAGCTGGAATTTGACCAAGCTGAAGGGCGCGCCGTCGGGGCCCGCAACAGTGTCTTTGCGATGGATGCGCAGCGCGAGATTCTGGGGCGTTACGACAAGGCCCATCTGGTGCCCTATGGCGAATATCTTCCGATGCGGCCGTTGTTGTCCGCCATCGGTCTGTCCCGTCTGGCTCCCGGAGATTTTGATTTCTGGCCCGGACCCGGAGCCCGTTCGCTTGATCTGGGCAAGTTCGGCAAGGTCGGTCTGCAGGTCTGTTACGAAATCATCTTCTCGGGTCAGGTCGTGGATCGCGACAATCGTCCGGATTTCATTTTCAACCCGTCCAATGATGCCTGGTTCGGAGCATGGGGACCGCCGCAACATCTCGCGCAGGCGCGATTGCGGGCCATTGAAGAAGGCCTGCCGGTGATCCGTTCGACCCCGACCGGAATCTCGGCACTGATCGATGCCGATGGCCGGATCCTGGAGAGTGTGCCGATGGGACAGGCAGGCAGGATCGATGCCCGTCTGCCGCGTCCCAAGTCGCCGACTCTTTTTGCAAACTATGGCAATATCCTGCCGCTTGGACTGGCTTTAATTTTGCTGTTGTCGGCCATTGCCATCCGGGTGCGCGCTCGCTAAAGCACATATAAACTTTTCCTTATGTCCCAGCGGCCGACCCCATTTTCGGCCAGAAATCAGGATTTTGCCATGCGTTCAGAATTTATCTTTACCTCCGAATCGGTCTCTGAAGGCCATCCCGACAAGGTGTCGGACCAGATTTCTGATGCGGTCGTCGACCTGTTCCTGTCCAAAGACCCCGAAGCCCGGGTAGCTTGCGAAACCCTGACCACCACCGACCGGGTGGTGTTGGCAGGAGAGGTTCGCGGAAACGGCATGATCGACACCGACGGCAATTGGGCGCCGGGAGCGCTGCAGGAAATCGAGAATGCAGTCCGCGAAACGGTGAAGCAGATAGGCTATGAGCAAGAAGGTTTTCACTGGCAGAATCTGACGTTCGAGAATTATCTGCATCCTCAGTCAGCGCATATCGCGCAGGGCGTGGACGCCAGTGGAAACAAGGACGAAGGCGCCGGTGATCAGGGGATCATGTTCGGCTATGCCAGCGACGAAACACCGGACCTGATGCCGGCAACGCTGCAATTTTCGCATCAGATATTGAAGCAGATGGCCACCGATCGCCACAGCGGCAAAGCGCCGTTCCTCGAGCCCGACAGCAAGAGCCAGGTGACCCTGCGCTACGTCAATGAAGTGCCGGTAGAGGCGGTCGCCCTGGTGGTCTCGACGCAACATGCGCCCGGCTATTACAAGGACAGCGACAATCCCGCATTATATCAGGAATTGCGCGACTATGTGATGGGTGTCTTCCATATGGTTCTGCCCGAAGGCTTCATCACCGACAAGACCGTGATCCATGTCAATCCGACCGGACGCTTTGAAATTGGCGGTCCGGACGGCGACGCCGGCCTGACCGGTCGCAAGATCATCGTCGACACCTATGGCGGCGCGAGCCCGCATGGCGGCGGTGCCTTCTCCGGCAAGGACCCGACCAAGGTCGACCGCTCGGCAGCCTATATCACGCGTTACATGGCCAAGAATATCGTTGCTGCGGGGCTCGCCAAACGATGCGCGATCCAGCTTTCCTATGCGATCGGCGTTGCCGAACCGCTGTCGATCAATGTCGATCTGCACGGCACCGGAACGGTAAGCGAAGAGAAGCTTGAGGAAATATTGCCCACGCTCGTTCGCCTCACACCCAAGGGCATTCGCACCCATCTCGGTCTGAACAAGCCGATCTATGGCCCGACCGCCGCTTATGGCCATTTCGGCCGCAAGGCAGAGGGGGATTTTTTCACTTGGGAAAAAACCGATCTGGTGGAAGCGCTGAAAGCCGCCATCTGAAGGCGATGTTATCCTTAGAAATCCTGGGGCAATGACCGCATATAAAGACGGCGATCCGACCACTATCCGCCAGCTGTACGGCCGCCGTCAGGGCCATGCGCTGCGCGATCAGCAGGTCGAACTGGTCGAAAAACTGCTGCCACAAATTGCCGTGCCGGTTGAAGGTCCGGTATCATCAGCGACATTGTTCGGGGGCGACCGTGCGCTTCATTTCGAAATCGGTTTTGGTGCCGGGGAACATCTCGCGGCGCGCGCGGACATGCTTCCCGATCACGGGTTTATCGGCTGCGAGCCTTATCTCAATGGTGTGGTTGGTGCGCTGCAGCATATCCGCGACCAGCGCCTGCCCAACGTCCGCCTGCATATGGGCAATGCGCTGGACGTGCTGGAGCGCATTCCGGATGCTGCGCTCAGTTTTGTCTATCTGTTGCATCCCGACCCCTGGCCCAAGGCGCGTCACGCCAAGCGGCGTTTCATGAACCACGGACCGATGGACCTGATCGCGGCGAAGCTGAAACCCGGCGGGGAGTTTCGTTTCGGAACCGATCATCCGGTCTATCTGGAATGGGCCTGCATGATCATGAACCAGCGCGCTGAATTTGACTGGTTGTGCGAAAGTCCGAAAGACTGGATGATCCGCCCGGGTGGATGGCCGGAGACGCGCTATGAAGCCAAGGCGCGCCGTCAGGGTCATGAGGTCTGGTATTTCAGGTACCGGCGCAGATAAACCAAAATTTTTTAAGCAGCATCTTGGCGAATGCCTGAAAATCTAGCGGATTTGGCTGGAGTAACTATTTTTAAACCATGTTTATTAAGTAAGTCGGGACGCTGATCCTTAACCTTCCTTGTCTATAAAAGGCTTAACCAGAATCATCGGTTGGGTCGCTACCAATTAAGACGGAGGTTGACGAACAGACATGGGTAGAGCTCCATCCATCGCCAAAACAGCGATTGAGACCAATCGTCAGCACCAGTGCGCGACGCCGGCCGATCTTCATATTCAATGCCGCAACCGCCATTTTGCCAGCGCGGTGATCGAACGCCGCCGCTGGGTGGGCGGAGACCCATTTGCATCCGCCTTTTTCAATGCCCTGTCGGTTACATTTCCGAAAGGCGAGACCTTTTTCATCGAATCGCTCAAGAAATTTCGCAACCGCATGCCACCGAAGCTGCAAGGCGAAATCCGCGCCTTCATCCAGCAAGAAGCAACGCATAGCCGCGAGCATCATTGCTTCAACCAGCATCTCGGCGATTGTGATCTGGATATTTCCCGACTCGAACAGTCCGTTTCCGATGTTGTGAGCGGCATCCGCGTTATGCCCGAGATATCTCATCTCGTAGCGACCATGTGCATCGAGCATATAACCGCGATTCTGGCAGCAGAGGTGATTTCCAACCCACGGCATTTTGAACATGCTGACGATCAGCAACGCAAGCTGTGGCTATGGCACGCTTCGGAAGAGATCGAGCATAAAGGCGTGGCCTACGATACGTGGTTACACGAGACCAGAGACTGGAAACCCCTGAAACGCTGGTTTGTCCGCAGCGCCTTCATGGCCAAAATTTCACTGGGCTTCACGATAAACCGGATCAAAGGCGTTATCGACCTGCTGCGGCAGGATGGTATTTCCGGGCTCCGTGCATGGACCGGGCTAGCGCATTATGCTCTGGTCGGTCCGGCACCGTTCCGAAGGACGATCCGCCCTTGGCTGCAGTTCTTCAAACCCGGCTTCCATCCCTGGCACATTGATGATCGCCATCTTATTCAACTAGCCGAGAGCGAATATGAAGCCGCGATCATGGACGGCGAGAAAGCTCTCGCCGAAGCCTCCGTATTAGAAGACCGGCGCCGCGCAGGCCGTTTGAAGAAAGTTGCCTGATTGACGCCAAATTGAAATCAAGCGGCTATTGGTCGCATGACGTCGCAATCAAGCTCATCTTCTCCCAGTTGTCGTTCGAAATGGATCGCATCAACTGTGCTGCAACGCCCTCTTGAAAATCGTGGTTCAACTCGACCGGTTGGCCTGAACCCAAGTTTTCTCAACACTCTCCCTGATGCGGGATTGTCGGCAAAATGCTCTGCCTGCAATTCCCGGTGGCCAAGGGTAGTGGCAATATCGAGCACCGCGCGGCCAGCCTCGGTTGCATAACCCTGACCCCAATATTGGCGGGAAATCCAGTAACCCAGTTCGAGCTGACCATCGCCCATATCGCCAAAACCTATGGATCCCACCAGTTCCGGCGCGCCGGCAGTTCGCCGGAAGATCAGGAAGCCGGGGTGTAAGACAGGCCGCGATGTTGCAAGGAACTGCTCGGCATCTTCGCGCGTGTAGGGCCAAGGGGCTGACGCCAGATTACGGACAATATCTTGATCGTTGATTGCCTCGTACACAGCCGGTGCATCCTCGGGCCAGCCGGGCCTCAGCAACAGTCTTCCGGTTCGTGCAAACATCGGGACTCTCCTAAGTCTTTTTGTTCCGTCCCCTTGATGTTTCGCCATTTACAGTCCGGCGGTTACAACAATGAGACAATTGAGACAGGGAGAGACAAAAAAAGGGAGAGGATGACCCTCTCCCTGAAATTGGTGGTTCCTTGGAACCTGCCGGGTCATCCTATTAATGGACAACCCTTTATCGATTGTCCGGTTATTCTGCGGCTTCCGCCATGAGGTCGACGGACACATATTTGCGACCGAGCTTGCCCTTGTGGAATCCCACTTTGCCGTCAACGAGCGCAAACAAGGTATGATCCTTGCCCATGCCGACATTGCGACCTGCATGAGTTTGCGTTCCGCGCTGGCGGATAATAATATTACCGGCGACAACAGCTTCGCTGCCGAATTTTTTTACGCCCAGACGACGACCTGCTGAGTCGCGCCCGTTGCGGGATGAACCACCTGCTTTTTTATGTGCCATGGTTTAGTCCTTTTTCTTGGCAGCCGGCTTCTTGGCGGCTGGCTTCTTCGCTGGTGCCTTCTTGGCAGCAGCGGGTTTCGTTTCGGTTTTTGCAGCAGCTTTCTTTGCCGGTGCTTTCTTGGCCGGAGCAGCTTTTGCTTCAGCAGCCGGTGCAGCCTTGGCTTTCGCGGTCGGCTTTTCTTCGGCTGGCGCAGCTTCCTTCTTAGGAGCCGCTTTCTTCGGTGCTTTTTCAGAACCGATGGCGCTGATCTTCAATACCGTATGCTGCTGGCGGTGGCCGTTTTTGCGACGATAATTATGCCGGCGGCGCTTCTTGAAGATAATGACCTTCTCGCCTTTTTCCTGGGCGATAATTTCAGCCGCAACGGTCAGGCCCTTGAGGTCTTTCATGTCGCCACCGTCACCGGCCAGCAAAACGTCATCCAGAGTCACCGAATCACCAGCTTCACCAGCTAGTTTTTCGACTGCGATAATATCTCCTGCGGCAACCCGATATTGTTTGCCGCCGGTGCGCACAATTGCGAACATGGCT